>Ga0335085_10000212_pt1 | contig 182142 bp, 163 predicted proteins | sample Lox_Sample_45_FD_206712 | JGI IMG/M metagenome (GOLD analysis project Ga0335085, IMG submission 206712) | Soil microbial communities from Loxahatchee National Wildlife Refuge, Florida, United States - Lox_Sample_4.5 | ecosystem: Environmental > Terrestrial > Soil > Wetlands | place: USA... | reverse complement strand
CTACCAGCGAACTTCCACACCACGCCTCCCACCATTCCGGTCCCAATGGCGTGGTCCACTATCCATAACCTAAGCGCTATGTATCCTGCTCCTTAACTACATGCCGGTGAGCCGTTTCGAGATCAGGTTGGCATGGAGCACGCCTTCTTTGTCCCAAGTGCCGGTACAGATCACCCGGTCACCGTCCTTGACATCGTCGGAGGTAATGTCATTGACCTTTTTGCTGCCATGCTCCTGACTGACCCAGCGCGTCGAGGCGTCGTACATAACGGTCCGTTCGTCCGACGAACCCACCTTGCGCACGGTCAGGGTGGATTTGTCCTTACTGCTTCGCACGACGTGGCCCTCCCAACGCGCTTCCTTCGCCATCTTTTCTTTGGCTGGAGCGTCCTGGGCGAACACCGCCGTTACCAGCGGGAAGGCAAGAACCGAGGCGAGTAACAGAACCAGTATCTTCTTCAGCATATCTTTCTCCTTATTCACCGGCTCCTTATTCACCGGGCTGCCGGGAGGATTTGGTTTATGACGGAAACATGGCCCTGGCCCAAGAAAACAAGCCGCGCTCAACCTTATGTTTGTGATTCAGTACAGTACCTCGCTCTCGCCTTTTTCCGCGATCAGCTTCTGGAACCGCTCCACTATCTGGTCCCGTCGCTGCATCACCGCTTTCACTTCCATCTTGTTGAGGTAGTGCTTAGTCTTTTCCTGCAGTTCGTTGCCGTCCAGCGACTTCAGTTTCTCAAACAAGTGCCGGTCGCACCGGACCAGGTCGTCGGGGCTTTTTACCTTTCCTTGAAGGCGAAAGGATCGGGAAAAGTCAACTCTCCAGATCTTCCAATCCTCACCGATCAAGACGTTGGTCAGGTTGGGATCGGTATCTAAGACGAGTTGATCGAAGACCCGAATCTTGTACATCTGATTGTTCCACGCGTCCGGATCCGGGGGCGTCAAATTCTGCCTGTGGCGCTCCACCTCATCCATCTTTACCGGCAACCACCAACTGAGCGAGCCTTCCTCGCCTTTCCATTTGCGATCGACATACACCGGCAGCATGTCGTCTATGCCAAGCATCTCCGCCAGCGTATAGGCAGCGATGTTGTACTTGTAGGAATCGACGAAATTCAGCTCAGTGCCGGAAGCAAATTCCATGCTTTGCTTGTGTTCATCAACCGACTGGAAGGAACCGTCATGGGTCACGGTGCCGTCGGAGAGCGTAAGCCGCCACGGGTTGGTGATGCCCTTCTTGGACTGGACACTTTTAATCACTTTGGCGGTAAGAAGGAACTGCTTAATCTGGTCCTTGGTCAGGGTGGGTTGATCTGAGGCAACCGCGAAAAGCTGGCAGGCCAGACACGCCACCACGGCCAGAATCAGGCTGCGGCACGGAAGGCGAAGTACGTTCATAGAAAACCTCCCCGGCTAACCGGTCGAAGTCTACTCCATTTACGCCCCGATGGACAAATAAAAGGCAACGGGCTGTCGCGCCATCCCATGACAGAACTGCTGCGTGACTGTCCCCAGGGCGTCAGCACCTCTTCCACCTCCTGGTTCTAGGGTATTTTGCCAAGGGTATTGTTCTTTTCCGTCCGTGGGGCTATTGTTCTTGCCGCAACACCTGATCTCTCCGATGAAATAAGGAGGAAGTCTCATGGGGAAGAAGCTACTCGCTGTACTGTTCGCGACTGTACTTGCCCTTCCGCTGTCAACGGCAGTGTTCGGGCAAGAGGCTCCGGCCAAGGAGAAGATGGCGAAGGAGGGCCGCTGGGAGGGCACCGTTGTGAGAAGCGATTCGGACAAATCCACGTTGACTGTACGTAAGGTGGGATCGTCCAACGCCGAAATGACCATAATGTACGACAGCTCAACGAAGTGGGTCAGTCAGTACCACGGCGACAAAAAGGTCAACGACATCGATCCAACCCAAGTTAAGGATGGAGATCGCGTAATCTGCAAGGGCACCTGGGAAAAGGCTGGCGTACTCCATGCCACTCTAATCTCTAAGCGGCTCTCCCACTAGATGAGGATGGCAAAGCGGGCGGCCCGGCCGCCCGTTTTTTTTATTGATGGTCACGGGGCTAACGACCTGCCATTCTTTACTCTCCATCCCAATTCGTAAAAATTCGAATCTTGCTTTGATCACAGGTTATCCTGTCAGCGGGCGATCGACCAGCGACGGCCGCTCGCCCGGGGCAAGCGAATATGGTTAGACGACGTGAGTTTCTCAATGCGCTGGCGGTTGGGGCGGCGGGTCTGGCCGTACGGGGGACGGCAAAGAGTTATGGCCAGATTCTCGGCTCCAACGATCGCCTGAATTTTGCTCTGATAGGTCTTAACGGGCGCGCGTACGCTCATCTTTCAGCGCTCAAGGCGAACCGGAGCGCCGCCCGCATTTCGCACGTCTGTGATGTAGACAGCAATATACTCAAGAAGTTCGCCGATAGCGTGCAGCAGGAGATGGGAGAGGCTCCTGCGGCGGACAAAGACTTTCGCTCGATTCTCCAGCAGAAAGATGTGGACGCTATCACCATCGCCACTCCCGACCACTGGCATACGCCGATGGCGATTGCCGGGTTACAGGCCGGGAAGCACGTCTTTGTGGAGAAGCCATGCAGCCACAACCCCGCCGAGGGGGAGATGCTGGTGCAAGCCCAGCAGAAATATCGCAAGCTGGTGCAGATGGGCACCCAGCAGCGTTCTTCGCGGCACACCATCGAGATTATCGAAAAAATTAGCCAGGGCATCATCGGCCGGCCGTACTTTGCTAAAGCGTGGTACAGCAACGTTCGGAAGTCGATTGGCACAGGCAAGGAAGCCCCGGTGCCGCCCCAGCTTGATTGGGACCTCTGGCAAGGCCCGGCGCCGCGGCGCCCATATACCGACAATGTGCAACCCTACAACTGGCATTGGTTCAGAATCTATGGGACCGGCGAAGCGCTCAATAACGGCACCCACGAGGTGGATGTCTGCCGCTGGGCCCTGGGCGTCGATTATCCGAAGCGGGTCACTGCGTCAGGCGGCCGATACCACTTTAAAGATGACTGGCAGTTTTACGACACGCTGCTGACCAGCTTCGAGTACGAAGACAAGATGATTACCTGGGAAGGGAAGAGCTGCCAGGGAATGAAATATTACGGCCGAGATCGTGGCTCGACCATCATGGGTACCACCGGCACAGTGCTCGTCGATCGCGACGGCTACGATATCTACGATCTTAAAGGAAACAAGACGAAGGAATTCCGGACGGGCAGTACAACGTCATCCACCGACCTACTCGGCCGGGACTCCATGACCGATGCTCACTTTTCCAACTTCATCGCGGGAATCCGCCAAGGTGAAAAACTCAATGCGCCGATTGCGGTCGGCAATGTCGCGGTCACCATGCTGCAGCTTTCCAACATCGCATGGGAGGTTGGCCGTGGGCTGCATCTCGACACCAGGGACGGGCGGATCCAGGACGATCCGGAAGCGATGAAAATATGGGGCCGCGAATACGAGGAGGGCTGGGCGCCGCATATCTGAGGTTGCAGCATCTCCTATCGAATATCGGGCAGGCAAATGCTCAGGATGTCCCACGACAAAAGGCGCTATTTGTCAGCAGAACCGAGGGTCTGGCCGCTATGACAAGAGTGTTGTCCCGTCGCAACTTCATTTGCTGCGGCGCGGCCGCAGGCGCGTTTGTGGCTTGCAGCAACGTCTTTGTACCGGCTGAGGAGCGGCCATCAGCAAAGCGGGCGGCGCCCATTCGGCTGGGGTTAGCCAGCTACACCTTCCGTAACTTCACTCGCGCCCAGACGATCGGTTTCATGAAGCAGCTTAATGTGTACGACCTCAATGCAAAGGATGTGAAAGATCATCTTCCGACCGATCCTCAAGAGGAAGCGGCCGCGCTGGCGGACTATTCCTCGGCGGGCGTCAGACTGCATGCCGCCGGCACTATCTATCTCGCGAAGGATGAAGACGCGGACATTCGGGCCAAGTTCGAATACTGTAAGCGCGCGGGGATCGCTGTCATCGTCGCCGGTGACTCCGCGTTGGAGACCCTGCCACGAATCGAGAAGTTCGTGAAGGAGTACGACATCCGCATCGCAATCCACAATCATGGGCCTGAGGATACGCTTTGGCGTTCGCCCCTGGATGTGTTGAAAGCGGTAGAGAGTCTGGATCCGCGTATGGGGGCTGCATCGATGCCGGGCATACTACGCGTGCCGGCACGGATGTGGCCAGGCGATCCGCCAAGTCGGACCGCGGTTGTTCAACGTGCACATGAAGGACCTGACGAGTTTTCAGGACAAAGAGAGCCAGGTCGCGGTAGGAGACGGCATCATGCCGGTAAGGAAGATGTTTGAGGCGCTCGTCGCGGCAAAATACAGAGGTTTCGTAGATCTCGAATATGAGATTCACCTCGACGATCCGATGCCGGGCGTAATCAGCAGCGTTGCTAATATGCGAGGCGTTCTGGCAGGCCTGGGATACGCCAGCTAGAATTTCAATCGGTGTCGATTCCTCAATTGATTTCCGGATCCTTCTGGCGCTGCAGTGCGTCTAACTTATCGAGAGCTCGTTTAACCGGGCGATTCGCGCCCTGGTGGCATACCTCCCGGTGCCCTGAACAGCATTGCGACGATTCTGGCCGCATCGCGGGTCCGGGTCGCCGCATTTGCTGGCGGAGGGAAGATCGTGCCTCATGCCGTGACCGATACCGATGTTCTGATCGTGGGCGCCGGGCCCGTCGGACTCTTTCTGGCGAATGAGTGCGCTCGCCGCGGCCTGAGATGGTGGCTCGTCGAGAGCCGCTCCACGCAGTCGGAGCATTCGAAAGCGCTGGCAATCTTTCCCCGGACCCTCGAGATATTCGACATGGCTGGGGTCGTTGATCCATTTCTCGAGAAGGCCAACCGTGTCACATCAGTGGCCGTAATAACCCATGGACGGACGCTCGCCCACATGAACTTTACCCCCGAAGAGAGCCCCTATCCTTTTGTCGCCATGGTTCCCCAGGATGTGACTGAAAGGCTCCTGGTGGAGCAACTACGCTTGAAAGGCGGCACGGTCGAGTACGAAACAACGTTCGTCTCGGCGGTTGAGGAGGGAGACCGTGTGAATGCAACGCTCGACCGGAAGGGCGAGGCCAGCAATCTTACAGCGGGGTTCGTCGTCGGTTGCGATGGTGCACACAGCGCGGTCAGGCACTTGTTGAATCTGCCGTTCACAGGAGCGGAGTACGACGATTCGTTCATTTTGGCGGACATCGAGACGAACGAAACTCTTCCCGCAGATGAACTGCAACTGTGTCCCAGCGAATTGGGACCGGTAGCGATCTTCCCCATGAGCGCCACCCGTCGCCGCATCGTAGCCACAATCGGGGAGATGGAAGAAGGCGCTCCCTCGCTTGACCTGGTGCGGAAGATACTGGCGGAACGCGCACCCATTGGACTGGAAGCACGCGCTTTGCACTGGAGCAGCTACTTTCGCATCCATCACCGGCAGGCGGCCCAGCTGCGGGTGGGACGTATGTTCATTGCCGGCGATGCGGCTCACATTCACAGTCCATTTGGGGGGCAGGGGATGAACACCGGACTGCATGACGCCTGGAATCTGGTCTGGAAGCTCGACCTGTTTCTGCACGGTCAGGGCAAGGAAGAATTGCTCGAGAGCTATAGCGCCGAACGCCGTCCGGTAATCAAGAATGTCATCGAGACCACTGATTTCCTGACCAAGGCGATGGGAACTCCAAGCAGGCTGGCGCAGGTTCTGCGCGATGCCGTCATACCCATGGCGTCGCGTCTGGCGCCTTTTCAGCACGCTTTCGTGCAGAGGCTTTCTGAACTCGGAATCGCCTATCGCGGAAGCCCGATTGTTGAAGGCGCCGGAGGGCGATACTTCGATGATTCGCTGCGCGGCGGCGATGGCATTTGCAGCCGCTTCCTGCTCTTGCTCGACCGCGACGCGGACTCATCGATTAAAGAAGCCGCAACGGAGCTCGCCGCTTCATTTAGCGATATCGTTGAGCTGCGATTCCGGTCTGGGCAGGACATAATCCTGGTTCGACCGGATGGCTATATCGCCTTCTCCGCCCGGAAACGTGACAGAATGTCTGCCCTGGCATCAGTGCGTTCGCTTCTGGAGCGCCAAACCAGGTCGAACGAAAGCACTGCCGCCTAGTGCGCCCTTCGATCGCTCGCTCCCGGCATCTAGCGCCCAGGCTGCTGGCCCGGGGCCGGCAAGGCTGTATTCGGATGCGCGGAGAGAAACGACGACAGAAGCCCAAGAATTTACCGAGCCTCCCAGGATGGTGATCGACTCCGACAACTCTGGCTTGGCTGCCATCAGCAGCACAATTCCTAGAAAGACGGCAATCCGGATGCCGAGCGAGACCTTCAGGAACGGATCCCGCAGTTGGCTGATCAGTTCGGCGTTGATCGCCTTGGCGTCGGAGCAGGCGCGACGGATCCGAACGGCGCGATTAGCAGAAGGGCTCCGAACGTCGCCTTTGTCCAGGCCAACTCGAAGGCTGACATGCGCATTGCCAGATAGATTCCTGAGGACGATGACCAGCAGGGATCCCGCCGCAACCCAGGGCAGGCCCGGGAGCGGGCTCAATCCACCGGCGAACTTCGGCCAGTGTCGAAACCTGCCTGAGCCGAAACAGCGACAGAACTTCGAAGCTCAGGAACGCGCAAAAGCCAAGTACTGCGGTGACGTGAACGAACAGAACGAGTGAATAGAGCGTCATTTATTTCCCTCATTTCTGACTGGTGTCATGAATACAAAGTGTCTAATCAAAAAAAGCTGCCTTGGTTTCCACGAGGCATTAGTGTCAGTTGGACAGGCCTACGACCTGGCGGATCGAGAAACCCTTTTCGACCGCTCGAATCATGAAATCGGCCACGTCGGCGCGCGAGATCTTGAAGCCGAAAGGAGGCAGGCGGCCCTCCCGTACGCGATACTTCCCGGTGTACGGCTTGTCGGTCAGTTCGGGCGGACGCACCATGGTCCAGTCGAGTTGGCTTTCCCCAAACACCCGCTCCATCGCGGATGCATCCGCGACCGTCCGGGGAAAGAAGAGGCGGCCCAGAAGATAGGCTGGCGGCAGGACGGCATTCTTGAACAGAAAAGCCACTGAGGCAACGACCACCCGCTTGACTCCTGTACGATCCATGGCGCCGGTGAGCGCCACCGCGAATTGCTGGAGCAGGTGCGCGTCGGCTTTCGCTACGGGCACGCGGGGACCGAATCCCGACAGGATGGCATCGTGACCTTTGATGGCCTGCTCAAGGTCGGCACGATTTAACAGATCGCCTTGCTTGACGGCGATGCGATCTCGAAATGGCTTCAGCCCATCCGGCGAGCGAACAAAAGCCGTCACGGAATGGCCGCGTTCGACTGCCTGCCGAACAATTTCCAGACCGATCCCCCCGGTGGCACCCACTACAAGCAGCTTCATAATACCTCTTCCCCGGAAACGCCCATCGCCTTCGGGGCGGTTCCGTTTCATATTCGCTATAGATGACTATACTGATTAATGGATGCTATACTTTCGGCATTGGCCAAACCTAAAAAGCGTCCCTATAAATCAATGGTCCGCCAGCGCCAGGCAGACGACACGCGCCGCCGCATCGTCAGCGCCACCCGGCAACTTCTGCAGAGCGAAGGCTATGCGGGAATGACCATCGAAGCCATCGCGCACAGGGCGGAAGTGTCTGCCCAAAGCGTGTATGCCATCTTCAAGTCGAAGACGAGGCTTCTCACCGAACTACTGGACCAATCCACATTTGGAGCCGACTACGAGGAGGCGGTGCGAAGGGCGCTGAGCGCCCGCGACCCGGAGACCCGGTTGCGGCTCGCGGCTCCCATCGCCAGACAGATCCACGATGCCCAAAGTGCCACGCTGGATTTGCTACGCGGCGCGGGTGTGGTTGCCCCCGAACTGGCAAAACTGGAACAGCAGCGGGAAAACCTGCGCTACGAGCGGCAGGAGCGGATGATCGTTTCCCTGCAGCAGGCCAAGCGGCTTCGAGCGGGTCTTGATTACGCGAGTGCCCGGGATATCCTCTGGATGCTTACCGGGCGGGATGTGTATCGGATGCTGGTGCGCGAGCGAGGTTGGTCATCTCAGAAATACCAGGACTGGCTGGCCGACACTTTGGTGCACTCCCTGCTGTCTCCATCACGATCGATTCGGGGTCGAAGTTGAACCAGGAAACCTCATTCATAACCGCACTGTTGATCTAGCATTTTTGCGTCAGTCGCCCGTGGACGAGAAGGGAAGACCCTACTCGTGGCGAAGATAGGGGCGCAACCCGTCGGGGAAGGTTTTCTTGTGCGGTATTGCGCCGATTCGGAATGCCGAGCGCACAGAGTCGCTTTTCTAATCTCCGGGCGGCTGTTTATACTCGATAATCTGTGCTGGCTCGATAAGCACAGCGCGCCCCGCCATGCGTGCCTTTGAGGTCGCGGTTGGCCGGAAGCCTGGCTTTCCGCCGTCGCGACCAGGTTCTTCTATGGAGACGCCGCAGATATACCCCACCATTGACGAGTACCTGCGCAAGCGACTTATGCCCGTGGAGGGCGCGATTCCCCACCTGGCCGGAATGGAGATGTACGGCAATTCCATTCCGGCTGGGACTGTAGGCGGAGATCTCTTCGAGTACATCAATTTTCAGCAACGCTACAACATCGACGCGCGCATTGCGCGTGCTCTCAAGTTGTCCAAGGAATATCTCGAACCCCTTCCTCCGGGCCAGATTCCGCGAAATATGGTCGATGATCAGGTGCAGTGGCTGGAATCGAAACCCGGCCACAACCCCGACGCGGCGGTGGAGTACAGAAAGGCCAGGAGCTTGGAGCAACTGAGAATCGCGGAAGATCTGCAGGAGCTCCGCACCACCGCCGGAGTGTTATTGGTCGACGCCGAGGGCCATGGGATCATCTCGGCGAAGATTGCTTCGACCGTGCATGATACGTTTCATGCGTTGATGCTGGCTGAGCTTGATCGCTACGGGAAAACGACCCCGGGGTTCTTCGAGAAAATTAATCTTAGACTGGCGCAGTCCATCACGGCACGCAATGCTCTGGGAAGAAATCCGGACGACAATTCGCGCGAGATCGCGACCATGCTGTACGGCGAGACGCGCCCCGAAGGACATTTCCGCTTTGTGAATTTCGGACACCCGCCGCCCCTGGTCTTCTCCGCGGAATATGGCAGGTTCATGGAGATCGATGAGGGCCGCATGGTGCAGTTCCTTGCCCTGGGCCTGGAGATTCCCGAAGATCATCCCGACCGCAACAAGTATTTTTCCATGAGCCTCCGGAAACGACAGTTGAATTCCTCCGATGTGGCGGAAATCACGCTGATGAGTCCGGGAGACATCCTGTTCCTCTATACCGACGGAGTTTATGACGGCAGTGATGAAGAGGAGCGGGTGCAAATCGAGCGCGTGATCTGTGAGCACAAAGACCAGTCGGCACGAACGATCTGCAATGCGATTCTGGAGTACGGGGTAAAACAGGACCAGTACCTGCAGCAAATGGAGGAAGGGGACCGAATTGACGACAAGACAGTATTCATCATCAAGCGCAATTAGTCCCCAACCCGCCTTGCGATCTACCCTGGGTAGCTCGGGAGGAACAGTGAGTAACGTTAGACTGTCCGATTATTTTGTAGATTCTGAAGCAGGCTGGAGCCAGAAGACTGCACCCCTCGAAACCGGGGGCAGCGTATAGGACACAACTCCGCCGTGACGCACTCCCGCCACTTCCTGTACTTCACCCATGAAAGGCAGGAAGAAGGCCGGGCCGTTGTTCTCCGACGACACCGTGATGCGGATTCCGGTCTGCACGGTTTGCACCGGATTTACTCCGCCCCGCAAGCCCGCGAAGTTGGCCAGGAAGACGTGGGGCTTTCCCTCCACCAGGGCGACCGAGGTGGCCACCTGAGGAGAAGCGTCAATTCGAATGCCCGATCCAGGCTCCAGGTCTTTCAGAAAGGCTGCTTGCGAATCGGGCGCAGTGTGCTCGAAGTCGGTTTCTGATGCAGCCATGTACGCTTTTCCCGGGCAGGGTTCAATGCGGACGACATTGGAAGCCGGGCCAATTTGGGTGGCATCTGCGCCGGTAATGATCAGTTTCCTGCCGGCTCCAACATAGTGCTGCAGCCAGCTTCTTTCCGAATCACTTAAGACACGCACGTCGGGCAGAATCAAAGTCTCGCCCTTGAATTCCGTCAAAGTGCGCGGGGTCACTACCTGGAACTCCAGGTGCTTCTGCATCAGTAAAATCAGGATGCCGCGATAAGAGCGAATGAACTCGTCGGCGTAGTAGTTGCGCGTCGAAGCAGAAAAGTAGACTCCGACCGGATGAATCGGCCCCCGAGGCAGGTAGAAGGTTTTCTGGTGCGCCTGGATCCAGGAGAAGATCTTTTTCCTGGTGGCGAGATCGTTGGAGCCGGCCATGGAGTGACCGGGGGCGTCCCAGAAATTTGCGCCGGCCATGATTTCCGACATTGCCAGGTTCATCATGGACTCTCGCTTGTCCACTTTCTGGTCGCCATCCCATGAGTAATTCAGAATCCATGTAGGCTTGCCTTCAGCAAAAGCGCGGAATGAATGCATCCCTACCTGGTAAGCGAACCAATCGAGCGGAGTTCTCGAAGATGCCATGTGGTTGCCGTTGCCGAATTCGTACTCGTGCGCAATCACGTCCACGACCTGATAAAGACTGTACACATCCGCGCCCACCCGCACCGCCTCCTGCTCAATGCCGGGATAGATTTCAGGAATGGTCTTGATTTCGGGATTGACCGATTTCGCATTGACGTCGATCTCATGCATGAAATCGGTAAAGGTCTGGATGCGGAAATCGACCCACTTCCGAAAGTTGGCGTCGCTAAAGTCGCCCAGTTTGAGATCTTTTCGTGCGTCCAGTCCGGTTTGCTTCTTGAACTCCGCCACCGTGTAGTCGTCGAAACTGGCCCATGTGTCTTCCCAGCCTTCGAAGTGCGTCATCCAGTACGGAATGTCAACGTAGATGCCGTCAATGCCGGTGGCTGCAATCTGCCTTACCCGCTGCATGTAGATCTTGCGCCACTCGGGCGCGTAAGGGCTGACCCACACGTCTTCGTCGCCTTTTCTGATCCAGAAGGCTGTGCCGCCGCCAAAAATCGCCGGCTCGCCGGTGAGCTTTCGTTGCAACCAGTCGGGATGTTCCTTGGCCATGGTGTGCGGAGTCTGGTCGGCGTTCGCCGTGATGCATTCCGTGCCTGCGATATACACAAAGGCACGATTGCCCGCCTGGTGTGCTTTCTCCGCCACCGCCCGGATGGCGCGCAGCTTTTCTTCCGGATTGACGAAACTTTCGTAGCGCCCGGGAATATCGTTGTCCACTTCAATACCAAAGACGTTGCTTTCCTGGGCGTTGCGGACAATCTGCTCCGCGTTGTCGGTCTTCAGGCCGTATGCTCCAATGCGCACGTAGTGGGTCCAATTCTGGCCGGCAGGGAATTGCTGGGAGTGGCCGAAACCGGCAAGCAGAAGGAGAAGCGCGAAGGTCAGAACAACGCCAAGGCGGTTGGCTAAAGGCGACGGAGCAGGCACAGGATGATGTCTCCTTGGCGGATTCGAGATAGGTTTCTTGGCGTCCTTCGCCGCATTTTCCTTTGCGTCCTCGGCGGTTAAGGTGTTTGATCTCGCTGCACACTGAATCAGGATCTGGGACCGCAAAGTTCGCAAGGAAATGCCGCGAAGGACGCCAAGGAGCTCCCAGGTCAACCAGGCACTCTTACAGAGTTGGTCTCCCACCAAACCGCTGCAAGCGGCAGCTATCCGCTCTAGAACTGGAAGCGTGCTCCGAATTGCATTCTGCGGTAGTTGTTGGTGGTGGAGGTTACAGTCCCGAAACTGCCGTCTCCCGATCCCACATCCGGAAACGCAAAGCGCTGGTGATTGGCTACGTTGAACATCTCGGCGCGAATCTGCAACTGTGCCCGCTCGTGAATCTGGAATTCTTTCTCGAGTGACATGTCCACGTTGCGAACCCCGTCCCCGCGCAAATTCGAAAAATGCCGGGGCGCGTCGCCCGGAATGTTGTCCCCCGGATCGGCGAAGCAGTCCTGGTTCAGGTATGGATCTCCTGTCCGGGCCGCCTCGTGATAGCTGAGTCCGGTCCTCAGCTGCGAGCACACCACGTTCGGTCGTTGGTTTCCGTCGGTCAGCCGGGAGTTGCTGTCAATGATCGCAATCGGCTGCCCGGTCTGTATGGTCAGGAAAGTATTCAAGGACCAGCCGCCCACGATCGCATCCACCAGGTTGTTCATGCCGCGCCCAATCCAGCGCCCGCGCCCCACCGGCAGCTCAACAATAAAGGCCGTTGTCAGCCGGTGCGTGGCGTCGTTCGAACTGATCCCATGCTCGGCCTTCAGATTGTCCAGCAGTTGCGGATTGTCGAACTCCAGATTCGTCAGCCACGCATTTCGTCCCGCCGAGGAATCGTCGGTCGACTTCGAGAACGTGTAGTTCCCCTCGAAGCTGATGTAGTGGCTCGCTCGCTTCTGGAATCGAATCTGCAGCGAGTGATACCACGAGGTTGCAATCAGGCGCGGCAGACCGGCAAAGCCTCCCGCGAACTGCGGATACGGGTGCAAGAGGAGTCCCTGCGGGATCTGATCCTGCACGTAGAGCGAATCGGCCACATCGGCGGGGTTGAAGATCGGCGTCGCTGGACAGTACGATGCCGGCGATGCCACGCTTGCAAAGAAGCACTGAAAAGGATTCGGAACCGAGCTGCCGAGGAAGTCGCTCACCGCCGTATTGTCCGGATCGTGCGTGGGATTCAGTTGCGCCACCAGCGCCTCGCGAATGCTCGAGGGCAGGAAGTTGCGCTCCCGCGTGGAAACGGATGCGCCTGCCCAGGGAAGGTGCGTGGCGCGGTTCGCGGCATAGTCTGCCGCGACCACGATTTGCCCCGGCAACAGGTGCTGCACTCCCAGGTTCCACTGGTAGATTTCGGCATTGCGCACGATGCCCGTGTCCAGGTCGCTGCTGTTGTCGAATCCCCAGTTCGCCAGCTTCCCATAGGTTCTGCCTTGCGGCGGCGCTAGCCCGGCCGGGAAGGGATTTTCCAGCGTCGCATATTGCGTCACAAAGTTGTCGGTCGTGAAATACAGCGGCGCGGACTTCGAGAACGAAGGCCCGGCGTACTGGTAGTTGGTGGCCACGTTCATCCCATAGAAAACGCCCGCCCCGCCCCGGACCACCGTGTTGCTGGCCAGTTGGTACGCGAATCCCAGGCGCGGAGCAAAGTTGTTCCGATCCACCCGGGCGTGGTGATGTCCCGAGTCCGCGAACACCGTCGTTCCCCTTAATTGCCCGATTTGCCCGAAGTCGAAGGTCGGGTCCGCACTGCGAGCCACCGGGATGGTAATCCCCGTGTCCCCCGTAAAATCGCTGTACTGCAGCTGGTTGTTTCGCTCCGAATAGGGTGTACTCCACTCGTAGCGCAGGCCAACATTCAGGGTGAGCTTGGGAGTGACCTTCCAGTCATCCTGCACGTAAAAGGCTGTCTCGATCGATTTATCCGCTACCGACGGAATGATGTGCAGTTGGGAATCCTCGGGCGAGGGAAAACCAACTAGCAAGGTCGCGAATGGATTGCCCTGATTGTTGTCTCCCAGGCCGCCATTGGGGTCCTGGGTGGTCACGTCCCGCGTGAAGTTGAAAATTCCCGTGGGATTGTCGGGCTGAAAGAAGTTGTTAAAGAATTGTCGCTGCTCGCCGCCGAATGTGATCGAATGCGGACCTTTCACCCACTGTAACGACGACGAGTAGCTGTAGAGAGAGTGCGCAAAAGCGGTGTCCACGCAGCACTGGGTAAACATGGAGAGGAAAGGGTCTCCCACGTTGATGGCGGGCATCCGGTCCAGTCCGTTCTGGTTCAAAATGGCCGGCAACCCCACATCACTCAATGTCGGATAGTGATTGCTTATACCGGGCGCGTGTACCCGATCGACGCTAAAGCGGTTCGTCCAGAGTGCCGTTGGTTTGATCGACCAGTCATATTCAAGGTTGCCGTTTTGTACTGTCGTCAGGTAGATCACTCCGTCGCCCTGGTCCCCATTGCCGACGATGGTTGGAACGGTGTACTCATTGTGTCCTCGGCTGTAACGGCCACCAATCTTGTGCTTGCTGGTGATCTGGTGATCGATCTTCACATCGAACTGCCAGGCTGGGGCGGTCGCCAATGTCACCTTGCGGAAGTTTGGGTCCGGATAGACCGCGTTCGGCACATTGGCATGCGGGTACAAATTCAAGATCGCCTGCCCGATGGGATCGATTTTGTTCGCGGGAATCTTGTTCAGAATTCCTCCGTCCGAAAATTGGTCGCGCGGACACACGAAGTTCGGATCCGTGTTCTTTGCACAGGGATCGTAAATCCCCGCGCTGGCCGTGTCGGGATTGTTCGGATCCGGCAGGTTCGCCAGGCTCTGCGAGAAGTCCCCGGTGCGCTCCAGGTCCGTGGGCACGATCCCTTCAATGTTGACGGGATCCTGTTGCCGGGTTTTTTCGAAATCCACGAAGAAGAACGTACGGTTCTTGATGATGGGTCCGCCTAGCGCGAAACCGTATTGGTCGCGGACGTGATCGGGTTTTTCGCCAGTGTTGAAAAAATCGCGTGCGTCGAATGCCGACCGTTGACCGTACCACCATCCGCTGCCGTGAAACTGGTTCGTGCCCTGCTTCAACACGATGTTGACGACGGTCCCGCCGTTGTTGCCGAACTCTGCCGAGAAGCTGTTGTTCTGCAGCTTGAACTCTTGCACGATCTCCACCGAAGGCTGGTAGTACACATTGGAGTTACCGCCTTCACCTTGCTCCGGCGCGCTGAGGGGGCTACCGTCGAGGGTGATCTGCGCGGTCGCGTTGCGCTGGCCGTTGGACACGAAATTGGTGCCTGAGGGATAGTTGTCGTTGATCCCCGAGCCCGTAGTCTCGGTTACTCCCCCAGCCAGAAACACCAGACCGAATAGGCTGCGGTTGTACAGCGGAACGTCGCGCACGTATTGATTGCTGACGTCCGTCCCAAGGGTGGCACTGTCGGTATCGAGCAGGGGAGGGGCCTCCGACACCTCCACCGTAATGTTGAAGCTGACGGGTTTCAGGCTGAAGTTCAGGGTTGACTGTTGGTCCACCGCCAGAATCACGTTCTTGCTCTCCGCCGACCGGAAGCCCTCCGACTCCACCTTGATGGTGTAGGTGCTGGGACGCAGACCAGTCAGAAGATAGAGCCCGTGGTCGTCGGTGCGGACACTGGTGGAGACATTGGTGCCATCGTTGGTGATCGTCACCAGGGCATTGACCACCACCGCGCCGGTCTGGTCGGTGACAGTACCGCGCATCTGCGCCGTATAGCTCGCCTGACCCACAGCATTCGGTGTCAGCAGTAAGGAAAGGGTTAGGGTGATGCCGAAGAGGAACTGAAGGCAGCGGAACTCAACGCGTAAGCCTGGCATGTTGATCCCCTGTTCGAACTGGATAGAATTAAAGAGAGCGATGCAATGTTTCAAATCATTGCGATAGTTATCTTTTACTTTCGATCACCAAAGAGTCAAGCGAAAACGTCAGAAAACAATCGATCAATGCCCTGGCCGGGGTTGGCCAGGGTGCTTCCAAGACTTACGTTTCCTTGCGTTCTATGCCGTTTTGTAGGCTGACAGGGCGGAAAGACCATGCGGGGAGGTTCGGCCGCGGGGTACCGCTCATGGCGTAGCTTGGCCACCGGGTACTTCGAAGCCGTAGCCGCGCAACACCTCGCCGGCTGCGGCCGTCCTCAGGAAGGAGAGGAACTGCAACGCTGTCTCCTTGTTCTTTGACCGGCCAAGGATGACGCACGCTTGTTCAATCGGCGGGTAATCGCCATTGGGAACGGCTGCGTAGCGGCCTTTGTCTTTCATATTGGGAGACAACGCCAGCGACAACGCTACAATGCCCGCATCCGCCGATCCCGATACCACAAACGAGGCGGCTTGTGAAATGTTCTCGCCCAGCACAAACTTGTCCTTCAACCTGTCATAGACGTTCTGCTTCTGCATGGCTGCGACCGCGGCTTGTCCGTAGGGAGCGTGTTGCGGGTTGGCGATGGCAATCTTCTTTACGGATGGATCCAGGAGGGCCTGCATTCCGGAACTCAGGTCGATTTTAGAGTCCGCGGGGACCCAGATTACGATCTTGCCTTTGGCATACGGGTAGTAGCTTCCCGGGTCCGTCAATCCGGAGGCTTCCAGCTTTCTGGGGTAGTCGAGATTCGCGGAAAAGAACATGTCGAAAGGAGCGCCATTTTGAATCTGCTGGAAGAAGTTTCCCGACGAGCCGTAAATCACCTTCACCGTCTTGCCCGTTTGCTTCCCGAACCGGGCGGCCAGCTCCTGCATGGCCGATTGCAGGTCGGCTGCTGCCGCCACGGTGATTTCCTGTGCCGCACATAGCTGGCAGATGAAGGCGACGAGCAGAACCCATACGGGTTTTCGGACATTCATACCCCTCTCTCCGGAACGCGTAGCCGGGCCGGTCACACGCGCAGAATCATGACCTCGGTTGCCTTAATCAGCGCGGCCGCGGTCTGGCCAGGCTTAAGGTTCATTTCGCGAGCCGAGCTGGCCGTGATCATCGCGGTGATCTGCTGGCCCCCGATGGAAATCTTTACTTCCGCCATGAGCCCGCTGATACGGACTCCGTCGATCCGTCCTACCAGCTGATTCCTTCCGCTCACCCGACGGATCACAACATTTCGTTCAAGTCCCGTTTTTCCCCGGGTGCGAAACAGCAGGCGGTCCACCTCGCTCTGCGGAATGCGGTGGTGCCCTCCGGCGGTCTTGACGCTCCGGATCTTCCGCCGGTAAATCCACTGTTTGATGGTGGGAAAGCTCACCCTGAGTTCGAGAGCGGCCTCGCGCAGCTTCAGCAGGTCTTCTTCCGGCTCATGGCTGCCGAGAGCTTTGGCGGTCTTTGGCATTTGAAGCCGAATCCTACAGTCAAGGCCCGGCTCCGTCAATGAATCGCAGCCCGTCCGCTTCCGGAGGAATCCTGCTCACTGTACGGGTATGCGATATAAGCATATACAATCGCATACTATTTGACACCAAAAATGTATTACATATACATTGTACGACTCTGTTGGCCGCGGCCGGGAGGCCAGCCGGAGCTGTTTCTTGTCTGAATCCCTCCCGTATCTCAGCTCTGGCCGCCAATTGACTGGGAAGGACTGGGTGCCCACATGTTTCACAAGATCTTTCCGGTTGCTGCCCTGCCGTTGCTCTCACTGGCTGCCCAAATAGCGGTCGGCCAGGCGGGCAGCGCCGATTTGACCGGCGTGGTGTCGGACGGTGGCGGGGCACTGTCCGACGCCAAGGTAACGGCGGTTGATACCCAAACCGGAGTTTCAACTGAGACGAAGACAGGCTCAGGCGGCGTTTACGTCTTCACCAATCTGCATCCCGGCATCTATGCGGTAGCGGCCGAAGCGGATGGCTTCCAGAAGCTGGTGCGAAGCGGTGTGACGCTCACCACCGGCGAACGGACGCGCCTCGACTTCACTGTAATCCTGGGGAGCTTGACGGAGAGCATCACAGTCGCGAGTGACGCGGCCCTCCTGCAGACGGAATCGGCGAGCATAACTCAGTCCATCGATCACCATAAAATTGTAGGACTGCCGCTCAATGGCCGAACGTTCGTGCCATTGGCGACACTGTCTCCCGGCGTCACCCTGCCTCCGGGCACGCTGTTGCCCAGAATCAACGGCGGCCGGCCTCGAACCAACGAGTATTTGTTCGATGGCATCAGCGCTCTTCAGCCAGAGCCGGGCCAGGTGGTCTTCTTTCCGATTATTGATTCCATCCAGGAGTTCAATGTCCAAACCAATGCGGTCCCGGCCGAGTTTGGCAGGTTCAACGGAGGCATACTCAACTTGTCCACTCGCAGCGGGTCGAACGGATTTCACGGCAGCGTCTGGGAGTTCTTCCGTAATGAAGTCTTGAACGCTCGCAACTATTTCGCCCCGGTCAGCCAGAGCAGGCCCGAGTTCCGCCGTAACCAGTACGGGGCCGCCTTGGGTGGTCCGATTGTGAAGGACCGTACTTTTTTCTTCGTCGACTATCAGGGGGTAAAGCAGGCAGTCGGCACGGTGCGCATTTCGACCGTACCCACGGTGCTCGAGCGTCAGGGCAACTTCACCGAACTCTATGGCAGCACGACCCCGGTGTTGTACGATCCTGCGGCCACGGTCCAGACTCCGACCGGTTTCACACGGTCACCTTTCTCACCTACGAACGTCATTCCCACAGGACGTATCGACGCGGCCGCGCTGGCAGTGCTCGAACATTATCCGCAGCCGACGTCAACGGGAACCGCCAACAATTTCACTCTGGTGCGAAATGACCAGGACCACCAAAATCAGTTTGATACCCGCGTCGACCACAAGTTTTCTGACCAGGACCAGATCTTTGGGCGGTACTCATATTTTCACGACGTGGACCAGCCGGTGCCATTTCTCCCCGACGGCAGCGGCAACATCACGACCGGCGTAATCGGATTGACCGATACTTTGGGTCAGCAGATTGTGGGCAGCTCCCTGCACACGTTCAGCGCGAGCACGCTGAACGATTTGCACATCGGCTACACCCGGCGCTCATTTCAACGGCGCGGAGTGCAACTGGATGCGTCGCCTTCGCAAAGCCTGGATATTCCAGGCATCCCGTCGAATGGGGCATTCAGCAACGCGCTGCCGATTTTCAATATTGCCGGATACCAGCAGATCGGCTCGCCTTCCAACACAAACTCGAATTTCCGCACGGATGTCACGGAATTGGTGGATACGGTGTCCCATCAGATGGGCCGTCATGCCCTCAAGTTTGGGCTCGACTTTCGCTGGGAGCGTCTCGACGTGATTCAGCCGCCCAATCCCACCGGCGTGTTCCAGTTCTCCCAGTTGTTCTCAGACTTGCCCGGCACCAAGGGCACCGGCGATCCTCTGGCGAGTTTTCTGCTGGGGCAGGTGCAGCAATTCTCGATTGACCTGCAAGGCAAGGTCATCCGTCCCCGGGCCCACATCCAGGAATATTTCGTGCAGGACGACTGGAAGGCGACACGCCGCCTCACGCTGAACGCTGGGGTCCGCTGGACGCTCAACTTCCCCTCAACCGAATTGGACAACCAAGGGGCGATCTTCAACCTGCAGACAAGAAAACTGGACTACCTGGGACAGAACGGCTATGCGCATACCGCCCGCGAATTGCACTGGCACGATTTTGGTCCGCGACTGGGACTCTCGTACGTGCTCGGCGACAAGACCGTGGTGCGTTCAGGATACGGACTGGTGTGGATTGAGCAAAGCGGCATCACTACGCCGTTCACCATTCCGCAGCTCCCCTTCCTGCAGACCACCGGCCAGCGCACCTTGGACAACATCAATCCGGCGTTCGTTCTTTCCGGCGGGCCGAGCGTGGCCCCGATTCCGCTCACGCCGGACGCGGGTCTCGGTCAGGGCGTGTTCACCGTCAATCGAGACCTTAGCTCAGGGTACGCACAGCAATGGAACCTTGCAATTCAGCATGAACTGGCGCGCAACCTGTCGTTTGAAGTGGCATACGTAGGTTCGCATATCACGCATGTGGGAATACCCGACGTCAATGTCAACCAACTCACCGTGGACCAGTTGGCAATAGGTTCACCGCTATTACAGAAGGTGACAAACCCGTTCTTTGGGCAGATTCCGCGCTCGTCATCGCTAGGTGACCCGACCATCGCTGCCGGACAACTGCTAAAGCCCTTCCCTGAATTCCTGACCGTGGCGCCATACCGGAACAATATCGGCAGCACGGTTTACCACGGGTTCGAGGCCAAGCTGGAGCAAAGGCTTGCCAGCGGTTTGTCCTACCTCGTCAGCTACACGCATTCCAAGTTGATCGACACAGCGTCTTCGGTTTTCGATGCGTCGGTCCTTACCGGGCCGGTGGCGAATTTTCCTGTGGCCGACAGCTTCAATCTGCGCCGGGAGCGCGATTCCTCGACCGGCGATATTCCCAATGTCTTCGTGGCCAGCTACACCTGGGAGATCCCGGTTGGCCGCGGCCACAGCTTGAATCCGGCCGGGGTTTGGGGTGTCCTGGCCAATGGTTGGCAGATGACGGGAGTCGTTCTGCTTCAGTCGGGCATGCCAGTGGCCATCACCCAAACCACCAACTTCAATGCCTTTGCCGGATTGGGGGTGCAGCGGCCCAACGTCGTAGCCTCGCCGAATCTGCCCGCCGACCAACGCGGCCCAACCCGCTGGTTCAATACCAGCGCCTTTCAGGTCGCGCCCCAATTCACGCTGGGCAACTCGTCGCGCAATCCGGTTCGCGGGCCTGACTACAGGGATGCGGACATCGCGTTCATTAAGCACACGCGGCTGCGCGAGCAACTTGACCTGGAATTTCGGGCGGAGCTCTTCAACCTTACTAATACCCCGGCTTTCGGTCAGCCCAACGGCGTGCTGGGCAGCAGCGCCTTCGGAACCGTCACGTCCACCGCAACGGACCCTCGCGTTATACAGTTTGGACTCAAGCTGAACTACTGAGGGCAGAGACTTGAGCGATTAACGCCAGGCATCACTGCTCGGACGAGTGTGCTTCAGGCCTCGCACATCTCATGTCTGGCGACTGAGGTCGTGCTCCCTCCCAAATTGTGCATCGCTCGTCCTCAGCGATTCGCTAGACAAGGCTTCGGGCAAAATCCACGTTGTGCTTCATATCGCCGACAACATCACCCTCTTTTTCATACTCGACTGCCACCAGGCCGGCGAAATTCTGCCGATGCAATTCGTTCATCACCTCAGGAATTCTGGAGATGCCCTTCCCCAGTAACACATTCACTTCACCGCCCGAAGCTTCAACATCTTTGAGATGGACCAATTTCAAACGAGCGCCCAGCTTGCGGATGGCGTCCACCGTGTCGTGACCGCAGGATGCGAACTGCCCAACGTCTGCAGTGGCGCCGACTGTGGTCGAGAGTCCTGCCAGGGCCTGCAAGACATCTTCCGGGCTCTCGTAGGGGAATTTCTGACCTTTGAAGTGGTGATTATGAATCCCAAAGGTCATGCCTGCCTGTGAAAAACGCCGATCAATGCGGTTAAGAATACTGCCGGTAGCGTCGCCTGTGACGTTGCGGGCGCCCAGGATCTTCGCGAAGCGCAACGAGTTCGCAAGGTCCTGGTCGTTCTTGATGGTCGCGCTGTAGTAGGACACACAGCGAATGCCGGCGGCATCAAGCTTGCCGCTGGCCGAACGGAATAGCTCATCGCCGGGATGGTTCATCAGCATGAACTCACCCCGGGACATTTCGATCTCAGTAACCCGCAATGCGTTGAGCTGGACGATCATGTCGTCCATCGACAGATTGTGATAGCTGTAAGCGCCTACCCCGATGTTGAGTTTGCTGGAGGCGTGCATCGGCCAAGCGGCCGCAAGCAGTCCTGCGGCCGCCATCCTGGCAAACGTCCTGCGCGTGATCGTGTCTCCTACGACTTTGTCTGCCGCGGCGATTGTTCGCGGGTGCCGGAGAGAGTCGGGCTCACCGTGGCTTTGGGAAGGGCACGACCCTGGTCGTGCCGCTAAGGCGTAAGAAATGTGAGGCGCTTTAGCGCCTGAGGTTTGCCGTTCGTCCTCTGCCCAAATTTTCCTGCAGCTTGTTGGATCGAACATCGCTTCATCTCTCTGTCATGCCCGCCGAACGCCTGCCCAGCTGTCACCATTAATGGGCGGGCATTGGTCGCGGAGTCACGTCCGCGTCCACCATCCCGGTGGCCCATTTGATAGCTAAGGTAATCATCTTTTGAAATTCCGGATTGTCCCAATTCTCTTCCACGTGGCCGAGCGTGGTATAGAAAACGCGCCCCTTGCCATACATCTTTGCCCAGGTCACGGCAAGGTCGCGGTCCGTGCGATGAACATTCTTGTTTGCCAGGTCGAGCTTGCTGGCATCCAGGCGCATGAGCACGCGCAACCTGTCGCGTGAATAATTTCTCATCTGGTAGATCTCGTCGCGCAACACGAAAGACTTTGGCCATTGCTGCATCCCCGGGAAAGCCGGGTCTTCCACGATAACGGGGGCATCAAAGGTCCCCCATGGGTGCTCATCGTAATAGCCTCCCAGCATCTCGCCGTATTCCGGCCAGTTGACGAAGGTGATGGCGGCGCTGTGGATGCCAATGAAACCCCTGCCATCATCGTGGACGAATGAAAGGAAGTCGGCCTTCTGCTGGGCATCCATTTCAAGGTCGCCACCGGTGAAGAAAAGCACGGCATCGAAGTTGTCAAGGTTCTTGGCGTTGTACTCAAGCTTCTTTTTGGTCAGGGCCTCAGTATCGGTGCGGAGAGTGATGTCCCACAGACCGGTCTCCCGTCCCAGACGCTCAATGGTGGACATGGCGTGGGACACGGACTCATGACGGTATCCTTTTTCCTCTCCAATCACCAGCAGGTGCTTCCCTTGCGGGCCAGCCGATTGAGCCAGACAAAGTGTGCTCAACAGGGCGGATACAAGAGCGGCGCGAAGGATGATCTTCATGTTGTCCTGCACTCGCAAATGCTGGTTAAAAATTCATTGGCTCGCGACCGGAGCTTTGTCGTTCGTGGCTTGTTTCGGTTCCGGCTGCAAGTCTTTGGGCGACATGTCGGCGTCATAGACCAGGTTAAAAAAGCCAACCATCATCTCATCCCAGCTTTGCTGGCCCCAGATTACAGTTTTCGTGGGATCTGGATTCTCCGGATTATGTGCTGAATTATCGAAACGCGCGGTGCATTGAATGCGCGTGCCCTTGGGCAGGACGATCGGTTCTTCGAGGTTGTACCAGAGCTGCCAGTGCCAGTTGTAAGCAGGTACTCGCGACAAGGTGCGAGTCTCGCCGTTGGGGAACACCAGGCGATATTCAAAATCCTTGCCGCGGGTGTGCATGTGCGGGTGCAGCGAGGCCAGTATCACCTCCTGACGTATTTCGAAAGATGCGTCCACGCGGAAATCCGGGTCCTGGGGAGGAATTTTGAAGGTGCCGTTGCTTGCCGACAGCGTCTGTACCCGCCGGGGAGGCTTTTCTTTGGCAAAAACCAGGCCGAGTTTGGTCCGGTCCATTACCGCCTTTCCATTGGGGGTGCAGTGGACTTCGAACACGATATCGGAACCGGCCTTGATCAGCTTGCCTTCGCCGGGAGGCAAAATTTCTGCGGGCTGACCCGGAGCATAGCCGACCAGGAAATCACTGGGCAGGGCGCTGGTGTCAACTTTTTCATCGGTCTTTGCCGGCACTGCTTCAAAAAAGACTCCCGGCTTCTGATCCTTGAAGTAGCTGGACCCGAGTTCACGCACATAAGCAATGATGTGGTGGACAACGGAGCGCTCCGTGGGCCGTACTTCCGCCGCCTGCACCCACTTATCTTCCGTAAACCCGGTGGGGACGATGACGTACTGGTATTCCACCATACCGATTCAGGCACCGCGAACTCCCGGGGCAACTGCAGGACAGCGTCCGGTTTCGGAATGCCCCAACCTTCGACAAAGTTCACCGGCACCGGCATGTCTTTGGGATCACCCTTCGGGGCCCCGGCCGTCACCCAGGCCACAATCGTATTGATGTCTTTCTGGGACAACGATCGATCGTTGGCAAAATGTCCATATTGCGGGTCCGCAAACCAGGGAGGCATGATTTTCTGCTGTACCGCCAGCTTGATGGCGCCCGCCCAGGGCCGCGTGTCTTCATAAGTGGGCATCGAGAAGGGGCCGCCCTCGCCCGGACGATGGCAGGCTTGGCAGTTTTTCTAGAGAATGGGCGCAACGTCTTTGGTCGGGGCCGTCATATTGCCCATCTGCGCGAAAAGACATGCGGATAAGCAGAGCTCAAACAGCAAGATTGAGAAGGCGCGGTTCATTGGATCGTTCCCTGGAGCCGGACTCTGGTTTCTGACATTGAAGACAGGCCAGTGATCCTATTAATTTGTCCGTCCGAAGTGGAAGTTCGCTTTGTTGGCGATTTCGGTAGCGCTGGCGTCCCGACGGCTGGCGCGGTGGACCTCCCGCCACCCGCTGGATAACTGTCTTCGCTGCAAGCGCTTGGGCGACTTGAAATTCTTCCGCAGCGGGCGAGGATGCTTGCCGGAGAGCCGCCGGTGCGCGCCGCTACTAAGGTCAGGAGCCCAGCTTGTATGGGGCCGCTCAGATGGGTATACTGGCGTCGTTTCCCAATCATCCCAGGGGGATCTTATGGACTCGACCAGCCCATCTTCGAGGTGGACGCCTTACGAGGTAAAAGCGGCGTCGATTCTCTACGAACGCCGAAGCGAAGACCTGCAGTTGGAACAACTTTGGATCCGTCTCCGGAAAAAGATGCGCGAGGCGGAAAGCCGGGCCTCGGAACCGACCGCCGCCTAGTTTCTTTCTGGCAATTCAGCAAAAGGCCTAACCGAACTGCGCAACGCCCTCCAAGTTGCAGGGGGGCCTTGTTGTCCGTCATTGTGATTCCAATCCAAATCGGGAACGACTGGCCGAAGCGCAGTTTTCCCGACTGCTTGACTCGTCGATAGCGCCTATTGGGAAGCTGTACAATGTTTGTGCTGCGCCGAAAGAGATCGGTCGCTCCTTCTGGTGGCGGCTTGACCAGACCCTCACATTCCGTTCCGAGGAAGATGTCATTGTGATTGTTGGCGTTCCGAGAGAAAGCTACCCCGGTGAGCGGCGCGTGGGGCTGGTCCCCATGGTCGTGCCGACCCTGGTCAAGGCGGGCTTTGAAGTTGTTATCGAGACTGGCGCCGGAGTTGAGGCCGGTTACCTGGACCCGCACTATGTTGAAAAGGGCGCAAAGATTCTTCCTGATCGGGCCGCCGTGTTTGGCGCGGCCGATATTGTTGTCCAGGTTCTTTGCTATGGCTCTAACGACGCCACCGGTGCGGCCGACCTTCCACTCTTGCGGCGGAACCAGATCCTGGTCGGATTTCTGCGTCCGCTGGGATCACTGGAAGTAATTCAGCAGATCGCCGCCACCGGCGTTAGCTCGTTTGCCATCGAACTGATACCGCGAACGACGCGCGCCCAGAGCATGGACGCGCTTTCCTCCATGGGAACGGTGTGCGGCTACAAGGCTGTGCTGATTGCGGCTGAGACCCTGCCGCGATTTTTCCCCATGCTGACCACGGCGGCCGGGACCATCACGCCGGCGCGCGTGTTGGTGATTGGCGCCGGCGTCGCCGGGTTGCAGGCGATCTCCACCGCGCGCCGGCTGGGCGCGGTCGCCATGGCCTATGATTTGCGTCCCGCGGCCAAAGAACAGGTTCAGAGTCTCGGTGGCCGATTCGTTGAGCTTCCCATCGAAGCCAAAGATGCCCAGGATGCGCGCGGCTATGGCACGCAGCAGGACGAAAGCTTCTATCGCCGGCAGCGCGAACTCCTGGGGCGAGTGGTGGCGGAAAGTGATGTGGTGATTGCCGCGGCCGTGGTTCCAGGCAAGAAGCCACCCGTGCTGGTGACGGAAGAAATGGTCAAGGGGATGGCGCCGGGCTCGGTGATTGTCGATCTGGCGGCGGAGCGCGGAGGAAATTGCGAACTGACCCGCCCGGGAGAAACCGTGGTTGCCCACGACGTTACCATCATCGGGCGAATCAACGTCTCCGCCGGTGTGCCTTACCATGCCAGCCAGATGTACGCGCGCAACATTACGGCATTTCTGCTGCACCTGGTAAAGGATGGCAAACCGCAGCTTGACCTCAACGACGAGATCATTCGCGAGACCTTGCTGACCCGGGGCGGGGAACTGGTCAACCATCGGGTACGGGAGTTCTTCTCTCAACCCGCGCTGGTTTCCGCAGGTGGAAGCTAGGTTTTTACGGCATTTCCGTCAGGAAGTTTTGTTCGGGTGGAGGAACAATGAGTTCCGCGCTGATCAATGGCCTCTTCGTCTTCATGTTGGCGGCCTTCATCGGGTTTGAAGTAATCCGCCGGGTTTCCCCCTTACTCCATACCCCACTGATGTCGTTGACCAATGCGCTTGATGCCATCGCGGTGGTGGGCGCCATCGTGCTCGTCGGGCGGCACGAGAGCAGGCTTTCCTACGGGCTCGGCATGCTGGCCATCATCGCCGCCACCAGCAATATCGTCGGCGGCTTCCTGATTACCGACCGCATGCTCAAGATGTTCCACAGCAGCCGGCCCACCAAGCCATGAACATTCTGCCCGTCACCCAGCCGGTCATCGAAATTACCTACCTGGTAGCCAGCATTCTGTTCATTCTCTCGCTGAAATGGATGAGTTCGCCGAGCACGGCCCGGCATGGCATCTGGGCGGGCGAAATTGGAATGCTGCTGGCCATCGGCGGGACCTTGCTGCAGCACGGCATCGTCGACTACCGGGGGATTGCGATTGCCTTGGTGCTGGGGACCTGCATCGGAATTCCTCTTGGCCTAGTGCAGATGACCGCCGTTCCCCAACGCACGGCCCTCAGCCACGCTTGCGGTGCGCTCTGCGTCACACTTGTGGGCACCGCCGAGTTCTATCTGCGGAGTCCTGACATCTCCCGCTTTACCATGGCGGTCCTCTCCACCGAGGTCATTCTCGGTTCCCTGACCTTCACCGGCAGCCTGATGGCCGCAGGAAAACTCCAGGAGGTCCTGCCGCAGCGCCCGCTTACTTATAAAGGCCAGAACCTGGTCAATCTGTTATTTCTCGCCGTCGCTGTGGGGGGAGCCGTGTACCTCGTACTGCATCCCGGCGCCAGGCAACTGTTCCCGATGATGGTGGGCGTTTCGCTTCTGTTCGGATTGCTCATGATCGTTCCGATCGGCGGAGCGGACATGCCGACTGTCATCTCCCTGCTTAACTCTTATGCCGGGCTGTCCGCAGCGGCGATGGGATTCGTAGTCGACAGCAAGCTCCTGATTATTGCGGGCGCGCTCGACGGTTCTTCCGGTTTCATCCTGTCCGTCATCATGTCAAAGGCGATGAATCGTTCGTTCGGCAACGTCCTCTTCGGTGCCTTCGGCCAGGTCCAGCCCGCGGCTGTGGCCGGACAGGAAGCCAAGACGGTGCGCTGCGCAACCGCTGAAGAAGCTGCCGCCATCCTGGCCGCCGCCAACAAAGTCGTCATCGTTCCGGGCTACGGAATGGCGGTGGCCCAGGCGCAGCACAAGGTGCGAGAACTCTATGACGCTCTCAGCAAGCGCGGGGTGGACGTGCGCTTCGCCATCCATCCCGTCGCCGGCCGCATGCCGGGGCACATGAACGTGCTGCTGGCCGAGGCCGACATTCCCTACGACCGACTGGTCGAGATGGACGACATCAATGGCGACTTCCCGCAGACCGATGTGGCGCTGGTGATCGGCGCCAACGACGTCACCAATCCCGCAGCCCGCACCGATTCCTCCAGCCCCATCTTCGGCATGCCCATTCTCGACGTGGACAAGGCCCGCACGGTCATGGTCATCAAACGCAGCATGAGCCCGGGCTTCGCCGGCATCGACAATCCCCTCTACTATCTGGGCAAGACCCTGATGTTGTTTGGAGACGCCAAGTCGTTTGTCAACGATATCGTTCATGAACTGGCCGGCGGCGGACATTGAACGCTTCGGAACGCTTAGTCCCCTCTAACCTTCTGTGCGGCGACCTCCGCCGAAGCTTAGGTCCTGGCCCAATCTGCTGATGAGTGGAAATTCCCGCGCTCTAATCACTTCCCGTCGCCAAACCCTGATCTGTAACAGAGGACGGTGTGACGGAAATCACACGCCAGGGCACGCCTAATCACGTCATTTATCTGCAACTGGTACTAGATTGAAGAGTGGAAGTCAGGAGGGATTTATGTCAGCCCTTGCCCAATTACGACAGCAGAAGGAGAGTGTAGGTTTCAAGCGTTTACTGATTGCCACCGACTTTTCAGCCGTTTCGGAGCGTGCCCTGGCTCATGCCCTTCCGATCGTCCGCCGATTCGGTTCCGAGGTGTCGATTGTGTATGTCATTCCCCCGGAAACACGGGACATGATTATTTGGGGCCCGCTGCCGCGAGAACTCGACCGTCAACGCATTGAGGCAGAGCAGGAAATGGTGCGCCTTTCCGCAGAAGCACGTATTGAGGACGTCAATCCTCATATGTTGCTCGCGCAAGGCCGGGTATGGGATGTGCTCTCATCGATCATTCAGCGCGAGAACACTGATCTGCTGGTTCTGGGCACTCGCGGGCGCGGAGGACTGAAGAAATTAGTACTCGGATCGGTGGCGGAGGAAGCGCTGCGCCGGGCTACCTGCCCGGTGCTCACGATCGGTCCCAGTGTTCCCTTGCCCGATCCTGGAAAGGGAGGATTCAAGACGATCCTGTTTGCCACCGATTTTGGGCCTGCTTCGACGAAGGCTTTTCCCTCTGCCCTGGCGTTGGCGGAGGAGTGTCACGCGAAGCTGGTTCTTCTGCACATGTTGCCCCCCATGCCACTCGCCGTTATTGGTCCAGGCGCATATTGCCCTGGAGTTTTCGTCGCCAACGATCTGGCGGACTGGCAGTCCACAATGAACCAGGAGAGCGCCCGCAAGTTGGGGGAACTGGTTCCGGCAGGCGCCAAGCTGATGAGCCAGCCCGAAATCGTGGTGGGAAAGGATTTCCTGCCTGAAGGCATCCTGGGTACCGCGGCGACCCACAATGCCGATTTGATCGTTATGGGAGCGAACCGTGTGGCCTCAGCGCGCCTGACTGCGCATGTCCCTTGGGCTCTCACCCACGATGTGATCTGTGAAGCCAAGTGCCCGGTTCTGACGGTCGCGGGCTGAGCGAGGGAGAACGGACGCGCCCGCGGTTCGAGACCGCACGGGAAGCGGCGTCTGCGTATCGGCGGGTGAACATCTGTTTCCAAATAGCGGGGCGAATTTGTTCGCTGGCCAATTCCGCGTCGCGGAATGCGCCAGCCGGGCTTACCCCACATCAGCCTCGAATGGTCAGGACCGGACACCTGGCGTTAGCGATCACTCGATGTGCGAATGCCCATGGAATATGCGTGGTTGCTCGATCCCATTCGCCACCACTCCGAATGCCCATGACAATTGCGTCGGCTCTGCTGCGCTTGGCGAACCCTGTAATGATTTTTAGCGGATGGCCGAATTCCACGTGTATATTCCGTATCCTCTTTCGGAGGTCAGGATCGACTGCCGCCTCGATCTTCAGCCTGGTCTCTCCAGCAATCCTGATTCGTTCTGTGCGAGACCTGATATCCGGAACCGCCCGGACCACCGATATCTTCGCGTCGAACTTCCGGGCCAGTTGCGAAAGTCGGGGCAGCGCCGCGAGGGAATGAGGCTCCAGGGCAGTGGCAAAGGCCAACCGTTCTAGCTGTTGTCGACGACGCGCCCGCATCTTGGGTCCAAGTACCAGGACAAGACAATCGGCCTTGCGAAAGATTTCTTCCGCTACTGACCCCAGCAAGAGTCGAGCCGCGTGGCGGCGTGCGGAAGTGCCCAGCACGGTCAGATCTATGTTCTTCTGGTCTATGAATCGCGCAATCGCCGGCCCGGCCTCGCCTTCAATCACGCTGACTGCGCAGCCTGTGAATTTGTTCGCCTTCAACCAATCAGACATCGCTTCCTGCGCCCTCGCCCATACTTCTTTCTTCTTCAAATACCGCAAATCCCTGGGGCCGAAGTTGTATTCGAAAGGATCGACAGCGTGAACGGCCGTGACCTTTTTCTTGTCGGTGCCAGCGAGTGCTAGAGCGCAGGCCATCGCGGATGTCGAGCCAGGAGAGAAATCCGTCGGCACAATGATCTTGCGCGGCAGTTCTCGCTGCGCTTTCGCCGCGATTGTCATGACAGCCTCCAGCCGGCCCAGCCCACCAACAATTGTAATGGTGACGTAGTTACCGCGGCGAAGGATGTGATGTGGGTCACGCTGGTGAAGCCTCTCACCCCCCAAGCCGGCGCCTCTTTTTGCACACTCAAAATAGTCTGGTTCCCCCCGTGCCAGTAGTCCGAAGCTCCTGCACTGTCAATTTGAGATGTGCAGCGGAAGGTTTTCTGCTTACCCAATTTGCCAGCCTCGCTGCGATTGGGAGACACTGGAGCACGTTTCCAAGTCATAGGGGAACGAACCAACCAGCCCGGAACAAAACGGGAAGAATGCGACCTATCACGATTGGTGTGTGCGCGCTACTGCTGCTGGTGGTTGCGGCGGTCTCCTGCCCGCGAACCACACTTGCCCAGTCGCTTCCGGAACTTCCCTCGTACGGCCCGTACAACGCAGTATTCCGCCAGGGTGGGAACAGTCTCAGCAAGCCAGTTGAACCAGCGGACACCGCTCTGCAGGCCACTTCTCCATGGTCTCTCTATTGCTGGTTTCAAGGCGAAGCAAGCGAACCGGCTTCGACTCTGCTGGCTGGAGTGGGCAATCCTCTTGACGAGTATTCGCGTTATCTGGGTGTTCGCGACGGCAAACTTATTTTCTGGATGGGCGAAGATAACGGCCTGACTGCGGCCGCCGCATTGCCTTCAGCGGAGTGGCACTTCGCCGCGGCTACCTTCGACGGAAGCGTCATCCATCTCTACAGCGACGGACAGGAAGTTGCGAGCGGCAATCTCACGCTCGGAAGAGTGGCGCCTGTTCTGCAAATGGCCCCCGAGGACCTGCCCTGGACCGGCGCACAACATTTTGGAGGCAGGATCGCGAGCCTGACTTTTTTGCGGACAACCTTGAGCGCGGGCGAGATTCAACAGCTATACGCTCACGCGCCGAATCCCGCACTGATTGTATTTGAAGAGGGCTCGAAGCCCTGGCCGCTGCAGACCCAGGAGCAGGCTGGGTATCGCGCGCCCCAGGACCCGACTTCTCTGCCAAAAAGTATGGCGTCCTTCTCTCCGCCTGTGCTGCACGCTCCTCCACCTTTGCGCACTTTGTTGCAGACGATTGGAAACAATCAGTGGGCCCTTGAAGGCGGATGGAAGCTGACTCCAGCGCCCAGGATCAAGGCCGATGGAGCGGCCGTAAGCCAGGTCGGCTTCGTGGTGAAGGATTGGTGGCCGGCAACAGTTCCGGGCACGGTCCTGACCACCATGGTGGATCGCGGTGTCTATCCCGATCCGGATTATGGTCTGAACAACCTGGCCATTCCTGAGTTGCTCAATAAGCAGGACTATTGGTATCGTGCCGAATTTACCGCCCCCAAGAGCATCGATGGCCGTCATCTCATGCTCACCTTCAATGGCATCAATTACGCTGCAATCGTGTGGCTGAACGGCCAACGAGTAGGCGATATCAAAGGGGCCTTTGTCCGAGGAACATTCGATGTAACTGAATTATTGAAGCCGGGGCGCATGAACGCGCTCGCCGTGCAGGTTTCACCGCCGCCGCATCCCGGCATCCCACATGAGCAGTCGATCAAGGCCGGCCCGGGCGAAAACGGCGGCATGATGGTGCTGGACGGCCCCACCTTCATGGCGACGGAAGGGTGGGACTGGATTCCCGCCATTCGCGATCGCAATACCGGGATATGGCAAGATGTTGTCCTCTCCGCCACAGGCGCGGTCCGGATCGGCGACCCGCAGGTGATCACCACCCTGCCGCTTCCCGACACCAGCCGCGCCGACGTCGAGATAAATGTTCCGCTCAGCAATCTTTCGGCCTCAGCGCTCAAAGGAACCCTCACCGCGTCTTTCGGAGAGACGACCGTCACCAAGCAGGTCACCGTGCCGCCGGGGGAGAGCGCCGTGAAGCTGACGCCAGCGGAGTTCGCGCAGCTTACGGTACAGCATCCCATGCTGTGGTGGCCCAACGGCTATGGCAAGCCTGAACTGTACACGCTCAAGCTGACCTTCAGTTCTGACGGCCAGGCCTCGGACACGAAAGAACGGAACTTCGGCGTTCGTGAGATCACTTATGAGTTGAGTTTGTATGATTCGGCCGGCCACCTGCGGCGGGTTGAGGTTTCTCCCGCGGTGGCGCGGCAACGCGGCGAGCAGGTCGTGGACGTCAGCCATGAAGGCATGCGGCAAATCTCCCACGGTTGGGTAGCTTCGCTTACGGCGGGTGCCGAGTCCTCGCCAGCCGTGAAACCGCTGCAGGCATCCGGAGACACCCCAGGTTTTACTGACCTGGTGATTAAAGTGAATGGGGTGAAGATCGCTTGCCGGGGCGGTAACTGGGGGATGGACGACTCGCGCAAACGCGTGTCCCGCGAACACTTGGAGCCCTTCTTCCGCCTCTATCAGGAGGCGGGCCTCAACATCATTCGCAACTGGGTTGGACAGAATACAGAAGAGGTTTTTTACGACCTGGCGGACAAGTACGGCCAGCTTATCTGGAATGATTTCTGGGCCACCACCCAGGACTACAACCTGGAGCCCGAAGATCCCGACCTGTTCCTGAAAAACGCGCGCGACACTATTCTGCGCTTTCGCAATCACCCTTCGATTGCGCTGTGGTGCGGCCGCAACGAGGGCGTGCCTCAGCCCATTCTCAACCAAGGCCTGGCCGATCTGATTCAAAAGTTGGATGGCACCCGCTACTACTCTCCAAGTTCGAACCGGGTCAACCTGCGCGACAGTGGGCCCTACGAATATCAGGACCCGGCAACCTACTACAAAATCAATCACGGTTTCTCGGTGGAGTTGGGCATACCGTCGTTGTCAACCCTGGAATCGATTCGTCATTGGATTCCAAAAGCGGACCAGTGGCCCATCGGTGATGCCTGGGCATATCACGACTGGCACCAGGCCGGGAACGGTGATGTGGCGCCGTTCATGCGCGAACTGGAAGCCGAGTTTGGAGCAGCCACCAGCCTGGAAGACTTCGAGCGCAAAGCGCAGATGCTCGATTATGTGGAGCATCGTGCCATCTTCGAAGGCTTCAACGCGCACCTGTGGTCGCCCAACACTGGCCGCCTGCTGTGGATGACGCAACCCGCCTGGCCCAGTTCCAACTGGCAGATTCTCAGCTCAGATTACGATACGCAGGCGTCTTTTTACGGGGTCAAGAAGGCTTGCGAGCCAATCCACGTTCAGCTTGATCTGTCCGACTACAAAGTGGACGCGGTAAATATCACGGCTACCGCGATGCCAGACATCTCCGTGAACGCCCGGGTGTATTCGCTCGAGAACAAATTGCTGTTCGAAAACACGCAGAAGCTCCAGCTTGCGGCCAACGCATTGACGCCTGGTTTCAAGCTGGAGCTGGCTCCGTATCTCTCCACCGGGATGGTTCTGGTCAAGCTGGCGCTGAGCGATTCAACCGGCAAGCCGATTTCGGATAATTTGTATTGGCTGGGCGCACGCGATTCGTCCTACCACCAGCTGAACAAGCTCCCTGCCGCCACGCTCGCCGCCTCCGCCACGGCGACTCGCGATGGCGATGAAATGAAGATTCAGGTCCAATTGGAAAATCGGGGAACGTCCGCGGCCCTGGCCGGCAAACTTACACTGGTGAATGTTTCCGATGGGACCCGAATTCTGCCAGCCTATTGGAGCGACAATTATGTCTCGCTGTTGCCCGGCGAAAGTCGTAATATCGAAATCGATTACCCGGTGAAAGCTGCATTGGGAGCAGCCAGACTCGAGATCAGGGGATGGAATGTCGCTCGGATGGCAGTCCCAGTTTTGAGTCGTTAAGCACAAGCATTGCTCAGCATCGGCCTTACCTGGTAGTCCAGATGCAGACCGATTCGCCTGAAGCCGGAGGTCTTCGTGCGAGGAAAACAAATTGTATGGCTGCCGGTCTTAACCGCCATTGTCTTTCTATTTGCCAGTGAGGCGAACCATTCCTGGGCGAAGCCCCCGGCTTCGCCGGTTGGAATATTCGAGGACCATGCCGATGTCGGTACGGTCCTGCATCCCGGCTCCGTCGAATACGACGCTTCGAGGGAGACCTATACCCTTACCGGCAGCGGAGAGAACATGTGGTTTTCCGCCGACGCCTTTCAGTTTGTCTGGAAGAAGGTCTCGGGTGATGTCACCTTGAGCGCTGACATCTCATTCCCCACTAGCACCGGAAATCCGCACAAGAAAGCAGTGCTGATGCTTCGGCAGAGCCTTGATCCGGATTCCGTGTACGCCGACGTGGCGCTGCACGGTGTTGGCATGACCGCGCTGCAATATCGCGACGGAAAGGGAGCCCTCACCCGGGAGATTCAGTCGAATCTGTCCGGCCCCAGAAGATTGCGTATCGCAAAGCGTGGCGACTACGTCTACATGGCCCTGGCCGGTGCCGGCGGCGAGCCCGAGGTGGCGGGCGGTTGGCTGCGCGTGCCGCTTCAGGGACCTTTTTACGTTGGGATCGGTGTCTGCTCGCACGATAAAGATGTCATCGAGAAGGCCGTATTTTCGAAGGTTGAGTTATCCGCGCCGGCATCCGCCTCGGCCAAGCCCACGCTCTACAGCACGCTGGAAGCGGTAGCAGTCGATTCCGGCGACCGGCGAGTGGCGTATATCGCGTCCGAACACTTCGAAGCCCCGAACTGGACTCGCGACGGTGCGGCTTTCATCTTCAACAGCAATGGCCATATCCTGCGCCTGCCCGTGGGAGGAAGCAAACCGGAAATCATCGACACCGGTTTCGCCACGCGCTGCAACAACGATCACGGCATTTCGCCGGACGCTACGCAGCTCGCCATCAGTGACCAGTCGCAGGACGAACATCACTCCCTGATTTACATCGTGCCAATTGGCGGCGGCACTCCCCGGCGAATCACGAAAAACTCGCCTTCGTACTGGCATGGCTGGTCGCCGGATGGAAAGACGTTGGCGTTCGTGGGCCAGCGCAACGATGAATTCGATATCTACACCATTCCTGCCGCCGGGGGCGAAGAAACGCGCCTCACCACCGCCAAGGGTCTGGACGACGGTCCGGAATATTCTCCCGACGGAAATTTTATCTACTTCAACTCCGAACGCACCGGCACCATGCAGATATGGCGCATGCACAGCGACGGCAGCCAACCGGAGCAGATCACATCGGATGAGTTCAACAACTGGTTTCCGCACCTCTCGCCCGACGGCAAGTGGATGGTCTTTCTCTCCTACGATCACAGCCTGACCGGACATCCCGAGAACAAGGATGTGACCCTTCGCCTGATGTCGCTGAGCGACAGGAAAATCAAGCTGTTGGCGAAACTCTTCGGAGGGCAGGGAACGATCAATGTTCCCTCGTGGTCGCCTGACAGCAAGCAGCTTGCCTTCGTGAGTTATCAGCTGATTCCGAGTGAGAGCGCGGAAAAGAAATAGATATTTCCGTTTGTCACTTCCACTGAATGATGCCAGCCTCCCGACAGGCATCGAGATAGTCGCTCACCAGTTGCACCGGCAGAGGGCCGTACTCGGCTGCCACTCCATCCCGAATCTCTCCCACGTTTCGTTTGCCATCGACAAAATTTACGATCTCGTAAGCGTAGAGTTCCGAAAGATCCTGGGTGTTGAGCAAAGGCGTCGCCTCGCTATTGAGCAGCTTGACTTTCGCCAAGCGCTCGGGCCCAAGGCGCGCCTTGAGAACATCGTCGTTCTGATAGGTAAGCGGTCCAAACTCGCCGACGCGGAGCGGAATCTTCTGCGCTGCCACGTCTCCCGTCCATGGAGCTTTCGGTTCGGTGCCGCGCGCTCCTCGGGCCTGAGCTTGGCCGTCGATCCAGGAATTGAAAGTGGATACTTGATCGGCGAGGGCTTTCTCCTGGGCTGAATGGTTCGGGTCGGAGCCGGCAAACTTCAGCAGTGACGATAAGGTCGCGATTTCGCGATGCAAGCCCTGGCGCAGCAGGTTGCGTGCTTCGTACCATGCCGCGCCGGCATCCAGTTTCGGGTCCGCCACTACTTGCTGTGCCTGTTGGAACAGATGCGCCAGCCGTACCTCTGACTGCGAGGCATAGAAGGGAAGCAGGTCGCGCGATCGTTCCGCATCCAGAGTGGCATACACATATCCGGCAGCGGTGCCCAACAGCGCGACCCGGCGCAGTTTGGTGGCATCGAGCTGTTGCAGCGTGTCATGGTCGGTATGAATGTAGATGTCGGGCCAGTCGCGCAAATAGAGCGACGGCACCGCGACGGTGGACGAATCGTAATCGTCGTGATCGCTGCCAGCGGAATACGGAGTCACATCTGACAGAAACTGGTTGCGCGTGCCTTGCTCTCCGGCACGAGTCTCGATGACCGCCGCCTCCGGGGCATCGCCGCTTCCCGCGTAGTTGGCAGTTCCAGTACGGATGACATCTGCCAGGGTGGCGCCCACGTCAGTCACAAAGCTGGGCAGCGACCAGGGAGTTTCGGTCACGTGCAGGATGGATTTGTTCTTGAAAGGATCGCCGCCGACCATGTCCATGTGAATGTCGGCGCGCAGCCTGGCCCGGATCTCGGGATGGCGGCTGAGATAGGCCATGGTGCCTTCAACCTCGGGACCCCACACGAAGCGCAGCGTGCGCTTGGGGCGTGGCAAGGCTCCAGCGCCAATCAGTCGCGCCAGCACACGGGCCGATTCCAAAATCGTCACGCAGCCGCTTCCATTGTCATTAGCGCCGGGCCGTTCGTGATCCAGATGGCAGCTGTAGACTATTTCGCCCGCGGCGGAGTCGGTCCCGGGAATCACTCCGCTTACCACAGTCCAGTGTCCGGGTCCCACGTCAGCTTTTACTTTGGCATGCAGGACGAGCGCCCCTTCCGTGTGCAGTTGAGCCCGCAGCGATTCAGCGGTGTCCCGCGAAATCATGAAGGCGAAACCTGCGGGCTGGCGCGCATCCAGATGGCCCCAACGCACCAGGGTGCGATCCCTGCCCGACCAGGCGGTGCTCTGGTTGGGCATGTCGCTCACGATGCCGGCGGCGCCGTACTTGGCAACTGCCAGGGCCTGCACTCGTGCGAGGACGCCATCGGCTAGAACAATCTTTCCGCGCACGTCCTTGCCGCCATAATCAGACTCGTGCGAACCGTCGCCCACATCCACGAGCGAGGCTTCCACATCGGCGCTATGACTGTAATCTGCCAGCCGGATAGGGTCGGTCGCCCAATCACCCAAAAGCAGATGCTGGGGACGCACCTCCCAAAGTTGTCCGGCTTCGACGGTCCACCCCAGATAAGAACGCATCAGGCCGTATGAAGTTTTCCCGTCGATAGGGAACTGCTCGTTCTCGATCTCGGCCAGCCCATACTCTCGTGCCTTTTGCAGAACAAACTGGGCGGCCTGGTCAAATTCGGCAGTGGCAGGGACCCGATGCAAGCGTGTCAGGTAGCGAAGATTTTCGTAGGGTGCGGCGCCGCTAGCTTCATCGCGCAGTTTGATCCACTGCTCTGATGAGAGAAAAGGCTGCTGGGCCAGGACAAAAGTTGTGGCGGAGAGGAGTAGAAAAGCAGCAAGAATTGTGCGGGCCATGGAGGGGAGAGCATACATTTTGCCGGGCTCTCAAAGCAACGCTCGCCGTTCGTAGCGCCGGCGTCTCGCCGGCTGTCGGGAGGGCATCTCTAGAATTCTGAGAAACTCTCACGAGCGCGCACGACTACGCGCTGAGCGCAGTGATCCTCGATCGGTCAAACCCGACGCGATCTGCCCTTGGCTGCGGTGCGCAATGCCGGTCGTACACCCGATTCGCAATGCTCAAGACGCTTTCAAAGCCGGCATTCTGGGGCAGAATCGCAATGGCGATTTCGCGAATGAATTGATTGCGACGGTTGAGACCGTCCATCTGCGTTACGACCCTGGGATCCTCAATGTTGCGGATCAGAGGCATGGCGCATACCTCCTTAAATTTCACCGACAGAGATAGATGATCAGTCCGACACAGAAGAGGCGCAATCCGGTGAATAAGGGATTACTTTGGTACTAGACGCAAACAGGCAACCGTACAGCGTCCGCTACTGCCCGGTTGCGGCCTGCGAGTGCGAGTCTACTCTTACCGATGGCAAGGTGGCAGAACTCCACCCTCCCCCCAGGGCCTTGATCAGGGAGACGCTGGCGGCCATGCGCCGGCGCAGAATATCGACGGCGGCGCGCTGGTCGGCCAATGCCGTGCTTTGCGCCGTGGTGACTTCCAGATAGCTGACGACGCCACCTTTATAGCGATTGGTGGAGAGCTCGAGGGAGTGCTCCGCTGCAGTCACTGCAGCTTCTTGGGCCTGGGCCTCATCGTTGAGAATGCGCAGCGCCGCCAGATTGTCTTCCACTTCCTGAAACGCAGTGAGGACGGTCTGGCGATAGCTTGCCACGGACTCGTCATAGGCGGCCCGGGCTTGTTCGGAGACGCCACGGCGGCGTCCCCCGTCGAAGGCAGTCACAGCCGCGGACGCCCCCGCGGTCAGGAACCCGCTGGGTCCCTGAATCAGGGTCGTGATCGCGGTGCTTTCAAAGCCGCCGGAACCAGTCAGAGTAAAGATTGGGAAGTACGCTGCCCGGGCTACGCCGACTTGGGCATTGGCGGCCGCCACGCGGCGTTCCGCGGCCGCAATATCCGGCCGGCGCTCCAGCAGGTCGGACGGAAGTCCCTGCGGGATATCCGGCGGCGGCGAATTCCAGGCCGCCTGGGGAACGGTGAAATTGGAAGCGGGCTGTCCGATCAGGGTTGCGATCGCATCTTCGTTCTGCGAGCGCTGAATCAGCACATCAATGGCCTGGGTGCGGGTATTTTCCAGCTGAGTCTGGGCCTGCGCCACGTCAACCGCGGATGCCACTCCGCCTTTGTACCGGTTTTGCGTGAGTTCCAGCGCCCGTTCAAAGGCGGTCACATTCGATTTCAGCAGCTGCTCTTCCGCATCCAAGGTACGCATTTGGAAGTAGTCGAAGGCGACCTCAGCGTGCAGGCTCAGTCGCACCGATTCCAAATCGGCCGCGCTGGCCTGTGCGTTCGAACGCGCGGCCTCAACCGTGTGCCGCACCCGTCCAAACACGTCTGCTTCGTAAGACACATCCACCGGAATTACCAGGTCGGTGGCATTAGTTTGGGTGGAGGTGGAAACCAGCGGGCGGCGTTCGGAGACATGCTCGCGCGCGGCCGACGCTCCTGCGGTCACTGTGGGATAGTAAGCCCCCCGGTTGAAGCGCACCAGCGCTCGCGCCTGGCGGAACCGCGCTTCCCCAGCCTTGAGGTTCTGATTGGAAACATTGACTTGTTCTTCCAGCGCATTCAGTTGTGGATCCTGGAAAATCTCCCACCACTTGCCGCGCGCGACCTGATCGCTGGGTTGAGCGGACTTCCACGGCGGCGGCATTTCCTTGTAAGTCGGGGGTACCGGCGTCGCGGGTTTGGTATAGCGCGGTCCCACGGCGCAACCGCTGAGCAGAAACATCAAGAACAGGGCCCCGGCTGCGGGCTGCGGGCGTCGGACCTCACACCTCGGACGCCGGCTGAAACGCTGAGGATCCGAAGTGTCAGGTCCGGGGTCTGACGCCCGGCGTCCGGCACCTTCCTTCCTCACTGTGCCCCCTGCGCGATGCGTACCGTCTCCCCTGCGACAACCGAATCCGGAGGATTGACGATCACGCTTTCGTCCCCATTTAGGCCGGCAACCACTTCGACCTCGTTGCCGAAATCATGACCCAGGGTGATCGACTTCAGTTCCACGTGTTGGCCTGCGCCCACCGTGGCTACCCGAAGGCCCTCGGAGCGAAAGAGCAATGTATTGACCGGCAAGATTAATGAGGAGGTCGGGGCCGGCAGTTTGAGATGCACCTCGGCATAAGAGCCGGTGAAAAGCTGACCAGTCGGATTGTCCACGGCGATTTCGACCAGCAGGGTTCGCGACGCCGGGTCGATGGCATTGGCGGTGCGCACCAGCTTTCCTGCGAAGCGGCGTCCGGGGAATTCCGCCAGCGTCAGGTCGGCCGTAAGCCCCGGCTTTGCCGCCTGGGAATAAATCTGCGGCACACTAACGTAAACTCGCAGCTTGTCGGGCTGCGCGATGTGAAATAGTTCGTTGCCATTGCCCCCGCTCCTGCCCGAGTTGATCAGGGCACCAATATCGGTGTTGCGCGCCGTAATCACTCCGGAGAAGGGAGCGTAGATCTTTTGGAACGATTGCAGCTCTTCCAGGCGCTTCACATTGGCCTGCGCGGATTGCAGCGCGGCCTGCTTGGCCGCATAGTCTCCGGCGGCATTGTCGGATTCCTGTTTGGAAACCGCATCGGTCTTCAACAGTCCTTCGTACCGGTCTGCGGTGATCTTTGAAAGATTGAGATTGGCCTGGGCCGTGCCCAGATCGGCTCGCGCTTGCCGCAGCTGCTGGTTTACCTCCGGAGTGTCAATTTCTGCCAGCAGCTGTCCCTGCTGCACGCGACTCCCAATGTCCACATACCAGCGCTTCAGGTAGCCGTTGGTGCGGGCGTAGATGGGAGCGTCGGCAAAGGCCTGCACGTTGGCGGGCAGAACAATTTCCTGCGCCGGAGCAGAACGCTTGGCCTGGACCACGGCCACGGTGGGCACGGCCATCTCCGCGGTCTCAAGGCGCAGAGCCGTCCGCGCCTGGATGCGGGGGAGAATGCCGGCAATCACCAGCACCACCGCCGTCAGCACCGCGAGTACAAGGATCCACCACTGCGACCGCCGGCTTTTATTTGGATCCTCGGACCGGTCCGCCGCGCCCGCACCGGCTCCGCTATAAATGCCGTTCTCGTTTTCGATCCTCATTCGCTCTCCCAAGAATATGGAAAACCATGATCTCAATCAAACCGCGGGACCAACCTTCGCCGGCTGCTCCGCCGCGTTCCGCCGTCCATGCAGCAGGCTGAAGAACACGGGAACAAAAAACAGAGTTGCCGCTGTAGCAAAAATCAGGCCACCAATCACCGCCCGGCCCAGAGGCGCATTCTGCTCTCCGCCTTCTCCCAAACCAAGGGCCATCGGCATCATGCCAATAATCATGGCCAGGGCCGTCATCAGGACCGGGCGAAAGCGGGTGAATCCCGCCGCCAGCGCGGCTGCCACCGCGTCCTTGCCTTCCGCCATCTGTTCCTTGGCAAAACTGACTACCAGAATGCTGTTGGCTGTTGCAACGCCCATACACATGATAGATCCGGTCAGGGCGGGCACGCTGATGCTGGTCTCGGTAACGAACAGGAACCACACAATGCCCGCCAGCGCCGCCGGCAGGGCCGAGATGATGATGAACGGGTCCAGCCAGGACTGAAAATTCACCACGATCAGCAGGTAGACCAACAGAATGGCAAACGCCAGCCCGGAAATCAGCCCCGAGTAGGAAGAATGCATGGTCTGCACCTGGCCGCGCACCACCAGTTCGGAACCGCGCGGCAGTTCCTTGCGGCTGTCATCAATGATTTTCTTGATATCGTCGGCCACTCCGCCCAGGTCACGGCGTTGCATTGACCCGTAAATGTCAATCACGGGCTGTATGTCGTAATGCGACACCAGTGCCATTCCCGTGCCCCGTTGGATGGATGCGAGCGAGCCCAGAATCGCCGGACTTGCCCCGCCGGATCCGGTAACAGGGATGTTTTCCAGTCCCTGCAGTGAATCCAGGCGGTACTGCGGCGTCTGGGTCTCAATGGAATAGCTCACTCCATTCTTGGGGTTGAGCCAGTAAGTCGGCGAAGTCTGGAAACTGCCGCTGAGCGAAATCAGCAGGTTGGTGGCGATGTCGCGCTGGGTGAACCCGGCCAGTTCAGCCTTGGTCCGGTCCACGTTGATGCGTAGATGCGGTTCATCGAAGGGCTGCTGGATTCGCAGGTCGGCCGTTCCTGGGACCATCTGAAGTCGCCGCAGCAGCCGGTTGGCAAAGCGGCGGTTGTCCTGCAGGTCATACCCGGTTAGCTGGACGTCGATCGGCGAGGGAAGGCCAAAATTCAGAATCTGGCTCACGATGTCCGCCGGAAGAAACGAAAAATCCACGCCCGCAAACTGTTGCGCCAGCTTCATGCGCAGATCGTGGACATACGCTTCTGTCGGCCGGTGGCCCGGGGTCAGCGTGACCAGAATGTCGGCATCGGACGGTCCGGTGGGGGCTGAATTGCTGTAGGAGAGGTTGATGCTGCTGTAGGGCAAACCGATGTTGTCAATAATGCTGGAGATTTCGCTGGGTGGAATTTGCTGACGAATGAAGGCTTCGATCCGGTCACAGAGGCCGGCGGTCTCTTCGATGCGCGTGCCGGCCCGCGCCCGCAAGTGCAGTTTGAATTGTCCGGCGTCCACTCGGGGAAAGAAATCCCGCCCCAACCATGGGACGAGGAGCACAAACGAGCCCACGCACACCACAGCAAAGCCCCACAGGAACGCGCTGCGGTGATGCAGGCTGCGCTCCAGCATTTCGTGGTAGCGGTCGCGAAACCTTTCGAACGCCAGCTCGAAGGCCACTTGCAGCCGGATCAGAGGATTGTGGCTGGAAGCATTCAGGTGCCCGGCCTCCTGTTCATGACCGCGAAGCAGATATTTGGCCATGGTCGGGACCAGGGTTCGCGACAGCAAGTAAGAGGCCAGCATGGCGAACACCACCGCTTCTGCCAGGGGAACGAACAGGTAGCGGGCTACGCCGGTAAGGAAGAACATGGGCACAAACACGATGCAGATAGCCAACGTAGAAACGAAGGCCGGGACCGCAATCTGCTGGGCCCCATCCAGAATCGCCTTCTGAATTTCCTTGCCTTGGGCGATGTTCCGGTTGATGTTTTCAATTTCCACGGTGGCATCGTCCACCAGAATTCCCACCGCGAGCGCCAGCCCGCCCAGCGTCATGATGTTGATGGTCTCGCCCAGCGCGCTCATGACGATGATGGAAGTAAGAATTGACAGCGGGATGGAGACCGCGATGATCACCGTGCTGCGCCAGCTTCCCAGGAAAATCAAAATCATCAGGCCGGTCAGGCAGGCCGCAATCAGGCCTTCCCGCAGCACACCATTGATAGAGGCGCGTACGAAGATCGACTGATCGGATAAAGGCTTGATCTCGAGCTCCGGAGGAAGCTGGGCCTGGATTCGCGGCAGCAGGCGCTTGATTCCGGAAATGATGTCGAGGGTCGAAGCATTCCCGGTTTTTTGGATGGTGAGGAGCGATGCCCTTTTGCCATCCACCCGTACAATATTAGTTTGGGGCGGAAAGCCGTCGCGCACATAGGCCACGTCGCGGATGTAGATGGTCGTGTTGCCGACCCGCTTGATGGGAAGATCATTCAGTTCGGCCACCGTCTGGGGACTGCCATTCAGGTCAACGTCATACTCGAACTGTCCGATTTTAGAAGTCCCGGATGGCAGAATCAGGTTCTGGGCGCTGATGGCATTCACCACGTCGCTCGGCGACAGGCCTTTGGCCTGCAATGCATTGGTATCCAGGTCCACCTGAATCTGTCTTAGCTTGCCGCCGTACGGGTAAGGGATGGCGGCGCCGGAAATTGTGACCAGACGGGTGCGGATAAAGTTCACGCCATAGTCGAAGAGTTGCTGTTCGGAGAGCTTTTGTCCCGACAGGGCCAATTGCAGAATAGGTACCGTGGAAGCGTTGTAGGTGATGATCAGCGGTGGTGTCGTCCCGGGTGGCAGCTGCCGCAACTGGGTCTGACAAATAGCGGTGATCTGCGCGATCGCCTTTTCGATATTGGCGTGTGGCTGGAAGAACACCTTCACGACCGCAATCCCATTCAGGGATTGCGATTCGCTGTGCTCGACGTCGTCCACCGTAGTGGTCAAAACACGCTCATTCAGGGTCACGATCCGGCTGGACAAGTCCTGCGCGTTCAGGCCGGCGTAGTTCCAGAGAATACTGACGACTGGAATGTCAATGTTCGGAAAAATGTCGGTGGGCGTGCGGAAGATAACGATCGGACCAAGGATCAGCAGAAGCAGAGCAACAACCACGAAGGTGTAAGGCCGGCGCAGCGCCAGCGCAACGATCCACATGAAGACCCCTTGAAGTTATTCTTGCTGCAAGTTTATTTGGATGTGGGAAGCTGCGGTTTGGTCGGTAAATTTCGTACCTGTCTGCAAGTGAAAAAGGCCGGCCAAAGGCCGCCCTGGAGAGGATTTACAAAACTTTACTGATTAGGGTCCGCTGGGCCCGAATCCGATGAAGTGTCGTCCTGACGGTTCAGATGCGGCCGGTTCGGATCAGACTGATTGGAATCAAGCCGGTGGCGTCCTTCATTCGGCCCACGGTTGCTGGCGATGACGGTCAAGGGGGCCTGCAGGGTGAAGTTCAGCACGGTTTCCGACGGCAGCTTGATCTGTTGGCCCTTGGTGGCAGCCTGCACGCCGCCACCCAGTCCACCGCCTGCGGCCGCGCCTATCGCGGCCCCTTTGCCTCCGCCTGCGATGGCGCCAATGATGGCCCCAATGCCTGCGCCGGTGCCGACTTTGGCGGCGGTGTTCTTACCTCGCGATGAACCTTGCCGACGGTATTGATCGGTCTGCAAGCTGTAATACTTGCCTCCGGACGAAATACGGTCCAATTGCAAAGCAACCACTGACTGGCCGGCAAATTTGCCCGCACTCTTCACCTCTACCAGATGACCTTCAACGTCATAGCCGGAGGGAATGACCACGTCACCATCCACTGCCAGCGGAGAATCCAGGGTGGCATGGAAGGTCTGGCCCTGCTGGCTGGTTTCGGAGTCGATGGTATCGACCAGCCGCACTGCCAGCGTCGTCCCGGAAGGGATCGTAACTTTCTTCGGCGGAGGCGGTGGCGGTGGGGTGGAGGGCACCGCGGCTACTGGTGCCGGAGGAGGCGCCATCGCGGCCACAGGGGCAGCCGGGGTGTTGTCGCTGGAGGAAGAAGGCATGCTGCGTACCCGGGGCTCATGCCGCCGAGGCTTGGGCGCTGGGGAAGGCTTCGTTTCCTCCACCGGTGGAGGCGTAGCTTCGGCCGTTTCCGCAGGCGGCGGAGTCGCTACCTGCAAGTTATTGACTATCTGTTTGACCCCGGGCTCAGAGGCGGCGTAGCGGGCGGCGGCGTCGCGTTGCGCATCATTGTCCACCGTGCCCGTCAGGGTCACGGTCCCGCCTTCTGCTTTCACACCCAGTTGCTTGCCCTGCAAACCGGAGTCTGAGGCCAATTTAGTCTGGATGTCGCTGGTAAGTTGGGCGTCATTCGGGGCCTTGGTGCAGCCCACGCCAACGGTCAGGATCGCGACCAGCATGATCGCGGTGACGTAAATGGAAAGTTTCGCCTTCATAAGAAATGCTCCTGATTAAGCTAGCCTAGTATAACTAGTTTAGATGCAGGAAAGCCTCCGGTCTCGGGCAAAATTGTGTGGGAAGAGCCGCAGACACCAGACCCGTAATCGGGTGGTGGAGAGCGGTTTAGGCCCTGGTCCGGGGCTTGGCCTGAGAGCCGGTTGCGCTCTCGTCGGCAAGCCCTCAGTTTTGGCGCAGAAACTTATAGTCAAGAATGGATGCGGCCAGGCCGACCGACTCGGCATCGCGGACGTCCTTGCGCCGGATAATCCGGCCCTGGCACAAAACGGTGCTGTTCTTCTGGCCCGAAATCTCCTCCGGCATCTCGAACACCATTTCCACCAGCGTGTTATCCGGCAACTGCTGTGGTCCAAGCAAAAGGACGCCCGACTGGCTGAGGTTCTCGACCGTGCCCTCATGCCAGGTCCCCAAACCCTTGGGACGATAGCGAACTGGGGTTTGCAGCGCCAGGCGCCGGGCGCGCGGAACCCAGGTTGGCTTCTTGTTGTTCCTGCCGCGCTGGGCCTCGGTGGCCGCATCAGGCGCGTTCGCCACGCGCTTGATGCGCTTCATCGTCTTCCAGTCGTAGTTGTACTCTGCAGCGCAAAGCAGGCAGACCTGGTAGTACTGGCCATCAGCAGCCCGCCGAGGCCAGGAAAATTCATGGGAGCAGCGGCCAAGCATGAGGACATCCATTAACTTCTGTGGCATGGTCGTTTCTTCCGGAAAGGATCGCCGGGACGAAACTATCATCCAACAGTGCTTGCCACTTGGGCTAGGTTACTTTCGTCTAATCAAACCGGATTCCGCAACTGTCTGGAAATATTGGTAGTTCTCTGATCGGGCCGCGACGCCTTCAGCGAAAAAATGGCGCACTTGCGCGCCCCCCAAAATCGAGGATTGGCCGGTTGTAGAAGTGGGCTCAGGACCGCAGTGAGGGCAATGCGGGCGTGTATCATCACGGCGTGGATTCTGTGTCCGGATTTGTCCTGGCCGGTGGCAAGAGCTCCCGCATGGGCCGGGACAAGGCATTCATGCAGCTGGGAGAGCACACGCTGCTGACCCATGCCCTGGGGTTGGTCAGGGCTGCCACCGGCAGCGCGCAGATTGTCGGCAGCGCGGAGAAATTCGCGGCGTTCGGTCCGGTTATCGAAGACATTTATCCGGGACAGGGACCCCTGGCCGGGATTCATGCCGCCCTGGCTGAAACACGTACCGACCTGAATCTGATCGTCGCAGTGGACATGCCATTTCTTGAACCTCGGTGGTTGGTCTATCAGGTCGCCGAGGCGGGTGCCAGCACGGCGATAGTAGTGGTTCCAAGAGCCGGCGGGGCCCTGCAGCCGCTGTGCGCCGTTTACCGCCGGCAGTTTGCAGAAGTCGCCGAACGATCCCTGCGCCGCGGAGAAAACAAAATCGACCGTCTCTTCGCCAAAGTTCCGACCCGGGTAATCGAACAGCAGGAGCTTGGACGGAATGGTTTCACGGCGGAGATGTTCCACAACATAAATACCGCGAAGGATTGGCAGGAAGCGAAGCTTAAACTGTCCGCGCCGTGATGGAGCATTTACTATTGAGGCGTCGTGGTTATTGGCGCATCTTGGCGGTCAAAAGCTCTTGATCGTAGAGCGCGCAAGGGACGACTGAAGACCGACGACTGACGACTGATTCATGGCCAACAACGGTAACTCGGGACCCTATATCGAGTTCAAGGATGTCTCCAAGGCGTTTGGCGACAATCACGTGCTGGTTCACGTCAGCTTCACTGTGATGGACGGAGAGACGGTCTGCATTCTGGGCCGCAGCGGGGTGGGCAAATCGGTTTCGTTGATGAACATCATGGGATTCCTCAAGCCGGATTCAGGCCGGGTGATCGTGGCCCACGAAGACATCACCGACTACGGACCAGAAGATCTGGAACGTATCCGCAAGAAGGTCACCATCGTGTTCCAGAACGGGGCGCTGTTCGATTCGCTCACCGTTGGCGAGAACGTGGCCTTCCCGCTGCGCGAACGGCGCCAGCTTTCGGAAGAGCAGATTTACCAGATCGTCGATGGCCTGCTGGACATGGTGGGAGTCAAGGAAATGCGCGACCAGTTGCCCTCGGACTTATCTACCGGGATGAAGCGCTCGGTGGCGATTGCCCGCGCTCTGGCTGCCCAACCCGAATGCGTTCTATATGACGAGCCCACCACCATGGTGGATCCGCTGATGGCGCAACTATTGGGCGATCTGATCAAGCGGCTGAAAATCCAGTTGCACCTGACCAGCGTCGTAGTCACTCACGATATGCGCCTGGCCAAAAAACTGGCCGACCGGGTAGTGTTTCTCCACGAGGGCAAAGCTATCTTCTTCGGGACCTACGACGAGATGGAAAAATGCGAGGAGCCTATCGTGCAGGAATTTCTGAAGCTGGACGAGCCGGGCATAGAGGCGTCAATTGAAGTGACCTGATGGTGTGGGGCGGACACTCCTGTCCGCCGCCTTTGATTTTGATCGTCGTCGCCGGGCGTGGATGCGCAAGAGCAATAAATCATGCCGCTAGAACCCCTCGCCCACCAACCGTTCCAGCGTGAGCGATGAGTTCGCAGATTCCCCCTTGATCATCTTCTCCACATATTTCGCCACCACGTCCACTTCGAGGTTTACCGGATCGCCGGGCTGGAGCGACTTCAGGTTGGTCATCTTAACCGTATGCGGGATGATCGCGACCGTCACTTTCGTCCCTTCGATCTGGGCCACGGTCAGGCTGATGCCTTCGATGCACAGCGAACCCTTGAAGATCACGTAGCGCGCCAGTTCCGGTGGGATTTCAATGCACAGCCAGTAATCGTCTGCTCCTGGAATTCGATCGAGCGCGAGAAACTTGCCGGTACCATCCACGTGGCCCTGAACAATGTGGCCGCCGAAGCGACCATCGGCGCGCATGGGCAGCTCCAGATTCACCAGAGCATCTTTCCTGATGCGCGAGAAAGATGTGCGCTTCCAGGTTTCAGCCGCCAGGTCCGCGGAGAAGGTTTGAGGCGTGATTTCGACCGCAGTCAGGCAAACGCCGCTGACGGCGATGCTGTCACCTTTTTTCAGTTCCTGATTCAGCCGGGCAGCCGCGACCGTGAGTCGGCGATTGCCGTCCTCCTGAGCGATGCCCGTGACCCGTCCGACTTCTTCAATGATGCCAGTAAACATGCATTGCTATTGTAGCGCCGGCGGTGCTGTCAATCCCCGTAGGGGTCCCGCAGGTATCCCTCGACCGCAAAATCTTCGCCGAAGCGGTGCAGCCGGAATGATCTCACGTAAGCCGCCTCGCTCATGCGGGCGAAGCCTGGCCCCGTGGCAAAGGGCACGGAACCAGTTCCAGCCAGAATCTTGGGCGCGTAGTAAAGAAATACTTTGTCCACGATGCCCGAAGCCAGCGCCGCGCCGTTGATCATGGCGCCGCCCTCGACCAGCAGGCTGGTGATTTCCATTGTCCCCAGGCGGCGGGCGATTTGCGTCATATCCGGACGGCCGTCTCCCACTCCGACCGGGACCTGCTCCACCATGATGCCCTGGCCCTGCAATTCGCGTTTCCGCTTTTCCTCCGCGAACGAGCACAGCACCAGCACATCCTCCTTTGCCGTCTTGACCACGCGCGACTCGGGGGGGAGCCGCAGCCGCGAATCGACAATTACCCGCAGCAACCGCCGGCGCCGCGGCAGGCCGCTGCGGTCGGTGAGCAGCGGATCGTCCGCGATGATCGTGCCTACACCCACCATGATGGCATCATGGCAATGACGAAGCCGCTGCACATGGGCGCGGGCCACATCGCTGCTGATCCATCCGCCGGTTGCGCCCCCGCCGCCGAGCGCCCCGGGATGGTGCAACTCACCCGGAGGGGGAGCGATCTTGCCGTCCAGCGTCATGGCCGACTTGAGGGTGACCAGCGGAATGTGCTGGCGAATGTACTTGGCGAAGGCTTCATTCAGGGGTTTAGCTTCGTCCTGCAAAATGCCTGAAGCCACGGAGACTCCGGCGTTGCGGAGGCGCTCGAAGCCCTTGCCCGCAACCAGCGGGTTGGGATCCTGCATGCAGGCCACGACGCGGCGCACGCCAGCCGCGATGACCGCGTCGGCGCAAGCCCCGGTCCGTCCCTGATGCGAGCAAGGCTCCAGGTTGATGTACAGGGTTGCGCCGCGAGCTTTGTCGCCGGCCTGCTCCAACGCCAGCACCTCCGCGTGCTTGATGCCCTTAAAAGTGTGCGAGCCTTCCCCGACGATGCAGCCCTTGCGATCGACAATGATCGCGCCCACGCTGGGATTGGGTGAAGTTAAACCAATTCCTTGATGTGCCAGCTCAAGTGCACGGCGGAGAAAGTGTTCATCGTTTTCGCGACTCGATGAGTTTGAGGCGCCAGGTGCCGATAACTTGCATGGCATTTTTCGGCTTTCGCGTTTGATCGCTCTCTTGGAAGTCATCAGGAATCTTCGGCCCAGGTAAGGTTTGATGCCGCCGCAGGCTAAACGAAAAGCGAATCCACGAAATCCCTGGGATCGAAGGGCAACAGGTCGCCCGCCTTCTCGCCTACCCCGACGTAGCGCACCGGAACCCCCAAGTCACGCGATATGGCAACCACCACTCCGCCCTTGGCGGTGCCATCGAGCTTGGTCAGGACGATGCCGGTCACGCCAGCCGACTCGGTGAACATACGCGCCTGTTGCAAACCATTCTGCCCGGTAGTGGCGTCCATGACCAGCAACGTCTCGTGGGGCGCGCCGGGAATGATGCGTTGCGCCGTGCGCCGCATCTTCTCCAGCTCCGCCATCAGGTTGGTCTTGGTGTGCAGGCGTCCCGCGGTATCGACGATCACGTAATCGGTGTGGCGGGCCGATGCGGCCTGCAACGCATCGTAGAGTACGGCTGACGGATCTCCGCCCGCCTTGGTGCGAATGACTTCTGTCCCCGTCCTCTGTCCCCAGACCTCGAGCTGCTCGATGGCGGCAGCGCGAAACGTATCGGCGGCACACAGCAGGACGGTCTTGCCCTCCGAGCGCAACACCTGGGCCAGCTTGCCGATGGTCGTGGTCTTGCCCGTACCGTTCACGCCCACCACCAGAATTACCTCTGGCGTTCCATCTACGCGGGCCACCGGTAGAGCGTCCGCCGTCTTCAGAATGGCCAGGATCTCCTCTTTCAGCAGCCGCTTGAGTTCATCAACGTTCCCGATTTGCTTGCGATCGGCCCTCTCGCGAAGTTTTTCCAGAACTTCGTGGGTAGTGGTCGTCCCCAAATCGGCCCCGAGAAGAGTAGCCTCCAGATCATCCAGCGTGGCCCGGTCGATTTCCTTCCCGAAAGAGACCACCTCTTCGATGCGTTCACTGAGATTTTCCCGGGTGCGAGTCACCGCTTCCTTCATGCGATCAAGGAAGCTGGGCTTTTGCTGTTCGTCGAGGCTGCCGAAGAGAGTCTGAATCATGAAATTTCGGGATCCTGGAAGTGCTGACTCAATTATAACGGGCGAGAGGTTAAGTCAGTGGCGGCGAGGAAAGCATTTAGCAATTGGCACTCAGCACTTAGCTAAATGCCAAGTGCCAATTGCTTAAACACTATCGCCCTGCGATTTCCGCCGCGGCCACCGCGGCCCGAACCTCGGGAGCGGATGAAGGCGTGACCGAAGGGTGAGCGGGAGGTGTCTGCGCCGGAGCATTGGGAATGGCCACAATCGGCGCCTGAATGCGGATTTCGCCGCGCTTGTAAATCGCAGTCAGGGCGGCGACCGCGGTGGGGTCCAGGCGTTTGCCGGAAAGATTGTGGATGATCCGCAGTGCGGCTTCCGGATCGTGTGCCTGCTGATAGGGACGGTTGGTGGTCAGCGCATCGAAGGTGTCGGCGACCGCAATGATGCGTGGCAACAGGGGAATTTCCGCATCCTGCAGGCCCCGCGGATAACCGCGTCCGTCGAGCGATTCATGGTGCAGCTCGATGCCCGGAAGCATGTCTTTCAGCTGGGCCACCGGGCGCAGGATGTTGGCGCCCTTGGTGGTATGGGTCTTCATGACCTCAAATTCTTCCGGGGTCAGCGCTCCCGGTTTTTTGAGGATGCGATCTTCAATGCCGATCTTGCCCACGTCGTGCAACTGTGCGGACACGCGCACGATTTCCAGAAATTCCTCGGGATGTCCCATCTCCCGCGCGATCAGCAGGGAATAGCGCGTAACGCGGTCGGAGTGTCCACGGGTGTAGGGGTCCTTTTCATCGACCGCACCGGCCAGCATCTGAATGGAACTCATGAACAGCTCACGGTTTTCCGTGGCGGCGCGTTTGAGGTCGAGCACGAATTGCTCGAGCTCGTCGGACATGGTGTTGAAGGTTGATGCCAGTTCGCCGATTTCGGTCCGGCTTCTGAGCTTGACCCGCTGGGAGAAATCGCCGCGAGCGATCGCGCGGCTGGACGCAGTCAGAACCTCTAGGGGATTGGTGATGCGGCGGGCGGCAAAAATACTGATGCCCACGCTCAACAGAATGGCCAGCAGGGCCAACAGCCGGGCGCTGCGCTGCATCTCGTAAACTCCGCGATACGCCTCGTCGCGCGGCTTCTGCACGATCACCGCCCAGTCCAGGTTGCCTACCGGGCTATAGGTACCGAGCATCTTGGTGCTGGTCTTGCCTTGGGTGACGCTGAATTCCCGCGTGGCTGCCACCAATTGAGACTGGCCGCCCTGCTCCAGGAAGTTGCGCACGATCTCCGAGTTGGTCAGGTCCTGACCGGTGGCGTAATCGGGAGTGGCGCCAGCCACCAACCGGCCCTCGCTATCGACCACGTAAGGCGTGAGCCCGCCGCGATTGACTTCCTGCAAACGGCGGATCAGGAACTGCAAATCCTCCACCGCTCCAATCATCCCCAGAAAGCGCCCGCCATACATTACCGGCGTGCTGACCAGCATGACGGTGCGGGCCGACTTTCCACTGCCCACAACCAGGGCCTGGCCGCTATAGGCGCGGCCTTCGCGAGCGGCGTCATAGGCCCGCACCAGGTCGCGTTGCAGAAACGCGTCGGGCGCGATCCGGCCCGCCGAAATACCCTTGGATTCCGAGTTCACCAGGGTAGCGTAGGCCAGGTCTCCGGACGAAGAAACAAAGTGCTCCAGCAGGGCCCGCAGTTCGGGCGCCTGTACGTGTTCCTCGGTAATGTCTCCACCGCTGGCCACCTGCAGGGCGGACGAGAGGTTGGCCAGCATCATGCGCAGCGATTCCTGGTGCTGCGAGATGTCGTCAGCCAGGGAGCGCGTCACCGTATTCTGCAACAGCCGTTCATTGGTGATGAGGCGTTCCCGGTTGATCGCCTCCACCTGCTCCGAATAAAAATACATCGGCACCACACTGATAAGCGCGAGTACACCCAGGATGACGTACAAAATGGGGACGCGTGATGGAAGGGGTAATTTCAAGATAAAGTGGCCCAGCCCCGCCTCCTGCCCACCACCGGCGGTTACAGTACCTCTTGAAATTTTAACGGGTGGGGCCGTTCACAAAGTCAAGACCGAAGGCCATGTCTATTACCAAAGTGCCAGCAAGCCCCAGCGCTGGAAGTATGAGCAATTACGCGTAATCTATTGCAACCAATGGAGATGAGATACTTTCTGGCGAGCGCGAGAAGCCTCGCTGAGAGCGGACAGCTAAGACCGTATCTCACTCTTCACGCTGCGCGTCATCAGATCGTTGATCGCCTCCGCCGGCGGCTTGTTACGATGCAGAATGGCGTCCATTTGCTCGGCGATCGGCATTTCGACCCCATGAGCTCGAGCCAGGCCGACCGCCGCCTGGGTGGTGAAGACGCCTTCGGCGACAGCCCCGTGCATGCCCCCGATAATGTCCGGCAGCTTGCGGCCACGGCCCAATTCGACGCCTACGCTGCGGTTGCGCGAGAGCCCGCCAGTGCAGGTAAGCACCAGATCACCCAGCCCGGCGAGCCCGGCCATGGTTTCCTGGCGTCCGCCGCAGGCCACGGCCAGACGCGTGATCTCGGCCAGGCCGCGAGTGATCAGGGCAGCAATGGAATTGTGGCCCAGGCCGAGCCCGTCGCACACCCCAGCGGCGATTGCGATAATATTTTTCAGGGCTCCACCGAGTTCCACTCCGACCACGTCGTCGTTGGTGTAAAGCCGGAAGCGCGGATCGCTGAATTCGCGCTGCACCGTTTCCGCCAGCTCAGAATCCCTCGAGGCCACCGTGATGGCCGTGGGATCGCCCCGCGCCACTTCCTTGGCGAACGATGGCCCACTCAGCGCTCCGATCCGGGGCGCGAACCCACACCTCAACTCGATGACCTGGGCCGCCACCTCGGTCATGCGCAGTAGCGTCTCCTCCTCCAAGCCTTTGGTTGCACTTACGAAGAGAAGCTCGGGTCTCAGGTGAGGGAACATCTGCTGAAACAAAGGACGGCAATGCTGCGAAGGCATAACGCTGACCACAATCTCAGCGCCGTCCAGAGCTTCCTGCAGACTGCCCGTAGGCAAGACCGTCGTAGGGATGGATACCCCCGGGAGGAAATGTTCGTTTTCACGCCGGGCCAGGATCGAATCGCGGACTTCCTTTTCGTGCGCCCAGAGCCGCACCTGGTGACGTCCGCCGCGGCCCAGTACGATAGCGAGGCCCGTTCCCCACGCGCCCGCGCCGATGACCGCAATCCGGCTCATCCTCGTCTCCATTGAAAGCGGGGTTCGGTACCGGCCAGAAGCCGGTGGATATTCTGGTGGTGCTTCGCAATGATGAGTACAGACGCAACTGCCATCAGGGCAAGCAGGCGTGGCGCCTTGCTGTAGTCGCGCAAGAGCCAGGCGAGAACGGGAAACAGCCCGACGGCCAGCATGGAACCGAGAGAGACCTGACGAAACATCAGCACCACCGCGACAAAGATGACTAACGCCAAGAGTAAGGCCTTGGGCGCCAGGAGAACGAAGGATCCAAACGCCGTGGCCACGCCCTTCCCTCCGCGAAATTTCAGCCAGAGCGGAAACACGTGTCCGGCGATCGCGAACAGCGCCGCCAGGCCGGCCAGCAGGCTGTTGCCGGGATACAAGGCGCGAGTAAGAGCTACCGCGGCCAGTCCCTTGAGCGTGTCAAGAACGAGCGTCAACAGACCCAGGGCGGGCGAAGAGCGTGCCACGTTGGTGGCGCCAATGTTGCCGCTGCCGGTCAGCCGAACGTCCTGTCCGCGAAAAATGCGCACCAGGATAAAGCCAAAGGGAATCGACCCCAGAAGATAGCTGAAGGCGGCGGTGAGAAGAATACTCATCGATTTTTGTAGCGCTGATTGTGTGGCCGCGGGCGACTCGCCCGCGCGCGACCGGCGAGTAGACCCTTGGCATCAAGCCGCACTCTTGAACTTTGTCCGCCTTTGAGGCCGCCAAGCGTTCGAGATTGACTTGCCCGCGTGCTTCGCTCAGATTTCTCCGCTGTCGCGGGCGAGTCGCCCGCGCCCACCCAACAACCGCACAACCCGGCGCTACTCCAATTGAAAACCTGCAATCTTGGTGTACCGTGCGCCGCCTCGCATCGGCTGGCTCTGGTACAAGAAGAACTCACGGGCGGTCATCGTACCAAACTCGAGCGCCCGCATCGCCGCCAATTTCTCCTGCAAGCGCTGAAACACCGGATTAGGACCGTCGCCTTGGCGCGGGTGAGGCGCACCCGAAGCGCCGCGACGAGCCAGGGTGAGGTGCGGGCTGAACCCGTGTTCTTCGCGGGGAACGCCCAGGCCAGCCGCAGCATCATCCACTAACTTTGCCAGCGCGGCCAGTTGGGGGCCGGCCGCAATGCCGATCCAGAAAACACGCGGCGCTTTCGCGGTCGGAAAGAATCCATAACCACGAAATGAAATCTCGACACCACCAGCCCGGATGCCACCCAGAGCCTGCTTGATCTCGTCCACGGCCTCGGAGGGTTTCTCTCCGATGAACTTAAGCGTGACATGCATCGACTCAGGATGCACCCAGCGCGCCTCAGGGGCGAATCCGCGCACTCCGTCCAGAAACTTTTCCAGACGGGCCCGAATCGCATCGTCCATATCGAGTGCAATGAAGATACGCATAAAGCAGTCGTCAGTCTTCGGTGGTCAGCCAAACAAACGCTGGGCTGAAGCCTGACGACCGAAGACTGACGACTGCTCTACATTAGTTTTCTTCTGATCATGTCTAGCGCCAGCTGGCTGGCGAAAAAGCGGATGCGTTTGCGATCGCCGGGAAAATTTCTCTCCGCCACTTCGGTACCTTTTTCTCTGGCCAGTGCGAGGAAGACGAGGCCTATTGGCTTCTCCGGCGTCCCCCCTGCCGGGCCTGCCACGCCAGTAATGCCGATCCCCAGCGTGGCGCCGCAACGCTGGCGAATACCCTCCGCCAGCGCAGCCGCGACTTCGCGGCTGACGGCGCCGTGCTTTTCGATCAACTCTGCGGGCACATCGGCGAAGGCGGTCTTTAACTGGTTGGAGTAAACCACGGCCCCGCCCAGAAAGTAACGCGAGCTGCCGCTGACCGACGTGATGCGCTCAGCCAGCAGTCCGCCGGTACAGGACTCGGCCACCGCCAGTGTGGCATTGCGCATCTGCATGTAATAGCCGACGATTTGTTCGAGCGAATCTCCGTTGTCGGAAAAAACATTATCGTCCAGTTCCTCTTCTATTTCTTCCGCCAGCCGGTCCACACGTTTTTGCGCCGCTTCGAGCGATGCCGCACGCGTTTTTAAATGCAACTGGATCTCGCCTGCCCCGGCTAGGATCGTTGTCTGCACGTCGGTATAGCGTTTATAGATGGGCGCGACCCGCGCATCGCATTGCGACTCCGCCATCATGGCAATCTTCAGAACCCGGGTTGCGATGAATTGCGGCGGCAGCTTGGCCCGCAGCCAGCCCATGCACTGCTCGTCAAACAACGCCTTCAGTTCATGCGGCGGGCCGGGCAGGAGCATGATGATCTTTTCTTCGCCCTCATACTTGCCGCTGATCCACTGCCCCGGGGCGCTGCCGTTGGCGTTAGGCAGGACCACGGCCCCGGCAATCACGTCCGCCTGCTTGAGATTGTTAGGAGACATGTTCTTCCAGCCACGCGCCGCGAAGCGGCGTTCGAGACCGGCAACAATTTCAGGATCGCGGCGTAATTCCAGCCCCAACGCGTCCGCTACGGCTTCGCGGGTAAGGTCGTCTTCGGTGGGTCCCAGGCCGCCCATAAAGATGACGATTTCGGCGCGAGATAAAGCGAGGCTGGCTGCGCCGGTGAGATGTTCGCGGTTATCGCCGACGATGGTCTTGAAAATCACCTCGACACCCAGCAGATTCAGCTTTTCCGTGAGATAGAGGGAATTCGTGTCCTGACGGAAGGGCGTCAGCAGTTCCGAGCCAATGGCAATGATCTCGGCATTCACGGTAAAGAGTGTAAATGAACCACGGAGGACACGGAGGCCTTGACGAGACGGTGCTCAAGCCAGGCATGTCGAATAACTGATAGCTAGGAGCTATCCTTCTGGCACCAGTGGCGCTCCCTGCACTCCCCACGAAAGATGATGCACCGCGCCGGTGGTGGCCAGCACTGCGGAGCGGCCTGGCGCAAAGGCCAGACCCACCAGTCCCGGTCCAGCGACTTCGAGCGAGGCCTTGGCGTCAGGCGTGATCTTCACGATGCCGCGTTTCCCGGAGAGAGAAGCGGCCACGTATAGATTGCCGTCGATATCGAACGCCAGGCCTTGCGGCCGTCCCAGGCCACGGTAAAAAGTCGAAACGCTTCCGTGAGAGTCAATCTTGTGCACGGAATCGAAACTGGAGGTTGTGGGTCCAGTGACAAATAGGTCTCCGCGCGGGCCGAACGCCAGATGGTAAGCGGAGACGCTGGGCTCGAGCGTGGCGAAAACGAAAATCTGGCGGTCCTTGCCGATCTTAAAAACTGTTCCGCTCCGATCGCCAACGTAGAGGTTCTCGTCGGCATCGAAGGCGATTCCTGTCGCTACCCCCATCCCCTCCGCATAAGTGGACATGGTGCCGTTTGGCGCCACCCGGTACACCGTCCCGTCGAACCGCGAGGAGACGTACATCTGGCCGGCCCGGTCAAAGGCGATGGCGGTAGCGTTGGTCATCTCGGCCAGAAACGGTTTGAGGTTGTAGTTGGTGTCGATTTTGAAAATGGCTACAGGAACTTTTTGCCCGCGTGATCCTGAGAAGGTGACGTAAATGTTGCCCTCGGCATCAAGCGCGGGATTGGTCACAGGGTGCAGGTTCTCCGCAATCGGAGCGGCGACTTTGATCTGATGCGGGTTGCTCGGCACGTCATTCGTGGAGACGACCACAGCCCCGGAAGAGGCACCGGCAGGTACCCGAGCCACCAGAAAATCATCCGCGCTGATAATCACCGCGCCCTCGACATCTCCAAAGCGGACTTGCGGCCGGCGCAGTTCGTGAGGTCGCAGGCTGCGGCCTACGATGCGCACCTCGCCGCCGGGCAGGGCGGCGCTGGGATGCACGGCCTCAATGTGGGGGTGGCCGTTGACGTTCTTCTTGCCCAACAGACGCTCGGAAATTCCCATCTGTGCAGCTTCCCTGCTCTTTATCGCGGTAGCAATCCGAAATGCAGCACGCCTTGCATCACAGCCAGGCCGTACAGGCCGGCTCCTACATCATCGATCACGATACCCATGCCCTCGGGGAGGCGTTCGAGGCGGCGCAGCGGCCACGGCTTGACGATATCGAATCCTCTGAAAAGTATAAAGCCGAGCAGTAGAGATTGCCATGCAATCGGCGACGCAATCAGGGTGATCAGCTGGCCGGCAACTTCGTCGATCACCACAAACTGCGGGTCCTTGCGGCCGCTGGCCCGGGCCACTCGCGTGGCTGCAGGAATGCCGGCCAGAATCGCCGAGAGGGCCAGGAAGATTGCAGCCCAGAAACGCCCGCAAGGCGCGACCCAACCCGCCAGAAGCCACCACAGCAGGACGGTCGTCGCGGAACCCCAGGTACCCGGTCCGGGGCGCAGATGTCCGATTCCGAAAAAAGTAGCCACCAGCATGGCCCAGAGCGGAGCCCGCGGGCAGGACCCCGGGCCGCCGGCACCCCCCTCGAAGGCATTGTCCGATGTCACGAAGAAAGCCCCAGTTTTCGTGGCGCCGGCGTCTCGCCGGCTGTCAGGTGGGCGTCTCGCCCACCTTCAGTAGTCTTCATCCGAATCTCCGGAGGAGTCTTCCAGGGCCTCATTCGTGTCCTGCACCGGCGACGAGATTACGTACGCGCCGCTGGCCCACTTGCCCAGGTCAATCAGGCGGCAACGTTCGCCGCAGAAGGGGAACTCCGCATCCTGGCTGGTCACTGGCTTCTTGCAGATGGGACACTTCAGATTGAGCTTGCGAGCCATTGGTTTTTACAAAATCCGGGCCACCAGATCGTAGTCGTGGGCCTCGGTAATCTGGCAGCGGTAGAACTCGCCCGTCTTCGGCTCCAGTCCGTCGGGAAGGTCATTGACGAATACCTTGCCGTCGATTTCGGGCGCGTGCATCGGGGTTCGGCCCTCGAGCAGCAGATCGCTCTCATCAGAGACGCCTTCGAGCACCAGGTCGAATTCCTGGCCCACCAGGGCCCTCTTTTTCCTCTTGCTGATCTTGCGCTGGATTCCCATCAGGTGTTTGCGGCGGCGTTCAATTTCGCGCCCGGGCAGCTTCTTTTCCTGGGAGAATGCGGCTGCGCCTTCCTGATCGGAGTACCCGAACGCGCCCATCCAGTCAAACTCGGAGTCGCGCACGAACTGACAGAGTTCTTCAAACTCTTTCTCTGTCTCCCCCGGAAAACCCACGATAAAAGAGGTGCGCAGTGTGACTCCCGGAAGCGTGCGCCGCATTATCTCGATCGAACGCAAGAAGATATCGCCCGAGGCGCCTCTCTTCATGCGTTTCAGCACGCCCGGCGATGCATGCTGCAACGGTACATCGATGTAGGAACAAATCTTTTCGTGGGCAGCGATGGTGTCCAGCAGCCGCCCCGTGATCTTGTTGGGATAGGCGTATAGAAAACGTACCCAGCGCAGGTCTTCAATTCCTGCCAGTTTTTCCAGCAGGAGAGCGAGGCCATCTTTCAGGTCGAAGTCCTCGCCGTAGCAGGTGGTGTCCTGGCCGATGAGGGTGATTTCACGCACGCCGGAGCGGGCCAGGCGTTCCGCCTCAGCGACCACCGACTCGAACCGCCGCGACCGGAACTGGCCGCGGAGTTGAGGGATGATGCAAAAAGTGCAGGGATGATCGCAGCCCTCGGCGATCTTGATATAGGCCGTATGGCGTGGAGTTGCCAGGACGCGCGGCGTAGCTTCGTCATACAGATAGTTGGGTAAATCGGCGATGGCGCCGTCCCAGCTCTGGCGCGAAAAGCGGCCCTGCTCGGCGCGGGCATCGCCTTCGGCCCGCGACTGCAGGATCGTGAAGGGAGAATTAGCAGGCGGGGCGGAAGCGATTCCCGCGGCTGCCAGTATTCCTTCCAGCTCTCCGGTTCCGACCACCGCATCCACTTCCGGGATTTGCTGCCGGATATCGTTACGAAAACGTTCCACCAGGCAGCCCGCCACCACCAGCTTGCGGGCGCGCCCTGTGCTCTTGTGCTTCGCCATCTCGAGGATGGTGTTGACCGATTCCTGCTGGGCGCTGGCGATGAACGAGCAGGTGTTGACCACGATCACGTCGGCATCTTCGGCGCCCGATACCAACTGCGCCCCGGCCTGTTGCAGCAGCCCCATCATCACTTCGCTGTCCACCAGGTTCTTGGGACAGCCCAGGCTCACGAAGCCCACCCGGATAGGGCCTGAAGACGCCGGCGTCGCGCTTTGAAGCGCGTCCTGAAGGCTTACAGATGAGGTCTTTACAGGCATGCAATCTATTGATTTTAACACTCTTGCTGGATTGTGCACTCTTGCTGGATTGTTTCCCGAAGTCGGAGGCGGCATCAAACGAGGCATCGCTTTCCCGAATCAAGCGCGCATCGTGCATGCTAACCTCGAGGCACAGTCTTCTACTGGGGAAGTTTCGCGGGGGTGGAATGGCACGCAGACTATTTTCAGTTGCGCTATTGGTGTCGCTGGCGGGCCTGATTTCCGCGGCCAGAGCCCAGGAAAAGAATGAACTGACAGGACTGATCGGCCGCACCTTCGTTAGCGACCACGCGGCCGTCGCCACCAGCGCCCCTGGCGCCCTGCTCACCTCGGGCGCGGGATTGAGCCTCGAAGCCAACTATGGACGCCGGCTCATGGATCTTGCCCTGGTAGGGCTGACGGCGGAGGTGCCATTCGTGGTGAACTTCGACGAAAACGTCCACTTCCCCGTAAACCTTGTCCCTAAAGACTACAAGTCACTTGTGGTTACACCCTCGTTGCGCGCCAATCTTTTCCCCGATAGTGGGATCTCGCCCTGGGTGAGTGTGGGTGGAGGCTTTGGCTATTTCAAAGCGAATTCAACCCTGGAATTCGGCGGGACCAATCCCGGCGACACCGGCACCACGACGGGGATCTTTCAAATCGGCGGGGGACTCGATGTCAGACTGTTCAGCCGCCTCAGCGTGCGCGCAGAAGCACGGGACTTTTACGCCGGCGTGCCCCAACTCAACGTGGATATCGGCAAGAGCCGCCAGCATAATATCTTCGTCGGGGCAGGAGTCGTTTACCGTTTCTGATGCAAGACGGCAGTCCTCCCGGTAGCGGCCCGCGGAGAACGCAACGAACGTAGGGAATCAGACACAAATGCGGCAAGTCTTCAGCGCGGGCTGGCTGAAATCTCTTCATACAACTCCGGCAGGCGTCGCACATCCTCGACGGAAGCATCGAAGCGCGCGCTTTGGTAATGGCGGGTAAATTCCGCGACCCTTTGGCGGACGGCGGGATTGTCAATCCGGGCCACGAACTCGTCGGGAGTCTGCGTGGGCGACTTGCGCCAACCACGCCGCGCTACACTCTCTGTCATCCGCTCGTACCAGATGGTGGCGGCCTTCCGAGGCGACCGCTCCGGACGAGCCGCCAGTCTGAGGTTCTCCAGGGCCAGCAGAAGCCGCGGCAACTTCACCGCGAACAGAAGCGCCGCTGCGATGAGCATCCCTCCCAGACCCCAGCGCAGGGGCGACCCAGCCACGCTGCTCCCGCTACGGCGGGCGACTGCCAGCAGGTCCTCATAGTGGCGGCGCCACCAATGCCGCAAAGCCCAAAGCAACCGGCGGGTCCGGCTGCTCGCGCTCACGGCCAGCGATTGCTGACGAGCCACGTCGTAGTTAACCACCCACTCCCGCCAGAACGAAGCCATGGCATCCACGTACAGCGATACCCGGTTCCAACCAGTGAGCACTGGGATGGACGCGCCCGGAGTGGGATCGAAGGCCACCCATCCGTAACCGGGGAAGTAGGCCTCTACCCAGGAGTGGGCATTGCTGGCGCGGACCACATATTGCGACGTCAGGTCATTGAACTCGCCGGTACGAAATCCGTTGACCACTCGCGAGGGAATCCCCAGGCTTCGCAGCATCACCGCCATTGAGGAGGCGAAGTATTCGCAGTGTCCCTTGTTACGTTCGAAGAGAAAATTGGCCAGAGGATCGTGCGGCACGGTGCGCGGCAGTTGCAGACTGTACGCGAAGTGAGTGCTCAGGTAGGCTTCCAGAGCCTGGGCCCGGTCGTAGTTGTTGTTGGCTGATGCCGTGATTTGTTTGGCAAGCTCGGGAATGCGACGATCGAGCGCAGGCAGGCCAAGGTAACTGGAGATCACGTTGGGCGGATAACTTCCGCCCGCGTTGCGCAGGTCGCTGGCGGGAGCTTGTGCGATGTCGGAGACTGCCCGGTAGCGGTTGACGGGATGGTCAGGATCGAGATCGAAGACCGCGCCCCCGTCATCCGTGGCCACATGGCGGTAGTTGCCTTCGAGACTCTCTGCTGTGGGGGCGAAGAAAAAGACATTCATTCCCACCGGCTCCATTAACACCTGGTAGTGAATTGGGCGGGAAGAGCTTCGGCGCACATCGGCACCTGGCGGCAATGCGAAAAAGCCATCCAGCCGCGCAGGCAGCGGGCGCTGGTCCCGGATGTTTGACCAGACCCGGCCGTCGAAGTTGCTGAGTGCGATCCCTCGCCATTTCAGATCGAAGCTGCCCCGCTCGTCTCCTTCGATCTGAATGTGCATGACCACCGAACCAGACTGCTGGATCTCGCCAATGCGTCCCAGTTCGACGGTGTCGCTGAACCCACTGGTAATTTCGCCGCCCGGTGCATAGGCCCCCAGGTAGCCGCTGGAAACACGAGGCAGGAGGAAGAAAATTCCGGCCGCGCCCGACAGAATGCAAAGCACCAGGACGGGAGAGGCCAGGGCCAGCGAGGTTGCCATATGCCGATATGTCAGCTCCATACCGGACTGACGTGAATGGATGCCAGACCTGGCGGAGACATGCCGCATCTCCATCAGAATGAAACTGGCCACCGCCGTCAGCATGAAGACGGCAAAAGACAGGAGGAAAACACTGTCCACCGTGAGCAGCGCTGACGAGAGCACCATCAGAAACGCGATGACCGAGAGAAAGTAAAAATCGCGATCGCGTTGCGCCGAAAACAGCCGCACCACCATCACGAACAGAACCAGATGAACCGTGGCGTTGAGAAATCCCCCGGAGATCAGAAAATAGTCTGCCAGGTAAAACGCCACATAGCCCAAGGTAAGCCATGCGGTCCAGCTCTCGGGAACCATCCAGGCACGGCGTGCCAATAGCAGGTATCCCCGGGCCAGCAGCGCCGCACTGACCACCAGCGCCGTTCCGATGCTCAACCCCCCAGTAGAGACTAGCGTGCCAAAGCCCGTAAACACCAAAAGATAAAGCGCGATCTCAAAGTAACGCTGGAGAGCACTCGCCTGCAGAATCGGGTTGGGGCGTAGCGGGCTGGCGGAAGCCATGGCTGCTTCTATTGTTAGCCATGGCGGCCAGGAAGGGAAGAGTACCGAGGTCAGGGCAACAGTCTTCGGTCGTCAGTCTTCAGTCGTCAGCATGGCTGGGAACGACTGAAGACTGACGAGTGCTGTTAGAATCAAAAGCGGTCAGGCATAGGCCCCGCGCGACGCATTCTCGCCAACCCCGCCAGGTCCGGAAGGAAGCAACGGTAACGAGCTCTTGCGTGTGCAGTGGGTGTCCGGTGCCTGGCTTTTTTTTGGCCTGGTCTCTCACCGGACTCACCCACTACGCGATGAACGGCACTAACTGGTTCGAGAAGTTCGGCAGATTGGGGAAGATTGTCGGTAAGTCTGCCGTCTGAACCCCGAACCAATTGGCCAGCGTCCCCGCGTACTGATCGAGGGAGGTCGTGGGAATCCAGCGTCCCTGGTCGGTGGCGTCGTCCGGACCACTGAGCGCCAGCGTGGGGAACTTGCCGTAGAAGTCTCCCCCCTTGACGGCCCCACCCATGATCAGGTGGTGCCCACCCCAGGCATGGTCGGTGCCTGATGTGCTGTCCGGGTTGTAGGTCCGGCTGAAATCCGACAAGGTGAAAGTGGTGACCTGAGGGGCCGCGCCGATCTCGACCGTTGCCTGATAAAAGGCGTTCATAGCCTGGCTGAGCTGGGTGAAAAGGCCGTTCTGCCCAACCAGTTGATCGCTGTGGGTGTCGTAGCCGCCCTGCGACACAAAGAAAATCTGTCGTTGCAACCCCAGCGCGGCGCGCACCGAGATAATCTGCGCTACCTGTTTCAGCTGGTTGCCCAGGCCACTGTTGGGAAAGACCGTGGCCATCGTCGGCCGCGCGGCCAGCGCATCCGCCAGGGATTTGCTGTCCTGCATGGAGTTGCTAGTCGTGCTGCTGGCCGCCTGGATCAGGGTCAAGCCGGTGTCGAAAGTCAGCAAGTTCTGTAGCGCTGCCATCCGGCTTTGAGATTCGGCCGAATTGCTAAACCCCGAAAGCAATCTGGTGGGATCACCGCTGGACTGAATGGCCCGGGCAGTTAAGCCCTGGCAAAAAACATTGGTCCCGGCCAGCGAAATGATGATGGGGAAGTTCCCTCCGACAATGGATTGAACTTTGTCCGCCGTTCTCCCCGCCCATCCCGTCGTCATGTTGCCATCGACGGCGGCAGTCTGCATCTGTGCTGCCTGGTCTTCGTGCGAGTAAAGATTCCGGGGGACCTGGACTTGACCTTGCCGATATTGATCTCGGGTAGTCGGGCGAACCAGGGTCCCCACGTTGGTCAGCACTGCCAGGTGTTTCTGATTAAACAAGGACTGCATCTCCGGCAGATTGGGATGGAGTCCGAACGGAGCACCCGCGCTGGGCGGGGCGATGGGCAGCAGACTTGCCTGGGGCAGGGCCAGCACCGATCGGATCTGGGCGTAGGAAGCGTAGGCGCTGCTGCTTAAGGGGACAATCATGTTGTTGCTGTCGTTGCCCCCGAACAGGAAGATGCAGACCAGGGCCTTGTAGTCCTGGGAGCTCTGGGCCAGCGCGTTCACCAGTCCAAAGCGGTTGAAGCTGGCGGCGGCGAATCCCGCGGCTGCGGTGCAACAGGTCCTCTTGAGAAAGTCTCGTCTTGAAAATGCCATGGCTATTCTCCCTATTAGTGTTCGACCTGGAACTGCGATGAGCTCCCAATCAGATAGAAGGCCGCTTTGGTTCGCCGGGTATTGTCGGTAATCCCGGAAAGCGTGCTAACCAGAGTGCTGCTCATGTTGTCCGACACCTGGCCGTGCAGCATCACGGCGGCCACCGCCGTGACCAGTTGATCGGGATTGGCCGCCAGCGGCACGTATCCCGAGAGGTCCACGGTGGTGGTTCCGCTCACCGATCCATAGACCAGGGTGTTCACAAAATTAATTCGGAAGATATCCGTGCTGGTGTCGAAAATTTCGAACTCCGGGCCCAGCAGCGTGGTGCCTTCAATCACATGATCGGGATGGTAGAAATTGAAGACGGTCGGTGAAAAGAAGGGCGGCTGTTTCATGTCGTCGGCCCGATCCGATAGCGACGCGCCGTCGGACACCGCATTCATCGCGCGCAGCAGGTTAGTGATGAAAAGGACCGGCTCCTTGAGCTTTCCATCGCTGGGCTGTACCTGCGCCGAATCGTCTCCACGTCGCGCCTCTGGATCCAGCAGGATGGCGGAGACCACAGCTTTCAGGTCACCCCGCACCCCGCTGCCGTTGTCGGCGAATACCGCTGCCACCCGGCCCAAATACTCTGGAGTGGGGTTGCTGGTTACCAGACGCAGAATGAGCTGCTTGCAGATAAACGGGCCCACGTTCGGATGATTGAAAATGGCTTGCAGCGCTGCCGTCAGGTCCGCCTGCGTGGTTCCCCCGGCCGGCAAGGTCACTCCATTCAACAGGAGTTTGGAGCCGGTATCGTGGTGACTGTCGAAGGCTACCATCGGACCGCCGTAGAACTCAGGGTTGCGCCACCTGGCGGTCGCTCCCGGTTTCGTCGGGTATGTCCATCCCGTGAACACGTGGGCAAAACCGATGATCTCGTCCTGACCGTAGGTCGGGATGGGATTGCCGGAGCTGTCCAGCTGCAAGGTGCCGTCCTGGTTCAGTTGCTCCAGTCCTATCGAGAACAGCTGCAGGATTTCCCGGGCGAAGTTCTCATTGGGGGCGGTCCCGTTCCCCGGCTTGTCGTTGTTCACCATGTCCAGATAGTTGCCCATCACCGGACTCAAGGTGATGTCGTTCAACAACGTAGAGAAGTTCCCGAAGGCGTCGTTCTGGAACGTGTTCTGCCAGGCCACCATCGCGCTAGGATTGTTGATCTTGACCGCCGAGGTCACGATGATCTGCGACAGGCCCCATGCCACTCGCTGCCGCAACTGATCCTGTCCGGTAAGTGCGTTAGTGAAAAAGCGCTCTTGCACGACGGACATGTCGTCATCGGCTGCAGGAGCGGGGAAGGTCGAAATTGGCGCGGCAAACTGCTCGTTCAGGAAAGCCTGCATGCCTACCGCCTGCACGTGCGAGAGTGACGCCGGGGTTACACCCCAGGAGGACTGTTCGAGCAAGCGGGCCGCCGCCGAGGCGCTTACGGTATTGGCTACACTTCCCACCTGCAAGGCAAACGCGTTGGAGGTCTTCGAGCCGGGGTCGGGATTGATCACCGCGACCTGCACCGTACCGGCCTGTGTGCTGGTGGCGGTGCCGCTGGCCGTGAGTTGGGTGGCGGAGACAAAAGTGGTGGGCAGGAAGGTGCCGCCGAACGACACCACGGCGCCGCTGGCAAATTTCTGGCCCGTGACCACCAGGGTAAAGTCACCCACTGGAATCGTGGTGGGAAGCACAGCGCTCACCACCGGCGCCGGATTGGTAATGGTTGCCGTTCCGACAGAGGTGGCGGTCGTGTCCGCCAGGCTGGTGGCCTGCACCTGAATGGTATTGGGGACCGGAACCGTGGCCGGTGCCTGGTACATTCCACCCTGTGTAATCGTACCTAACGTGGCATTGCCATTGGGTATGCCATTGACCGCCCACTTCACGGCGGTATTGGTACCCGCACCGGTCAGGCTGGCCAGGTACTGGAAAGTGGATCCGGCGGTGATCTCGGTCGTGGCCGGAATCACCACCACCGCCACCTGGCCGGCAGCCCCCACCTGTACGTTCATGGAAGCCACCGAGGTACTCTTACCCGGGTCAGGATTGTTGACCGTGATCTTGACCGTTCCTACCTGCGCCGCAGCGGCACTTCCTGTGGCCGTAAGCTGGGTAGGACTCACATACGTGGTAGCCAGCGTGGTTCCGCCAAACACCACTTTAGATCCATTTACAAAGCCGGCTCCGCCCACGGTCAGCGTGAAATTGCCCACGGGCAAGAAGGTGGGGCTTACGGTCTGCAGTACGGGTATGGGGTTCTGGAGCGTCACAGAACTGGTGGCAAAATGGCTCTTGTCGGAATTGCTGACGGCTTTGATGGTCACGGAATGGGGTGTCGGCAAGGTGGCGGGCGCCCGGTACTTCCCGGTCTGGTCGATACTGCCGAAGGCTACACTCCCGGTCGCCACTCCGTTGACATACCAGGTGAAGGTCTGGTTCGCGCTGCCGGCGCTGCCGCTGAGCTGGGCGGTGAACTGCGTGGTCTCCCCGGAGCGAAGCGTGACGCTCGACGGCGTAACCGTCATGCCCTCCGATTTCGTCTCTGACCCTGCGGGCCCCAATCCGCCGCCACAACCCGACCACACCAGAAGAGCAAGCCCAAGCACCATGACGCCAGCTAACTTTGCGCCTGAAGATTTTGATGTTCCGATCATCTCTGATCCCCTTTCCTGAAGATCCGAGTACTGAGGAAGCGTTCATAAGCGCGTCGTAAGGGGCGCGCCAAACTTTTCTCGAGTGGCTGGTGAAGAGTAGTCAAACGCTGTGTTTAAGCGAAGGTCACCGTGGTTCCATTTTGGGACTGTGCCGATTCGGCACCGGAGCTGCTTTTCGGAAGCACTAGTGATTCGGCTTTGTCACGCTTCCCGCCTCCGCAGGGACATGTACTGGGGTAACCCGCGGCGGGCGGACTGCGCCGCCGGTGTTTTCTCCCGGGCTCTCCGCAACCCTCTGCGGCACCTGCAGTTGGACATTGCCGCGTGGCTGGGTCAAAATAGGCGGTTCGTCTTCGACTCGAAATTAGAATCTGGAGAACTGATCGAGTGAACCAACCGGTGCGCGCCAAGATTTCGGCCCTGGGTACCTACGTCCCACCACGGCTTCTGACCAACGACGACCTGGAAAAGCTGGTGGAGACGTCCAACGAATGGATCGTGGAGCGTACCGGGATCCGCGAGCGCCACATCGCAGACAAGGGTGTGGCCACCAGCGACCTAGCCACCGAAGCTGCCCGGCGTGCGCTGGCCGAGCGTGGTATGGAGGCCTCCGAGCTGGAGGCGATCATCGTGGCCACGGTTACGCCCGACATGTTCTTTCCCTCAACTGCCTGCCTGGTGCAGCACAAGCTGGGGGCGAAAGGGATTTGGGGATTTGATCTTTCCGCGGCTTGCTCCGCTTTTGTTTACGCCCTCCAGGCCGGGGCGCAATTTATTGCCACCGGCGCCCACAAGAAAGTCATGGTGATCGGGGCCGACGTGATGTCTTCCATCATCGACTACACCGACCGTGCCACCTGCGTGATCTTTGGCGACGGAGCCGGCGCGGTAATCCTGGAGCCGGCCGAGGATGACTCGGTGGGCCTGATCGATTTCATCCACGAAGTGGATGGTTCAGGGGGCTGTTCCCTGTACATGCCGGGCGGAGGGAGCCTCCATCCCTCGACCCGCGAGACGGTGGAGAAGCGGATGCATTACGTTCATCAGGATGGCCAGGCGGTCTTCAAGTTCGCGGTGCGCAAACAGGCCGAGATTTGCGAAAAAATCCTGACCCGCAACCACCTGAAGGGCAGCGATATCGATGCCTTCATTCCCCACCAGGCCAACCTGCGGATCATCAAGGCCACGGCGGAACGCTTGGGCATGAGAGCGGAGAGCGTAGTGGTGAATATCGATCGTTATGGCAATACCACCGCCGGCACGATTCCGCTGGCCATGGATACCGCCCGGCAGGAAGGCAAACTGAAAAAGGGCAACCTGGTCATGTTGGCGTCTGTAGGAGCCGGCTTTACCGTGGGGGCAACGCTGTTGCGGTGGGCCCTGTAAGAAGGTCCTCTCGCGCCGGCGCATGGCTCAGCCGGGCGGCCACTGACAAATGCTATGGACGAGCTCCTGAAAAGCCAGGTCCGTCACATATTCGACAGCGCCAACTTCGTTCGCGATCTGGGCATGCAGCTGACCCGGATCGAAGACGAGTATTGCGAGAGCACTCTGGTACCCGCCGACCGTCACCGGCAGCAGCACGGCCTGATTCATGCCGGCGTGCTGGCCACCATGGCGGATCATACCTCGGGGTGCGCGGCGCGGGGCGCGGTCGGGCTGGACCACGATGTGGTGAGCGTCGAGTTCAAGGTAAATTTTCTGCGTCCAGCCGTGGCCGACCGCTTGCGTTGCCGCGGCAAGGTGCTGCGCGCCGGCAAGATGCTGGTCATCTGCGAGGCGGAAATCTTCGCAGAAAAAAATGCAGAAGAAAAGCTGGTCTCCAAGGCCATCGTCACACTGGCCGTGAAGCGCGCTTTCTAGTTTCATCTCTACGCGGCTGTCACCTACGTGGTTGTCATCCGGAGCGCAGTCGAAGGACCCCTACCTTTCCAGAGCGGCGTGTTTTTGTTTGGTGATGCCGCTTATCGGGGTCCTGCGACTCCGCGATTTCTTCGAAGCGAAGCAATCGATGCGCTCAGGATGACAGCCGGTCGGATGGTTCGGCCCTGCGCTTATCCGTTCTTCTGCCGCTCGAATGCTTTTTGCAAATACCTGCGGGCTTCATCCAGGGCGCCCTGGGTGTTGTCGTTGGTTTGAATGGCTTGACGGTATTCATTGGTGGCGCGTTCGCGCTGTCCGGTAACGTCGAAGATCTTGCCCAGCTGGATGTGGCTCCAGACCTCGGTCCAGCGCGGCTCGCCGTCGCCGTTCAGGCATTCGCGGTAGGCGTTGGCCGCGGCCTGGTAGTTCCGCTGCAGGAAGAACACCTCGGCAATGCGGTAATGGGCCAGTGAGCTGTTCTTGTTGACGTCGAGCGCCTTGTTGAACTCCACCAGCGCGCCGGCAAGGTCTCCCTGCTGGGTCAGACCCTGGCCGCGCTGGATGGAAGCCCTGAGCCTGATCTCAGATGAGTTCTTAAGCACCCGGTCATCCGGATCGACCACGATTCGGCGCGGCTTGCCGTAGGTTTCAACGTTGAACGCAGAATTGGTGCCCACGACTTCGACGCGCTTGTTCTCAGTCTTGCCGTCGGTATCGATCTTGAGGTCCACCGGCATGCGGAAAAGATCGAGATCCTGAGAAATTTGGCCCACTACCCGGAAGCCTTTACCGTTGCCCAGTCGGTAGATGGTGTACTTGGTCTTGAACTCCGGGGCGCCGGTGGAATCGAGCCACTGGGAGAAGAACCAGGTGAGCTGCTCGCCATAGTTCTGCTCGGCCAGGGCGCGGAAATCGTCCAGCGACGCCGACTTCCCCGCATATTTCGCAGCGAAGGTGCGCATGGTCTGGTCGTACTTCTGATCGCCCAACACCCAGCGCAACATGTGCAGGATCATCGCGCCCTTGTCGGTCACCAGAGACTGGAATTCGGGTGAGAAGACATCGAGTTTCCCGGAACTCGAGAGCGGGACTGTGTCGTAGGCCAAGGCCCCCACCGACATGTCCTTGACCACTTCCTCCAGACCGGCCTGTCCCGCCGCCTGTTCGACATAGCGTGCCTCGGAATAACGCGCGAAGCCGTCGTCCAGCCACCAGTCATCCCGGGAAGCGGGACTGACCGAAGCGCCCCACCACTGGTGTGCGATAGTGTTGGCCAGCAGGCGGTAATTCACCTTTTCGGTCACCGCCCGGCTGGCAATGGCGGCGATTTCCGGCGCCCAGGCTGCGGGTACCGTATCGTCCGGGATCTCGACCACTTTCAGCGTGGTCGATGGCGCGGGGCCATAGAGGGTCACGTAATAGGTGAATTCCTTGACCGCGGTCACTGCGTAAGTGGCTCCCATTTTCTGATGGGCCGGCTTGAAGAAAACGTGAAGATCGAGTCCGGCTTCATCGCTTTTGAATTCCTGAAAGATGCCCGCCACGATGGTGCCGGGGAAACCGGGTTTGTCCCAGGTGAATGAGAAAGTCTTGGTAGGCAGAGAACCCACAGGCCGCTTGGCCACTGGGCCGCTGCCGGGAGTTTCCTTTCCGCTGCCTATGACCACCATGTGTGCCGGCACGGTGATGTTCATGGTGGCGGTAAAGCGGTTGATGCCATACGCGTTCACCGGGAACCAGCGGCCGGCGTACAGCAGGTAGCTGGTGTCATCACTGATGTAGGCCAGCTTGAGACCCTGCACCGGACTGTCGTCGGCGGAGTCGAGCACGCCCTCGTAATCGAAAGTAAGCGTCGTCGAAGTGTTCTTGGCCAGCGGAGTGGCAAGTTGCACGCGCACGGTCGAGTCCTGGGTGACGCGCTCGGCGCTCAGCGGCTTGCCCGCCTCATCGACCACCTTGGTGACGCGCAGACCATTGTGCAGTTCGAAGGTCGCGATATTCAGATCTTCAAGCGCGGTAAATTTCACCTTGGCTTTCGCCGTGATCTTGTGGATGTGCGGGACGAGCTCGGCGTCAATCTGGTAGTCGTCCACTCGCAATCGCATGGTCTCGGCTGCCCGAACTGGTAACGAGATCAAGAGGAACGAGAAAGCGAGACCCAGCCACAGGCCCCGACAGTGACGCCAAGGTTGAGAAGAGATCAAAAGCAGCTCCTAGCACAAGTGCGATAATCCGTAAGATGAAGATTGTGGCGCAAAAGATGCTGGCAGGACAAGGTTTAGCTTGATTTTGACACAACGGCCGATTCCCAAACCGACATCACGGCCTGGGCGGCGCGGTCCACGGGGTGGCGTCCCTGGTCGGTTGGGCCGCAGAGCCGGGCTTTCACCGCAGCCAGCCCGGCAATCATTTTGTTCCGGGCGGGGCCGTCAACCAGAATTTCGTTGAGCCTGGTCACCACGTTTTCGGCATTAAAGTCCTGCTGCACCAACTCGGGCACAACCTCTTCTCCTGCAATCAGGTTCACCATGGCGAAGTATGGCACTTTGACCCGCGGCCGCCCCAGCCGGTAGGTCAAAGGTGACACCCGGTAAACCATCACAAACGGCGTTCCCATCATTGCTGCCTCGACGGTCGCGGTGCCGCTGGCCACAATCCCGGCATGTGACTGGGCCAGTGCGGGCACGGCCTCCGGCACCAGTCGGATGGCGGGCGGGTCTGCGATCGCAGACTGCTGGATCAATGATTGCAGAAAAGTCCGATCCAGCGTGGGAGCCACCGGAAGCAGGAATTCGTATGCCGGACCCAGTCTGGCGGCCGACTCCAGAATCCCAGGCAGATTCATGCGCACTTCTTTCACCCGGCTGCCGGGCATGAGCGCGATCCAGGGCCTGGCGGGGTCTACTTGATGCCGCCTCCCGTAGGCTGCGCGATCGATTTCAGGGCGGGGAAGGTCGGCCAGGGGGTGGCCGACGAAAGTCGCGTCCACCCCGCGGTCGCGATAAAACTGTTCTTCGAAAGGAAAAATCACCAGCGCCTTGTTCACGTACTTTCGCAGCAGGCGAACCCGTCCCTGGCGCCAGGCCCAGAATTGCGGACAAACGTAATAGACCACGGCAATGCCGCGCTTATGCATCTGCCGCGCCACGCGCCAATTGAACGCAGGAGAATCAATGACGATGGCCAGATCAGGCTTGCGCCTGTCGGCTTCTGCAATCAGCTTGTGAAATAGTCCCCAGATCTTAGGCAGATGGCCGAGAATTTCCGCGATGCCGACGACAGCTAGGTCCTTGGCATCGACCGCCGTGTCGCAACCCGCAGCCCGCATGCGGTCCCCGCCCACGCCAAAAAACTCCAGCTTTTGACCGAGTGGGGTCGCAGGCAGCTCGCCCGCGAGACGGCGCAAGGCGTCTATCAGCAGCGCGCCGTACATTTCGCCGGAAGCCTCCCCGGCGGAGATGAGAATTCGCACGGAGGCATTGTAAAGCGAAGAGGTGTGTTCGCGCGGGTCGCACCAGGTAGCGCCGGCGTCTCGCCGGCAGTCCGGCGGGCGCCCCGCCCGCCGCTTGCAGCGGAGGTACTCCGGCAAAGCTGGAAGACTTGAACAGCTGAGGCGGCGAGACGCCGCCTCTACAGCCGGCAAGGTGCCGGCACTATAGAGGATAAGGGCTAGAAAACCACGTGGCTTCAGTCATCCGCCCCGGCCGTGACTTGCCCGCCCGCACCAACCGGAATCTCCTGGTCTTTATATTGCAGTTGGTAAAGCTTGTAGTAGATCCCGTGCTGGGCGAGCAGTTGCTGGTGGGTGCCGACTTCGCGCACCTGGCCCTTGTGCATGACGATAATCTTGTCGGCGCGCTGGATGGTCGAAAGCCGGTGGGCGATGATCACCGATGTACGCCCTTCGACCATGCGGCTGAGGGCATCGCGCACCCGCGTCTCGGTTTCGGTATCGACGCTCGAAGTGGCTTCGTCCAGAATCAGGATCTTCGGTTCATGCGCCAGCGCCCGCGCGAACGAGATCAGTTGCTTCTGACCGGTGGAGAGCGTTGAGCCACGCTCGCGTACTTCCTCCTTGAACCCTTGAGGCAGAGCGCGGATAAAGTCGGCGAGGTTCACGTCTTCGGCGGCTTTTTCGACGTCCTCGTCCGTAATGTCCTTCGTGCCGAGGCGAATGTTGCCCTCGACCGTTCCCGTAAACAGAAACGGATCTTGCAGGACTACGCCGTAGCGGCGGCGGAGTTTGACCAGGTCCATTTCCCTTATGTCCACGCCGTCGATTTTGACTGCGCCCTTTTGCACGTCGTAGAAGCGCATGAGCAGCGAGATGATGGTGGTTTTGCCGGCCCCGGTGTGGCCAACAATGGCGACGGTTTCGCCGGGCTCGATGCTGAAAGAAACATCGCGGAGAATCCAGTCGGGCTCGGTTGAAACAATAGCCGGGCTTGGCTCGGCCTGGACGGGTCGGAGACCCGTCCCTCGGCCATTGCCTGCCGGCAGGCTGGGTGGTGTGGCGCGGGCGCCCTCGCCCGCGTTCCTGCCGGTATCAACGTTGCGGTAAGCAAACCAGACATGGTCGAACTCAATCCGCCCAGGTCCGGTTGGTGTTTTGGCAACCGCCGGCGATGTGATCTCGGTGGGCGTATCCAACAATTTGAATACGCGTTCGCTGGCTGCCATCGCCGATTGCAGGATGTTGTATTTTTCGCTGAAGTCCTGAATGGGCCGGAAAAAACGCTGGGCGTACTGGATGAAGGCGGTGAGAATTCCGATGCTCACCACGTTGCGGACCACATGGAACGAGAGCAGTTGCCGGCGCGAGAAATCCACCGCGACGCTGCTCACCGTGAGTTCGCGAATGATGTCATTCCCGCCAAACCAGATCACACAGGCAATCGCGGTTGACGACAGAATTTCCACCACCGGGTAATAAACCGCGTGAGCCATGATCGCGTCCTTGAACGCGTCCATGTGGACGGCGTTCACTTCCGAAAACTTGTCGAAGGAACGTTGCTCGCGGTTGAAAAGCTGCAACACCACCATGCCGCTGACGTGTTCCTGCATGTAGGCGTTGATGCGCGCAATGGCGGTGCGAATGCGCCGGTAGGAGTCGCGCACTTTGTCGCGAAAGATTTTGGTGGCGTATGCGATCAGCGGAAGGACCGCCAGCGTGATGAGCGCCAGTTTCCAGTTCATGCCCAGCATGATGGCGGTAATGCCGGCCAGCACGAAGACGTCTTCGAAAATGGAGACTACGCCGGAAGTGAACATTTCGTTCAAGGCGTCCACGTCGGAGGTGACGCGCGTAACCAGGCGCCCGACGGGGTTCTTGTCGTAGAAGCCGATGTGCATGTGCTGCAGGTGGCGAAAGATCTGTTTGCGCAGATCGAACATCACCATCTGGCCCGCCCACTGCATGAAGTAAGTTTGCAGATAGTCGAGCAGGAAACCGAGCGCGATCAAACCCACGTACATGGCCGCGATTTGAGCAATCCCGACGTAGGGATTCGTGCTTAGAAAAGAATCGAACGGGGTGCTTCTGGGCACAGGCACCAGGTAGCGGTCGATCTCGATAGCGACCAAGTAGGGCCCAAGAACATCGGCCACCGCCTTGATCAGGATCGAAATCAGGGAAATGCCGACCGGCCATTTGTAAGGGCGTAAATACCGGAGCAACCGCTTCATCAGGCGGCTGTCATACGCTTTACCTAGTACCTCTTCTTCTTGGGCCATCGGCTATAGGTCAAAGATACCCTAAATAGATTAGGAAAGAAGCGGGCAAGATGGAAAAGGTTTGGAGTGATGGTGCCCACGTAGGCCCGGACGCCCTCGTCCGGGCGGGCGAGTGCAGCTCGCCGAGGTGCGCGGGGCGGGCGGATTGCCAATGCTTGCGGAGCTCCGCTCCGCCGGGCGGGTGAGTGCACCCGCCCTACGCGGGTTGTGGCAATTTAGGCAATCTTCTTAAGCACCAGGGCTGAGTTCTTTGATCCGAAGCCAACGCAGTTGCAGATGGCATGCTCGATGCTGGCTTTGCGGCCGAGGTCGGGAACATAGTCCAGATCGCACTCCGGATCGGGCGCGTCCAGATTGATGGTGGGCGGAATCTTGCCGTGCTTCATGGCAATCAGAGTGGCCGCCATGCTGGCCGAGCCGCAGGCCCCCTGGGCATGTCCAATCTGTGATTTCAGCCCCGACATCGGGATTTTTCTGGCGTGCTCTCCCAGCGCCAGTTTCAGCGCCCGCGTTTCCACCCGGTCATTCATTTCGGTGGACGTGCCGTGCAGGTTGACGTACTGGATCTGTTCCGGCGCGAGACTGGCTTCTTCGAGCGCCAGCGTGATAGCGCGAGCGGGCTCTTGCGGAGAGTCGCTCATGCGCACCCGGTGAAAAGCCTCGCAGGTCGAACCGTATCCGGCGATTTCAGCATAGATGTGGGCGCCGCGGGCCCGCGCGTGATCGTAGTCTTCAAGGATGAACATCCATGAGCCTTCGGCGATGACGAAACCATCGCGGTCGGCGGAAAACGGGCGGGACGCGCTTTCGGGTGCGTGGTTCCAAGACTGGGTAAGCGCGCGCAGCAACGAGTAGCCCTTGATGATGCCCGGGGTGATGGGCGAATCGACACCACCCACCAGAAACATCGGCAGCACGCCGGCCTGAATATGCTGGTAGGCGTAACCGATGGCGTCGGTCGAAGAAGTGCAACCAGCGGTCACCACGTGGCTGTAGCCGCGAAACCCGAAGCGCATGCTGATTTCGCTGGGCAGCGTGCCCATGGTGCCGCTGGGGATGCAGAAGATGCTGACCTGCTTGACGTGTCCGCTGTGCCAGAGCCGGTATTGCTCTTCGGAAAATTCCTGGGCGCCGCCGCCGGTCCCCAGAATCACCCCAATCTCACGCTTCTCTTCCATCGACATGGCAGCCGGATCCAGGCCTGCATCCTTGATCGCTTCGGTAGACGCGGCCACGGCCAGCGGCACCACCCGGGAAACATGCTTGCGTTCACGCGCGTCCACCCAGGCCAGTTCGTCAAACTCGGGAATCTCGCCCGCGATTTGTACCGGCAGGGACGAAGGATCAAAACGCGAGATGCGTTTCACGCCCGACTTTCCGGCGAGAACAGCGAGGCAAAAGGCCTCCTTGCCTATGCCATTGGGGCTGACCACGCCCAGTCCGGTGATGACAACCCGAGGAGCCATAAGTTATTTCGGTGTCATCCTGAGCGGAGCAGCGGCTTCGCTTCGCGAAGCTGCTGGGTAGTCGAAGGACCCCTATAAGCGGCACCAACCTGTAGTGGCAGAGTACTCATCTTCTATGCTGCTAAAATCCTCAGCCCAGCGACTACCTTGGAGCTATAGGGATCCTTCGACTTCGTGGTTGCTTTCACAAGCGAAAGCAACCACTCGCTCAGGATGACAAGTCATATGTTCAGCGCTGTCTACGTTACGCGAAGTGGGATAATTAGTCACGATGTCTCTGGGGCTTTACATCTCGGTGCCATTCTGCCGCACCAAATGCAGCTACTGCAACTTCGCTTCGGACGTCTTCTCCCGCGCCGCGTTCGAGCGCTACGTGGAGCGCGTGGCCGCGGACATCAGTCGTGCCGGTGAATACTCCGAAAAGATGGGTGGCGTGTTCGACGGCGCAGTTGACTCTATCTTCCTCGGCGGCGGCACTCCTACCATACTCGATATAGCGCAACTGGAACGGCTGTCTGTCACGATTTCGCAAACTTTTGCGGTGGAAAGCGGGGCTGAGATCACGGTTGAATGCGCCCCGGGCACGCTGACTCCCGCGGTGCTGGAGGCGTTCCAGCGTTGCGGAGTGAATCGCGTAAGCCTGGGAGTGCAATCATTCGTGGACAAGGAGGCAGCGTCGGTGGGACGCCAGCACAAGCGGGCCACCGTGCTCGAAGATATCGCACACCTCTGCGCTTCCGGCATTAAAAACATAAATATCGATCTGATTGCAGGTCTGCCCCACCAGACTGCCGAAAGCTGGGAATTTTCCGTCGCCGAGGCGATTGCCACCGGTGCGCCTCACCTCAGCGTGTACATGCTGGAGGTGGACGAGGATTCCCGTCTGGGGCGCGAATTGATGGCCGGCGGGGCAAAATATCATGCTCACTTCGTTCCGGACGACGAACTGACCGCGGACTTCTACGAGGCAGCTTGTCGGCGACTGAACGCGGCGGGGGTATACCAGTACGAAATTTCCAACTTTGCTCGCGCCGGAAACGAGTCACGACACAATCTGAAATATTGGACGCGCCAGCCCTATCTGGGTTTTGGGGTGGATGCGCACTCCATGCTGCATTGCCCGGGCGCGACCGGTGCAGCGGTGCGGTTTTCCTGGCCGGACTCGCTCGAGGCCTACGTTGCCGGTGCGCCGCCCAATCGAGTTCCGGTTTCGACAAGCGCTGGACTCGAGGAAGCCTTCTTTCTAGGCCTCCGCCTGACCTCTGGCGTGGAGCTGAAAAAAGTCGCCGCAGATTTCAGCGAGTCTGCAGTACATGGATTTAGCGAGACGATTTCCGAATGCGTGGATTTGGGGCTGCTGGAATGCGAGGGTGACGTAATCCGGCTGAGCGGGCGCGGCCGGTTGCTGTCCAACGAGGTGTTCGAACGATTCGTTCAGTGTGGGTCGGACACTCCTGTCCGACGCCGTTGATGTTGCTTTTATTTTGTGCTGGGGATTGGGATTTGGTCCAGGGTGCCGGAGTCTTTACCGACGCAAAGATCGAAATCAAAGGCGGCGGGCGAGGGCGCCCGCCCCCACGCCCGTTCCACTTCCCGCCGGTAACTTTGTCTGTTGAAATTCCTGTGTTCTAATCCAGTTGTGATACGGGAGAGAGCAACTTGGATTTCCAACTGAGCGATGAGCAGCTGCAGCTGAAGAAGAGCGTGCGCGAATTTGCCGAGCGCGAGATCGCGCCCCACGTCATGACGTGGGATGAGGCCGGTGAATTCCCGCTGGCAACGGTCAAAGAATTGGGCAAGCTCGGCCTTCTGGGCATCGTGTTTCCTCCGGAGTACGGCGGAGCCGGCATGGGCTATGTGGAGTACGTTACCGCCATCGAAGAGCTCTCGCGCGTGGACGGATCGGTGGGAATCATCGTTGCAGCCCATACGTCGCTGTGTTCGAACCATATCTTTCTTGCCGGCAACGAAGCCCAGAAAAAGAAATACGTCACCCCTTTGGCCTCGGGCGAGGTCATCGGGGCCTGGGGCCTGACCGAGCCCTCCTCCGGATCGGATGCGGGCAGCGCGCGCATGACGGCGGTGCGCAAAGGCAGCAACTGGGTGCTTAACGGCAGCAAAACATTCTGCACCAACGGCCACTACGCTGATTTTCTGGTGGTGATTGCCGTGACCGATCGCGCCGCTCATACCCACGGACTGTCGGCTTTTATCGTGGAGAAGGGAACCAAGGGCTTTCGTGCCGGAAAGAAAGAAAACAAGCTGGGCCTGCGGGCCAGTGACACCGCCGAACTGATTTTTGAAGACTGTGTCATTCCTTCTGAAAACCTCTGTGGCAAGGAAGGGGACGGTTTTATCGACGCCATGCGGGTGCTGGATGGCGGCCGCATCTCCATCGCGGCCTTGTCCCTGGGCATGGCGGAGGGGGCCTACGAGGCGGCGCTGAGATATTCCAAGCAGCGCAAACAGTTCGGCAAAGCCATCAGCGACTTCCAGGCTATTCAGTGGAAGCTGGCCGACATGGCCACCGAAATCGAAGCCGCGAAGCTGCTGACCCTGCGGGCAGCGGCCATGAAAGATGCCGGCATGAAGACCACGCTAGAATCGTCCATGGCCAAACTCTACGCCAGCGAAGTGGCCGTCCGCTGCGCCAACGAAGGCGTGCAGATTCACGGCGGCTACGGATTTATCAAAGACTATCCCGCGGAAAAGTTTTACCGCGACGTAAAGCTGTGCACCATCGGCGAAGGCACCAGCGAAATCCAGCGGCTGGTGATTGCACGGCAACTCTTGAAGGACTAAATTCCAGTAGCCGGATGTTCACGTTCATTCCGAGATTTTGAGTGGATGCCGCCGGTGTGCGTCCCTCGTTGGACCTGGAGGTATGGCAATGAACCAGCGCCGATGGAACTGGCCTCTGTGGGCGGGGTTTGTGATTTGCCTCGCCGGGTTTGCCACGCTTCCTCTATTTGCCCGGTTTCCCGTCACCCGCGACGTTCCCTGGGCAAACTTCTTGCTTTTCGGCGCCGGTCTTGTATCTCTTCTGGCCGGCCTGAGGCGCGCCTTCAGTCAGCCGGAGCAGTATCGAGGAAAAATCGCGGGCTCAATACTCGGCACCCTCAGCCTCGTCGTCTTGGGTGCCTTCTGCTTCATCGTCTTTTACCAGACCAGGCAACTGCCGGCCTCCAGCGGAGCACCACGGGTTGGGCAGACGGCGCCGGAATTCGTACTTCCGGAGACGGACAACCATCCGGTCTCCCTCTCGGGTTTGCTTTCCAGCGCGATACCGCAGACCCACATGCCGCCAAAAGGAGTGCTCCTCGTGTTTTATCGAGGTTATTGGTGACCCTTCTGCAACTCCGAGTTACGGGGTATCGAAAAGCATTTGACAGAAATGGAACAACTGGGCGTGCGTCCCGTGGCTATCAGTGTCGACGCCACAGAAGTTTCGCGTGACTTGTGCCGGAAAGCAGGCTACACCTACATTTTCCTCTCCGATCCCAAAGCCGAGGTCATTCGACGTTATGACCTTCTGCATGTCGGCGGGGGAATCAACGGACAGGACATTGCGCGGCCGGCGGAGTTCCTGCTTGATTCGTCCGGGGTCGTCCGATGGGTAAACCTGACGGAAGACTATCGCGTGCGGGCACGCCCGGAGCAGATGATCGCAGCCGCGAAGGCGTTGCAATAGCGGGGATATCTCCAACCCCGGTTCCCAGTTGCCTCCTGCTGCTTTACACTGAACGTCTTGAAAACAGCAACCGAGCAATGGGTTGACCAGCTTCGCGCCGGCGATCCTCGCGCCCTCGCCCGGGCCATCAGCACGGTCGAAAACCGCACGCCGGGCTGGTCCGAACTGCTCAAGGCCCTGTTCCCCCACAGCGGACACGCCCGAATGCTCGGACTCACGGGTCCGCCGGGCGCGGGCAAGAGCACGCTGGTTGATCAGCTGGCGCGCCACTATCGCAAGGAAAATCGCACTGTTGGCATCATCGGGGTCGATCCCACCAGTCCGTACACGGGCGGTGCGATTCTGGGCGACCGCATCCGCATGCAGGAGCATTTCTCCGATCCCGGGATCTACATTCGCAGCATGGCCACGCGGGGCTCGCTGGGCGGGCTGGCGCGCACCACTGGGGATGTGGCGACCGTGCTCGATGCCTCCGGGCGCGACCTTGTAATGATCGAGACGGTCGGAGTGGGTCAGGATGAAGTGGACATCGTGCGCCTGGCCGATATCACGATTGTCATTCTGGTGCCAGGCATGGGCGATGATGTGCAGACCATTAAAGCCGGCATCATGGAGATCGCCGATATTTTCGTCATTAACAAGTGTGATCGCGACGGCGCCGAGCGCGTGGAACGGGAAATCCGCGCTCTGCAGTCGCTGGCTGCACGCACCGACCACTGGACTCCGCCGATTGTGAAGACCGTGGCCAGCCAGGGTGCAGGCATTAAGGAACTGGCGGCGGCGATTCGGGACTACGAGCATTATCTGCAGAAGGAAAATCTGGTGGTCAAGCACAGTGTTGAGAACTGGCAGAATCGTCTGCTGGAAATGTTGCGTGATGGCTTGCTGGAGCGGGCCCAGGAACAATTGGGAGATGGAACCGTGGCTCGCTATGCCGCAGAGGTGGCCGAGCATAAACGCGATCCTTATTCGCTGGTGGAAGAGATTGTAAGTACGCTCGGGAAGTGAAGCTTGGGAGGACGAGCGTCCTCGCCCGTCCCCACAAGCGGAACGCTTGCGCCTACATTTGATGGAGATTCTTCGATGTTCAGCATTGATCATATCGGGGTGGCGGTGAAATCGCTGGCGGCCGCCAAAGGCGTCTACGAGAAGCTGGGACTGAAGCTTTCGCCCGAGGAGACAGTTGAAGCCGAGCAAGTGCGTGTGGTCCTGGTGACGCTGGGGGAGAGCCGGCTGGAGCTGCTCGAGCCCACTTCGGAGAGCTCGGTCATCGCGAAATTTATCGCCAAGCGGGGCGAGGGATTGCACCACGTCTCGCTGCGCGTTCCTGACCTGGCAGCTGCAGTTGAGCGGCTGAAGCATGATGGGGTACGGTTGGTTTCGAACGAAATCAAGGTAGGAGCAGGCGGACATAAGTATATTTTTGTGCATCCCTCAAGCGCGGGCGGCGTGCTGCTGGAGTTGGTGGAACCGGTACCCCGACTCTGACTGTGTGGCGCGGGGGCGCCCTCGCCCGCGTTGGCCGGCAGGCATGGTCAAGAGCCGCGGGCACCGGGCTAGGCTAACTGCCAAAGTTGGAAGCCAAAGTAAGAAGCCAGAGTCAAAAGCCGCGGGCGCGGGCGCCCGCGCCACACAGGCATGGATAATGTTTCTTCTTGCCGCCGACACTTCGGGCAAACATGGCAGCATCGCGCTGGCGCAATGCGGGCCGGGCGGCGCCTGCGGCGTGATCGAAGTGGCGCCGCTTGCGGGCGGGACATTCTCTGCACAATTGGTACCGCAAATCGCCGCTCTCCTTGCGAAGCACGGCTTTAACAAGGACGATATTGGCGGCTTCGCGGTAGTCGCAGGGCCGGGCTCATTTACCGGGGTCCGCGTCGGACTGGCGGCGATCAAAGGGCTGGCGGAAGTTCTGGCCAAGCCGATTGCAGCCGTGTCGTTGCTGGAAGCGGTTGCGGTTTCCGGTCGTTCGCAAGGCAGGCTGACTGCGGCTCTGGACGCGGGTCGGGGCGAAGTTTATGCCGGCCAATACGAAGTTCAGGGTGGCGATTCCCGTCTGCTCAGCGAGCGGTTGCTGACGCGGGCGGAATTACTGGAGGCCGCGATAGGATCAACCGTCGTGGTGGTAGACCAAGACCTGGCCGAGGCGGTCCGGGTGGCGGGATTGCCGGTCGACGAAATTGAAATTCCGCGCTCTGATGTGATTGCCCGGCTGGGATGGCAAAAAATCCGTGCCGGAAACGTAGTCTCACCCGAAGCGCTGGACGCAAACTATCTCCGCAGCTCCCATGAGATTTTTTCCAAAAGCAGTTCTTAGTGTAGTTCCCGGTTCTCGCTTGAGGAATGAAAGTCTCCATCCGTGATGCCACTGCCGTCGATTTACCCGGGATGATGGCCCTGGAGAAGCACGCGGCCACGGCGGCGCACTGGTCTGCGCAACAATATGAGGCGCTGTTTAGTGGGTCTGACCCGGAACGAATGGCTCTGATCATCGAGGACGAATCTGGTCTCGAGGGATTTGTAGTTGCGAGGGTCGTGGAACGGGAATGGGAGATCGAAAATATTGTCATCGCCGGTCCGGCCCGTCGCCGGGGGCTGGGTGCGCGTCTGCTGGGAGAGTTGCTTGACTTGGCCAGAGCGCGAGGCGCTAACGCAGTATTTTTGGAGGTCCGCGAATCCAATCGCGCCGCCCGGGCGCTCTATGAGAAGTGGGCGTTTCTCGAGGGCGGGCGACGCTCCAGATACTACAAAGATCCCGAGGAAGACGCGATCCTGTATCGCCTTTTTATTTAGCTTGCACCAGATGTGGTGCAGACTTGTTCACTATGAAAAGCGTTTCATCTGTGGAAATGGGATTGAAGCGGTTGGGGCGGTGTGGTAGCTTAGGGCCGTACAAACGCTCAGGAGGGTCTCCTGGATGACTCCAAAGGACCAGCTCCTGGTCAGCAACGATGAATTCCGCAAGCTGGCCCAGGAGCACACGCAGTACGCCGAACGTCTCGAATCACTCACCCAAAAGCGCTATCTAACGGAAGACGAAAAGCTGGAAGAAGTGCGGCTCAAAAAGCTGAAACTGCGGCTCAAAGACCAGATGGAATCGATTGAGCGGCAATTTCGCATAGTCGTACAGCAGGGCCAGGTAGCGTAATTCGTTTTCTCCAACTGATGGCGGCTGTCGCCGCATACAGGTTTGATGTGCTCCGAACACGGCGCTGATAAGCGCCTTTTTTTATTATCAGTTGGCTTCCGGAGCGACCGACTAGCCCCGCCTGAACTATAATTTAGTTTCCCCATGGTTCCCGACGGCTACTATTACGCACTTGCGCTGGCTGGGGCTGCTGTCCTGGTGGGCTGGCTGGCTGGGCCCTTATGGGCGTTGCCGGCGTGCTTGCTGGCGCTGTTCTTCTTGTGGTTTTTCCGCGATCCGGAAAGGCTGATCCCGGACTCCGCCGGAGCTGTGGTGTCGCCCGCTGACGGCAAGGTGACCGACGTCTCATCCATTCTGATGAATGGTGTCCCGAGCATCCGGATCAGCATTTTTCTTAGCGTGTTCGATGTGCATGTGAATCGCTCGCCGCTGGCGGGGGTGATCCGGGAGGTTCGCTATCAGAAGGGTAAATTTCTCAATGCCATGAACCCGGCGTCGGCCGAACACAACGAGCAGAACGTGGTCACGGTCGAAGGGGACGGGCAGACTGTGATCTTCAAGCAGATCGCGGGGCTCCTGGCGCGCAGGATCGTATTCAACAAAAAAGTCGGCGATCCCGTGGGACGGGGAGAGCGCGTGGGCTTGATCAAGTTTGGTTCACGAGTGGATGTCTTGCTCGCCGCCTCCGCTAATCCCCAAATTAAGGTGGGGGACCGGGTGAAGGGCGGTTCCAGCGTGCTGGCCTACCTGGAACGCGTACCCAGGCCGCTGACCGCAGTCGGGGCCGAGCCGACTCGGCAAGGAGCGCGGTGATGGATCCCGAGGTCCCGCAAATCTCCGCACCGCGTAAGAGACAACCGCCGCGGCGGTTGAGCAAGGGTATGTACATCCTGCCTTCGCTGTTTACCACGGCCAATATAGCGTTCGGGTACTATGCCATTCTGCAGATCACGCACGCCACGGCTGCCGATGCCTGGCACTTCGACAATGCCGCCAAAGCCATCGGTTTTGCCGTGATGTTTGATGGCCTGGACGGTCGCATTGCGCGCATGACCGGAACCAGCAGCGATTTTGGCCGCGAACTGGACTCGCTGGCGGATGTCGTCACCTTCGGGGTGGCCCCCGCCCTGCTCGCCTGGACCTGGGGATTTCGACAGTTGCCCACGAACCTGGGCGATCTGTACACCAAGCTGGTGCAGTTTGGCGCGATTGCCAGCTTCCTGTTTCTGATGGCCGGCGCCAGCCGCCTGGCTCGCTTCAATATTTCGAGCAACCCCCAGCCTTCGAACCCGGGCCGTCCCGGCAAGAAGTACTTTGTGGGAATGCCCATTCCAGCGGGCGCAGGTGTGATCGCCGCCATCGTACATTTTGCCAGCGGCGATCCCATTGCCTCCTGGTGGACTGCGCTGACATGGATGCTGATGGTGGTGGCGGTGGGTTATCTGATGGTCAGCACCTGGCGCTTCTACAGTTTCAAGGACATTGATTTCCGTTCCCGGCAGCCCTTTCGCCTGGTGCTTTTGTTTGGCTTGCTGTTTGCCGCAATTCGCTTCTACTCGCAGTGGGTGTTGTTCCTGATCGCGCTGCTCTACGTGTTTTCCGGGGTGTTCTGGCGTTTGAAGTGGATCTTCCGGCGGAAGGGAAGTCCGCCGCCGCCCCACACCGAAGCGCCGCAGGTTTCATGAGCTCGAATTTCAAACCCGTGCCGGTAGCGCATCCTGACCCGGCGCGCGCGGCGGGCCTTTACCGCCTGGCCATCGTAGGCGCAGGCACGCTCAAGGGGAAAGAGGTGGCTGAGGTTCTGGGTGACCGCAATTTTCCTTCGCTGGACATCAAGCTGCTTGACGACAACGAGTCTCTGGGCCAACTGGAGTCGGTCGGCGACGAAGTGTCGTTCATACAGAGCGTGCGCTCGGAGCAGTTCGAAAAGATCGATTTCACCTTTTTCGCCTCCGATCCGGAGTGCACCCGCCAGAACTGGAAAAAAGCCCAGGCCGCCGGCAGCGCCATCGTCGATCTCTCATACGCTCTGGAGGAGGAACCGGGTGCCGAGGTGAAGTCGCCGTGGATCCAGCGTCAACTGGGCCAGTCGCTGACTCCGGAGTTGCAGCCTGGGCCGGCCGTCGTGGCCCATCCCGCTGCCGTGGTGCTGGCGCTTCTCTTGCTACGACTGAACAAAGCCGGGGCTGTGGCGCGGGTTGTGGCCACTGTCTTCGAGCCGGTGTCAGAGCATGGGCAGAAGGGCATGGACGAGCTGCATGAGCAAACCGTGAACCTGCTCTCCTTCCAGCAGTTGCCGAAGAAAGTATTTGATACCCAGGTGGCCTTCAATATGGTGGCGCGCTATGGTGAGCAGTCGGTCCCGCCCCTGAGCGCGGTAGAACAGCGCGTGCTCAAGCACTATCAGCGGATCGCCGGCAACGACGCCCCCCTGCTATCGCTCCTGCTGTTGCAGGCGCCCATCTTTCACGGGCACGCATTGACCTTGCATGTCGAAATGAAAAAGCCGGTCGAGATTGATGGCCTCTCCAAGGCTCTGGCCGGAGAACATGTGACCATCACGGGTTTGGCGGAAGAGTCTCCCAGCAACGTGAACGCTGCCGGACAAGGCGATGTGCTGGTTTCGATCCAGCCCGATGCCAGCCTGGCCAACGGTCTGTGGTTGTGGGCGGCCTCGGACAACCTGCGAATCGCCGCCGCCACCGCCGTCGAGTGCGCAGAAAACATGGCCGCCACCCGCCCCATAGGAAAAATCCAATGACCGACGTGGAGCGGGCGCCTTCGCCCGCTGAAGGCCGCAAGAACACCCATTGGCGTGGGCGGTTATGTGCCCCACTCGTTCAGACTCTGATGTTGACGTTGCTGTTCGGCGCGGCCTGCGGATATCACACCGCCGGCCATGCCATCACGCTTCCCACGAACGTCCAGACCATTGCGATCCCCGCCTTCGTCAACCGGACACAGACGTACAAGATCGAGCAGAGGTTGACCTCAGCGGTCGTACGGGAGATGGTCACGCGCACCCACTACCACATTTTGAACGAAGCCAGTGAGTCCGCCGATGCAACGCTGCGCGGCGTGGTGATCAGCACCTCAACCTCGCCTTTGACCTACGACTCGCAGACCGGGCGGGCCTCGAGCGCGCTGGTGGTCGTGACCGCAAAGGTAACCCTTACCGATCGCCAGGGCAAAGTGCTGTACGAGAATCCCGCATATCTGTTTCGCGAGGAGTATCAGGTGTCGCGCGAGCTTTCCAGTTTCTTTGAGGAGGATTCTCCCGCGCTGGAGCGCTTATCACGCGAGTTCGCGCGTACGCTGGTGAGTAATGTACTGGAGGGTTTCTGAGTATGGAGGGCTTTTGATGCGGGCCTTCGCCCAAGCCGATCGCTTCGTCTCCGAGGTCGAAGCCCGGAAGCTGCGTCCCGTATATGTTTTCGTGGGCGACGAAACCTTCTTCCGCAAACGTTGCCGCGAGGCCTTGCTCAAACACCTGGTGCCGGCCGACCTGCGCGATTTCAGCCTGTTTGATTTCGATCTCTCTGAAACCGACCTGGCCGAGGTACTCGATCATGCCCGCACGCCTTCGTTGATGGCGCCCTTTCAAGTCTTTTTTATCCGCGGGGTCAAGACCCTGTTCGGGCGGGGCTCGAACGAAGAAAAACTGGCTGCCATCGAGGCCTACAGCAAAGATCCAAATCCGGATGCGGTGCTTATTCTTGTGGCGGACCACATCAGCATCCCGGCCGATGCGCGGCGCATGGACATGACCGACAAGGAGCGCTACGAGCGCATTCGGGAGACACTGGGACAGTATTGCGCCATTGTCGAGCTGGCCCGGGTGGAAGAGAGTGAAGCGGTCCGCTGGATCGGAGAGTACGGCAGCACGCGCGAAGTCAAGATTGACGCCGACGCCGCCCGCGAACTGGTGGACGCACTCGGCGGCGACATGATGATGGTCTCCAACGAACTGGAGAAACTGATTCTTTACGTCGGCGAGAAGAAGCGCATCACTCTGGGCGATGTAGAAACCATGGTGCTGGCGGCGAAGCAGCGGTCATTGTACGAGCTGACCGATGCGATTTCTTCCAAGGACCGGGTGCGGGCGCTGCAGATGCTGAATGCCATCCTGAGCACCGGCGACGGCGACGAAGCCGCCATCGGTCATCTCTACATGCTCTCGAAAACCTTTCGCCAGATGCTGGTCATCCTGGAGCGAAATGTGCGCGACCAGCGCATGCTCTGGGCCGCGCTCTGGCAGGGCTTTCGCGTCCCGCCCTTCGCCGCCGACGACATCATCCGGCAAGCCCGGCGCTACAAATCCAAGCGCGAACTCACACGCGCCATTCGCCTGATCGCAAAAACTGACCTGGCCTTGCGCTCCAATCCGCCCACCAAGCGCTTCGTGCTGGAAAAACTAATCCTCGATCTCACCGCCGAAGCCAAGCCTGAGATCCCCGGATGGTCCCAGGAAGAACTGCCAGTGTAGGAATGCTTCCGATGACAATCAGAGATGTATTCCACCTCCTGTTGTTGATTCCCTGGGTCATATTCCTGATGTATTGGGTCATCGGCGCGTTCAAGACGCGCCCCACCCGTGAAGAAGAGTCTCCCGCTTCACGATACTTGGTTGTCGTGCTGGAGGTCGCCGCGTACCTGCTGGTATTCAACCATTCAACAGAAATCGGATTTCTGGGAAGGCGATTCATTCCGCGCACCCTGAGCGGAGCGGTTTCGGGGGTGTTGCTGACCTGGCTTGGAATAGGGTTGGCCATCTGGGCCCGATATCATCTGGCGGAGTACTGGAGCGCCAGGGTAACGATTAAAGAGGACCATCAGCTCATCCGCACCGGTCCTTATGCTCACTTACGGCACCCTATCTACTCCGGACTGGTTCTGGCCACGATGGGAACGGCCCTGGTAATCGGCAAGTGGCGATGCGTGCTCGGCTTTGTCCTGGCGCTGATTGGGTATTGCATCAAAGCCCGGAAGGAAGAGGAGATGCTGACGCAGCAATTCGGCGATGCCTTCCGCGAGCACCAGAAGCACGCCGGCTTCTTGCTGCCTCGCTTTCGGTAAAAGCCCGTGATTGTGCCCATTTCCAGTTATCTGCAGCGTATCGGGTATAGCGGTTCGCGCGAGCCGGACCGGGAAACGCTGCGCGCTCTACACCGGGCTCACATGCTCTCGGTCCCCTTCGAGAACCTGGATATTTCACTGGGCCGAAAGATTGTCTGCGAGGAAGAAGGCTTTCTGCGCAAGATCGTGGAGCGGCGGCGCGGCGGGTTTTGTTACGAACTGAATGGAGCGTTCGCCGCCTTGCTGCGTGCGCTGGGATTCAAGGTCACGATGCTTTCGGCTCGCGTGCCGCGCGACGACGGCAGCTCTTCACCCGAGTTCGATCATCTGGCCCTGCGCGTTGATCTGGAAGAGCCCTGGCTGGCGGATGTGGGCTTCGGCGAGCTGTGCAACGAGCCCTTACTACTTCGTAGCGGAGAGGAACAGGAACAGGATGGGCGCAAGTTCCGCATCGTCGAACAGGACGGGCGCCTTCAACTTGACTGCACCGAGCCCGACGGCAGCTGGAAGCGGCAATATTCTTTTACCCTCGTCCCCAGGCGTCTCGATGAGTTTGCAGCCATGTGTCACTACCATCAGACTTCGCCGGAATCGCCATTCACTCGCAAAAAGGTTTGCAGCATGGCGACTCCCGATGGACGGATCACAATCTCTGATCGAAGGCTGATCATCACCCGCAACGGTGAAAAGAAAGAACGTCTGCTTCATTCAGACGAGGAATGGCAGAGCGCCCTACAGGAATACTTTGGAGTAATCCTCGTCTGAAACCAGAAGGCAGGAACCAGGAGCTAGAAGCCGGCAGCTAGAAGCGCCTTTCTACTTCAGCGCATTCAGTCGCGCGCTCAGGCGGGATTTGTAGCGCGACGCGGTGTTCTCGTGGATCACGCCCTTCTGGATGGCCTTGTCGAGTGCGGAAACCGTCTGCCGAAAAACTACCTCGGCGCCAGCCTTGTCACCTTTGGCCAAGGCTTCACGCAGGTCCCGCAAGACTCCACGCAGGCGGGAGGTATTGGCGCGGTTGCGCACGGTTCGGGTCTCGGTCTGACGGGCGCGCTTCAGCGCCGAAAAATGATTTGCCATGTCTGCTTGTTACCTTCGTTTCCCTGGAGAGGTATTCCGACTGCTCGCGAATGAGCTATTTTACGGGAGTAACTCGTTGCCGGTCAAACCTTATGGCAGATCCCCTCGAACGCCTGAAAATCCTGCTCAGCTCTTCCACTCCCATTGTAGTGATGGAGACGGTGGAAGAGATGCGGGCGGTGCGCCTGGTGCGGGCGGCTTGCTCTTCGCTGAGCCTGGCCACCTTCGAGTGGAGCATCGCCAGCGGCCTGGTTCGTTGCGGCAGCGAGGTCGGAGAGTTGATACCGGAAGGAGGCTTTTCCGGCGGCGGCCCGGGCCACGATCTGTCAGGCGCCCAGGCTCTCTACAACAGTAAGGAACCCGCGCAGGCGCTCAGCAACCTGGAGGCAATGTCTCTGGAAGCGGCATTCGTGCTCAAGGATTTTCATCGTCACATGGATGACCCGGTGGTGGTGCGCCGCCTGCGGGATGTGGGGCAGAAATTTTCCGCCAATCGCCGTACCGTCATCATCACCGCACCTTCCATCACAATCCCGGCGGAATTGGGCAGCCTGGTTGAATTCCTGGAACTTCCGCTGCCCGACAAACACCGCCTGCGCCAGATCATCGACGAGATGACCATCAGGCTAGGGAAGACGCATACCCTGAAACGCACTCTGGATGCTCCGGGCCTCGACGCCATGGCGAACAATCTTCGCGGCTTGACCGAAGAAGAAGCGGAACGCGCCGCGTCCCAGGCCATCGTGACGCGGTACGGAATCACCGCGGATACCGTTACCGATGTGCTGCAGGCGAAAAAAGAACTGCTGCGTCATTCCGGAATGCTGGAGTTCATTGACACCTCGGAAAATCTGAGCAACGTAGGCGGCCTGGACAATCTCAAGCGCTGGCTAGCCCAGCGGCGCGGCACCTGGGAAGATGCCGCACGCGAATTTGGACTGGAGCCACCCCGCGGCGCCATCATCCTGGGAGTGCAGGGCTGCGGCAAGAGCATGTCGGCTCGCGCCATCGCCGGAGAATGGAAGCTGCCGCTGGTCAAGTTCGATACTGCCGCCATCTTCGACAAGTACATCGGCGAGACTGAAAAACGGATCCGGAAAGTGTTTCGGGTGGCCGAAGGCCTGGCGCCCTGCGTGTTCTGGATTGACGAACTGGAAAAAATATTCGCCGGCAGCGGACCGGATTCGGCGTCGGCCGATGCCGGAGTGTCGTCGCGCATCCTGGCCGCCTTTCTCTCCTGGATGCAAGACCGCAAGGCTCCCGTATTCGTGGCCGCCACGTGCAACAACGTGACCGCTCTGCCCCCGGAGCTAATTCGCAAGGGACGCTTCGACGAATTATTCTTCGTCGATCTGCCCAATCAAGCCGAGCGCAAGCAGATATTTGCCATCCACCTGAAGCGGCGAAAGCGAAATCCAACAGAGTTTGATCTGGACCAGGTTGCCACTGCCGCCCGCGGATACTCCGGAGCAGAAATCGAAGCCGCGGTGCAGACGGCCCTGTATGCGGCATTTTCCAGCAAGCAGACGGTGAGCACGCAAGGCCTGGTGGACGCGCTACAGGCGACGGTGCCGCTATCCGTTACCCGGTCGGAGGAAATACAGGAATTGAGAGCCTGGGCCAGCCAACGGGCGGTACCGGCATCTGTAGCCGACGCAAAAGCAGAAGGTGTCTAGTCGGTGTGGGTCGGACAAGAGTGTCCGAACCACACGGGGCATTCACTTCAGCAAATTCCGCAGGACCGCCACCTCCGCCTCAATCCCCGTGTGCAGTGCGGGATCTACGTCAGGAGCAAACAGCGGCGAATGATTGGAAGGCAGGTTCGTTCCTGCCGCTTTCGCCTCCGCATACTTCGCCGGGTCCGCTCCCCCCAGGCTGAAGTAGAACGACGGCACACCCTGGGCCGTGAAATAAGAAAAGTCTTCCGAGGCCATTCCCGGGTCCTCGACCACCACGTTGGCTTTGCCCAGCGCCGATTCCAGAACGCCCTGCAAACGCTGTGCCAGGGCCGGATCGTTATAGACGGCGTCCGTGGCCTCGTAGTGCTCGATTTTGGGCTCCTGGGTTGCGCCGGCGGCGTTCGCCTCCGCTCTGGTGATGCGTTCGATGGCGGCCAGCACCTGTTTGCGAACTTCAGGTTTATAGCTGCGCACGGTCAGCCCGAGCTCCGCGCGGTCGGGGATGATGTTGTTCTTGGTGCCGGCCTGAATGTATCCCACGGTGACGACCGCAACTTCCCCCGGCTTAACTTCCCGCGCGACGATGGTCTGCAAAGTGACGACGAGGCGGGCGGCAATCACGATCGGATCAATAGTGCTGTTGGGCATGGAGCCATGTCCGCCCTTGCCGTAGATCGTGATGCGCAGGGAATCGGCATTGGAGAAGCGGTAGCCGGGCCCGAGCCCGACCTGGCCCGCGGGAAGCTCGTTGCCGACGTGTAAGGCCACGGCGACGTCGGGCTTGGGAAAGCGGCTCATCAGGCCGTCATCGATCATCCGTTTAGCGCCGGAGATGGTTTCCTCGGCGGGCTGGCCGATCAGGAGGAGGGTTCCGTGCCAGCTGTTCTTGCTGTGCGCCATGATGGCGGCTGTCCCCACCAGCGACGCGATGTGGACATCATGTCCGCAAGCGTGCATGACGCCGACTTCGCGTCCTGAGTCATCCTTGGTATGGACTTTGCTGGCGTAGGGCAGGCCGGTCTTTTCCTCTACGGGAAGCGCGTCAAGTTCGGTGCGCAGCATGACCGTGGGCCCGGCACCGTTTTTCAGGAGGGCTACCACTCCGGTGCCGCCCACCTGTTCGGTCACGGTGTAGCCGAGATCCCGCAGGCGGCCAGCCAGTTTCTCTGCGGTTTGGGTTTCATGAGAAGAGAGTTCCGGATTCTCATGGAGATCGAGATAGAGAGCGTGGGCCTCCGGATAGACGGCTTGTACTTCGGCGTCAGGGGCTGAAGTCTGGGCCCAGGCAATGGCGGTAAACAACATAACAAGCGGGCAGGACAATATCAGTTTCATCGTGGCCCGCATGATATCCGGAGTGAGGGACGGCCCGCAATTTTTGTGGCACGGACACTCCCTTCGACTTCGCTCCGGAGGAGCGTCCGTCCCACACTTTCTCCGGTTCCCCAACAGTAACAAGGTCCGTTTCGCCGCCATTGACTCCTCTTGGCGGGCAGGGGTACCCTTTACTTAATGGTAGTTGCTTGCACTTCGGGGCGAGCATCCTCGGCTGGTTCCACCTCCAGACATGAGAATCGTTTGTCCGCGCCTGTGCGGCGGTGTTTCTGCCCGCTGTGCGCAGGCAACCCAGCATCTAACGCGCCGGAGGAAGCGCCAAATACGGAATGAAGAAGAGCATTGAAATCAGTCCCAACATCGAGACCCTGTTCGGCACGCGCGACGAGAATGTGCGCCTGCTGGAAGACGGCCTGAATATCAATATCGACCTGCGATCGGATTCTATCGACCTGGAAGGGGCGGCGCGTGACGTGGCCCGGGCCGAGCAGGTTTTTGCCGATTACGACCTTCTGCAGCGCTCCGGATTCACCTTCAACAATGGCGACCTGGGCAGCATGTTGCGGGTGGTCCTGGCCGACCCCAAGGCTACCCTGCGCGGCCTGGCCGAGGCCGGCCGCCAACGCTCTTTTGGACGCCGCACGGTGCAGCCCAAGAGCGTGAACCAGCGGCGTTATCTCGAAGCCATCGAGAACCACGACATGGTATTCGGCATCGGGCCGGCGGGCACGGGCAAGACCTACCTGGCTGTGGCCATGGCGATCTCGGCGTTGCTGGCAAAACGCGTGAACCGCATCATCCTGGCGCGTCCCGCGGTGGAGGCGGGCGAACGGCTGGGATTTCTGCCCGGGACCCTGCAGGACAAGATCGATCCCTATCTGCGTCCCTTATACGATGCCCTGTACGACTTGCTGGAGCCGGAAAAGGTCGATCGCTATCTGGAGAAGAACGTGATCGAGATCGCGCCCATTGCTTTCATGCGCGGGCGCACCTTGAACGATTCGTTCGTGATCCTGGACGAGGCGCAGAACACAACTTCGGAGCAGATGAAGATGTTCGTCACTCGCCTGGGCTTCAACTCCAAGGCCGTGATCACCGGTGACGTGACCCAGATTGATTTGCCCAACGCTCGGCGCAGCGGCCTGCTGGAAGCAGCGGAAGTATTGAAGAACGTGGAAGGCTTGACCTTCGCCTACTTCGATGACAGCGATGTGGTGCGCCATCAACTGGTGCAGCGCATCATTCGCGCCTACGATGAACACAAAGCCAAAGCAGCGGAACAGTTACCGCAGCAGGATTCCCGGACCAACGGCAAGGCCTATGGGAACGAGATGGCGACCGGGCAGAACAACGGCGTTTCCTCCCCGGAAGTAGAAACCAGCGAGTAGAGCAGGTAAGATTGAACAGGAGGGCGCCCTGATGAGGCCCTCCTGTTTGCTTTTGGTAAGGGCGCAAAGAGGAAAACCTTGGTGATTCTGCGCAAATCCGTAGCCGGATTGAGTGATACCGCACTGGCTAAGTTTGTGGCCCGGGCCAGCCGTGCCATCAAGCTTGAGGGTACGGTCAACGTGCTGGTGACCGGCAGCTCCGAACTGCGCTCGCTGAACCGGCGTTTCCGCGCCAAGGACCAGCCCACGGACGTGCTCTCCTTCTCCCCGGGACCCCGCTTCGTGAACGGACTGGCCGGCGATATCGCGATTTCAGCGGAGATTGCCAAGGAGAATGCCGGCCGGTTAGGTCATTCCGCAGCCCAGGAGGTCAAGATACTGGTGCTTCACGGGGTGCTTCATCTGGTGGGCTACGATCACGAATCCGATCAGGGCGCGATGGCCGCCAAGGAGCGGCAGTTACGACGGTCGTTGGGTTTGCCATTGGGTTTGATTGAGAGAAGCGGTCAGGCGGGGATACCTACCAAAAAGCCACCGGCAAAGGCCGCGGGCGGGGGCGCCCGCGCCACACAGGCACGACGATCTCGATGAATTATGCCATCGCAGCTGCGTTGCTTCTCCTGCTTTGCCTGCTGACGCTGGTCTCCTACGCGGATCGCGTGTACACCGAGATCGGAAGATTTCTCTCCCGCGAATTCCAGGACAACATTGCCACCTTCGAGCAGAAAGTCGAACCCAGGCTGGGAGTGAGCCGGGCGCGTGCCTCGCTCTCCATGGCGGTGTTGACCCAACTTATTACCGCTGCCATTGCCCTGCTGGTGGGTTTCGCCGTGTTTCGGGAACGCGGCTGGGGTCTTTACGAGATTCTTCAGGCCACGCTCAGCCTGGTGCTCATCATCATCCTGTTTAATCGCTTCCTGCCGTTTGTTTTCTTTTCCCGGACGCGCGGCGAGTGGCTGGCCCGCTGTGCGATTGTGCTGCGCTTCCTGATCTACCTGATACTGCCCGTCACCCTGGTGCTGGGGTTTTTGAAATCTGTGACGGCATTGACCAAAGAGCACTCCGACGAAACCCCGGAGACCCAGGCGGAGGCGGTGGACGCGCTCATCGAAGCGGGCCAGGAGGAAGGCATCCTGGATGAGAGCAATCGCGACCTGATCCAGTCGGTGGTGGAATTTAGCGAGAAAACCGTCCGCGAGGCGATGAAACCGCGGCCGGAAATTGTGGCCGTCCCTACCAGCACCACGGTCGAGCAGTTTATCGAACTGCTGCGCACCAAGCCCTTTTCCCGGGTGCCAGTCTTCGAAGGCACCATCCATAACATCGTGGGGATTGTCTTTGCTCAGGACGTATTGCAAGTCCCTGACACCGAAGCCCACATGCGCAGGGTGGATACCATCATGCGCCGCGATGTCTATTTTGTGCCCGAGAGCAAGCTGGTCAGCGATCTGCTGCGCGAGATGCAGCAGAACAATATTCGCATGGCCATCGTTGTGGACGAATACGGCGGAGTAGCAGGTCTGGTGACCATCGAAGACCTGGTGGAAGAAATCGTGGGAGAGATCCGGGACGAGCACGAAAAGCTCGAAGTGGTCCGGGAGAATGAAACTTCCTACATTGTGCCTGGCAACATGGATGTGGACCGGCTCACGGAAATGTTCGGCATTCGCCCCGAAGGCAAGGAATCGGCCACGGTGGCGGGACTGGTAAGCGAACTGGCCGGCCGCATCCCTCACCGGGGTGATGTGATCGAGGAAGAGGGTTTGCGCTTCGAAGTGCTGGATTCCACCGAGCGACGGGTGGAGCGAGTGCGCATCTCCGTCGGCAAACCGACGCAGATGAAGCTGATATAGTCTGGTCTTTCGTAGCGTCACGGTCCCGGCGGCTGTCCGGCGGGCGTCCCGCCCGCCGCCGGAGGTAAAATATTTCGGCACACCGGCCAGACGCCGATGCTACCCAACCCCTATGGCCTTTCACTCCGGGTTCGTCTGCATTCTGGGTCGTCCCAACGCTGGCAAGTCTACCCTTCTCAATGCCCTGGTCGGCGAAAAGCTGGCCATCATCAGCCCCAAGCCGCAGACCACGCGCAACCGCATTCTGGGAATCATTCACGTGTCCCAGCAGAAGGGCAGGCTCGGCGGCCAGATTGTTCTCATCGATACTCCCGGGGTTCACCGCCCGGACACTTCTCTGGGCCGCAAGATGATGGCGGAGGTGCGGGAGGCGATGGTGGACTGCGAACTGGTCCTGCTGATCGTGGACGCCACGCGCCGTTTCACCCGGGAAGACCACTTCGTGCTGGAGACGGCGAAGAAGGCGGGAACACCGGTGTTTCTGCTCCTGAACAAGATCGACCTTCTGCGGGGTGCGAAAGAAAAATTGCTTCCCATCATGGATGACTACCGGAAGCTCCACGAGTTCCGGGAAATCATTCCTCTCTCGGCACGCAAACACGAAGGTCTCGAAGTCCTCCTGGATAAGGTGCTCCGGTTCCTTCCCCCCGGCCCACGCTATTTTCCCGAAGACCAGATCACCGACCAGCCCGTCCGTTTCATGGTGGCGGAAATCATCCGGGAACAGGTCCTGGTGGAGACTGAAGAAGAGGTCCCGTACGCAACTACTGTGGTGATCGAGCAATTCGAGGAAGGCACAAAAGTGACGCGTATCGCAGCCACGATCTACTGCGAACGCAGCGGACAGAAGGGGATCCTGGTGGGCAAGGGCGGCCAGATGCTCAAGAAGATTGGCACCGCGGCCCGCCTGCAGATCGAAAAGATGCTGGGAAAGCGGGTATTTCTGGAGCTCTTCGTAAAGGTCCGCGAAAACTGGAGGGAGTCCAACGAGTTCGTCGAGGAACTCGATTGGCGGCGCCAGGTGGACCGGCTGGCAGGCAGCGGGAAGCCATGAGCAGGCGTGACTTGGCTGAAATGCGGTGATCCCTGTAGAATCCCCCAGCACAGGCGCGCATCCAATAAATCGCGAAATGAAAGCAGGGCGATGACCGAGAACCCGGAAACGCACGAGTTCGAAGACGGCAAGTTGAAGCTGAAAATCACGCTGGCAGCCGACCGGAATGCTGTGGACCCGGTGGTCCAAAGTGTTATGGAGCTGGTGAGGCAGGTGCACTGCGATCCGGAGAAATACGACGCCATCGAACTGGCCCTGACCGAGGCGCTGGCCAACGCGGTGGTCCATGGGGCCAAGGCTGATCCGTCAAAGATCGTCGAATGCGATGTAGTGTGCAGGGAGGACCAGAGCATACTGATTGTGGTGCGCGATCCCGGCACCGGATTCGACCCGGGCCAGATTCCCAATCCCCTCCGCGGCGAAAGCGTTTATTCCGACCATGGTCGCGGAATCTTCCTGATCAACCAGCTCATGGATGAAGTGAAGTTCCTCAAGAACGGCACCGAAATCCACATGATTAAAAAGTAGCGCCGCCGCGTCTCGGCCTCCGCTGTGAGGGCAAGAAGCCCTCAGGACAGCCGGCAAGATGCCGGCGCTACAGCTTCACTCCTTCACAGCGATACCCAGGGTCTTCATTTTGCGGTAAAGATGGCTTCGCTCCAGGCCGAGCACCTCGGCGGTGCGGCTGATGTTGCCGTGGTTGTCATCGAGTTTCTTGAGGATATAGTCGCGCTCGTAGGCGGCGCGGGCCTGGTGCAGAGTAGAAAATTCGGTCCCGATTGATCGGCGAGTGCCATCGCGATGGACCAGCGGCGGCAGGTGCTTGCGGTCGAAGCGGGTGGTGGTGGGATTCATAATGACGATGCGCTCGATGACGTTGCGCAGTTCTCGCACATTGCCCGGCCAGGAATAGCGCATCAGGGTCTCAATGGCGTCGTCGGTGATTTCGCGCGGCCTGCGCCCGTAGGTGGCGGAAAATTCCTTGAGAAAATGGCGTGCCAGCAGAGGGATATCTTCCTGGCGTTCGCGCAGTGGCGGGACGGAGAAGGGAATGACGTTGAGACGATAGAACAGGTCCTCACGAAAGTTGCCGCGCGAAATCTCTTCGTCCAGGTCCTTGTTCGTGGAAGCAATCAGGCGGGCGTCCACGGTGATGGGTTCGTCGCTGCCCACGGGGGTAAAGCGTTGCTCGTCGAGCGTGCGCAGAACCTTCGACTGGGTCTTCAGGCTCATGTCGCCGATCTCGTCCAGGAAGAGCGTGCCGCCGTGGGCGCGATGAAATTTCCCTTCCTTGTCGGCGGTGGCGGCGGGAAACGAGCCTTTGTGATGGCCGAATAGCTCGCTCTCGATCAGATCTTCCGGAATCGCCGCGCAGTTCAGTTCGACAAACATCTCGTTCTTGCGCAGGCTTTGGGCATGGATGGCTCGGGCCACCAGTTCTTTTCCCGTGCCCGATTCGCCGTAGATCAGCACCCGGCCGTTGGTTGGCGCCATGAGCTGGATCTGCTGGCGCAGCGCTTTCATGGGGACGCTTTCCCCTTCGATCACGCTGCGCGGGGTGAGCTGTTTCTTGAGCTCACGGTTTTCCTGCTTCATGTGCTTGGCATCGACGGCATGCTTGATCAGGGTAAGCGTCTTGTCGATGGAGAGCGGTTTTTCCAGAAAGTCGTAGGCGCCCAGCTTGGTGGCGCGCACCGCGGTTTCGATAGTGCCGTGGCCGGAGATCATGATGATCTCGGGCGCGTTCTCCAGGTCGTGAATCTTCTGCAGCACTTCGAGGCCGTCCATGCCGGGCAGCCAAACGTCGAGCAGCACAACATCGAAGGAGCGCTTGCGCAAGGTCTCCAGGCAGGCCTCGCCGCTGTCAGCGGCGGAGGCCTTGTAGCCTTCATCTTCCAGCACGCCCTTGAGCGATTGCCGGATGCCGGATTCGTCGTCCACGATGAGGATGTTAGGCATGCTGGCGAGCGGGTGCAGAAGCCAGGATGGCTTCACCGGCGAGCGGTAACTCCACCACGAACCGGGTGCCGACCGGCCGGTTCTCCTCGACCCGGATGGAACCGCGGTGGTCTTCGATAATTCGACTCACGATGGCGAGGCCCAGTCCGGTTCCGCGCTTCTTGGTGGAGAAGTAGGGCAGGAAGAGTCTCTCTTTCAGTTCCTGGGTAACGCCGTGACCGGTGTCGGCGACGGTGATCTCAACTGCATCGCGGCTGCCCACCAGCGAGGTGGAGATCAGAATCTCACGCACCAGCGCACCTTGCATGGCTTCGGCAGCGTTGTCCACCAGGTTGGCAAGGGCGCGTTTGATGGCCTCCGCATCGGCCATCACCTTGGGCAGATCAGGCGCCAGGAAGGTCTGCACGTGGATCCCATCCAGCCGCCCGTTGAACATGGCCAGAGTATTTTCCACGATGGAATTGACGTTCGCGGGAGCGGGCTTCGCCGTGGGGAAACGGGCTAGGGTGGAGAATTCGTCGACCAGGGTGCGCAGGGTTTCCACCGCTCCGCCTATGGTTTCGGAGCAACTGTGCAGAACCTCAAGCGAAGCCGCATCGGGCGGAGAACCGCGCTCCAGATGACGGCGAATCCGTTCCGCCGAAAGCGCGATGGGAGTCAACGGATTCTTGATTTCATGTGCCACCCGGCGTGCCACTTCCCGCCAGGCGGTTTGTTTCTGGGCCTTGAGCAGGTCGGAAAGGTCTTCGAAGACCACAACATAGCCCAGTCCCTGGCCTCCATGTTGCAGCGTTGCCACGGTGACGGCGGCATAAAACCGGGAGCGATGCAAAGCCACTTCCAGTTGCGTGGTGGTCGTGCCCATGCGGTCCGCGCGCCGCAACAAATGCTCCAGATCTTCCAGGATTTCCTGGGGAAATACTTCCCGCAGCGCGGCGCCGATCACGATCAGGTCCGCGGACTCCGCTCCCGAAGGGTTGAACATGCGAATCAACGCCTGGTTGACGTGCGTAATCCGGCGGTTGGCATCAAGCGAAAGCACCCCGGTGGGAATGCTCTCCAGAATAGTTTCGATGTGCTGGCGGCGCTGTTCCAGCGCGATGTTGGCCGCGCCCAGGTCGTGGCTGGAGGCCTCGATCTGGCGGCGGCTGGTCTCGAGCTCCTCCGCCATGCGGTTAAAAGACCGCACCAGATCACCGATTTCGTCGGCCGCGCTCACCTCTACGCGATAGTCCAGACGCCCCCGCGAAATTTCCTGCGTGGCTTCGGCCAGCGCCACCACCGGGCGGGTCACAAGCTTGGCCAGGTACAGGGCCAGCCAGGTGGTGGAGAACAGCACCAGGACAGTAAGCAGGAGGAGCAATTCCATGTAGGTGCGACGCAACAACTTGCGCTGGCGGGTGAGTTCGAAATAGCGCTGCTGGCTGGCATCGAGTTGCTTCACTGTGTCTGAAAATTTCTGCGGCAAAGGCATGGCCACTACGATCAGGCCGCGATCGCCAACGGCAGCGGCGCTCAGGATGTAGTCCGTATTCTCCCATTTGAGCGGGACAATGGCGTCGGTGTTCAGACGGTCCATTGGGATCCTGGCCTTCAGCAGCGGCCACGAGGCGGGAGCGTTGATGCTGGCTTCGGCGGTGCCCGCTTCAAGGGCCAGGGCGAAGCCACCTTGAAGGGTGGTCTCGTGTCGCCGGAATTCATTCATCACGGTGGAAAAGCTGTGACCGGCAAAGGCCCGCTGCGTCTCCGGCGCCGCCGCGATGGCCTCGGCCTCGGCGCGGGCGTTTTGCGCCGCGTACTTCTTTACCAGAGAAGCCACGGCTGCCGTGTCCTCCCGCACCTCTTCGACGGGACGCGAAAACCAGCGTTCGAGAGAGTTATTCATCAGCCCGTAGGCGAACCAGAACATCATGATGACCGGCAGGAAGGAGAGCAGCAATCCGCCCACCACCAGGCGGGTGCGGAACTTCGAACCCAGAACGCCCAGCCGACGTTCCGCAAAAAGCTTCAGCAGGTTGCGGGCCAGAACAAAAGTCAAAGCCACGAACAGCAGAAAAATCAGGATGGTGAGCGCGGCAAAAAACAAGAGCGGAAAACGCTGCTGAATGTCGGCGTTAAAAACGTCCAGATCGAAAGACGACTGGGAAAGAAGGATGCCGAAAGACACCGCGATCCCGATAGCCAGCAAGATGATGACTTTCTTGCGGCTAGTTTCCTTGTTGCGGGTTGGAGTGTGAGCAGCCACGTAAGGAACCGGCCCGGTGGAGCGCGAATGCTCTAACAATCCACAGGCCCAAGGGCCTCATTATAAGCCTCCCGTGCGCGGTTAGGGTGGCAGAGTGTGCTCCTCCGCGATGAGGCATGGTGCCCCGTTCATTCGCGCTTTCGCCAATGAGTGGGGTTTGCTATGACCTGCACGCTTCGAGATCAACAGTCAAGGTCGAACCCGAATTATGCATTCTGATCCGGCGACGACGGATTCAATCATGGCCTCCAACCGTGCAGAACGGATCGGTGCCAGCGTTTGCGATTCCCACCCTTGCAAAAAACGCAAGGGTGGGGCAGCCTAGGAGCCGTGCCGCAAGAGTACGAGCGGGAAGGGGTGGCCCAGCCGCCACGGAACTACATGAAGTCACTCTTGGCATTTCTGGTTATGGCCGTACTGGCGGCGATAAGTGCATCGGCACAGATGAGCCAGCCGATGGTCGGTGAGAACCCGATCAGGGTTTCCGACCACGTCTGGGCGATCATGGGTTTTCCTAACATCGCCATCGTGGTGGGCGGCCGCGCGACGCTGGTTGTCGATACCGGCCTGGGCCCGAAGAATGGGGCCACGGCCGCGCGAGTAGCGGCGAAACTTGGGCCTAACAATCAGAAGCTCTTCCTCACCACCACGCACTTCCATCCTGAGCACGCCGGCGGTGAACCCGGCTTTCCTCCCGGCACCATTCTGATCCGCGACGCGGTGCAGCAGCAGGAAATGGAGAAGCACGGCCAGGAGATGATCGACATGTTTAGCCAGCGCTCGCCGCTGAATAAAGAGCTGCTGGCGGGGGTTGTGTTGCGATCGCCCGACGTGATTTTTGATGAGGAAGCGAAGATCGATCTGGGCGGGGTTACTGCCCGCCTGCTGTGGTTCGGCGGGGCCCACACCAAGGGCGATGAGCTGACCTTTGTCGAACCGGACCGCACCCTGATTTCAGGCGACGTGGTGCAGAACCAGACCATGCCGAACATCTTCGGCGACGGCGGCACGCCCGCGAGCTGGCTGGCCGTGCTGGAGAAGGTAGCCGCGCTCAACCCCGCACATGTCTTGCCTGACCATAGCGCTCCCGGCGATGGTTCGCTGGTGGCGGCGGAAGCTAACCTGATCTCTGGCATCCGCACGCGAGCGCTGGCCCTCAAGCGCCAGGGCGTGTCCCCCGAGGATGCCGGGAAACAAATCAGCGCAGAACTTAAGACCCAGCATCCTGACTGGCCCAACACCAACGCCGCCGGATTCGTCAAAAGCGTCTACGCCGAACCGCCAGGTGTCCCACCCATCTGAACCCCACCCCATTACCGAAGTCATTCCACCTCCGCCGCCTCGTTTCGTCCTATTTTTCCATTGCATCGCAGTTTCCCCCCTGTAATTGCGGGGCTTCTGCGGCCCTTGAGTCTCTAACTCCCGCAGAAATACCCACTAGTCCTACGCACTAAAGTTACTGGTGCCGTAACCCGGTTACGTTGACAATTTGTGTCAACGCGATAGGCTGCAACTTCTCCCCTCGAAAAGCAGCGGAACTCGCGCCGCATTCGTACACCGAAATTATCTGACGCACAGATAGGAGATCGAGGTATGTCTCAACGGCTGGGTGATCTTCTGGTTAAAGAGAAGGTCATCACCAAGGAGCAGTTGGAACGGGCGACCAAGGTCCAGAAAGAGACCAACGTTCGTCTGGGCTCGGCTTTGGTCAAGCTGGGCTTCCTCACGGACGAGGACGTTACCAACTTTCTCTCCCGCCAGTACGGCGTTCCGGCCATTAATCTCTCCTACTTTGAAATTGATCCCTCAGTCGTAAAGCTGATCCCGTTCGAGACGGCGAAGCGCTACCAGATTCTGCCCCTGAGTCGCGTGGGTGCGTCGTTGACCATCGCCATGGTGGACCCGACCAACGTCTTCGCCATGGACGATATCAAGTTCATGACCGGCTTCAACATCGAGCCGGTGGTGGCATCGGAAAGCTCGATCCTCGAAGGCATCGAGAAGGCCTACGGCACGACCCAGCAGGAAGACCTAGAACAGGTCATGCAGTCCATGACCGAGATCGGCGAGGCTGACGTCGAGCTGCAGGCGGAAGAAACCGAGATGGAAGCGGCCGACCTGGAGCGGGCGGCCGACGAAGCTCCCATCGTGAAACTGGTCAACTTGGTGTTGACTGACGCGGTGAAGCGGGGGGCCAGCGATATTCACATGGAGCCGTACGAAAAGGAATTCCGTGTCCGCTTCCGTATTGACGGCGTGCTGCAAAGCATCATGTCGCCGCCGTTGAAACTGAAGGACGCCATCACTTCGCGCGTGAAGATCATGGCCAAGCTCGACATCAGCGAAAAGCGTCTGCCGCAGGACGGCCGAATCATGCTGAAGATGAGCCTGGGGGGACGCAAGAAGCAGCTCGACTTCCGGGTCAGCACGCTGCCTACGCTGTGGGGCGAAAAGATCGTCATGCGGTTGCTGGACAAGGAAAACCTGCGACTGGACATGACTAAACTTGGTTTCGAGCAGGAGTCGCTGACCAAGTTCGAGAAAGCCATTCTGAAGCCCTATGGCATGGTGCTGGTGACCGGTCCCACGGGATCAGGCAAAACCAACACGCTGTACTCATCGATTGCGCGCCTGAACACGCCCGACACCAACATCATGACCGCCGAAGATCCGGTCGAGTTCCAGCTGGCCGGAGTCAACCAGGTGCAGATGAAGGAGCAGATCGGATTGAACTTCGCGGCCGCGCTGCGCGCCTTCCTGCGGCAGGATCCGAACATCATCCTGGTGGGCGAAATCCGCGACTTTGAAACTGCTGAAATCGCCATCAAGGCTGCTCTTACCGGCCACCTGGTGCTGTCCACGCTTCATACCAACGGCGCGCCGGAGACGATTACGCGCCTGATGAATATGGGTATTGAACCCTTTCTGGTTGCCACCTCGGTCCACCTGATTTGTGCGCAGCGGTTGGTGCGCCGGATCTGCCGAGACTGCGCCGAAGTCATCGACATGCCGGTGCAGGCGCTGATCGAAGAAGGCTATACCCCGGAAGAGGCCAAGACAGTAAAGATCCAGAAAGGAAAAGGCTGCGGTACCTGCAACAACACCGGGTACAAGGGCCGGACCGGCTTGTACGAAGTGATGGAAGTAGACGACGAGATCAAGGAACTGGTCCTGGTGGGCGCTTCCGCGCTGGAACTCAAGAAGAAAGCCATTGAGCGCGGCATGATCACGTTGCGGCGCAGCGGACTGATCAAGGTGGCTGCCGGCTGGACCACGCTGGAAGAAGTGGCACGCGAGACCATTCACTAGAGTTCAAGAAGGAAAGGGGAAACTATGTCGCTTTCGCTAAGTGATCTGTTGAAGAGGCTGCTGGAGATGGGGGGAAGCGACCTCCACATCACCACCAATTCACCGCCGCAGATTCGGGTGCACGGACACCTGGTGCCGCTCGACCTGCCGCAGATGACGCCGGCGGAAACCAAGCAGCTGGCCTACAGTGTCATGACCGACTCGCAGAAGCATCGCTTCGAGGAAAACCTCGAGCTGGACTTCTCTTTCGGTCTGAAGGGCCTGGCCCGTTTCCGCGCCAACACCTTCAACCAGCGCGGCGCCACTTCGGCGGTCTTCCGTCTGATTCCGTTCGAGATCAAGTCCTTCAACCAGCTGGGTCTGCCTCCCATTGTGAGCAAGCTGTGCGACAAGCCGCGCGGTCTGGTGCTGGTGACGGGTCCGACCGGCTCGGGCAAGTCGACCACCCTGGCGGCCATGATCGACAAGATCAACACCGAGCGGCACGACCACATCCTCACCATCGAGGACCCCATCGAATTCGTGCACATGAACAAGAATTGCGTGGTCAACCAGCGCGAGCTGCACGCCGACACCAAGAGCTTTGCCGACGCCTTGCGCGCCGCCCTCCGTGAAGACCCGGACGTGGTGCTGATCGGCGAAATGCGCGACCTGGAAACCATCGAATCGGCCTTGCGCATTGCTGAAACCGGTCACCTTACATTCGGCACCCTGCACACCAACTCGGCTTCTTCGACCATCAACCGAATCATCGACGTGTTTCCGGCCCACCAGCAGCCCCAGATCCGGGCGCAGCTCTCGCTGGTGCTGGAAGGCATCATGTGCCAAAGCCTGCTGCCGAAATCGGACAACAAGGGCCGCGCCATGTGCATGGAGATCATGGTTCCGAATGCGGCTATCCGCAACCTGATCCGCGAAGACAAGATTCACCAGATCTACTCTTCCATGCAGTCCGGTCAGGACAAGTTCGGAATGCAGACCTTTAACCAGGCGCTGGCCACTGCGTATTTCCAGAAACAGATCACGCTGGAAGTGGCGATGGCGCGTTCCAGCAACACGGACGAGTTGCAGGAAATGATCAACCGGGGCGCGGGCTTGAATCGTAATCAGCCAGCCGCCGCCCTGGCGAAGGGTGCCGCGCCCAGCAAACGTTAAGCGGCACAGGCAGGGATGAAGATTGGCCGTCGCTACCGCCGGTGGCGGTAGAGACGGAGCCAGAGTACAGGTGGTTCGGGACGCCGGAACGCAGGCGCGTGAACAGCGAATTGCAGCGAGGAGACGTTTACCATGCCAGTTTTCACATTTTCGGGAAAGAATGAGTCCGGTCAAAAGGTCAGCGGCGAGCGGACTGCGGCCAACAAACAGGCGCTGACCAGCCAGTTGCGGCGCGAGCGCATTACGCCGGGACCCATCCGGGAAAAAGGCAAAGAGTTTGTCATGCCGAGCCTGGGCATGAACAAGGTCAAGACCAAAGACATTGCCATTTTCTTCCGGCAGTTCTCGGTCATGATCGACGCCGGCCTGCCGCTGGTGCAGTGTCTGGAAATTCTGGCGGCCAACCAGGAGAACCCGGCTTTCCAGAAGACCCTGACCGGCGTACGTACCACGGTGGAAGGCGGCGCTACCCTGGCCAATGCCATGAAGGGCCATCCCAAGATCTTCGACGATCTGACTACCAACATGATCGAAGCCGGCGAAACAGGCGGTATTCTCGACATCATCCTACAGCGCCTGGCCATTTACATTGAGAAAGCAGTCAAGTTGCGGGCGGCGGTCAAGTCGGCCTTGATCTACCCGGTGTCCGTTGTCAGCCTGGCGTTTTTGATCGTGGGCGCGTTGCTGAAGTGGGTGGTCCCGATCTTCGCCAACCTGTTCATCGGCCTGGGCGTTGCCTTGCCGTTACCCACTCGGGTCGTGATGGGACTGAGCGCCTTTGTCGGCCAGTTCTGGTGGTTCTTCATCGTCGGGGTTGGAGCCCTGGTGTTCGGTCTGAAACAGATTCGCAAGAATCCCAAGGGCCGCTACTACTTCGACTATGCCCTGCTTAAGCTGCCCATTCTGGGCACGCTGCTGCGCAAGATCGCGGTGGCCCGCTTTACCCGGACGCTAGGTACCTTGATCACCTCGGGCGTGCCCATCCTGGAGGGTCTGAGCATTACCGCCCGGACCTCGGGCAACGCCGTGCTGGAAGAGGCGTTGATGAAGGTGCGCAAGGCCATCGAAGAAGGCCGTACCATCGTGGATCCCCTGCGCGAGTCGGGTGTATTTCCCAACATGGTGACCCAGATGATCGGAGTTGGCGAGGCCACCGGCGCCATGGATGCCATGCTGCAAAAAATAGCCGACTTCTACGAAGACGAAGTCGATTCCGCCACCAAGGACATGCTGGCCTTGCTGGAACCGGTCATCATCGGCCTGTTGGGCATCATGATCGGCGGCATCGTCATTTCGCTCTACATGCCATTGTTCTCGATGATCGCCAAATTGGCGGGCTAGCGGAAAGGCAGTCATCGGTCGTCAGTCTTTCTGAAGACTGATGACTGACGACTGGCCTCAGGGACACCGGCGGGCTAAAGCACAAAGGGCAGTTATCAGTCATCAGTCATCAGTTGTCAGTCGTCCGTCGTCAGGCCTTTCTGAAGACTGAAGACTGACGACCGGCACGGATTCGAGTCTCGCATGCAATCCATTTTCGATGAGCGGCTTTGGCTGGCCTGGCTGGTCAAGGTTCGGATCATTGTCCTGACACTTCTGCTGGGAATCGAGCTGGCTATTGCCCGGCTCACGCCGAATTCTTTTCCCCTGCGCCTGTTTGTCGATGTCATTTTGCTGTGGTACGCGGTCTCAGTGTTCTATGTGCTCCTGCTTTCCTTCTGGGAAGAACGGCGCATCCAGTCCCTGCTACAAGTCCTCACCGATCTGATCATGGTCACGCTGGTGGTTTATGCCACTGGCGGCGTCGACAGTTCGCTGAACTTCTTCTATCCCCTGGTCATTACCGTGGCCTGTATCCTTCTGCCTCGGATCTGGGCCTACCTGACGGGGGCGCTGGCTTTCATCCTGTATGTCGCGGTCCTGGAACTGACGTACTTCGAAGTCATTCCTTCGTACTCCAGCACCCATCCCGGACTGGGAGCCCTCCAGGCCATCATTTTCGTCAATCTGTTCGGCTATCTGGCAGTGGCCTATCTGGCCGGACTGCTGGCGGCGAAGCTGCATCAGGTCGATGTAAAGCTGAAGTACACCAGTGGAGCGCTGGAAGACCTGCAGGCGCTGCACGAAAATATTATTCAGTCCATCAGCGGAGGCCTGATTACAACTGGGCTCGATGGCTACATCACACTGGCCAACCCCGCCGCGCAAAAATTGTTCGAGCGCTCGGAAAGCGATTTTCTTGGTCAAGCGGTGGGCCAGCTCTTTCTTGACCCCTTGCCCACCGTCGATTCCGAACGCGCCCACGGAGAAGTGCGCTTTGTGGCTGCCAACGGCTTCTGCAAGACCCTGCGGGTCATGGCGACGGCGCTCACCGTCCCCGGACGGAAGTCGATTGGCTGCGTTTACACCTTCGATGATTTGACCGAGATCCGGCGCCTGGAGCGGGACCTGCGCATTCAGGACCGGCTGGCGGCTGTGGGACGATTGGCGGCTGCGATTGCGCACGAGATCCGCAATCCCCTGACTTCGATTGCCGGCTCCGTGAGCATGCTCTCCGGAATCGTTGACCTCAGCGAGGAACACCGCCAGCTATTGCAGATTGTGACCCGGGAATCGGAACGGCTGAACGGCATCATTACAGATTTTCTGGTTTACTCCCGCGGCAAGCAGTATCAATTCGCATCCGTCGATCTGCTGCCCCTTCTCGAGGACACGCTGACTCTGCTGGAGCACCGCCTGGTGACCGAGAATACGGGGATTCGCATCGAACGGCAATATAACTTCAAACAGGCGTTCACCATCGCCGATGGCGACAAAATCAAGCAGGTGTTCTGGAATTTTTGCGAGAACGCGGTCCGCGCCATGAGTTCAGGAGGAGTGCTCAGGGTCTCTCTGGAGCAGGTTGGCGAAGACTGGCAAGTCAATTTTGCCGATACCGGTCCCGGCATGAGTCGCCAGCTGGTGGAGAAAATCTTTGAGCCCTTCCAGTCGCATTTTGAAGGCGGCACCGGGCTGGGCCTGGCCATCGTCTATCAGATCGTGCAGGCGCACGAAGGCAAGGTGTGGGCGCGTTCCAAAATCGGAGAGGGCAGCGTCTTCGTTCTGCGCTTACGCCGGGTGGCGGCGGCTGAGGATCTATCCACAAAACTGCCGGTCGCAAAGCCACAACTTTTGCCCGAGGCCGGAGAAGCAGTTGCAGCTGCGGCGGGCACTGGAGGCCGGGCGCATGGGTAACATTCTGGTCTGCGACGACGAGCGCTCCATCTGCGAAATGCTGGATATTGCCCTGCGCCGCGAGGGCCACAAGGTCGAAACCGTGAAGTCCGGAGACGATGCCAAGAAGAAGCTCGAGAGCGCGCTCTATGACGTCGTGGTCACCGACATCAAAATGCCGCATACCGATGGCATCGAAGTGCTGCGCTACGCGCATCAGGTCTCGCCCGATTCTGCGGTCATTCTGATCACCGCGGTGGACGACTATGAGGATGCGGTGGAGGCGGTAAAAGCGGGCGGGGCCGCCGATTACATCCGAAAGTCTCCCGGTCTGGTGAACGAAATCAAACTCGCCATCAACCGCGCTCTGGAGAAGATGGCGCTGAGCCGGCAGAACTTTGCCTTCAAACGTGATGCCGCTACCCGCAACTCGCTGGACAACATCGTAGGCGCCAGCGCGGCCATCGAAAAGCTGAAACAGACGATTCGGACCGTGGCCTCCACCCAAAGTACGATATTGATCTACGGCGAGAGCGGCACCGGCAAAGAGCTGGTGGCCCGGGCGGTGCACGTTTGTTCGCCACGGGCCAGCGAGCCCTTCGTTTCCATCAACTGTGGGGCCTTCCCCGAAACCCTGCTGGAGAGCGAGTTGTTCGGCTACGTGAAAGGCGCCTTTACCGGCGCCAACCAGAACAAGCGTGGCTTATTTGAAGTCGCTGACCAGGGAACCATCTTTCTGGACGAGATCAGCGAAATGACCCTGACCATGCAGGTCAAACTGCTTCGCGTCCTGCAGGAGCGCAGCGTGCGCCCGGTGGGCGGCACCACCGAGATACCCATCGACGTGCGTGTGATCGCGGCCACCAACCGCGATCTGGACCGGCAGGTGGCCGAAAATACGTTTCGCGAGGACTTGTACTACCGCTTGAGCGTGATTCCGGTCTCGGTGCCGCCGCTGCGGGAGCGGCGCGAGGACATCGCGGTGCTGGTCAATCACTTCCTGAAGAAGTATGCTCCCGCCGCCGGAAAGAGCATTTGGCGGGTGAATGCGCATTCACTGGGTGCTCTCTCCGGCTATGACTGGCCGGGCAATGTGCGCCAACTGGAAAACACCATCGAACGGGCGGTGGCCTTGGAAACGGGAGAAGAGCTGACCGTCGAACTCCCCGCCGAGCGTTCAAAAGCCAGGGCGGCGTCAGCCGGAGTAGGTGGACCAGCTTCCATCGCATCGGGCTCCGTCCTACCGGAGGGCATGGATATGGAAAAGTACGTCGCCGACATCGAGCGCTCGCTGTTGGTGGCGGCCCTGGCGCAATCGAACGGTGTGCAGACCCGGGCGGCGGAAGTGCTGAAGATTTCTTATCGTTCCTTCCGGCATTTGGCGAAGAAGTACGAACTGTAAGCCGTCACCTCTCAGCTGTCAGCCGAAGCATCTCGAGGCGCCAATTTCGAGGGCTCTAACTGAGAGCTGATAGCTGACAGCTGAAAGCTAGGTTTTCTTCAGCTGCTGCTTCCATCCCAGGATTCTGGCTTTGTTGGCCTCGGCTTCGGCCTCCGGAATCATGCCCTTTTTCTGGTAGAGGACGGACAGGCTGGTATAAGCGAGCACGTCATCGGGATCGAGTTCGGCGATTCGTTTCGCTACCGTGATGGCTTCATCGAGGCGGTTGAGATCCTGAAGGGTGCGGGCCATGCCGTGCATAGCCTCGGTAAAGACCGGATCGGCGGCCAGGGAATGCTGGTATTCGGCCAGGGCGCGCTCCAGTTCGCCTTCGGCGACCAGATCGAGGGCAGCGTAGTAGTGGTCTTCGGCCTTCTGTCGAGCGTCTTCGGCCATGTAGCAGAAAGTTTAACAGAGCAGTCGTCAGTCGTCGGTCGTCAGTCGTCAGCAAATCAGCTTTTCGATCGTACGGACATTCTTTGAGTCCTTTCGCGGAATATCTTTGATCGCAAAGGGCCAGGAATTCGTTGACGACTGAGGACCGACGACTGCCTCAAGCTATACTCAGAACAGTCATGCGCTGCATGTTTCGATTTCTCTGGAACGCGACCCGCGGACATCGCCTCACCCCGTGGCGGAGTCCCTATCTGCTGTGGCGGGTCGAAACCTATTGCGGAGTCAAAATGCAGCAGATCGGCTTCCTCGAATTCTGGGAGTTTATGTGGCAGGAGCGCAGCAACCTCTGGCGCTTTCTGAAATGGACAGGAGAAATCGAGCGCGACGTACATCCCAAGCCGAAGCACGGGTAGCATAAGTGTGGTGCGGGCCTCCTCGACCGCGGCGGTTCATTCGGGGCGCGTCCTAGCTCAGCTTGGGCGGGCTCTTTGCATTTGCCTTCTGCCCAGACTTGATCCAGCGAAATAACTTCAGGCTTTGGAATTCCTACCAGACAAGAATCTCCGTCCAGGCAGAGCGTGGAGGGGGCACCTTCGAAGGTCTAGTTTTCCTCGACAGTCTAGTTTCCGTTGCCAGCGGCGGCGGCGCCTTCGAGCGAGATCGTCACCTCGCTGCCTTTGCCGGACCCGACGATTTTCGCCGCGGAGCCGCGATTGGATGCGATCTCCAAGTAGCCCATGCTGCCCAGGATGCCAAAGACCTGGCCCGGTGAGCCCTCGGAATAATTGGGGAGAATTTCTGTCACCTCGTGCTTTCCCACCACCAGCTTGAAGGGGGCTGGTTCAGAAGCGAAAAGCATGGGAACGTCCTGCGGCGTGATATTGGTTACAAGGTTGCCGAAGCGGTCGACCTTCAGGATCACACCGCGCAAGGTGGTGCCATTCACCGATTTGGGCTTGGGCGGATTGAAGCGGACAAAATCGGTAATCTCTTCGCCGAATTTCTCCGAATCGACTCCCTTGGCCAGCCAGGCCGCGATGGGCGCAAAAATGTCGCGACCGTGGAAGGTGTTGCTCACGGGCTGCAGGGAATAGTGCTCGGCAGTGACATGGCGGATGTGCAGCCGCTCTTCCCGGGCATAGACCAGGGAGAGCACGCCATTGTCGGGGGCAACAAAGTGGTGCCGTTCGCTGCTCACCAGGATCGGGCGCCGCGCCGTTCCCACTCCCGGATCAACCACTACCAGGTGCACCGTGCCCGAGGGGAAGTAGGAATACGCTTGCGCAATCATGAGCGCGCCATCCAGCACGTCGAAGGCCTGCACGGAATGGCTGATGTCCACGATCTGAGCCTCCGGCGCAATCGAGAGAATGACGCCTTTGATTGTCCCTACGAAGTGATCGTTAAGCCCAAAATCGGTAGTCAGCGTGATGATCGGACGATGCGCCAATTTCCCCTCGCTTGCAGACAGAATTTTCCCCAGAAATGCCGAAAGTAACCTGTCAGGGAAGCCCAGTCAAGGAACCGAGGTAACGGAGGTCAGTCTTCAGCAGGCAGTCGTCAAAATCCTCAGCCGTGCCAGGTGCCCTTTCCGGGTTGTGCTGACGACTCAAGACCGACGACTGTGTTAGCGGATTTCTATGTCGCCCGATCCGGTTTCTACTTCCACTGGGACGCCTCCGCGGCCAACTCGGCCGCGCACCTCTTTGCGCCCGATGGCGCCCTGCACCGTGAGCGGGTGATCGACCGAAATGGATCCGGAACTGGTATGCGCGTCCAGATCGAAGGCCGCGTCGGAGGGCAGCTTCAGTTGTACTCCGCCAGAACCGGTGTGCACATTCCAGGCCCCGGTGGGGCTACCCTCAGCTTGAATGTCTCCGCTGCCAGCCTTGGCCTCCAGGGATCCCCGAACTCCGTGCAGTTCCATGCCTCCGGAGCCAGTGTCCACCCGTACCGAACCCGGCGCAGTCTGTTGCAAAGTGATGTGCCCACTGCCGGTGTCGGCCTCAAAGGCGCCAGCGATATCATTGGCATCGATCGATCCACTGCCGGTTTTGGCGTGCACGTTGCCCTTTACCCGGTCGATATCGATATCGCCCGAGCCGGTTTCTGCCTGCACCCGGTCGCCGATGGCAGAAATCTTCAGCCCTCCGGAGCCGGCGCTGACCTCGAGCGGTCCGCGAATACCGTCCACCTTCTGATCGCCCGAACCACTCTGGACCCGCAAATCGGTTTCCGCCGGCACCACCACCTCGTAGCTGATGGAAATGTTGTGCCGTAGATCCGGATCCTCGAGGTGGCCGATGCGAATGTCATTGCCGTTCTGATGGATGGGCGGGTTCGCTTCGATCCGCTTGATCTTTTCCTCGGCATTTCCTCCGTACCCTTCACCGGCCCGGATGCGCCCTGTCACCTCCACCTGACCCGACGTGCCGGTGCGCACCTCGACGCTGCCCGAACCCGTGCTCAAGTCCATATGCACCGGGCCGGTTACCTTCAAAGACCGCTGGAACGAACCTTCCGCGGCAGCCGCCGCCGGCAGGGCTGGGAGGCAAATCAGAATGGCGAGGGTGACGTCGGCGATGAACCAGCTTGGGACGGACCGGCGAGAGAGCATGGAGGGGACAACGTTTTGGCGTTTCATGTTTTCTCCCGAAAGCTCAGGAAGGATAGTCAATTTGCGAACCGCGGTGCGGCTTCAGGGCAGGGAAGATAACCTTCGTGTCCTTTACGGCACCCCTTTGTGAGCCTTGCGGTAAGTATCTCAGCCCCAAGAGTTCGCTTAGGATTTGCATGCCCGCAACCGCATGCCCGACCAATTGGCGCAACCACGTGACCTGGCGCTTTACTGCAGCACGACCTGGTCGCCTTCCTTCAGACCGCTGAGGAGCTCGGTCTTGGCGCCGTTGGAGATGCCGATATTGACCGCAATCTTTTTCTTGCCTTCCTTGGCGCTGGTGTCGGGAATTTCAACCGAGGCCTTCTTGTCCTTGTCGTAAATAATCGCGCCTTCGGGAATCTGGAGCACATTCTTGTGTTCTTCCAGAATGATTTCCGCGTTGGCCGTCATCTCAGCCTTCAGTTCACCGCCAGGGTTGTTGATGGAGACACGTACTTCGAAAGTAGTGACGTTGTCCTTCTCCACGCCCATGGGTGAGATTTTGGTGACCACGCCGTTGAAAGTCTTGTCCTTGAACGACTCCACCTTGATTCGTGCGGGCTGACCCAGGTAAACCTTGCCGATATCGCTCTCGTCGACTTTCCCTTTCACATAAACCGAGCTGGTATCTCCCAGGGTCATGACCAGGGTGGCGGAGGATCCCAGGACTAGGATGGAACTCACCGCGTCGCCCATTTCCACGTCACGCGAAAGGACAACCCCATCGATGGGTGACTCGATGTCGGTATAGCTCAGTTGTTCTTCGAGCTGCTTCAGATTGGCGCGGTCCTGGGCCAGTTGCCCCTGAGACTGGGCAATCTTGGCTTTCAAGACCGTGGCCTGTGCCTTCGACACATTCTGCTTGTTCAAAGCCAGTTCGTAGTTCTTCTGAGCGTCTTCCAGGGCGGAGGTGGAAACCACGCCCTCCTTGGCCATCCCGGTAGCACGTTCGTAGGCGCGTTTGAGCAAAGGCACATCGGGTCCCTCGGCGTCCACCTTGGCGCGCTCATAGTCGGCCTCGGCACTGGTCAGGCTGGCTTCGGCGGCCTGTACGGCAGCCCGCGATTGCTCCACCTGCGCTTCAATCTCTTCTTTATCCAATTGCGCCAGCAGTTGACCCTTTCGGACTTTATCTCCGGCATCCACCAACAGCTTTTTGACGATCCCGCTGGCCTTGGATTTCACCTCGACCTTGGTGATGGGCGTGACTTTGCCGGTGGCGACCACGCTCTTGGCCAGGTCGCCCTTTTCGACCTTCTGCAGTTTCGAAGGGTCGATCTTGGTGCCGCCGCGCGTGGCGGCAATCAACCCGCCCGCGATCAGGAGGACCAGGACCAGCCCAATTCCGCCATAAATCAGCCGCTTGCGCCGCTTCTTGCTGCTGCCGTTCCCGTTCACGCTTGCCTCCTGAAATCGATAGTGCCCGCGTCACTAATAATTACGCACGAGATATGCTGTTTGTTCCCTGGATTGTCGCGGCTCAGCACCGCGGTCAAAAACCGGGTCAGCCAGAACCGGTCAACAAAACACGATGCTACAGCTTAGACCCGCGAAACCTCGAAATGGAAGCAGACGATCTCCAGGGACTGGGATGACCGCGGCGAGGATAACCCTGATTCTACAAGACCTTAGCGACCTAAGTCATACCATACCTCTTTGGAATGTTAGAATTAGCCCTTCATGATTGCCTACGTGCTGCTGCGGGTGTTCCTCATCCTGCTGCTGGTAGCGGCCAATGCATTCTTCGCCGCCGCGGAATTCTCCCTGGTGAGCGTCCGTGATACACGGATTCAGCAACTGGTCGCGGCCAGGCGCATAGGGGCCCGCATCGTGCAAAAGCTGCACCGCAATCTGGACGAAGTGGTCAACGGCGTCCAATTGGGAGTCACCATCGTCAGCCTGACTCTGGGCTGGGTAGGCGAGCCGCTCCTGGCCCAAATGATGCTAGGTCCGGTGCAGGACCTTCCTCACGCCTCGGTTTACGCTCACGGGATTGCGATTGTCATCGCTTTTGTCTTGATCACCTGCCTGCACGTTATTCTGGGCGAACTGGTCCCCAAATCGCTGGCCCTGCAACGTTCCGAGCAGGTTGCGCTGGCAGTCGCCGGCCCGATGGATGTCTTCCTCACCCTGACCCGCCCTTTGCTCTACGTCATGAGCCGGGCGGCAGGCTGGGTGCTGCGGGTGCTGGGATCGCGCCGCATCCGGGAGGGCCCGGTGCACTCGCCCGATGAACTCAAGCTGATCGTGACCGCCAGTCGGCAGTTCGGGGAGATCCCGCCCTTCCAGGAAGAGATGATTCACCACGCCCTGGAACTGGACAACATCACGGTGCGAGAAGTGATGGTGCCACGCCCGGCCATTTTTTCCCTGCCCGGCGATCTTACGATCTCCGATGCCCTGGCGCGAGTGGTCGATGAACAGCATTCGCGGGTCCCGGTTTACGACCCACAACGAGGGCCGGAGCACATCGTGGGCGTGCTCTACGCCAAAGACCTGATGCGTTGGACCCGGCTTCGGCTGTCCACGACGCCTGACCAACCGGCAGCCGGGCGGGTCTCGGCCATGAAGATCAGCCAGATCATGCACGATGTCCTGGTCGTGCCAGAAACCAAGGTCCTCACCGAATTGCTGGAAGAATTCAAAGAACGTAAACGGCACCTCGCGGTGGTGGTGGACGAGTTCGGCTCAACCGCAGGAGTGATCACGGTCGAAGACGTCCTGGAGCAGATCGTGGGCGAAATCGAAGATGAATTTGATATTGCCCCGGCCCCGCAGGCCCTGGTTGAAGGCCAGATCGCGGTCTCCCTCGGGGGATCGGTGAGCATCCGCGACCTGGAATCACAGTATCAGCTTTCGCTTCCCCGAGACTCAGGTTTCGAGACCCTGGCCGGCTTCATCCTTGCCCGCCTGCAGCGGATTCCGAGACAGGGTGAGAGCTTCGAATACGAAGGCCATCGCTACACCGTCCAGGAGGTCGAAGGCCACCGCATCGCCAAGGTGAAGATTGAAAAACTGGAGGCCCGGCCCGTGTCCCAGGCCGGAGACTGAGAACCGGGAACTCAACACTGCAAACTGGGGTTGAAAAAACAAGCAACCTGAAGCCGTTGAAGCATAAGCGATCAACGGTCAACGACTGGCGACCGACTTCAGTATGCCGCGATACTTCTCTCTCCGCGTGCTGTACACACTGCCCGTGATCTGGCTGGTAGTCTCGCTCGTCTTTCTGCTAATTCACCTCGTGCCCGGCGATCCGATACTTCAAATGCTGGGAGAAGGCGCTCCCGTAACGGATGTGCAGGCCGCCCGCCATGCCTATGGACTCGACCTCCCTCTGGGCCGGCAATACCTGAACTATTGGGAAGGGGTGCTGCGCGGCGAGTTGGGACCGTCATTGCGCTTTAACCAGAGCGTCACGCATCTGATTGCCCAGCGCTATCCTTACACGCTGGAACTGACCCTGTCGGCATTGCTGGTGGCGATCCTGCTCTCCGTCCCAGCGGGGGTGCGCTCGGCCCAACGCCGCAACCGATGGGATGATCGTGCGCTTAGTGTAGTGAGCCTGTTCGGTCTGTCTTTCCCCAACTTCGCCCTGGGCCCCATTCTGATCTTGCTTTTTGCCATCAAACTGGGCTGGCTGCCGGTCTCGGGCTCGGGCGGCTTCGCACACCTGGTACTGCCCGCCATCACCATGGGGGGCGCCCTGGCCGCGATCCTTACTCGCATGGTACGCACTTCCATGCTGGAAGAGTTGGGCCAAGACTACATCCGCACCGCCCGCGCCAAGGGATTGTCCGAGCGCAAGGTGGTCTATGGTCACGCGCTGCGCAATGCCATGATTCCGGTGATTACGGTGCTGGGCCTGCAGTTCGGTGCGCTCCTGGCCGGCGCCATAGTGACCGAAACCATCTTTTCCTGGCCCGGAATCGGGAGGTTAACTATTCAGGCCATCTCCAATCGCGATTACTATCTGGTGCAGGGCTGTATCCTGGCGATTGGATTAACGTACGTCGCGGTGAATTTTCTAACGGATTTGCTGTACTCGGTAGCGAACCCGCGGATACGGCAATGAGTCCACACTCCGCTTCATGTTAGGCCGGTCGGATCTTCCGCTGGGCTCTTCATTTTACTCACTCGCGGCGAGTGAACCTATACCAACTCAATCACCACCCTTTGACCCACCAAAGCCGCTGCCCGCTGCAGACTCGACAGCGTGATATCGCGCCTGGGATCAAGAATGCGATCCACCTGAGAGCGGCTCGTCTTCAACAAGACAGCCATGCGCGCCTTGGAAATCTTTTTCTTCTTCATCGCCTTGGCCAGTTGCCAGGCTACGACTTCCTTGATGGCTTGTGCCTGCGTTTCCTCGAAGATATTGTCCTGCCTCAGGAAATCGTCAATGCTCGACCCCATATTCTTCTTGCTCATTGTTCCAGCTCCTTTTGGCGTTTACGTGCCAGCGTTAAGTCGTCTGCGGGGGTGGCTCGCGCTTTCTTGATGAAGCCGTGCAATGCCACGAGGCGTCCGTCGTGGAAACAAATCAACACGCGTGCTGTACGGTTGCCGGGCAGATCCGTTCGCACCTTCCACAGCCCTTTTCCCATAGGGCGACAAAGGGGCATGCCCACCGGCCAACGCCACTGCGCCCGTAATAGGTTTGCTCCGATAGCGCGGCGCTCTACTGGGTTCAATCTCTTCAACCACTCGCGGACAGGTTCGCCGCCAGCGTCCTTGCGGAAGAATACGAGTTGGATCTTCCGACGTGGTTTTCGGAGGGCATCTCCAATATCCCCATCAGCGTACCATAAAAAGTACACAACAGCCGGCAAACGCGCAATGGTTTTCAGGGGATAAGTTAGACTGCCTATGCAGAATTAACCGACCTTGACCTTGTTCACCCATTCCATCTCGCTGCCTCGCGCTGTCCGCCACAACCCATTGGCGGCCACGGGTGTGGTGTTGGTCGTCATTTTCGTCGTCTTCGCTCTGTTCGCTCCGTGGATTTCGCCCCAGGATCCCGCTTACATCGATCTGCCCACGCGCCTCTCGCCACCGTCTTCCGCGCACTGGTGCGGTACCGACGAACTGGGACGCGACATCTTTTCCCGCCTCATCTACGGTTCGCGTATTTCCATGCTGGTGGGCAGTTCCGTGGTGGCACTGTCGCTGGCGCTTGGCCTGATCGTGGGATCGATCGCCGGCTACTATGGCGGAAACATCGATCGCTTCTTCAACGTCGTGGTGATGAACGCATTTCTCTCTTTTCCCGGAATTCTGCTGGCAATCGCCTTTGTCGCTTTTCGCGGTCCGGGAATTTTCAATCTGGTACTGGCGCTCTCACTGGGCGGATGGGTGGGCTACGCTCGCCTGGTCCGCGGACAGGTACTGGCGGCGCGCGAACGCGAATTTGTGGAAGCTGCCCGGGCGCTGGGCGCAAGCGACATGCGCGTGATTGTCCGCCACATTCTTCCCAACATTATTCAGCCGGTCGTGGTACAGGCTGCGATTGGCATGGCGGGCGCGATTCTTGCGGAAGCCACCATGAGCTTCCTGGGTTTGGGTGTAGCGCCGCCCACCGCCAGTTGGGGCGCGATGCTGAACGACGGTCGCGCTCACCTGTTCGACGCTTCCCATCTTGTGCTTTTCCCCGCCCTCACCGTCATGCTGGCGGTGCTCTCATTCAATTTCATCGGTGATGCTCTGCGCGATTTCCTCGATCCCCGCTCGCGCATCGAGGTTGGACTGTAACGCCACTCGGATACGCGACGATTCCGGCCGTGGATCACTGACTTTAGTAACCTCGGACAGCGCGCCCAGCCTTGTGATTACGGCCTGTTGCGCGCAACATTCCCTGAAGTCCAGGGTTCAAAGTAGTGGCCCGAACGAAGGGCAAACCGTAGGACCAAGGGAGCAAGGGGAGACGATATGAACATGCACGCCAAAGCCTTTATGTTGAGCGCCGTAGTTGCGGGTCTGATGCTGCCGGTAGCGGCGCAGACCAGCGCCACCCCCGCCGTGGCGCCTCCGCCGGGCACCATCCACCAGCGCAAGGAGAACCAACAGGACCGCATCGCCCAGGGGGTCAAGAGCGGACAGTTGACTGCAGGTGAAACCGCTCACCTGGAAAAACGGGAGGCCAAGATCAACAAAGAAGTCCACAACGAACGCGTCGCCAACGGCGGCAAGTTGACTCCAGCCGAACGGCGACAAATCAACCGCCAGCAGAACCGCACCTCGCGGGCCATCTATCGCAAGAAGCACAACGCCCGGGTACAGTAAGTTTTCAATCCGCGCACTGAGACGCCTCCGGAAACGGAGGCGTTTTTCTGCAGGTGTGGGGCGGACACTCCTGTCCGCCGCTTTTGGTTCGGATGTGTGGGGGTGAACCCACCATAGGAAACGACCTGCTGACCTACGTTCCACACCAGTTTTCAACAATCACCGCCCATTGAGCCTCCAAAGCAAATGCAAAGGCAGCGGACAAGAGTGTCCGCCCCACCCAGCATGCGGCAGATCTAGCCCGTAACTGTAGGGAAAGGCCGCAAATCGAGGTCTTGACGTATATAGCTAATTGGAATATAAATATAACGATTTGTTATATGACACTGGCGGAGAAATTACGTTACCTGCGCGAAGTGGAAGGCTCGCTGCGTGGACTGGCCCGCCCCATGACCCAGCTGGAGCTGGTGCGGGCCATTCGCAAGGAGCAGGGCAAGAGCATCAGCCAGTCTTACGTATCTCAGATCGAGGGCGGAGCACGCCCCCACATGACGCAATCCACCCGAGCCTTGTTGGCCAGGTTCTTCAAGGTTCATCCCGGATTTCTGGTGGATGATCCGGAGGGCTATCACACGGAGCTGGTCTCCGACTTGCGCACTACTGAAGGCAAACTCGATGTCTGGCTGCTGCAGGGTTCGGAACGCTTTGCCAGCGATCCCGAGCTGAGCGAAGTTTTGATCAAGGCCGCGCGGGAAAAAGACACGCGGCGCTGCTTCCTTCTTTTGGGCGCGATTCTCGATACTCCGGGGCTGGCCGACCGCTTGCTCGAGGCGTTACAGCCCGAGCGTGCAGGAGACCGGAGACACGGCCAGGCAAGGAGGCCACGCTCATGACCTGGGCGGATTTCTATCTGATTTGCTTTGCCGCGGGATTGTTGTTCAGCCTGCTCTCGCTTCTGGCCGGAGGCATGCGCTGGCACTTGCACCTGCCTCACTTTTCACATGTGCATGTGGGCGCCCCTCATGTTGGTGGGGGCCCTGGTGTGCCGGCGGGGCACGCGCCGGCCAATGCGGCGAGCGGAGGCGAAGCCGGAGCCCATGGCCACGCCGCCCAAATCTCGCCGTTCAATTTCATCACCGCGACTGCTTTCCTGGCCTGGTTCGGTGGCAGCGGATATCTGCTGACGCGCTTTTCCGGCATCTGGTTCGTGACCGGTCTTGGTCTGGCCGTGGTTAGCGGTCTGGTGGGCGGAACCATTGTGTTTCTCTTTCTCACCCGAGTGCTGATTTCAGAGGAGGAGAGCATGGATCCCGCTGACTACGAAATGGCCGGCGTGCTAGGCAGAGTCTCGGTTTCCATCCGGGAGAATGGTACGGGCGAAATCATCTACTCCCAGGCGGGCACACGGCGGACTTGCGGCGCGCGCGGCGAAGACGGAAACACCATCGCCAAGGGAACCGAAGTGATGGTCACGCGCTACGAAAAGGGAATTGCCTACGTACGCCCATGGTCGGAAGTATCAGGCGAGGCAGAGTCAATGTAGGCGCGAACGTCCCCGCTCGTGCTCGGCCGGCAGGGACGTTGCAGTAAATGGTTCGCGGTTCTGTAACCGCCAGGAGAGTCTGAATGGACAGCAAACTCTATCGCGCCCTGACAGCGATGCTGTGGCTTGCCCCGCCGTTAACCGCCTTGCAATATTGGTCGGTCTGGGACCAGTTGCCCAGCCGAATGGCCACACATTTCGGAGCCACAGGCCAGCCCAATGGCTGGATGACGCGAGAAACTTCGCTCATCTTCGCCCTGGTTGTGACTACGCTGATGCTGGTGGCGCTGACTTGGGCGCTCACCCGGATGCGCAAGCCCGATGTCCTCGCCTGGTCCCTGCTGGCCATGTTGTACGTCGTGATGGGGGCGATGTTCAGCATCAATGCGGCCGTGCTGAACTACAACCTCTCTGGCCGCCCGCTCAACATTGTTCCTGTTCTGGCCGTGATCTTCATCGCGGCCATTGCTGTGACGGCGTTTGCGCTGGCCAGCAAGCGCGGCGCTGAACTGCCACGCCATGCTGATGTGGTCGAAGCTGAAGAAGTTCACGGCTCGATGCTGTGGGCGTCGTTTTTTTTCGTCCTCACCGCCCTGGAGCTGGGTGTGATCGCCGTCATCCCGCTAAGCAGCCTGCGCTGGGTCCTGGCGCTGCCTGCCGTGCTCTTGCTCGGGGCGGCCGCGTTGGCCTGGAGCGGCTTTCACTATCGCTTTACCGGCCATGGCGTCGAGATCAGCACTTTGGGCTTCCGTCTGCGGTCTATCCCGCTCGAAAACATCCGGGCGTATGCCATTGCACCCTGGAATCCCATGGGTGGCTATGGCATCCGCGGCATTGGAGAACGCCGCGCCTACGTTTGGGGAAACACTGGCGTCCGCCTCATGCTTTCCGACGGAGAAGTATTCCTCGGCCATGGTGAGCCGGAAAGAATCATCCAGGACTTGAAGTTGATCAGGCAGAACCAGAAAGCTCGCGAAAATACATGAAGTCAATTTCCTTCGTGTAGCTTCGTGCCCTTTGTGGTTGCGGCTCTTTAGTTGGGGCACCCGAAAGAGGAGGCAATATGTTCGGGATTTCACACATTTTTGAAATTTGGATTTTCGTTGGCCTGGGGGTCATGATCATTCTGTTCCTGATGAGCGGCATGGCCAGGCTCTATCGCAAGGCCGGCCCGCATGAGGCCCTGATCGTCTATGGACTGGGCGGGACGCGCGTAGTGAAGGGCCACGGTACGCTGGTGTTTCCCATGGTCCAGGTCTGCCGCGAGCTATCGCTCGAGTTGATGTCTTTCGACGTGGCCCCGCAGCAGGATCTCTACACCAAGCAGGGCGTAGCGGTCACGGTCGAGGCCGTAGCCCAGATCAAGGTCAAGTCCGACATGGAGTCCATCCTGACCGCGTCAGAACAGTTCCTCACCAAGACCGACCAGGAGCGCGAAGGCCTGATCCGTCTGGTGATGGAAGGACACCTGCGCGGCATTATCGGCCAACTTACGGTGGAAGAAATCGTCAAGCAGCCGGAGATGGTCTCCGACCGCATGCGCTCTACCTGCGCCGAAGACATGAACAAGATGGGGCTTGAGGTCATTTCGTTCACTATCAAGGAAGTCCGCGACAAGAACGAGTACATCACTAACATGGGCAAACCGGACGTTGCCCGCATCAAGCGCGACGCCGACGTAGCCGCGGCCGAAGCCGACCGCGACACCGCCATCAAGCGCGCATTGGCGCAGCGGGAAGCCGCCGTCGCCAAAGCGCAGGCGGACCAGGAACGGGTGCTGGCCGAGACCCTGTCGCAGGCCAAGCAGGCGGAAGCGCAGCGAGACCTCGAAGTCAAGAGAGCGCAATACGTCGAAGTCACCAAGCGCCAGCAGGCGCAGGCCGACAAGGCCTACGACATCCAGACCAACATCATGCAGCAGCAGGTCATCGCCGAGCAGGTGAAGGTGCAGCAGATCGAGAAAGAACAGCAGGTCAAAGTGCAAGAAGCGGAAATCAACCGCCGCGAGAAGGAACTGATCGCGACCGTGCTGAAACAGGCGGAAATCGAGCGGCAGAGAATCGAGACTCTGGCCTTGGCCGAAAAGCAGCGGCTGATGTCGGAAGCGGATGGTCATGCGTCGGCCATTCGAGCCCAGGGCGAAGCCGAAGCCGAGATCATCTTCAAGAAGGGCGAAGCCGAGGCTAAAGCCATGAACGTGAAAGCCGAGGCCTATCAGGAGTACAACCAGGCGGCGGTCATCGACAAATTGTTCACTGGCATGCCTGAAATTGTGCGGGCGCTGGCCAGTCCGCTGGCCAACGTGGACAAGATCACCATTGTGTCCACGGGCAACGGCGATGCGTCGGGGATGAACAAGATCACCGGCGACATCGCCAAAATGGCGGCGCAGGTGCCGGCCCTGTTCGAGACGCTGTCCGGAATGCCGCTGTCGGAGCTGCTGGGCAAGGTTCGCCAGATCGGCGACAAGACAGCCAAACCGGATGCCCTGCCGCCGCATGGCGGAGCAGGGAAGTGATGACGATAGCGACGGAGGAGGGGCGTTCCGCCCGTCCTGCTGTTCGCAGTTGAGGGCGGAGATATGGAGAGACCATCCATGCAAATTGTCCTTGGCATTACTCTCGGCGCCGGCATCGGCACCGCGATGGGCATCGCCGCTGGCCACGTCGCGATCTGGCTCGCCCTGGGGATCGCCATTGGAGTCGCAATCGGAAGTAACGTTCGCGGCACAAACTGTGCAGAGTGTGCCGTGGTTCACGAGAAGCATCAAGCCAGGAGCCAGCAGACACCAAACTAGAAGCTGATTTCAAGAAGGAGTTCATTATGGCGTTGCTAGAGCGGGTTTCCACGTTAGTCCGGGCCAATCTCAATGACCTGGTTGACAAGGCAGAACATCCGGAAAAAATGATCAAACAGGTAATTCTCGATATGCAGAACCAGCTCTTGCAGGTCAAGACTCAAGTAGCGATCGCCATCGCCGACCAGCACCTGCTGGAAAAAAGGCAAAAGGAAAATCAAGACAAAGTGGCGGAGTGGATGCGCAAAGCGGAGTTATCTGTGGATAAGAAACAGGACGATCTGGCTCGCGCCGCTCTGCAGCGGGTAGAGAGTTATCGCGACCTGAGCGAAGGCTTCGCCCAGCAGATGACCGACCAGAAAGCCCAAGTCGAAAACCTGAAAACCGCGTTACGCCAGCTGGAGCAGAAGCTCAGAGAAGCCCAGGCCAAGGCCGACTTGCTCATCGCCCAGCACCGCCGTGCCCGCGCCGTAAGCAAAGCCAGTGATGCCAAGATGGCCGCCGGTAACGGATCCAGTGCCGCCGCGTTTGATCGCATGAAGCGCAAGGTGGCGTACGCCGCAGCCCACAGCCAGGCCAAATCCGAAATTGCCGCCGACGATGTGGAAGATCGTCTGGCAGCGCTGGAAAAAGAAGATCGCATCGAGCAGTTGCTGGCGGAGTTGAAGACGAAGCGGGGAGCATAGGAGTCCGTGGGGACAGACACTCCTGTCCGCCGCTGTTGACTTTGACTTTCAGTCTTCACGACGATTCGGTCGGGTAGAGGTCCTTCGACTTCACATCTGCTTCGCGAGGCGAAGCAGATGCTCCGCTCAGGATGACACGGGGTTCAGGCGCTGGCTTTATCGGTCAGCGGGAGGGTGGGTTCTTCCTCACTCTTTGTTGTTGCCGTTGCCGCATCCAGTTCCAGCTGTTCCTGTCCGCTGAGCGCGGTGACCCGGCCACGGTAGGTCTTCAGATGTCGCTGCGCGGTATCGAAGGCTTCCTGGGCTTTATTCAGATTCTTGCCCACGCTTTCGAACTGGTTCTGGAAGTGGTCGAACGACTTCTGGGCCTTGGCCAGTTCCAGACGGCTCTTTTCGAAGCGGCTGGCGACTTCGTACCACTTATGTACCAGAGCGATAGTCTGCAAAGTCATCAGCAGCGTATTGGGCGAGACGGGGAACACGTGTTGCACATTGAGCCAGTCAGCCAGCTCGCGGTTGCGGATGGCTTCCATGTAGAGGGTCTCGCTGGGCAGGTACATTAAGGCAATATCAGTGGTGCCGTGTTCGGGCTGGATGTAAGCCTTGATCCGCCTGGCTTCAGTCTTCATCACGCGCACAAACTCGTGCCGGGCTTCTTCAATTTCGGATTCGACGTTGCTTTCAAAGAGGGCCAACACCTGTTCGCGGGGAAACTTGGCGTCGATAGGCAGGCGACGATCGGGAAACTGGATGACGGCGTCGGCGCGTCCGTTGCCGTCGCCGGCGGAGGATTGCATTTCGAACATGTGAGCCGGCAGAAAATCGGACAGTAATCGTTCCAGACTGGCCTCACCAAACTGGCCACGCAGATGCGGCAGTTTGAGCATGTTGTTGAGGTCGTTGATGGAGTGTCCCAGCGCGCCGACCTCGCGCAACTGCTCTTCCGCGGCCTTCAAATGTTGCTGTACTTTTTCGAACTGGGCGAACCCTTCCTTGATGTTCTGGTCGAGCTTTTGTTGCACCTGGTCGGTAATGGCGAGCAGCTTGGCGTCCACCCGGTCGCGGATGGAATCCAGGCTTTGCGCCGTTTTCTGATTGAGGTTCTCGAATTCGACTTTGAGCTGCGATGTGGTCAGCGCCAGCGAGGTAGTCAGCTCCGTGCGTGCCTCGCGCAAATCCTGAGTCTGTTCCCGCCGTCCCCCGGTTAACTGGGCTTCCACAGAATTGCGGATTTCGTTGAATCCCTGAGTAAGCCGGTCGGTCACTCCCTGACGAAGGTCCCCCTTGGTGCTCTCCAGGCGTGTAGCCATGTCGAGAGTGGCATCGTTGAACTTCTGGCAGAGAGACTCGTGCAGCAGCGCCGTCTGCCGGGCAAGGTCCGTTATTTCAGTGGTTTGCGAAGAGCCCGTTGTCCTGCGAAAAACCGGCACCAGCAGTACCAGAAGTACAACATTCACCACGAGAAGTATGCCTATCAGTAATGTCCCCATCGTAAGGTGCTCAGATTGATTTTAGGGTCTAGCGTGAGGGAAGCAAAGCGGAAGTTTGGTTCCGCATCCATTTGGCTGCGAGATCGTAACTCATATGACCCGCGCCCTGATAGCCACCCTCGCGATTGTCCTGGCGACCAGCCTCACGGGGCCCAAGATCCGCACAGTGCATGCGGCGGAAAGACCAAGCAAAGCGCCGGATGCCCAGCCCTCCCCCTATTACGACTCCGAGGCTGGACGCCGGCTCCTCGAAATGGCCAACCACGAACGGGCGAAGGCCGGGCTTCCTGCCTTGCAGGCGGACGACGGATTGACCAAGGCAGCGCGGGCCCATGCTGCGGCCATGGCGGCCGAGCAGAAACTTTCACACCAGCTTTCCGGTGAACCCAGTCTGGTGCAGCGTCTGGCAGCCAACACTAAAGCCCATCTCGACCAGTCCGGAGAAAATGTCGCGTTCGCCGGGAGTGTGGACCAGGCGCAAGACAGCCTGATGCACTCTCCGCCCCACCGCGCCAATCTGTTGAATGCCGGCTACAACGTGGCCGGGTTCAGCGTGGTGCGCAGCGGAACGCTGCTGTATGTGACCCAGGATTTCGGGCACAGCGTGCCCAGCCATTCCGATGTCGAAGCGGAGGTACTCATCGCCAGAAGTGTGGATCGCTTGCGGGCCCAGAGTCACCTGTCTGGCTTGCAGCGCATGGACGGCGTGGAAGCCGCGTCCACGGCCTGTGCCATGGCCCACGCTGATGCATTGCGAAATTCGGGCACGAGAGCTCGTGCAGTTTTAAGCTACACAACCTCTGAGCCGCAGATACTTCCAGAATGGGCAGCCCAGGTCATCAAGGATCGGTCAATCGGCGCCTTCGCCGTTGGCTCCTGCTACGCCCGTACACGAACCTACCCTACAGGGGTGTACTGGATCGCGCTGCTGTTCTATTAGAAGCAAGCGGAAAAAATTGCGCGGACAGCCAACTCCAGGCGCTAAAGCGCGACTGGTTTGAGGGCGGTGGTGGCATGAGTGAACTCGTGCCCTTCCCAAACTTAGCTTCGAGTGGGCTCGTGCTCTTCCCAAACTTCGTCAAGGCCCGGCGGCGACCCCAAAGCGGGGCACTGTGTATGCTAGTCTGCTGGCATCCAAGTCGAGAGTTCTTGTGAACGATCCCTCACAAATCCGCATTGGCACGGCGGGCTGGTCTTACAAGGACTGGGAGGGGATTTTCTATCCCTTGGGAATGCAGCACCGCAAGCAGCATCCGCTCGAAATTCTGGCGCGCTGCTTTGACATGGTGGAGATTAACACCTCGTTTTACGGACATATCAAACCTCATCTGGCCAAACTGTGGGTGCGGAAAGCAGAGGAGATGAATCCGCATTTCATGTTCACCGCCAAACTGCATCGTTCGTTCACCCATAATCCCATGGCCGTGATGGAACCCACTTCGGCCGCGTCCATCAGGCCCAATGATGAAGACGAGGCCCTGGCGCGCGAGGGGCTGGAAGCGCTGGCTGGAGAAGGGAAGTTGGGCGCGCTGCTGATTCAATTTCCGGTTTCATTCAAGAACACATCGCTGAACCGGGAATATCTGGAAAAGCTGTTGCGCCAGTTCATCGAATATCCGCGCGTGGTCGAGGTGCGCCACGATAGCTGGGAGAATCCCGACACCATCAACGATTTCATGCAGAAGAACGTTTCCTTCTGCAACATCGACCAGCCGCTGATCGGCCGCTCGCTCGTCCCCACCGAGCACGTGACTTCCCCGGTCGGCTACGTGCGCCTGCACGGACGAAATTACGACCAGTGGTTTGACGCGGACACCGGCGCGGACCGCTACAACTATCTCTACAGCGAAGCCGAGCTGGCAGGATGGAAAGAAAAGATTGTTCGCATTGCAGGCAAGGCGGAGGTCACTTACGTCGTGACCAACAATCATTTTGAGGGCAAGGCGGGAGTCAACGCCCTGCAGCTAAAGAACATGATTACCGGGGAGCGGGTCAAGGCGCCGGAGCCGCTGCTGAAACATTATCCTGAGTTGAGTCAGATCGCCGATCCACTCTACGACGACACCGCGACTCCAGATCTGCCCCTGCGGGCGTAATTCGCATGGATGGACTTTGATGCTAGCGCCGGCGTTACCTAAACCTCCACGTGATTATTCCTAGATTTTAGCGGCGAGTTCTTCTTTGGCGGCGTAGTGCGATTCCACGTAGTCATCCAGGATCTGGATGAACTCAGCGACAATCTTGTCGCCTTTCAGCGTGGTGAACAGGCGGCCGTCCACGTAAACCGGGGCCTTCGGTTCCTCGAACGTTCCTGGCAGCGAGATGCCGAGGCTGGCGTGCTTCGACTCCCCGGGGCCATTTACCACGCAACCCATGACGGCCACTTTCATTTCTTCGACGCCGGTGTAGCGTCCCTTCCATACCGGCATCTGGTCGCGGAGATACGATTGAATCTGCTGCGCCATTTCCTGGAAAAAAGTGCTGGTGGTGCGCCCGCAGCCCGGACATGCGGTTACCTGGGGCGTGAAGCTGCGAATGCCGAGCGACTGCAGAATCTGCTGTGCGACGCGGACTTCTTCGGTGCGATCGCCCCCAGGCGCGGGGGTGAGCGAGACGCGGATGGTGTCGCCAATGCCTTCCTGCAACAACACGCCCAGCGCCGCACTCGAGGCCACGATGCCTTTGGCTCCCATGCCCGCCTCGGTGAGCCCGAGGTGCAGCGGATACTTGCAGCGTGCAGCCAGCGAGCGATATACGTCGATCAGGTCCTGCACTCCACTGACCTTGGCGCTGAGGATGATCTGATCGGGCCGCAGTCCGTACTTTTCGGCAAGGTGGGCGGAATTCAGCGCGCTCATCACCATCGCTTCCATGGTCACTTCCCGCGCGTCTTTAGGCTCGGGCAGGAGCGAATTTTCGTCCATCATGCGAGTGAGCAGCGCTTGGTCGAGCGACCCCCAGTTGACTCCAACGCGTACCGGCTTCTGGTTTTCGACCGCAACTTCGATCATGGTGCGGAAATTGTTGTCGTCCTTGCGTCCGATGCCGACATTCCCGGGATTGATGCGGTACTTGGCCAGCGCGCGGGCGCACTCGGAATACTTCTTGAGCAGGAGGTGTCCGTTGTAATGGAAATCGCCGATGATGGGGACTTGGACGCCCTGCTTATCGAGTTGCTCGACGATAGGGGCAACGGCAGCGGCAGCTTCTTCGTTGTTGACCGTGACCCGCACCAACTCGGATCCGGCGCGGGCCAGCGCGGCAACCTGCTGGACGGTGGAACGAATATCGGCGGTGTCGGTATTGGTCATCGATTGCACCACAACTGGTGCATCGCTGCCGATCCTCACCCCGCCAATCGAGCCGGTAACGGATTTTCTGCGCTGAATGTCTGCCATCCGGAAACGATAGTTTAACACGGGAGGAGCACGGCCGAAGCTGTCAGCTCTCAGCTTTCAGCAGCTAAGCAACGCAGAATGAGGTGGTTATACGAGATGACGCGTTTGGTACCGCCGACCATGTGGGGCGGACACTCTTGTCCGCCACCTTCTCGCTCCGGTCGGGTTGCTGGAAGCCAGAAGCTGACAGCCGCCGTTAAGGCATTCTCCCCATCACGCTGGGTAGCATCTTGGCCACGTCGTTATAGATGACCATTACGGCGAACAAGACTAGGAACACAAAAGCCGCCTGGTAGATGCGCTCTTTGATTCGGAGACTGATGTCCCTGCGTATGATGCTCTCGACGAACAGCAGCAGAATGACTCCTCCATCCATAATGGGAATGGGTAGCAGGTTAAAGATACCCAGATTCAAGCTGATTCCCGCAGTCAGTTCCAAAAGGGGTGTCCAGCCCTTCTTGCTGGCGGCCTGCCCGGCGGCGCGTCCGATGCCGATGGGGCCTTCGATGGAGCGGATCGAAATCTTGCGCTGAATCATTTTCTGGACCAACTCAAGGATCAGCAACGAGCCCTGTTTGTTCTGCTCGACGGAGCGCCGAAATGCCGCCGCAAACGGCAACGACGATACCTTCATGGGTGCGCTGCCAATGCCCACACGGTAGCGCTGATCGCCGCGCAGGTCGGACAAAACCGGCTCCACCGTGAAGTCAAGTAACTGGCCGTCGCGCCTGACCGTGATCTGAATGGGCTTGGCCTGGGTACGCTTCAGGCTTTCGATCATGGCCGCGAGGCCAGCAATCGGCTTCCCGTCCACGTTGATTATCTCGTCGCCCACCTTCATGCCGGCCTTTTCGGCGGGCATGCCCGGCTCCAGATCGGTAATGGGAAAATTCGGCTCCTTCGGCTCCCATCCGGCAGAACCCATCTGGTTAGGGCCGTAAGCCTCGGGCACGATGGTCTTGGTCAGCGTCTGGCCGCCTCTTTCGATGGCGACATCAAGGGGCTGGTTGGGGTTCAAAGCCTCACGCGGAATCACTTGCTCCCAGGTCGGATTCTGGATGCCATCGATGCGAACAATGCGGTCGCCGATCTGGATTCCGGCTTTGGCTGCGGGAGTGTCTGGCGCCACCCATCCAATGATCGCAGGCTCATCCAGCACCGCGGGGTACTCGTAGCGCACCATGTAAACGCAGGTGAGCAGGCCCACGGCGAACAGAATATTCATGGCTGGCCCGGCCACCGCGATCAGGAAGCGGTGCCAGCGGGGGTGCGACATGAACTCCCCGGGATCGCCGCTGCGCTCATCCATCGGGTTTTCGCCGCTCATTTTGACGTAGCCGCCCAGCGGCAGTACGTTGATGCGATACTCGGTGTCGCCTCTCCGGAAACCGAACAGGCGTTTGCCGAAGCCGATGGCAAATTGCTCCACCCGAACACCCAGTAGTTTGGCCACGGCGTAATGGCCGAACTCGTGAATCAGGATCATGAATCCCAAAATCACGCCGACAGAGAGCACTGCGGTTAAGAATCCAGACATATATGAAATTGTCCTACTCCACTTGCATTGCGGTGGAGACCGGTCGCGAGCCCTCCGGCCTTCCCCCCACCCGCTCGACTCGGTCGCGGGCCAGCCCCCGCGCGCCTGAGTCTGCTTCCAAAACCTGCTCTATAGATTCTAGCTTGCCTGCTTCCGTTGCAGAGAGTACTTCCCGTATCACTTCTGGAATGTGATTGAAGCCGATGCGACCCTGCAGAAAGGCCTCCACCGCAATCTCGTCGGCTGCGTTGAGTGCAACCGTTTTTGCACCCCCGGCCTCCGCCGCTTCATAGGCCAAGCCCAGACAGGGGAATTTTTCCACATCCGGTGACAGGAATTCGAGATGCCGTAAGTCCATGACCGGGAACCGCATAGCCGAAGGAATGCGCTCCGGGTAAGTCAACGCGTACAGGATGGGCAACCGCATATCGGTTACAGAAAACTGAGCAAGTATGCTGCCATCCACAAACTCGACCATGGAGTGAATTGTGGATTGCGGATGTACCATCACCTGCACCCGGCTGGGCGGCAAGTTGAACAAACGGCAAGCCTCGATTACTTCGAATCCCTTGTTCATCAAGGTGGCGGAGTCAATGGTGATGCGTTGCCCCATTTTCCACGTCGGATGATTCAGCGCCTGGGCCACCGAGATCGAAGAAAATTGCGACTTCGGTGTGTAAAGAAATGGTCCTCCGGAGGCGGTCAGCCAGATCCGCTCAACCTCCTCCATGCGCCCGCCCCGCAGGCACTGGTGGACAGCATTGTGCTCGCTATCGATGGGCAGAAGAGGCTTGCCCTGGCGGTGCGCCTCCGCGGTGATCAACTCTCCCGCTGCCACCAGGCATTCCTTGTTGGCCAGCCCGACAGTCTTACCCACTCGGACCGCTTCGTAGGTGGCTTTGAGCCCAGCCACGCCTACAATCGCGCTGACCACAAAATCCACGTCTGGGTGAGTGGCCACCCGGAGAGCTCCGGCCGGGCCATGCACGACTTCAATATTTTTTGTCCCTGCGGTATGCAGGCGAGAGCGCAGAATCTCCGCGTCGACGGCGGTCGCCATCGAAATCAGTTTGGGTTTCCAGCGTCGAGCCTGCTCGAAGGCCGATTCCACATTGCGCCCTGCGGCCAGGGCAACCACCTGGAAGCGCTCAGGATAAGTCTCGACCACGCTGAGCGTACTGCGCCCAATCGAGCCCGTAGATCCCAGGATGGCAATGCGTTTCATGGGCAGAAATTCGGGGGAGCGCAGCCAGGGGGGCGGCTTACTGCATCACGCGCCAAGCCGCATAGTACCACAGCAGCGGGGCAGCAAAGAGCAGCGCATCAATTCTGTCAAGCATGCCGCCGTGACCGGGAAGCAGCCGACCGGAATCCTTAACCCCGGCGCCCCGCTTGATCAGCGATTCCACCAGGTCGCCCAACTGCGCGGCAATATTGATCGCCGCGGAAAGCAGGACAATCGGCCACAGCGGCGCTTTCTCCAGCGCAAACATGCCATCCTTTCTTTCAATCAGACGCGCATTCAGCAGCGCCGTGCTGATCGGCAGGGCGTAGTTGTACAACAATATTCCCACTCCCACGCTGGCGAGCATCGAAGCCAGCGCTCCCTCCCAGGTCTTCCTGGGACTGATGCGCGGCGACATCAGGTGGCGTCCCAACGAACGTCCGACAAAATAGGCAAAGATGTCTCCCGCCCACACCAGCAGAAGCAGGTACAGCAGAAGGAACGCCCCCGAGGCCTGCTCCCGAAGCTGTACCAGGCAGCCCAGCGGCAGGGCAATATATGCGAAGGCAAATGCCGACGTCATGGCGGCGGGAAATCCGGTGCTGAGATCGGCCCGCCTCATGCCAATCACCAGAAAGACAAATGGAGCAATCGCAGCCACGAACGCCGCGCTGCCGGCGAAGGCAGATGTAGAGAGCAGGGGAGTATCTCGCCCGGGATTCATCGCCAGGAAGAGGAAGAACAGTCCAACAAAAATGTAAGTCGGCCAGTGCAACGGACTGGTCTTGTAGGCCTCCGAAATCTTCAGTAATTCCTGGATCGCCAGCAGGGCAACCAGGGCCGCGATCAACGCCAGCACTGGCACCGGGGCCCGCAGCACCAGCAGCAGGACAACCGGGATCAGCAGCACCGCGGTGAGAATTCGTTTCAGTAGTTGCAAGCCGTGTCAGCTCCGGCCTGTCTTGAATGGGTGGGGAAAAGAGCTGTGGACATGGGGTGCGTGGTCGGCCAGCCCACCGTAACGGCGCTCGCGTTTTTGATACTCCGCGATGCCTTCCAGCAGGTGTACCCCGCGAAACTCCGGCCACAAGGTCGGAGTGACATAGATTTCCGCGTAGGCCAGCTGCCACAGCAAAAAGTTGCTCAGCCGCATTTCTCCGCTGGTACGGACCACCAGGTCGGGATCGGGCAGGTGCCGCGTGTACAAGTTCTGCGAGACCGCGTCTTCATCGATCTCGAGATGGTCCAGACCGCCATTGCGCGCGGCCGCGTCCACGATGGAGCGAAACGCGTCCACCAGTTCGGTACGCGCGCTGTAGTTGAGCGCCAGGGTCAGCACCATGCCGGTATTGCCTGCAGTCGCCTCCCGTGCCCATGCCATCTTTTCCTGCACCGAGGGCGGAAGCTCATGCTGCCGCCCAATGTATTCCAGGCGAATGTTGTTCTTGTTCAGGGTGGGGACTTCCGCCTTCAGATAGCGGCACAGCAGGCCCATCAGGAAATCCACTTCACTGCGCGGACGCTTCTTCCAGTTCTCTTCCGAAAAGGCATACAAGGTCAGCCAGGGAATTCCGATGCGGGCGGCAGTTTCGACGGTGGAACGCACGGATGCAACTCCGGCGCGGTGTCCGGCCATGCGCGGCAAATGGCGGCGGCGGGCCCAACGTCCATTGCCGTCCATGATGATGGCGATGTGTTTCGGGAGCCGTTCCGGATGCAGCTGTCGGTAAACTTCCGTTTCCTTGCGATCCAGCCCGGCAGGAATCGTCGCTTGCAAGCTAACCTCTGCTGTTTCAAGAAGCTAACACAGGGTGACGGTGGTTGCAATGATACCAAAGGGACGGTTGAGGCTCCATTCTCGCCCGGGCATCGGGTATGGACACAGCCGAACTTCTCCAATTATCCTCGCGCCCATGAACCGACGAACTTTCCTTCAAGCCGCCGCCGCCGGCGCCGCATCTCTCGCGCTCTCCCACAACTCTTTCGCCGCTGACGCCAACCCTGACCTGGCCATCATTCGCACCGAGATTGAAAAGCGTCATGATGAATCGATCCAGCGTCTGCAGTAATGGATTCGCCAGCCTTCGATTGCCGCCGAGCACCGCGGCATGGATGAGGGTTGCGATCTCCTGATCCAAATGTTGGGCGATGCCGGATTCCGGGGAGCCACGAAAGTCTCCACCGACGGTCAGCCCGGTATCTTCGCCACGCTGGACGCTGGCGCCCCGCGCACCCTCGGGATCTACTTCATGTATGACGTCAAACAGGTCGATCCCTCGGAGTGGTCGTCGTCGCCCTTCGATGCAGCCATTATCGATAAGCCCGGCCTGGGCAAGTGCGTCATCGGGCGGGGTGCAGTCAACCAGAAGGGTCCGGAGGCCTCCTTCCTGGCCGCGCTGCACGCCATTCGTGACGCCGGGCGCAGGCTTCCCGTCAATCTGGTGTTCGTGGCCGAAGGCGAAGAAGAAATCGGCTCGCCCCACTTTCCCCAGATCGTACGCCGGCCCGAAGTGTTGTCGGCGCTTCGAAAATGCCGGGGCGTTTACATACCGGCCGCCGAGCAGGACCTCGATGGCAAAGTCACGATGACGCTTGGGGCCAAGGGAGTCATTGAAGTCGAACTGGTTTCGAGCGGAGAAAAATGGGGACGCGGTCCGCGAAATGATGTTCATTCCAGCCTGAAAGCCATGATTGACAGCCCGGCGTGGCACCTGGTGGAGGCGATTTCGACACTGGTCTCGCCCGATGGCAACACGCCGGCCATTGATGGCTTTGCCGACAAGGCCCGTCCGCTCTCTGCCGCGGAAAAGAAAATGATCGCTGTGGCGGCTGGCCGCCTGGACGAGAACGTCGCCAAGAAGCAGTACAGCGTGGCGCACTGGATACACGACGTCAACTATGTGGAGGCGCTCGAACTGCTGCAGTCGCGGCCCACGGTCAACATAGAAGGCTGGTGGGCGGCTATACCGGGCCCGGCGGCAAGACCATTCTTCCGCATCGCGCGATTGCCAAGCTTGACCTGCGCCTGGTGCCTGACATGAAGGCCGACGAAGCCCTGGCGGCACTCAAGGCACACCTGGCTAAACGTGGTTTCGGCGACATCGAAGTGAACATGACGGGGGGCTATGACCCGAACAGCACCTCGGCGGACGCGCCGCTGATTCGCGCCCAGGTGGCGGTCTATCGCGAAAAGGGAATCGATCCCATAGTCCTTCCGCGCAGCGCCGGCTCATGGCCGGGATATGTTTTTACTGGTGATCCGCTGCACCTGGCAGCGGGACATTTCGGAATGGGTCACGGCAGCGGCGCGCATGCTCCGGATGAGTATTTCGTGATCGAATCGACCAATCCCAAGGTGCAGGGAATCGACGGGGCTGTGCTGTCGCACGTGGAATATCTCTACCAGATGGCGTCGATTTAGGAGCTTGTGTGGGGACGGGTCTTCGACCCGTCCGGACGAGCGAAGCTCGTCTTGGGGTAATCGCAGATGACTCTCGTGATCTCCGGTGAAAATCCTTTGCCGAGGTGCGCTCGGCTGGACAGCCGGGGGCGGCTGTCCCCACGTGGTTTGTAGCTTGCAGGCCTTCACGCGGGCGAGGGCGCCCGCGCCACACTTGACTGAACTTACTTGGTTTCTTCGGGGACGACTTTCAACTCCAGCCTTTCCGTCCAGCGTAGGACGGTCAAAACGCTGCTGACGCCTACCCGCGCATCTGTCAGCAGGCGGTGCAAGTCATCGACCCCGGCCACGGACTGGCCATCGAGCGCCACGATCACGTCACCTTCGCGTAGTCCTGCTTTCTGCCCGGGACTGCCCGCTGTGACCGAAATCACGACCACACCGGTCTCCTGCGGCAGGCTGTAAAAACGCACCAGGCGACGGTGCAGAGGCGTGGTCTGGGCCTCGACACCAATGTAGCTGCGACGAATTCGGCCTTCCTGCAGCAGGCGTCCAGCCACAAATTTCGCGGTGTTGATCCCGATGGCAAAGCACAGTCCCTGCGCGCCCATGATGGTGGCCGTGTTCACGCCGACGACCTGGCCATCGGAGGTGACGAGTGGCCCTCCGGAGTTGCCCGGGTTGAGCGAAGCGTCGGTCTGGATCACGTCGTCGATCATTCGTCCTGAGTAGGAACGGAGTGATCGTCCCAGCGCACTTACAACTCCGGCCGTCACGGTGTACTGGAAGCCGTAGGGATTTCCAATGGCAATCGCAAGTTGTCCCACGCGCAGCTTCTGCGAATCGCCCAGCGGCGCCGCCACCAGGTTGGGCGCGTCGTTAACCGGGGCATCCACGCGGACAACCGCCAGGTCGGTGGCCGGATCGTCGCCGATGGTTTGAGCTGAGAAGCGCTGCCCGTCGGCGAAAGAGACCTGAATTCGAGTGGCTTCGTGGACCACGTGGCTATTGGTAAGAATCAGGCCGTCGGGAGTAAACACAAAACCAGAGCCACCGCCTTGGCGCTCGCGGGGCTCGCCGGAGCGGCCCTTGGCCGCCTGGGCAACATCAATCTTGACTACCGACGGGCTGAGCTTCTCTGCCGCACCCACCACCGCCTGCGAGTAGGCATCGAGCAGGGGGGCATCATTCAGAGCGCCGCCACTCGAGGTCTGTGCCACCGGCTCGGAGTAATTTGCAACCGAGAAGGGAACTGCTTCTTGACTCATGTCTGCTAGATGAAGGAAAGCGCGCCTCGGATTCAGCCCAGCGGTATCCTCCACTCCTGTCATCCTGAGCGCAGGGATTGCTTTCGTTTACGAAAGCAATCCCGGAGTCGAAAGATACCTACCCTTCGATCTGTGGTGTCAGCTCGATGCGCTGCGGCAAATTTCTGGGCAGCGCGACGATTGCAGAACTTTCTTGGAGGTGTTCGCGGGAAGTTAGGGGTCCTTCGACTCCGCGAACCGATTCGTTCCGAATCGGTTTACTGCGCTCAGGATGACAGGTTATTGCTTGGGGCGCAGGCGGGTGGCGGTGGTGGGCAGGATGCAGGCCCTGGATGCCTCCGCCAGCGATTGCTGCAGCGCGGCGCCCACCACGGAAAGCTCTTCTGGTGTCATCAGCCGCTGCATGCCCTCAAACAGCTCGCGTTCTTCCTTGCGAATGTGAGACGCCAGTTTTTCCACCAGGGCCTGCAATCCGGCTGCATGCAATTTGCGGGCAGCGGCGCGGGAAAAGAAATCACGCAGCAAAATGTGTCCGGTGACCAGTTCCTGGACCAGGGGCTGCAGCTCGGGAAAGCGCGTCGCAACGGGAAACAACTCTTTTTCTTCGGCGGCAAAATGAAAGCAGATCTCTTGCTCAAACATCTGCTGGATCTCGGCTTGCCATGCCTCAAGATCGACCTCGCCGGCCTGAATGGCGCGATCCAGGCGCACACACAGCGCCAAGCAATGCTGGTGTTGGTGGGAGAGAGGAATAAGATTCTTGTCACGAAGCATGTACGGTCTATTGTCCGCGCCGCGCGGCCTGAACGCAACCAAGGCCGCGCCGCCACTGATGACGCTAGTCACTCCAAGTATTGATGTCGGCATGGGACGTGCGGATTCAGGCGCTGGCCGTGGCCGCCTGAGGAGTCCCTTCCTTGACCGCCGGTCGCAGAGTCAACCAGTCGGTGCGCACGCTGTCCCACTCTTGGATCAGAATCCCGTAGGACTCGAAGAACTGGCGGATTTGCGCCCGCTCCCAGCCTACCGTCTCTTCCAGGATGGGTCCCAGAACGGCGAGGGCATTAGTGCTGAGAACAGTCCTCCTCGCGACCTGAGAGATGTGCTTGGCTTCCGAGACCGCGATGGTGAACCCGTCGCGCATCTTGACGTGCAGCATCACGTTGATATCGGAACTGCCGTCGCCGGTGTAAATGATGTGGTCCGGCCCGATCTGCAACTGCGCCTGCAGCTGGTCGAGCGCCGCCACTTTCCCGTAGCCGGCGGTGGCCCGCACCAGGCTTTCGATCTCGCCGGATGGGTTGTACACAAACTCGGTGCCGTAAATGTGGTCTCGGGGGACGATCCCCTCCAGCGCGGACTGGATCACTTCTACCGGGGAGGCGGAAATCACATAGAAGTCGAAGTGATAGCCGTCCACTCCGTTTTTGAGCACCTGGTAAAGCAATTCGATATTTTCTTTCAGGCGGATGTTCTTGCCGACTTCATAGAGATGCTGCTTGCGTACTCTCTTGCGGAACTCGGGATCATGCAGCAACAAATAGGACAGCTCTGCCCCCTGCTGCACCAGGTTCAGCTTGGCCATGCCCTGCGCCTTGCGTTCAAATTCCGCAGTCGGTATGCCGACCAGTTCACTCAACACGTAGCCGGAATCATCGAAAGTGAGGGTCTGGTCGAAGTCGCTGGCAAAAAGGTAACGCTTTAAAGGTTTCTCACTCATATGCACATTAGATTCCCCCGGGGCCCCGGAGGGCCCATAAATAACATCGATGGGAAGCATTACCAAAGTGATGCCGTTTGGGGCAGCACAAGGTAAAGGCCAATGAATAAGCGCTAACGTAGCCGCGAGCGTCCTCGCTTCGTGGGAGGGGTTCAGCGCATTCTCCGCCCTGTTTCTCCAGAAAACGGAGACCGGCTTCAGCGCAAGTCACCCGCCCGATCTCTCCAGAATCCGGAGAGCCGAGGACGGGGAAGCCTCGGTTGTTGTCTGAAGAAGCGCACACGTGCCTCCCGTGCCTTTACTAATCTGTTCTCAGCATTGAGAATGGAGATATCGCCCACAAGCCCGGCACGAGCGAGGACGCTCGTGCCCACATTTGGCGGGACAACGGGCACCAGGAGCAGGTTTAACTATGGCAGCTACCGGAGAACTGATCCGTCTCATCAACTACGTCGACGACATCAACACCACGCTCCGCCGCATCAGCGCCTCCATACCTCTGATGGATGCGGAGGAACGCAAGCGTCTCGCCGAAAATATTCGTTCCGCCAGCACCAACCTAAACTCGGTTTTGGGACAACTGGAAAAGGGACAGTAGTGGCCGAGGTCCAGACCATCGCCGTCATCGGCGCTGGCCGAGTGGGCCGAGGCATCGCGCAAGTGGCGGCCCGGGGCGGCTACAGGACGATTTTGGAAGATCTGTTGCCCAACGCCCTGCGCCGGGCTGAGAGCGAAATCCGTAGTCAGCTCGATTTGGCTGTGGAGTCAGGCGGGGTGTCGGCTGACGCCGCCAATGGAGCGTTCTCCCGCCTGGAATTTGCCGGCAGCGTTGAAGACGCTGCCCGCCAGGCCGAACTGGTGATCGAGGCCATCCCGGAAGAACTGGAATCAAAGATCGAGATCTTCACCCTGCTCGACAAAATCTGCCGCCCCGGCACCATCCTGGCTTCCCACATTTCCACGCTCAGCATCACGGAGATTTCCCGCGTTACTTATCGCGCCTCGAATTGTGTGGGCATGCATTTCCCGGAACCGCTGGAGAGCGAGAGCCGGCTGGAGATTATCCGCGGCTTGGAGACCGACGATGCCACCATTGCTGCCGCGGTCGCGGTGGGAAGGCGCATGGGCCGGGAAGTTGTGGTCATCGAGGAAAAAAGGCCGTGTGGGTCGGACACTCCTGTCCCACGCTTGTGAACTTGGTTTTGACTTGGACTCCAGGTACATGACTTCGTCCCTCAGACCAAGTCACAACCAAAACCAAGTTCAAAAGCGTCGGACAGGAGTATCCGACCCACACACACAAACCGAACCTCTATTTGTTGATGTCCTCCTTGGCTTCCAGACGCTTGGCGAAGGCTTGTAACGGTTGCTTTTGGCCATCCGGTGCGCCGGCCACGGCGGCGTTCATTTCTTTCGCCGCGTTGGCGAAGTCGCCCTGTGCGGAGTACATGCGGGAGAGCCCGACGTGCACAATCCACTGGTCAGGATTCTTTTTGGCGTTGTCGCGGTAGATGGCAAATGCTTCGGTTTGCTTGCCGTCAATTTGCATCTGGCGGGCATAGCTGTGAAGCTGGATGGCGTTGGCCATGGTGAGCGCCTTGTCGCGCGCGGTGGTGGCCTCTTCTTTCCTCCCCAGGGCTTCCAGGACGCGTGACTTGGTCATGAAGTTGTCATAGCGGGCTTCATTCTGAATCGATTTGTCGGAATAGGTCAGGGCCTCGTCGAGATCGATCTTTTCCTGGAGCAGGTAGTTAGCCGCATCGTCCCACCCTTCCCAGGAGTATTGGGCCAGCCCGCGAAGCTGGTGGTGCAGGTTCTGTTCCACGATTTCGTGGGTGTTCACGCCGACCTTGAAAGGAACTGCGATCTTCTCCCAGCGCAACGTGACCAGGATAGAATCCGGGTTCACATCGTCAAAGTCGTAGGTCAGGGCTTCATGAAACTCTGCAGTCTGCGGCTTGACCGTAACCCGGAGCGCGTCCTCGGCCTGGTTGTAGGTGAAGCTGCCCCAGGAAGTCGAGTTCCGGGAAAAGATGACGGTCCACTCGTTTTCTCCCGGAATCATATGCAGGCCGTACGCCCCCGCGGGTAAGGCCTTGCCCTCGATAGTCACCGGATCGGTGAACTTTATGGTTGTGTTCTCGTTGGCTCCAGCCCGCCACACCTGGCCGTAAGGCACCAGGCCGCCCCAGACTTTCCGCTCGTTCACCATGGGGCGGTGATAGTTGATGGTGACATCGGTGATTCCAATGCGCTGGGTGATAACGGCATGCTGGCTGGGGCGCGGCAGATCCAGAACGAAGGACTGTGCCAGGCCGAATGACGCGAGCAGCAGCAATACATTCACCACAAACAAAGCACGCCAATGCAGTTTGAGCACGGTGCGAACCTCCGCAATCTGAGTTGTTTTTGTTGTGAACACCGAAATCGGGCCGGGCGAATCAGAACGGTCGTTTAGACGCTTCGCCCCCAACCTGGTTAGCACCCATGTTTCCGGTGAGTGTACGAAAAATGGAAGCTATCCTTTCGTCTCCAGCAGGGTCTAAAAAATTGACAGACAAGCGCGAAAATAGGGGGAACCTGCTGGCCGGCGACGGCGTAATAGATATTACAGGTGGTGGCGGGCCGTGCGCTGCCCGAACAGCAACGAAGCTTCCCAGGCGCAAGTAGACGCGATACCCTTATGAACGTGCTTTTCGAGACTGTTCGCCAATCCCTGGCTACCCTCTGGGCGCACAAGCTACGCTCGTTCCTGACCATGTTCGGCATCGCCTGGGGTGTGGGCTGCCTGCTGCTGCTGGTAGGTCTGGGAGAGGGTTTTCGCAGCGGACAGGTGCGGAATCTGGCTACCCTGGGCCAGGACATCATGTTCATTTTTCCGGGAAGAATTCCGGCGGTAGCGGGCAACCTGCAATCCGGCCAGACTTATCACTTTACTTACGAAGATTACCTTGCCATCCGCAAAGAAGCCCGCACCTTGCGCGCCCTGTCTCCGGTGGTCAACCGCGAGGACATCCGTGCAGTCAGTGACTACGGTTCGACCAATGGCCAGGTATTTGGAGTGAGTCCGGAGTATAACCAGATTCGCACCGTGCCGATCGGAACCGGCCGCTGGTTAAATGATGAGGACAACGCGGAACACCGCCGGGTGGCGGTGGTCGGTTGGGAGCTGCTGAAGAATGTTTTCCCCGGACGCCCCGCCGTGGGCGCAACCATGCTGCTGAACGGCATCCGCTTTGATGTGATCGGGGTGCTGGCCAAGGTGGGTAAGGATGGCAACAATGGAACCAACGCCCGCATCTTTGTCCCGGTCGAGACCATGCGCAACCTGTTTCCCTTGAAGCAGCAGAACTCGGAAGGCGCGCTCTCTTTCATCAACTATCGCCCGCTGAACAAAGCTGAGCACCTGCGATCCAAAGAGGAGGTTCACCGGATTATCGCGCGCCGCCACGGCTTCGATCCCAAGCTGGAAGATGCCTTCGAAGACTGGGACACGATTGAAAACTCGCAGCGCGTGGGCAAGATATTCGACGCCATGGATTATTTCCTCGGGGTGGTGGGATTTGTGACCCTAGCGCTGGGCGCAATTGGAATCGTCAACATCATGCTGGTCTCCGTTGCCGAGCGCACCCGGGAAATCGGCTTGCGCAAGGCGTTGGGCGCCACTTACAAAAATATTCTGACTCAGTTCTTCATCGAGGGCGCCTTCCTCACTCTCTTCAGCGGAGGAATCGGGCTCTTGATCTGCACGGTCTTTGTCACTCTGCTGGCCCAGTTGCCCGCGCCGCAGGGATTTGACACACCGCGCATTGTGCCCATGTCCGCAGTGGCGGCCATTTTGTCGCTGGCCATCGCCGGCATCGTGGCCGGCATTTATCCCGCCCGGAAAGCCGCGTTGCTGGCCCCGGTTGAGGCCATGAGGCAGGAGTAGCCGTGATCCACGAGCTGGGAACGCAAGCCTATAGCGCGCTGCGCCATAACAAACGGCGCAGCATCCTCACCATGCTGGGCATGGCCTGGGGCATCGCCACGGTGGTGCTGCTTCTCGCCTACGGTGCTGGCTTCGAGCGCGGTTTGTGGGCCGCCTTCCGCTCCTTCGGGACCAACCTGGTGTTTGTGTTTCCGGGACGCACTTCGCTGCAGGCCGGCGGCACAAAGGCGGGGAGCGAAGTCCGCCTCACCATCAAAGATCTCGACTACATCCGGGATGAAGTGCCTCTGCTCAAGCGGCTCTCGCCCGAAGTGTTCAAGCAGAGCACGGTGGCCTGGGGCACGCGCAGCGCCAGCTACGGCGTAAGTGGCGTGTATGCCAACTACGCCCGCATGCGCCGCATGGAATTCGCCGAAGGCGCGCCCTTTGGCGAAGCCGAAGATTTTACCCACGCCCGCGTCGCCTTTATGGGCGCTGACGCCAAGAGGAAGCTTTTTTCTGGCCAGAACGCGATCGGCGAGAGCATCCGCGTGGACGGTATTTCCTACCAGATCGTGGGCATCCTGAAACATGTCATCAACAATAGCGACGACAACCTGAACGAGCACATCTACGTGCCCTTCAGCGCCATGAGCGATCTGAAAGACACCTACTACCTGAATTCGATTGTCATGGAATATGAGGGCGACAACGCCAAGGTGGTCAGGGCCCTGCGCAACTCCATGGCATTCCATCACAACTTTGATCCCAAAGACGAGCGGGCTGTTTTCGTGTTTGATGTTTTTTCCGACTTGCTCGACCTGCGCGTGATCACTACCGGCATCAAGATTATGCTGGGCTTCATTGGCCTGCTCACGCTGGGGATCGGCGGCGTGGGGTTGATGAACATCATGCTGGTTTCGGTGACTCAGCGGACCCGGGAGATCGGCGTCGAAAAGGCCCTGGGTGCGCATCGCTGGCACATCCTGTTCCAGTTTCTGGCCGAAGCCATGGTTATCACCGCTTTGGGAGGATTACTGGGTGTGGCATTCGCCTACCTGGTTTCCTGGTCCGTCCCGTCCCTGACCCTGTGGAGCGCATTTCAGGAAGGCGCGGACGAAGGCGATATTCACCTGACCATCGATGCTGCCACCCTCATCTGGTCCACCGGCATTCTCAGTCTGGTGGGGATCATCAGCGGCATGCTGCCCGCCATTAAAGCAGCCAAGCTCGACCCCATCGAAGCCCTAAGATACGAATAAAACTAAGAACTGAGAACCAGGAACTGAGATCTGAAACCAGACCACAGTCCTCGGACCTCAGACCACGGACGTCGGCCTCGGGGCCTCGGACCAGAAACTCAGAAACTCAGAAACTGAAAACCGCTCTTATGCAAATGCCGGGCGAGGGCGCCCGCACCACACCAAGGCGCCGCTCCCGTTAGAATCATTAGGTGACTGACTCAAACCCGCGGCTTGAACGTGTGCTGGCCCAACTAAAGCTCTACGAGCATCCATTGCTCGATTTCTCCGCCCGGGCCAAGGATGAGGCGGTGGAAGTCATCATCCGGTTCAAGGAGCCTCCGGTCCCGGTGCACACTTACTACTTCGAACTTCACCCCCGGGACCTCGATCATGCCCAGTTCGAATGGGGATTCCAGCGGCAACTCTATGACTGTCTGCACGATTACCTGGTCGAAATGTTTATCCGCACGCCCCAGGACCGGGCGGAGCGGCAACGAAAGGGCTTGTGAGCCTGCGCCAGATCATCGAACAGGAGATCGGCGAGCACGGGCCCATCCCGTTTTCGCGCTACATGGAGTTGTGCCTTTACCATCCCGACCTGGGCTACTATTCGCGGAACGCCGAACAGTTCGGTAAGGCCGGGGATTTTTATACTTCGAGTGACGTGAATGCGGTGTTCGGACGTCTTCTGGCGCGACAGTTTGACGAAATTTGGCGGGCGCTAGGGTCACCCGCCCAGATCGAAATTCTGGAACTCGGCGCCGGCCGCGGATTGTTCGCGCAGGACGTGCTTGCCTGGTCGGAGAAGAAGTTCCCTTCGTTCTTTCAGGCTCTGCATTACTCACTGGCGGAACGCTCACCCAAATTGCGAGAGCATCTTCGAGGCGTGCTCACCCGGTTTCTCGAAAGCGGGAAGGCCTCGTCGGTTTTGGAGAGTGCCAGCGAGAGCCTGCAGGTGCGCAAGCCCTGGTTCTCGGATGGGTCAAGCGGCACAGCCACAGCTCGACCCGCCGGCGGCTCCACGGGCAGTTTCTACTTACCCACGGAGAAGACACCGCAGGGCACGCCTTCAGTCGCGCCCAATAATGCCATAGACGAGCGGGACCTTGCCCCCGAGGTCCCGGCCATCGTGATCGCCAACGAATTCTTCGACGCTCTTCCGGTAGAAATACTTAGCGCTGAGGGTACGCTTCGCATATCGAGTGAAAGTGGCCGCTTCGTCGAAGCCTGGGTTCCATCCTCCGCGGAAGAATTGAAGTTTCTCGACCACTACGGAGTGCATCCCGAGCCGGGAGAACGAATCGAAGTCCCCCTGCTCGCACATCGTTATATGGAGAGCCTGGCAGCATCCCTGCGCAAGGGAATGATCATCGTAGTGGATTATGGCTACACTCGCCCAGAGCAGCTCGCTGGCCGCCATCGCGGGACCCTCATGGCGTACCGGCAGCACGCCGCCGCCCTCAGTCCCTACACAGCTCCGGGTGAGCAAGACCTCACGGCGCACGTGAACTTTACTGCACTCTCCGATGCGGTGGAAGAAAACGGCATGCAAGTGCAACCCCTTCTGACCCAGTCGCAATTTCTGATGGGAATCGGAGAGTCGAATCAATTTGCCGATGCCTTCGAAGAGTGCAACCTGCCCCAGGAGCGCGCCAAAGTCGCCTTACAACTCAAGCACCTGGTAACTCCCGCCGGCATGGGGGAAGGCTTTCGCGTTTTAATCGCGGGCAAAGATGTCGATCCCGAGCAAGTGGCGACTCTAGGCGGGTTGTCTTTTGCCAAGAGCAGGTTGTAGGCGAGGCATGAGCAGGGATTCTCCGGTGAATAAGAATCTTTCATGCGACAAGTATGATTCCTGGAGTCATGACGGATCATCTATGAAGGACCATGAGACGAACCGCGGCAGGACTAGAAGAGATCCAGATGGAAACTGAACGCCCGCCAGCTTCCTGGAAAATCCTGCTTGCCTTCTCCATGATCTACTTTGTCTGGGGATCGACGTTTCTGGCGATCCGCGTCGGGGTCCACGAGGTCCCGCCGTTCCTGCTAGCGGCAATGCGCTTTTTCACCGCGGGACTGGTGATGTATGCGTGGCTGCGGTTTCGGGGGACGCCAGCGCCCAGCCGGCGGGAGTGGGTGGCCGCCGCGGCGCTGGGAGGTCTCATCTTCGTGCTCGACTATGGATGTTTGTTCTGGGCCGAGCAGCGTGTGCCTTCCGGGATCGCGGCCGTGGTGCTGGCCACCATCCCGGTATTTATCACCTTGATGGAAATTGGGTTACTCAAGACGCAACGGCTCACGGTGCGTCTTGCGCTGGCACTGATGGTGGGCCTGTGCGGCGTAGCCGTCCTGATGAACCATTCGTTTTCGCTCGGAGAAGTACCGGTCAATCGTGCGGGCGCCGCGGCGTTGCTCATCGCGGCCGTGACGTGGTCTGTGGCTACGATCGTTACTCGCCGGCTTCCCCTGCCGGCATCGAAGCCGATGAGTGCGGCTGCCCAGATGCTCACCGGAGGAGCGCAGCTATTCGTGCTCACTGCGGGTTCGGGTGAGTTCAAAGGTTTTCGGATTCAGGCCGTGTCTTCGGGCGCCTGGTTTGCATTGGCTTATCTGATTATCGCGGGCTCGATTGTGGGCTTTACCGCCTATGTCTGGCTGCTGCACTGGGAGTCGCCGACCAAGGTCGGTACTTATGCTTACGTGAACCCAGCGGTCGCGGTTGCGTTGGGATACTTTCTGGGTGGGGAGGCGGTGGGACCGCGTACCCTGTTGGGGACGCTGTTGGTCCTGGTCAGCGTGGTGGCGATCACTACCGCGAAGCAGGACAAGAAGCGGGTCCCGCGTTCCGCCGGCCAACTGATTCAGAACACAGGCGAACAATCTGTTTGATATGTATATACACGGGTATATACCTAGGAAAAGCACACCCGCCCCATGTCAGCCATTCGTTCCCAACTCGTCAAGTGGGGAAACAGCCAGGCGGTTCGCCTTCCCAAGACCGTGATCAAGCAAGCCGGCCTGCAGGAAGGTGACGAACTCGAAATTCAGGTTCGGGAAGGACGTATCACGATTGAATCGCCGCGCCCGAAGCTGACGCTGGAATCTCTGGTCGCAGGCATCACACGAAAAAATCGTTACCCAGAGCAGACCCGGTCTGAGCCTGTGGGCAAGGAAGTCTGGTAGTGGCTGCCTACGTTCCCGATGCCGGGGACATCATCAAGCTAGATTTGGACCCACGAACCGGTCACGGGCACGGTGGTTGGCGTCCCGCCGCTCGTGCCCGAATCTACAATGCAAAAACCAGACTCGCTGTTGTAGTTCCAATTACCAATCGAGAGAGAGAGACTACCCTTTCAAAGTCCTGCTCCCGGCCCAGATCAAGACCACGGGAGTTGTACTCGCCGACGCGGTCAAGAACGTTGACTGGCGAGTGCGCAAAATATACCGACACTGCGCCGGCAGAGGTGATGGAGGCAGTCCTGGAGCGTCTTCGGGTCCGGCTGGGCCTGGCTGAGTCGTAGCTGCTTAGGGTCGCGTCATCCTCTCCGGCGTCATCAACTGATCGAATTCCTCGCCGGTGAGATCGCCCAACTTCAATGCCGCTTCGCGCAGGCTGCTGTGTTCGACGTGGGCGGTGTGCGCAATTTTGGCTGCTTTGTCGTAGCCGATCTTTGGCGTCAGTGCAGTCACCAGCATCAGCGAGTTCTTCAGGTTCGCGTCCACTTTGGCGCGATCCACCTCGATGCCTTTGATCATGTACTCGACGTATCCGTGGCAGGCGTCGGTGATCAGCGTGACCGAGTGCAGGAAGTTGTAAATAATCACCGGCTTATAAACATTCAGCTGAAAGTTGCCTTGCGAGCCGGCGAAGCCGACCGCCGCGGTTGCGCCATGGACCTGCACGCAGACCATGGTCATGGCTTCGCACTGCGTAGGGTTCACCTTGCCGGGCATGATCGAAGATCCGGGCTCGTTCTCAGGAATCGTAAGTTCGCCCAGACCGGAACGCGGCCCGGAAGCCAGCCAGCGGATGTCGTTCGAAATCTTCATCAGGGAAGCGGCCAGGGTTTCCAGCGCGCCCTGGGCAAAGACGAGTTCGTCATGGGCCGAAAGAGCGGCGAACTTGTTGGGATGAGAGCGGAAGGGGAGCCCGGTAAGGTCAGCTATTTTCTTGGCCGCGCGCTCCGCGAATTCCGGATGCGCGTTCAAGCCCGTGCCTACCGCAGTCCCGCCGATGGCGAGATCGTACAGCCCGTCGAGCGCCTGCTGCAGGCGCTTGATGTCCCGCTCCAGCAGGCTGGCCCAGCCGCCGAACTCCTGCCCGAAGGTCAGAGGGACTGCGTCCTGCAGGTGGGTGCGGCCGATCTTGACCACGTCGGCGAATTCCTTCGCCTTGGCCGCAATCGCATCGTGCACCGTCTGGATCGAGGGAATCAGGGCATTCTTCACCCGCTCGGCGGCCGCGATGTGCATCGCTGCGGGAAAGGTGTCGTTGGACGACTGCGACATGTTTACGTGGTCATTGGGATGAATCGGTTTCTTCGATCCCAGTTCACCGCCCGCCAGTTCGATGGCGCGGTTGGCGATGACCTCGTTGACGTTCATGTTAGTCTGCGTGCCGCTGCCGGTCTGCCAGATACGCAGAGGGAACTGGTCGTTGAGTTTGCCGGCGATCACTTCATCGGCAGCGAGCACGATGAGCCTGGCCTTATCGGCGGGAAGCTTGCCCAGGTCCTGGTTCACCAGCGCACATGCCTTCTTCAGGATGCCAAAAGCGCGGATCAGTTCCGGCGGCATGGTGTCGCGGCCAATGTTGAAATGCAGCAGGGAGCGCTGAGTCTGCGCACCCCAATAAACGTGGGCGGGGACCTCGATTTGTCCCATGCTGTCGGATTCGATGCGGGTCTTCGGTTGCGCGGGCGCTGCCATGTCGGATTCCTGAAGATTGAAGCAACGGGGAATTATAGCGCGTGGACTACCTCCCGATGATGGGTGCGGGCGGAGAGTTCACTTGGCAACGCTCGCAAAGGCCCTGTCTGCGCCGCGTGCTAGAATCTTTACCTTCCAGGCCAGCGTATTGACCATGCCCGGCCACGTCGTACTTTATTTCGGCAGAGACGAACAATTTGGCGACGAAACAGAGCTCCGGTGCGACCCAACAGATTCCCGATACTCTTCCGCGTCCGCAGATGAAGAGCGAGCCGGACACGAGCGCCGACGTGATCGTGATTGGCGCCGGGCCCACCGGACTGGCGTGCGCGATCGAAGCGCAGCGCGCCGGCTTCAAGGTCATGGGCATCGACAAGGGGTGCCTGGTCAATTCGATTTATCACTATCCCGCGAACATGTCTTTTTTCACCACGCCCGAGTTGCTGGAGATCGGCGACATTCCCTTCAGCACCGCCCGGCAAAAACCCACCCGCGAGGAAGCGCTCGAATACTACCGTAAGGTGACCGAGCACTATCGTCTCGATGTCAGGCAGTATCAGTGGGTGAAAACCGTGACCGGGAGCGACGACGATTTTCACATCACGGCCACTGACAGCCTGGGCCGCATTTATGATTACCGCACCCGCAAGCTGATTGTATCGACCGGCTACTACGATCTGTCGAACCCGCTCAATATCCCCGGCGAAGACCTTTCCAAGGTTTTTCATTATTATCGCGAGCCGCATCCGTTTTTCGATATGGATGTTGTGGTCATCGGCGGCAAGAACTCTGCCGCCATCTCCGCGCTTGATCTCTGGCGGCACGGTGCGCGCGTAACCCTGGTGCATCGCGGTCCTAAATTGCACAACCATGTCAAGTACTGGATTCTGCCGGACATCGAAAACCGCATCAAGAACAGCGAGATTGCCGCCTACTTCAACAGCACGGTGGTGGAAATTGGGGCCGACTACGTGGATCTCGACACCCCGGAGGGCCCGGTGCGCTTGAAGAACGATTTTGTTTTCGCCATGACGGGCTACCATCCCGATTACGATTTCCTGCGTTCGATGGGGATCGAACTCTCCACTGACCAGTGCCGTCCGGTGTGCGATCCGCTAACCCTGGAAAGCAATGTACCCGGCATCTACGTGGCAGGGGTAATTGTGGCCGGGTCAAGAACCAATGAGATTTTCATCGAAAACGGAAGGTTTCACGGCAGGCAGATCGCAGACCATCTCAAACAAAAACTGTCGGGCAAACAATCTTAGGCGAGCGTGACGACGTCTTCTCCCAACTGCTGATTGATCAGTCGCGACACCAGGGCCTTAAGTCGCTCTCCGGTCTTGGACAAGACAAAGTCCTGTTCCGGATCCGACCAGTCCAGCTTGAAGCTGGTGGCCAGCGCGGAAATCCAAATTTGCCGCACCGGAGCATTGGGAGAGATGACGAACTTGCTGCGGTCCTCAAACGAAACATGCAACGCGCCAGACTGGTCTTCTACTTCGATCTCGGACGACTCTTCGGCTCGCATCAGCGCCTTCTTCAAGGATTCGAGCGCCCAGTCTGCCCGCTTGCGAAATTCGGTTTCATCAAGCATGGATAGATTATAGTCGCTGGTCGTTAGTCGTTGGCCATTGGTCGTTGGCCAACAGTCGATAATCCGGGGTGGACCACTCTCCGTTTGCGGATCAGGACTGAGGGCCAACGGCCAGCGGCCAAAGACCAACGGCCAACGACCAATGACCAGCATGGACTTGCAACCTGAGCGCGCCTCTACCTCGATCTCACTGTCCTCGTACCTGCGACTGGTGCGCCACAACCGCAACTTCCGCCGGCTCTGGCTGGCACAGATCGTCAGTGAGATCGGCGACTGGTTTTATACCCTGGCGATTTACAGCCTGTTGCTGCAACTGACCGGCCGGGCAAGCTCAGTGGCGTTGGCCCTGGTGCTGCAGGTCCTTCCTCAGACTTTCATTGGTCCGGCTGCGGGAGTCATCAACGATCGCATCAGCCGGAAACGGGTCATGATCGCCGCTGACCTGGCACGCATGGTCATTATTTTCGCCATGCTGCTGGTACGCTCCCGATCCACCGTGTGGCTGGTCTACCCGCTCCTGTTGTTTGAGACTCTGATGGCCGCATTTTTCGAGCCTGCCCGCACCTCAGTGATTCCCAACGTCGCGGTACGGGAAGATGTGCTGGTGGCCAACACGCTTTCGTCGGCCACGTGGTCGGTGAACCTGCTGGTCGGTGCCTCGGTCGGCGGGGTCGTGGCGGCGCTGCTGGGGCGCGATGCCGTGTTCGTGATCAACGCGCTTTCATTCCTGGCGTCGGCGATGCTGATTCGTGGAATGCACTTTGAGGAACCCCATGCGCAGGCTGCGGCCCCGTTGCGGATGCACGATGCGATTGACCTTTCGCCCATATTCGACGGCATCCGTTACGTCCGTCAGGACCGGCGGCTCCTGGCAGCAGTCTGCGCCAAGGCGGGCGAGCTGATGATCGGGCCCAGCTGGGTGCTCTTTACCGTCATGGGCAACGGCTATTTCCATGTCCAGGTGCGCGGCATCGATCCTCAACGCACCGCCATGCTGGGCATGAGCCTGCTGCTGGGGGCTCGGGGGATTGGCGCCATCATGGGTCCCCTGTTCTCCGCTCGCTGGGCAGGCCGATCTGGCCGGAGGCTTCAGCTGGGCATCTTGCTTGGCTATTTCACGATTGGAATAGGGTACGTCGGCCTGGGCTGGTCACCGAACATATGGGTGGCGTGCGGGTTCATTGTTTTGGCCCACTGCGGAGGATCAACCGTCTGGGTTTTTTCCACCACAATCCTGCAATTGAACACCGAGGACCGTTTCCGCGGCCGCGTTTTCTCTACAGACCTCGGTTTCTCCATGCTGACCATTGCCCTTGGCGCATATGTGTGTGGAATATTTCTGGATCGCGGAGTCTCAGCGCAAGTCGTAGCGTCAGGGACGGGAATTATCATGCTCTTGCCCGCACTGCTATGGGCATGGGCGATGAAGGCAGAAACTCAATCACGCATTCCAGCAACCGATGCATGACCAAGCCCAGACCTATTTCGAGAGTTGGTCAATCTTGGCTGCCATGATGAAGTCGCTGCGGCTCAGGCCATCGATCTTGTGCGTCCACAATGTAATCTCCGCCTTGCCCCATGCCAGCAGGATGTCGGGATGATGTCCCTGACGTTCCGCGATCTCTCCCGCCCGGTTCACGAAGTCGAGCGCCTCCTTGAAATCCGGGAAAGTAAAGGTGCGGGTGATGTGATGCTCGTTCACCACGATCCACTGCGGCACCAGTTGCTGGATGCGTTGCAGCTCCACTCCCTTGATCGGAGGCACACCCCCGCGACAGGGAACGCAGTCCTGGCTGGCAAGATCTTCCGGCATGAGTGCTTCTCCTTCTACCGTGGCGCTCGCATGTCCACCTGATTTACCGGACACTCGCGCACGCTCTGGGTACAATTCTGATACTGGAGCTTTTTGTCCATGCAGACCTCCAGGCTGACCAGTTCTCCGGCGTGGCAGGAAATACGAAAGGCCTGCGGCGGAGCGTGGTTGGCATCGGCAAAACTCTTTTCCAAATCTGTCACGCTGAGTCGCTGCTCGTGGTTCAGCCTGGGATACTGCTCAGGCACCTGCACTCTCCTGTAAGCCTGCTCGACGCTGGCGAAATAATCCTGGGCCGTAAGCCCGCTGCAGGTGCCATGTTTCTGCCACTCATGCTGGATTAGTCCACGGGTGGGCATGAAGTTAAGCATGTGATCGACAGTGGCCGCCGCCACCGGCGCGGCCGTCGAGCACGACATGGGCGGCGTCCCGCTGTTGGCTTGCGGCCAGAGCCCGTGCAGCACAAACGCTGTGTGTCCGCTGCTTCTGCATTCGCTCGAATGGTCACTGGGATGCCTCGCGCAGTAGTTCGGCGCCCAGGAAAGCGACAGCAGGTAGTAATCGAACTGGCCTCCGCTGGGCGCGGAGTCGTTGTGATGATGGTGATGTTTGGCGAAGGCCGAGGGAGTGAGTGAAAGAAGGATACAAAGGAGAGCGTTTGCAGTCAGTGCTTTCATGCGGGTTCGTCCAGGCGCGGGTGCAAACATCATCTGCAGCCCTTTACGCCGGGTTTCTTTCGCCCTTTCGGGCCAGACAGCTTTCCACGCCAGCTACCCACGGTTCACGCCGTGGGCTGCATTCTTGCGCGCCGCTTCGCGGCTATGCTCCTAACAGGTCGCCGCTGATGGCGGACAGTTCAGAGCTGACAGCTGTCTTAGAAGGGAATATCTTCGTCACTGATGGGGCCTGATGCCGTCGCCGGCTCCGCTTCCGGCGTGCGCTGATCGAAGTTGTTTCCTCCCGAGGCCGCGCCGCGGGAGCTTCCTCCGAAGTCTCCGCCACCGCCGGCTTCGCCGCGGCCGCCCAGCAGAACCAGATCGTTCACGATGATTTCAGTCATGTATTTCTTTTGCCCAGACTGTTTATCGTCCCAGGAATGGGTGCGCAGACTTCCCTCGATGTACACCTTCGAGCCCTTTTTGAGATACTCGCCGGCGATTTCTGCTGTGCGCGCCCAGGCGGTGATGTTGTGCCACTCGGTGCGGTCCTGCCATTGACCTTCCTTGTCCTTGTAGCGGTCGTTGGTGGCCAACGTGAACTTCGCTACCGGTGTACCGCTGGGCGTGGACCTGAGTTCGGGATCCTTGCCAAGATTGCCGATGAGAATGACTTTATTGACACTTTTACCCGCCATGAGTGCTGCTCCTTCCGCCCCTTCGCCTGGAGACTAAACCGGGGAGCCTGAGAATAAACGGAATTCGAGGGGCTGGAACGCCACTATACCAGAATCCTGCCAGAGCGGTTGTGATGGATGAACAAGCGGACTTCGGGCATCAGACCTCGGACCTCCGCCACCACCGCCAGCACCTGGGGTCTTAAGGCTGAGGTCCGGCGTCCGAGGTCTGACGCTGCTTTGGGTTATAATATCGCCGATGCCGGAAGAACCGCTCAGGGGAATCGTCGGGATGGTGCCCGACGAGTTCAAACAAGAACCCAGGTCCAAGGGTCTGCTTACCCCACGCAAAAAGAAGCCCAAAGAGTTGGCGGTCATCACCGAGTGTTGCACCGGGTGCGCCGGTTCGCCTGCCTGCGTGGAATATTGCCCGGTAGAAGACTGTATGTTCTGGGTGCCGGACGAAGACAATTCTCCCTTCGGCCGCATTCAGGTGGACCCCATTCTCTGCATCGGCTGTAACAAGTGTACTAGCAAAGGCCCGGATGGCTCGTTCCTCGATGGTTGTCCCTGGGACGCAATCGTAATGGTGGACACGGCCGAGATCGAAAAAGAAGTCGGAGTAATGCCCTTCTAACTGCGAACCGGGAACGAACAACCGACAACTGAAGTCCTGGAAAACTGAAGCAAAGCGGCGCGTCAAAGTCCATACAAGTTCCCGAATACGACCTTCCAACCAATCAATTCAACGAACAAGGGCTGAGCTATTTCGCCCGTTCGCGTATGGCTTGCTCGGTTGCCAAAGCCTGTTGGCGAACGTGATCGGGAATCTCAGGCAGCTCGCGCTCGTAAGGACGGATGGCGGAAATGTCTTCGGGCTGGCCGATCAGGTAAAGCGCGCGCAGAGCTTCCCAGACCTGGTCCGTTCCCGGATCCAGGGCTGCGATGGGGTCGCCAGCGGCGATGGTTTGCCCGGTTTTGATGGACAATTCGCGGAGCCGCCCGCTGATAGGCGAGCGAACCTCCACAGTCTGTCCTCCTGATTCGAGCTTGGCAATGATGCCTCCCTGATGGATCGTCGTGCCCAGCGTGCTCGAGTCCGTGATCTTTCCGGACAGGGGTGCGGTGACCTTCGCGGGCTGCAGCAGCGCCACAATATGCGGTCTTCCGCTAGCGTCGCCGAAACGAACCAGGGACAGCGCAGCATTGCCCCGCACCATGACTGAGGGATCGTCCAGCATCTTCAACAGCGCTGCGTGGAATCCGGCGCTGGCCGCGTCTTTGCTGCTAGCATCCAGACCCATGACCCAGGCGTCGGTGTTGCGGACTTCCTCGATCGGGTACGCCGCCAGGCGAACCAGGTCGGGATACCAGCGGGTGACGTCCCGGTCATGGCGGGTCACGCGCTCGCCGATCTGCACCAGCGCGTGCTGGATGTGACGCGGCTTCTTATCGTCCTGAAGATATTCCGCCAGCTGCTTGTCCGAAAGCTGACGCCCAAACCAGGTGTTCCACCAGAACAGAAACGGCATGAGCACGATCAGCCATCCGGTTGCGAAAAACAGCAGCCGGTTGCGAGTGGACATCCGCGGCTTGGGGGGCGGGGCGGACTCTGAACCTGGCGACGTCATTTCCGGAGGGAATTCGGGAAGAGCCGACATGCTTGGATCCACGGAAACTATATCAGAACCGAAGGCAGCCTCGGTCATGTAGCGCCGGCATCCTGCCGGCTGTCGCGAGGGCATCTTGCCCGCGGCGGTGGGCGGGACGCCCACCGGACAGCCGCCGCGGCGGCGCTGCAAAGGGCCAGGCGCGACAATTTCCGAGGGCCAAAATCTCTTAATCCACTACGTCGGCATCCAGCACGCGTTCCTGCTCCAGATAGTGCGAGACGGCGAATTGCGCCAGAAGCGACGTCTCCAGCGTGATTTCCGCGCCAATCCATTCACCCTTGGCATGGGGCTGATTGGCGGCATGCTTGCAACTCCCGCTCGACCCAAATTTCGGGCCGAACGCGGCGCTCCGGATTTCATCAAACTGGCGCAGGTCGCGCCAGGCCTCATCGCCCACCGTGCCGGAGACGTCAATCTTGAGTCTCACAATGGTCATGAAGGAATCCCACCACGGAAGCAAGAAGTCACCGAGAAAAAATAAAGAAGTGTTCTCTGTGTCTCCGTGCCTCCTTGGTAAACGAACTAAAATCAAACCGCAAACAAGTGATACAACATCACGTAAATCACCACCCCGGTCACCGACACATAGAGCCAGAGCGGGAAAGTCCAGCGGGCAATCTGGCGATGCTTGTCGAAACGCTGTCGCAGGGCGCGGCTCAGAGTGATGATCACGAGCGGCACAATAGCGATCGCCAGTATGGTGTGTGAAATCAGAATGGTGAAATAGAGCGGGCATGACCAGCCTTGTCCCTGAAAATGCACCGAGCCCACGTGCGCGTGGTAGTACAGGTAGGAAGTAAGAAACAGGGCGGAGGAAATGAGCGCGGTGATCATCGCGGCGCGGTGCGCGGCCATGCGGCCGCGTTTGATGTAACTTCGCCCTACTAGCAGCAGCACCGCGCTGGTGCCGTTGAGCGCAGCGTCAATGACAGGATAGATGGCGTATTGTGCCGGGACTTGCATCAGGCGGCAGGCTTGGTGGTGCGGCGGTTCACCATGATGAAGGAGAGGCCGAACATGAAAGCGGAAAACAGAACCAGGGTTGCCAGTGACGAAACCAGGGGAAACTCGGGAAGATTCCCCGGATAAAGCAGGTCACGCAGCGCCTCCACCCCGTAAGTCAGAGGGTTGATTCGGATCAGAAATCGAATCCAGCCAGACGCACCCGTCAGTGGAAACAGCGCTCCTGAGAGCAGCCACAGCGGGATAAGGAACAAGTTAATGATGGCATGGAAGGCCTGTGTGGAATCCATATACCACGCGATGGTGAAACCCAGCGCGGTCAAGGCAAAAGAGACCAGGAAGACCGTCGCTACCACCAGCAGAAAACCCGTCAAGCCAAGATGTATTCCTACCAGGGGAGCGAAAGCGAGAAAGATCAGACCCTGAATCGCCGAGAGGGTAGTCCCGCCCAGCACTTTGCCCAGCACAATCGCCGAACGCGGTACCGGCGCCACCAGCACCGACAGCAGGAAACCCTCTTTACGATCTTCGATCACCGACATCATGGTGAAGATCGAAGTGAACAGCACAATCATGATCAAAGCGCCGGGATAGAAGTAATCCAGATAGTGCTGCTGTCCGGCAGCGTCGCCCGAACGAAACGAACTGCCAAAGCCAGAGCCGATGACCACCCAGAACAGCAGCGGCGATGCGATCACGCCCACGACGCGAGCCCGCTGGCGATAGAAGCGGACCAGTTCCCGCCACCACAAGGTGAAGGCCGGCAGCATGACTCCCGTGGTGGGAGCGGCGTTCGCGGGAAGGGTTGCCGTCTGGGTTACCACGTCAGCTCGATTTCCGCGCCGAAGGCGCTTTCTTAAGCGCGAGCCTTTTGCGTGCTTCCAGATACACGTTTAGAAAGAGTATGCCGGAAAGGGCCAGCATGATGATGCTCATGAAAAGTCCGTCCACTGTGGTAAGCAATCCGTTTTCAACAGTCCAGCCAATTCCCGCCAGCGGAACCAGTCCAAGGACAACTGAAAGCACCAGCATCATAGGCTATCTCCCTGTAGCGCCGGCGTTACGATGTTTGCTCGGCATCTTCGGTCCAGAATTTGTGGCCGGTGCGGTGGATGAAGACATCTTCCAGCGACGGTTTGCTTACGGATATCGCTTCTATCTCTCCCGGAAACGCCTCGACGACGTCGGTAATGAAACGGTGTCCATTTTCCCTCTCCAGCCGGACCTGACCTCCGAGCACTTGCGCTTGCAGGTTGAACCGAGTGCGTATCCGTTCCGCAATGGATTCCACATCGCGGGCATCGAGCAGGATGACATCTCCTCCGATTTCACGTTCCAGCGCACTGGGAGTTCCCAGCGCCACCAGCTTGCCCTCATTGAGGATGGCAAGACGGTCGCAGCGCTCCGCCTCTTCCATCAGGTGAGTAGTCACGATCACCGTAACTTTTTCTTCGTCGCGCAGGATCCGAAGATATTGCCAGAGGTCGCGGCGCGCGCCGGGATCGAGGCCGGTGGTGGGTTCGTCGAGCAGCAGTACGGCGGGATGGTGGAGCAGCCCTTTGGCCAGTTCCAGCCGGCGCTGCATTCCGCCGGAAAAGGTCTCGGCTTTTTCCCGGGCGCGATCGGACAGCCCGATGATGGCCAGCATTTCCGCAATGCGGGACTTCAGCGCCGCGCCGCGCAATCCGTAAAGATGGCCCTGGTGCCAGAGGTTTTCGGCGGCAGTCAATTTCAAGTCGATGCTCTGAGCCTGGAATACCACGCCGATCTGCCGTCGCAACTGGGTGGGCTCCTTAGCAGCGTCGAATCCCATGATCACCACGCGTCCGCCTCCCGCCACCATCAGGGTCGAAAGGATGCGGAACATGGTGGTCTTGCCGCTGCCGTTGGGCCCGAGCAGCCCGAACAGCTCGGCCGGGCGGACATCGAAGGAAACGCCGTCCAGGGCAGTGCGTCCGTCGTAGCGGTGGACGAGGTCCTGGACCGAGATCACAGCGGGTGCAGCGATGGCGGCGTTATTTTGGGAGTCGAGCGCGGCGTAAACAGGGGCTTTGGAGACCACAGGGTATTTTATCTGGAACTGTCGAACTGTGCTCGGTTGGGGGTCTTTCGCGGTCGGTCAGTTTCGCGACACAACCTGCAAAAGTCACAAACCACAAAGGACACGAAGTATCACCGAGAGATCATCCTCCTTGGAGGTTAACCGTTTCGTATTCGCCGACTGCCATTTTTCTTCGACGGGCAAAAGGCCATGCGTTCACTTTGGGTTGAGCATCATCAAGGCGAACAGCAGAGGCAGGTAGAAGACGGTTGCCTGCAGGAGCTGGCGTGCCCGTTGTCTGGAGCGCGCATTGCCAGTCGCCAGTTTCGACGTAGCCAGCCGCCCGCCGACATAGAGAAGCGCCATTCCCAGCACCAGGGCGCCGGCGAAGTACAACTTGCCGGACATGCCCAGAAAAGCAGGCAGCAGGCTTATGGGGATGAGCGCCAGCGAGTAAACCAGGATCCGGCGTCCCGTGGACTTGCCGTCCGGCTCCACCACCGGCAGCATGCGGATTCCGCCATCCTCGTAGTCCTGACGATAGAGCCATGCGATCGAATAAAAGTGAGGGAACTGCCAGAAGAAGACGATGGCAAACATCACCAATGCGCCCCATTCCAGTTGGCCGCGAGCCGCAGTCCAGCCCAGCACCCCGGGCATGGCTCCGGGGAAGGCCCCGACGAAGGTGCAAACCGGGCTGATCTTTTTCAGCGGCGTATACACACCAAGATAGACCGCCGAGGTTCCCAGCGCGAGCCAGGCAGGCCGAGGATTCAGGGCCAGGCCCAGATAAAGGGCGCCGCCGAGCGTCATCAGCGTGCCCACCAGCGCGGCATGCAGCAAGCTGAAGCGTCCGGCCGGGATGGGACGCTGCGCCGTGCGCCGCATGCGGCCATCGGTCTCCCACTCCATCACTTCGTTCAGAGCCGCGGTCCCGCCCGAAACCAGGCCGATCCCCAGTAGGGCGTGAAACAGTCCCCAGGAAAGGGAAGAGACTCCGGACTTCAAGGCGCCGAAGTAGTAGCCGCACCACGCGGTCATGATAATCAGGGTGGTCACGCGGAGCTTGGTCAGTTCAGCATAGTCGCGCGCCAAGGTCACAGCGCTGCTGCGCGCGATTAACAACGGTAGTGTTGCCGTACTCATGCGGCCACCTGCTTCCGTTCTCGCCTGGGGATGCGGTCTTCAATGGCCGGGACACGCAGCCATACCTGCGCCGCCAGGACGACGGTTGTCGCCAGCAGCAACGCTCCCACCGCAACGTGTGCCACGGTCGAAAGCACCATGGGAAGTTCCGGCTGTACCGCATCTTGTCCCCAAGCGACTCGGGTAAGAAATGCGATAAAGCCCAAACACAACTGAGCAATCAGCAGGGAGAGCACGGTGATGGCAACCCGCCGCACCGCGTCCAGCCCGGAATATCGCGACAAGGCGCGGATGGAAGTCCAGGCCAATACGATGGCCACTGTCGCGGCGTTGAGCACGTGTGGCCACCAACTAAGCCCGTGATGGCGAAACATCGCGCCCAGAATCAATTGGACATAGAGCACAAAAATCGAGAACAGGACGAGGGCAAATAGACTCGGACGCTCCCGGTCGATCTCTACCAGAGGAATTTCTTCCACCCAGTCCTGGCCGGTGAACAGGGCGATCAGTACCACCACGCAGAAAAATGTCTGTGCCAGCGCCGCGTGCGCCGAAGAGACGGCCGGAGGCAGGTAGAAGAGCACCGTGATTCCGCCCAGAATTCCTTGCGCAATGACCAGACCCAATGCGGTGATGCCCAGATACTTCATCCAGCGGCGAGGGTCGGCGCGCCATGTCCAGACCGCGAGGATGATGCTGAGAAGTCCGACGAACTGGGCGATCATGCGGTGGGTGTGCTCAAATCTTACGCCGCCTACCAGGTGCGGGATCTTGTACAGTGAACCAAATGAGGTGGGCCAGTCGGGGACGGAGAGGCCGGCATCATTGCTGGTCACCAGCGCACCAGCAATGATGAGAAAAAAACTCACCACCGCCACGAAGACGGCGAAGCGGTGATGGGCCCGGTTGTACGATACGGCGACGGTCTTCAGGAGCGGCTCCTGGGCGGTTCATGTAGCGCCGTCCCGGCGGCTGTCCGGTGAGCGTCCCGCCCGCTGCGGGAGGGCAAGATGCCCTCCCCACAGCCGGCAAGATGCCGGCGCTACCTCAAAGTGACTTACTGTTTGAAGCTTTGGTCAACCGTCTTGCTGTCTTTGGCGGCCAGAGTGACTTTCTGGTCCTGCTCGCCCAGCTTTTCCTGGACAAACGCCAGCGTGTAATCGCCCGGCGGCAGGCCTTTGATTTCATACTTCCCGTCCGCGCCGGTGACCGCGTAGAAGGGTGTCTTTACCACGTTGACGTACATTTTCATCCAGGGATGCTGGTTGCACTTTACCGGCAGCATGATTTCTTCCCGGGCGAAGCTCTTCTCGATCGCGGCTGCCTTTGGGGGCTGGGATTCGTTCCACTCACGATTGTCTTTCGGAGTGGGATGAATATTGTGCGTGGTTTCGTCGTCGTTGCGGATCTCGATATTTTGTCCCGCCATCACGCCCAGAACGTGGGGATGGTACTGGCAGCCCTTCTGGTCAATCGTGACTGAATCCTTAGGCACGTCGAATGTGCGGTCGCCTAAACCGTCTTTCACGTAAACGAAGACATTGGCCAATTTGCCATCGTTGGCCACGATGGTTTCGGCCGTGTTGTTGCCCTTGCAGGCCGCGTCCTGGCTCATGTCAATCTTCGTTGCTTTTGGAGCTGCCCCACCGAATGTGACGGTGCCGCTCACGTTGGCCGCGGTAGCTGGATCGATCGGAGTCGCGGTGGCCGCCGGCTTTGTTTCCGAGCTCGGCGAACTCGTTTGCTCTTCGTTGGTGTTCTCCTTCTTGCTACAGCCCGCCAGCAAACCCAGCAGGCCAAGCAGCAACATTGCCGCCCATAGTTTCTTATTCATTATGTCGCCCTTTCGTCAGGTGAGTATCCATAATCGAGAACGTCATTGGCCATGGGCCCTTGGTCGTTGGCTCCGTGGCTGGATGCCAACGACCAAGGACAAGGACCAACGACGAAGTTCAAAACAGAACATTCTACCGCGAACCTCCGCTGCTTGCCGCACCCCTCCGAGCGGCCGCCTGTTTCTGCCTGCTCCGCGGCTCGGCTGAAGCCTGCCGGCGTCCCATGGACGCCGCCACCCGCCGCTGTTCTTCCGGCGTGAGCTGGAATATGTAATCCACCAGCAGCTTGCTCTGGTCCTTGTCGTATCCCTGGAAAGAAGGTGGCGTCGGGCCGGCGAAGACCCAGTGATTGTTTTCCCGCCTGAACAACCCCGAAGGCATGGAGGTGCCGGGACTGACCGCTTGTGGATCCAATATCCAGCGCTCGGCCCAATCCGGCTTCAGGCGTTCTCGGGCCAGCAGGAAGTTGGGCGCGGTAGCGATCCGGTCATGTTGGGGATCGCCCGTGGCATGGCATTTCAGGCAGGGCGCGGCCGTGCTCGAGAATAGGCTGCGCGCCATGTCGGTTTCCCTGGTGCTCAGCACAGGCACTTGCTCCGGAATGTAGGGCATGGGCTGCTGCGACAGCGCCTGGAAGAAGCGCACCAGCTTGCGCAGCTCATTATCCGAAAAGGAGAAGGTGGGCATGCGTACCTGCAAGTACGGCCGCACGCCGTTCCGGTTAGTGTCGGTTGTGCTCAGGGCCGGATTGGAAAGAAATTTCCGCAGCCACTCGGGATCGACGCGCGCGCCTTCCGTCAGCAGCTTCGGAGGCAACTGCTCCTGCACATCCTGATAACGCTTCATGCCCATCAGGATCGTGCTCTGGTCGGGGGTGAACTGGTGGCAGCCCAAGCAGTTGTACTTGCGGACGATCCACCAGCCTTCCTGAATATCCTTGCGGGCATCGCCGGGCTTGTACTGATAGCTGTCGGGTAGGGAACTCTCCTCGCTGCCCAGCAGGAACGTGGTGAGATCCCGAATCTCCAACTTGGAGAGATGCAGGTTGGGCATGCGCAGGGCTTCGGTCTCCGACTTGACCTTACCCTTGTCATAGACGTTCGGTTCGGCAAGTTTGTGCTCGAAGAACCCCTTGTGGTCATACCACGGCCCCTTGGCAGGGCCTTCGGGCAGGCGCGCCAGATCTTCAGCATCGGTAATCGGTTCGGCGTTCTTGCCGCCGCGTTCCGCCACATTGGTGAAGAGGGCAAAGTCCAGACGCTCGATCGGCTTGCTGCCTTCGTAGGTCAGCTCGGTGCCGATGCGGCCTTCATCTTCGAAGCCCGAGATCTCGTGGCAACCGGCGCAGCCGTAGTGCCGAATCCACGTCTTGCCTTCCTCCTTCAGTTCAGGATCGTCCATGTAGGGAGCCGCGGCATAGGCTGAAGGCTCCTCTTTTTTCTCCGTCATCAAATAGGAGGCGATGTCTTGCGCATCTTCTTCGCTCAGGCGAAGGCTGGGCATCACAGTCATGTTCTGCACTTGCAGTTCGTGGCCGTCGTTGGGGCATCGGCTGTGTTGCAGGTCAAACTGGTAAGGCAGACCTTTCTTGGCGTAGTCCTCGGGGCCGATGTCCTTCTTCTCATACGGACAATAAGGACGCGTGCGTTCCCGCGCATTGTGAATCCAGCGCACCAGGTAATCGTAGTTGGCTTTTTCGCCCACCCGGCTCAGATTGGCGGCAAACGTCCCCCCTTCCATCTGGTCGCCTTCACCAATGGAATGGCAGGCTAGGCAGCCGCGGGTCTCGAACAGTTGCTTGCCGTGCTCCGCGTTACCAGGCTTTTGCTTGGGGAGCGGGTCGGCGAAACCCGATTGCCAGAGATATGCAGAAATCGTCTGGATCTGATGATCGGTCAGCCGGAAATTCGGCATCTTGGTGGTCGGCCGGAAATCCGTCGGCTTCTTCAACCACACCGGAATCCAGTTGCGGTTCAGCTTGAGCCGGACGTCCTTCAGGTTGGGCCCGATCTTTTTCATGTCCTGCATCAGGCTGTGAGTCTGAAAATCAAGTTGCTGAATGCGGCCGTCGATCTTGCTATTGGCAACGCGGAGCGCCACCGCCTCCTGGTTCAGCCGATTGGCTTCGTCGTTACTTGAGGCTGCATCGGCCTGCTTCATCAGGTCTGCCGCTGTTTTCGAATTGTCGATCTTCTGCTGGTCAAACAACTTCATCTGCTGCGCGAGCGAGATCAGGTCTTCCGGTTCCTTGTCGTAACCTTCGTAGCGATGGCAGCCCATGCAGCCGCGCTGCCGGAAAAGGAATTTGCCATTGGAGATATGCGCGCCTACATCGCCCACGGCCAGATGCATATCGGCGGCGTGGCAGGTCTGGCAGCCGGCCTCCGCATTCTGTTTGGGAAACAGCGGCCACAACCAGTGCTCGTAGTTGCCGTGGGCTTTTTCCATGCTGGTGGTCGCCCGACCATTGCCCTGATGGCAAGGGGAACAACCGAACTTGTCAGGATCATGCGTCTTCAGCAGTTCCGGCTCAGGATGGCTAGTAAAGGCCTGGGCGTACTCATCCGGACGCTTCTTGCCCTTCGGCGTCATCACCGCGGCCGTGACCCGGATCGGCTCGCGCACGTTCATATGGCAGGACTCGCAACGGTCCACGATATTGGCTTCCGGCACGTTGATCTGAACAATCTGGGCGTCCCAATCAGCAGCCTTCTTTTTCAAACCGTCAATCTGTGTGGGCGTGAGCTCGACCATGTGGTCTGAAACGTAGGCTGAGGTCTGATTGCTGGCCTCGGTGACCGGCTTCAGCACTTCACCCAGTTCGGCGCTTACCTTGGTACGCTCCGCCTTGAGCGAGTTGTAAGTCTCTTCCAGTTCCTGGAAGTTGTATTGCTGTCTGTGGCCGTCGGGAAATTCGACCGTCGCCTTCCTCTTCTTGTAGTCGTCAATGTCTTCCTGCTTGCTCTTCTTGCCGGAGGCGCTGGTTTCAGTCTCCAGTTCGTAAGTGAGCGCATTGACGTAGGCGCGACGATCGGTGAAAACGTTCTGCACGGCGAGAATCTTCGCGCTCAGGTCGGAGATCTGTTTTTGCAGCTCCTCTCGGCGGGGTTTGGCGGTCTCGTAGGCGTCTTTGTAGGCCTTTTCCAGCTGCTGGTACTGCGAATCCTGTTCCACTCCTTTTTCCGCCTGCGACGACTTCGACCGTGCCGTGTTCAGGAAAGCGCTGTAGCGGTCCTTCCATTCGTGCTGAAAGGCTTTCCAGGGGCGCTGCCCGAAGGATTCGTCCCACAAGGCCCAGAACAGCGTCACCATGAGGATCATCATGGCGATGACGTAATACGCCGCGTAAGATTTGCTTACAATCGGGTCCTTCTCGGGGACAGGTGGCACCAGATCCTCCAAAGTCAGTCGTCAGTCGTCGGTCATCAGTCGTCAGCAGCAAGATCAAGAGTCACTCGGTTGGCTGATGACCGACGACTGACGACCGACGACTGGCCTTCACACGTTAAACCACGGCGTTATCCACACGTACTTGATATGCCACGCCAGGCGCAGGAGCATTTTTGCCGGCAGGGCCACCATGCTGAGCACGAAAAACATCATGATGGAATACTGCAGCAGGCTCATGCGCTTGTAATCTTTCGGGTTATAACGCCGGAACAGGGCGTGCATGACAAAGCCGCCGATGACGTAAAACCCTCCTACCACGATGGCGCCGAATATCGCTTTGCCCAGATTCGAAGTAATGCCAAACAGATCGGGCAGATCGCGGTTGACCTCATAAATAAGCCGATTATGGTCCCAGGTCTGACCCGGCCAGAACCATTGCCATCCAGGGCCGCGGATGAACGTCCCGATAATGATCATCGAGACCCACAGAATGATGAAGCCGAACAGAAATGTACCGATGGAAAATTTGCGCTGCTTCCAGGTGTAGTAACCGCTGCCCAGCGGGTTGGTGTCGATGTAAGGAATCGCCATCAGGCCGATGATAATCAAAGTGGGCATGACCACGCCTGCAATCCAGGGATCGAAGTACACCAGCATTTCCTGCAGCCCCAGAAAGTACCAGGGGGCCTTCGCTGGATTCATGGTCAGGTTGGGGTTCGCCGGCTCTTCCAGGGGTGCATTCAGCGTGATCGACCACACCATCAGGATGATGGTGACAATCATGGCGGCAAGAAATTCTATCCGCAGCAGAAAAGGCCAGACATGGATTTCTTTTTGCCAGCCAGGGCGGAAAGGCCAACTCTTGCGATGATGGGTCTTGGCCATCGCCGGATTGGTTTCCAGTTGGCCGATCAGTTCGTCGTTGGCCTTGGCCTGCTTCCACGCCAGATAAATGTAGAAAACGAGCAAAGGAATCAGCCCTACAATGGGCACGTTGTCAGGCGCCGAACATATCTCCCAAAGTTGCCGCCAATCCATAATTGCTCCGAACTTGTAGCGCCGGCATCCTGCCGGCTGTCTCCGGGGTCCCCCCGGACAGCCGCCGAGACGGCGGCGCTACGCAAACCGATCCACGTAGGCCCGGACGGGTCGACGACCCGTCCCACACAATCCCGCCCTACTTCTTCGACTCTTTTACTTCCGAAGCCAGCATGACCGGCGCCGGTCCCGAAATTCCGCCGTCTTTGCGTACTCGCCAGAAGTGGACAATCATCAGCACCGAAGCCACAATCGGAATCCCGATGCAATGCCAGATGTAGGAGCGCAGCAGCGCGTTCGCATCCACAATCGAACCGCCTAGCAGTCCGAAACGCACATCGTTATAAGGCGTCATGCGCAGCGCCGGACCAAACGGGCCCTCGTGGCCGAGCAGCGGCGTGGCCCGTGCCATGTTGGTTCCCACCGTTACTGCCCAGAATCCCAGCTGATCGTCCGGCAGCAGGTAGCCGGTGAACGAAAGTAGCAGAGTGAATACCAGCAGCAGCACGCCGATGTTCCAGTTGAATTCGCGCGGCTTCTTATACGAGCCGGTAAGAAAGACGCGAAACATGTGCAGCCAGACGGCAATCACCATCAAGTGCGCCGCCCAGCGATGCATGTTGCGCAGCAGCTTGCCGAAAGGCACGTCATGCTCGAGATAGAGCACGTCGCGGAAGGCCTGCACCTTGCTGGGGTGGTAATAAAACATCAGCATCACGCCGGTGAGAGTGAGCACGATAAAGAGGTAGAAGGTGATTCCACCCATACCCCAGGTATAGCTGTAGCGCACCGCGTCCCGGTTGATCTTGGCCGGGTGCAGGTGCAGGAACACGTTCGACAGCACCCCCAGCGCCCGGTTGCGCGGCGTGTCGTCGTGCTTGTGGCGGAAGATCGAGGTGTAGACCTGGCTCTTGGTGGGATCTTTGAGACCCTCGATCTGCTCCTTGGCCTTCGCCGGCATATCGGTCTTGAGCGACTGGACGTCTTCCTTGATGCCAGCCTTGACCTTATCCAGCAGGCCAACCTGCTTGCCGTTGTTCCCGTTTTCTTCAGGCATTGGACCTCTTCTCGTTTCACGTAGGGCAGGTGTCCTCACCTGTCCAGTCGAGCGAAGCTCGACATTGCTAAGTCGGCAGAAACGCCCCTGGGTCATTGAAGTGACTGGGTTGTCCCTTGGGCCATTGATAAAGTTTGGAAACGTCCACCAGAATCTGACCGTCGGGCGCAATCTCCACCTTGGCTCGGTCCATGGGACGCGGTGCCGGTCCTTCGAAGTTGATGCCTTCACTGTCGTACCCGCTGCCGTGGCAAGGACACTTGAACTTGTTCTCGGCCGGCTTCCAGTCAGGAGTGCAGCCCAGATGAGTGCAGCGCGCGTAAATCACAAAAATGCGGTCGGGCGTGCGGTCCACCCAGATGCGGAATTTCTGCTGAAACTTGGTATCCACGCCCAATCCGAAATCCGCGGGATAGCCAATCTTGAACGAGGTGGCCGGCTCGAAGAGCGTGCGCGGCAGAAAGAAGCGAAAGAAAGCGATGAACCACGCGGTCATGAAGGCCGCGAATGCAGCCCAGGCAAAGCGACGGCGCGATTGATTGAGATCGTTGTCTTCCGGCCCGACCGAGGCCACGCCCGCGGACGCGGCTGCTCTCGAAGTCCCCACCGCGGGTGTGCCGACGTAGGTATTGGACTCGCCGCCACGTGCAACGGTGGCAGCAGCTGAGGGTGGACCGGTGGCAGGGCGGGGAGCCGCGGCAACTGGCCTGGCTACCGGAGCCGCAACCGCAGCTGCTGGCGGGGCTTCCGCGGCGGCAGGTTCTCCCAGCAGGGCTGCGACTTCCGCATCGGTCAGGGCCGGCAGGCCCTTGCGTCCACGGCGCGCCTGCTCGGCGGCAATGGTGGACTTGCTCCACTTCTTTCCTTCCGCCACCCACTTGGCAACTTCCGCGCTGATAGGACCGCTGGGCGCTTTTGCCGCCGGCGCGGCCGCAGCGGGAGTCGCAGCAGCGGCCGGCGCGGCAGGAGCGCTGGCTTCAACCGGTTCGCCGAGCAGAGCGGACATTTCCGCATTATTCAGCAGCGGCAAGCCCTTGCGGCCGCGACGCGCCTGCTCGGCGGCAATGGTGGACTTGCTCCACTTCTTTCCCTCCGCCACCCATTTTGCAACTTCTTCGCTGATGCTTCCTGCGGCGGCGGGAGCCGCGGCCGCGGGTGCCGATGGCGCCGGCGCGGATGCTGCCGCAGCCGGAGCAGGCGTGCTCGCCGGGGCGGATGGTGCAGCCGCGCCGCCAACCTCCCACGGCATAGGCTGGCCGACTTTGAGCGCCTCGATGTCGGCGTCCGTCAGCAACGGCAATCCCTTGCGCTGGCGATAGGCCTGCTCCATGCCGATCACGGAGTTGTTGAGTGCCGGTCGAGGCAAGGGCGGTAGACGCCCGAGAATTCCGCTCTTAGTCTCGTCTGCCATCCGTTCCTTCACTCCTCGGAACCGCCACGTCCCACCAACCGACGATCCAGGTAAGCCCGGACGCCCTCGTCCGGGGCGGGCGGCTCGCCAAGATCCTGACCGACTGAATCCTGACCCACCTGACCGCAATCCACCAAACCCAGACCCAGCAAACCTGCGACCCCTCTTTAATTCCTTAAACCCCTTGCGGAGCACCGCTCGGCCCGGCGGCTGAGGGTACCCGCCCCTACGCGGGCGGTGGTTAGTGAGCTGCGACCAGGCGCTCCTCATCCTGAGCCTGATCGGCTCCGATTGCGCTCTCTACCAAAGCCGCTAAAGCCGCGATGAACGCCGGCGAATCGTTCAAGCCAGAGGTCATCTCGAACTGCTGGATTCCAAGCGCTGCGGCTTCCTTGCGGGCTTCGTGGTCGATCTCGCCGAGCGTCTCCACGTGATCGGAAACAAACGCGATGGGCACAACACAAACTTCACGCACTCGCTCCGCCGCCAGATCACGGATGGTGCGGTGCAGCGACGGTTGCAGCCACCTGCTGGCGCCAACCTTACTCTGGTAGCAGAGCCGGTGGGGATGGCGCCATCCGCCGCGTTGCATCACCAGTTCGACCGTCTCTTCTATTTGACGCTGATAGGGATCGCCCTTTTCGATGACCGACACGGGCACGCTGTGTGCGCTGAATACGATCTCCGGGCAACCCGACTGGGGAAAGCGGGCCAGCGCTTTATCAATTTTTTCGAGCACAGCATCGAGATAAAGAGGGTGGCGGTAGAAGGGACCGATCGTCTGCGTCGGCGTGTCATCCGGAAAGAGGCGGCGCCATTCGTTGAGACTGCTCCCGGTTGTGGTGCTCGAATACTGGGGATAAAGCGGCAAGAGCACGACTTCGTCACAGTTAGCCGCGCGCAACTGTTCGACCGCCTCAGTGGTGAAGGGATGCCAGTAACGCATGGCCACGAAACAGTGAGCGTCAAGGCCATCGGCCCTGAGGCGTTGCTGCAGCGCGTCGGCTTGTTGCCCGGTGAAGCGCCGTATGGGCGAGGCCCCGCCGATGGACTCATAATGATGCTGAACTTTCCTGGCGCGGGTCGTCGAAATCAGCCTAGCGAGCGGCTTGCGCCCGATGCGGGCAAAAGGGAAATCAATGATATCGGGATCGCAAAAAAGATTAAAAAGAAAGGGTTCGATCGCTTGCGGCGTGTCAGGGCCGCCGAGCTGAAAGAGAACTACTCCTAGCCGCCGTCTTGGGTTAGCCATCCCCCGGGGTTCCTTGAAGAAGGAGGATGTTACTCAAAATCCGTGGGCCGCGTCAACGAAGAGTTGCGGCTGGGTGCGCTATTTCGAGGTGCGATGGATCTCGATCTTGTCCCCGATTTCGATACTCATCAAGTCCTCGCCCACTTCCAGCGGCCCGGAATAAGTTTTTCGTGTCTGGGCCACCAGGTCTTGAGCATTAGGAGGCACAATGTGCGAATAGACTGCCAGCCCTGGGCTTTACCTGGCTGAAAATCGTTCCTGCCTGCTCGGCGGTGGTGTGGTGCGCGATTACTTTCTGCGTTCGCTCCGGGTTGAAGACAGCGTTGCCGCCCCGAAAACCTTCGGGATCGATCACCTCGTGAATCAGCACATCCGCGCCCTGAGCGAAGTGGATCAGATTCTGGCTGTAGCGGGTATCGCCTGAGAGCACCACGGAGTGTCCGCCATAGTCGACGCGGTAGCCGAAGGCGGGCTTGATCGGAGCGTGGTCGACGGTGAAGGCGGTGACCTTCAAATCGCCGTTCCGATAAGCCACACCCTGCTCGATGTCTTTGGCCACGACGACTACGCCCTGAGTGGGAAGCATCTCATCCACATCGCGTCGGACATGGATATCGAACTGGTAAGCCCGCTCCAGGTGCGACATCATGTGCGCCGTGCCCGCTGGTCCCCAGATCCGCAGAGGCGTGCTCCTGCCCAGTATCCAGCCGGTCAAATAAAGGTCAGAAATTCCGACAATGTGATCGGAGTGCAGGTGGGTAAGAAACAGGGCACTGAGGTCGGCGAATGGTGCCTTGAGCTGATAGAGGCGCAGGGTTGCGCCACGCCCGCAATCGAACAGCAGCTTCTCTTTTCCCGCCTCCACCAGGATGCTGGGTCCGAAACGCTCCATGACCGGACGGGGAGCGCCCGTTCCCAACAGTGTGACTTTAAGGTTTTGCGAATATGCAGGCAGGCCGAAGGCGACGGTTGCAATGAGGAGTAAGACGGCTTGCGGCCAGAGATCTTTGCCTGGCTTCATAAATTTACGCGTGAGAAGATTCGGCCTGCCGGGGAAAGTCGGTGCTGGTTTGCATGAACTGGATGATGGAGTCCGCAAACTCCGAGGTCCCGGCTTTTCCGCCCACATCGCGAGTGAGTTTGTCCTTGGTGCGATACACCTTTTCCAGCCCGTCGTGAATCTTATCCGCCGCATGGTGTTCGCCCAGGTGGCGCAACATTAACTGGGCGGAGCGGATGACCGCCGTTGGGTTGGCCAGGTTCTGGCCGGCAATGTCGGGCGCCGAGCCGTGCACCGCTTCGAAGATGGCGCAGCTGTCGCCCAGGTTGGCGCTGGGCACGAACCCCAGCCCGCCCACGAACGCGGCGCAGAGGTCGGAAATGATGTCACCGTAAAGGTTTTCCATGACCAGCACGTCATATTGATAAGGATTCATCACCAGCTGCATGCAGGTGTTGTCCACGATGTGCTCGCCGTAGATGATCTCGGGATACTCCTTGGCGACCTCGCGGCAGCAGCGCAAAAACAGGCCATCCGAAAGCTTCATGATGTTGGCTTTGTGGATGGCGTGAATCTTCTTGCGCTGGTTTTTGCGGGAATATCCAAAGGCGAAGCGCGCGATCCTGGTGGAGGCCTTTTCGGTGATGATCTTCAGGCTTTCCACCACGCCCGGCACCACTTCATGCTCGATTCCAGAATACAGGCTCTCGGTATTTTCCCGGACGATAATAAGATCGACGCCAGGATAGCGGGTCGGAATATGGGGCAGGTTCTGTATGGGACGGAAGTTGGCGAAGAGCTCGAACTTCTTGCGCAGAGCAACGTTGATACTGGCAAAGCCTCCGCCCACGGGCGTGGTCACCGGCCCCTTCAGCCCCACCCGCGTCCGTTCGATGGAGTCGATCAATTCCTTGGGAATGTATTCGTTGTACTTGGCAAAAGCCTCGGCCCCCACCTGAAAAATCTCCCAATCAAACTTCACGCCGGTGGCCTCAAGAATGCGGACGGTCGCCTGCATAACTTCGGGGCCAATGCCGTCGCCGGGAATCAGTGTGACCTTGTGAGCCATAAGGGCTTTGTTAGTTGTGTGGCCGCGGGCGAGTCGCCCGCGGCCACATTACCCCCTTCAACTCTTCGCCATGCCCTTGCGAACTTCGGGTGTTTCCTTGGTCTTCAACAAATCTTTCAGCTCGGCCATGAACTCCTGCACGTCTTTGAAGTCAAGATAGACAGAAGCAAAACGAACGTAGGCCACTTTGTCGTAGCGACGCAGCCGGTTCATGATCAGCTCGCCCACTTCGCTGGTCTTGCGCTCGCGCTCCGGCGACTCGATGACGAACGCTTCCGCTTCGTTGACGATTTGCTCCAGCCGGCTGATGGGCACGGGACGCTTCTCGCAAGCCCGCAGCAGGCCGTTGAGCACTTTCTGGCGGTCAAATTTTTCCCGGCGGCCGTCCTTCTTGACCACCATATAGGGGATTTCATCGATCCGCTCGTAGGTGGTAAAGCGCTTGCCACACTTCAGACACTCGCGGCGGCGGCGGATGGAATCGGCTTCCTTGCTCTCGCGCGAGTCCACCACTTTGTCATTTTCAAAGCCACAGAAAGGGCACTTCATGTCAGACGGGAGTCTTCGCTTGCATTGTAACAGGGGGAAAGAAGGTACCGGCGCAACCCACGTAGGCCCGGACGCCCTCGTCCGGGCGGGCGAGCAACACCCGCCCGCGGTTTTGCTTTGGCATCAACCACACCTACGGGGCTGCAGCCTGGGGCGGGTGAGGGCACCCGCCCTACGCAAGTTCAGCCGGCGGGAGGCGATGCCGGAGCCGGCGTTTCCACCTCATCCTCTTTCTCGTGACTCTCTTTAGAGAGCTTGCGTAAAGAGAGCCGTTCCCGGTGGGCGAGCAACAGCCCCGCTGGGATGACCGCCACGAAACTTACCAGCCAGAGCATGATGCCGCAACTGGCCGCCAATTCTCGGGGCACGTCAAAGATATGTTCCAGCGCTGCGATGGTGGCAAGTTGCGAGCCGCCTCCCACGCCGGGCAGCTGAATCACCGAGCCCACCATGCTGGATCCCATGAGCAACAGCACCTGGCTCTGGGGAATTTCGAGCGGTTCGGCCTGATAAGCGTGGGTCACTTCTTTATAGGCGACCGCGATCATTGCCCACATGGTGACCGAAACCACGGCCAGCATTACGAACGACCAGGCGTCGTGAATAGTGTGCAGCCCGCCCCGAAATTCCCGGATGCGCAGCGCCACGCGATGGCCCAGGTTGGAGGCAACGTGAGCAAACCTGTGCTCCACCCAGTTGGCCAGCGCTTCTCCACTTCGGCTCACCACGATGGCTCCTATGGTCAGGCCAATCGACAATGCCAAGAAGGATAGCCCGACCTTCTGAAAAACACCGTTGTAGGGGAGGCGTCTGGGCGCGATGGCAAAAAAGGCCGCCAGAACCAACAGGATGGTGAAAGCTCCAATGTCGAAGATGCGCTCTACTGCCCAGACCGCCAACTGAGAGGAAAACGACAAGTCCTCCCGGCGCGCGATCAGGTAGGGGCGGATAAGTTCTCCGGGACGTCCCAGCAACGCCAGGCCTGTAAAACCAACCAGGGTAGGTCCGATCAACTTCCAGGCTGAAGCCTGTGGCCGCACGGGCCGCAAAAAGATCTTCCAACGAAGGGCACGCATCGCGTAGGCCACATAGATCAGCGCCACGGCGTGGAGGAGGTGATAGATGTGCGGGGGCTTGCCCAGGTTCCCGCCTTCGCTCCAGAAGGTGGCCCAATCGAAGTGGCGCCAGGTCCGGAATTGCATGTAAACCAGCACCGCGAACACCACGAGCGCCAGCGTGTATAAGAGAATGCGTTTTCTGTCCATGTCGAAGGAAAGGACTCCAACGGCTGGCACGGCGCCGAGCACGGCACTGACCCAGGCGAATGACCCAAAGCAACCGCTCCAAGGTAAATGACGCCGGGGCGCGGGTCAACGCATCACGCCGGCAGAAGTGAATGCCCCCGTCTGGAATCTGGATGGTTCAGCGCGACGCCTGGGAGGAAAGATCGGCAGGGATGGCGGCCTGCCTGGCCGCCGCCGATTGAGGCAGACCCTTTTGCCTGAGATTATCTTTCGCGCTCGCCGCCGCAGCTTTGCGTTGGGCGATCTTCTTGCGATTGTAATCACGAACGATTCGTGCCACGTAAGCGCGAGTCTCATTATATGGCGGCACACCGCCATACTGTTGCACCCGCAACGGTCCAGCATTGTAAGCGGCCAGCGCCTTGATCACATCGAAGTTATAACGCTGCAGCAACTCGGTCAGGTAGCGTGTGCCGCCCTCCACGTTGGCGCGGGGGTCGAAGGCATTGGATACGCCCAGCTTTGAGGCGGTCCCGGGCATCAGTTGCATGAGCCCTTGCGCACCCTTGGGAGAAACGGCCCGCGGATTGAATCCGCTCTCGGCATGAATCACGCTGCTGATGAAATCGGGATCGATATGATGCTGGTCGCTGATGGTATTGATTACTTCGTTCAAGTCCTGTGGCTTCAGATTCTGCGGTTTGAGTTGCGCGGGTTTCGGATCTCTTGATCCCGCCAGCAGTGCCGGCGCAACTGGCGGCGCCTGGTCCTTCTCGAAGCGTTCGATCTGGGCAGTCGAAATATCGACATAGCCCTTGTCGGCTCCAAGATAGAGACGAGTTACCGAGCCCACGGTTTCCCGCCGCTCGTGGGGAATCGAAAAGCCGTTATGCAGGATTGCCAGGTCGGTGCAAAGGGCCGGGGTGGCAAGAAGGAACAGTGCCAGCAGGATCTCGACTTTCTTCAATGGGCTCATTCTGTCGTTTGCTGCACGGCCCTGAATTTGTAGCGCCGCCGTCCCGGCGGCTGTCCGGCGCGCGTCCCTCCGGCGCTACAAAGGACCCAGTACCTGTTCAATGGCGGCAGCGACCCCGCTCTGATCATTCGGCAAGGTCACCATCCAGCCGTCGCGGCGCAACTCCTCGGCCGCATTCCCCATAATAAACGGCACTCCCGCGAAGGCAAGCATTTCTATGTCGTTGTAATTGTCACCAATGGCCATGACCTCTTTGCGGGGGATGCCGCGATAACTAGCCCATCGTTCCAGCGCGTGGCCTTTGGAGCATCCCTGATTGAGCACGTCCACGATGGAGAGATCGCGGGCCGCGTACTCGGTCCGAAGCACAGTAATGTCTTTGTCCAGGTTACTGGCTGCCAGCGTCGCCAATGCCTGCTGCATGCGCGGGATCGGCCCGCAGAACATGGCCTGCACCGGATCGCTGGTCAGCGCGTTTTCAATGGGAACAACGAAGTCAATATATTGCAGGTTCTTTTCCAGCCAGCGCTGAATGCTCACATTCAACTCATCCATGTGCTCGAGCACAATCGCGCCTTTGGCCTCGGTATCGAAGGTCAGGACCGTATTTCCGCGGAATTCCCGCATACCGGCACAAAGCCGGCGGCAGGTTTGGGCGGGGAGCATGTCGCGATGAAAAGTTTCGCCGCTCAGCGAACGCGTGATCGCGCCGTTTGAGCTGATCACCCACACGTCGAAGCCCAGTTGCTGCACTATGGGGAGGGCAAAAGTGTGGCGCCGTCCCGTGACCACCACCACCTCCACCCCGGCGGCGTGGGCCCGGCGCAACCCTGCCATATCAGCGGGAGAGATTTGAAATTCAGGGTTCAGCAGAGTGCCGTCGATATCGACACCCAGAAGGCGGATGGGAGGTTTCACTAAGGGATTTTAGCAGCAGACAGTACGTGGGGACAGCCGCCCTTGGCTGTCGGGTGGAGCGAGATCCGCAGCCCATCTCCAACCGGTTATGGCGGTTTATGTAATCGCCAAGACCCGCGTACTATACTGCTGCATTCGCATGGGATCATTACTCTTTTTCGCGTTTTCGTGGTGGGGCATCCTGCTGCAGGCGTTCGCCATCATTCACTTCATCCGGCGCCGGCCCGATACCTTCTGGTTGTGGATCATTCTCATCGGCGGCTGGTTGGGGGCCCTGGTGTACATCGCGGTTGAAGCCGTACCAGACGCTGGTCTGCTGCGCCAGTCGTTTAAGGTTTTTCCCCGGCGCAAGCGCATCCGGGAACTGGAGGCCGCTATCCTGGACAACCCTTCCGCGGGAAATTACGAAGAACTGGGCGACCTCTACCTCGAGGAAGGGCAGTACGCCAAGTCGCGACAGGCTTACGATAAGGCGATCTCCTCCCGCACTGACTCGCCCGACCCGTTCTACCGTCGCGGCGTGGGTGCCATCATGATGGGTGATTTTGCGGCCGCCCTGCCCGACCTGGAGCGTGTGGTCTCAAGCGATCCGACTTACGATTTTCATCGCGCCGCGGGACTACTGGCCCACGCTTATGCCAACTCTGGCCAGCCTGAAAAGGCCGCAGCGCTGTTCCAGCAAGTGATCAAGATCTCCACCTCTTCCGAAACCTATTACAACTACGCGTGCTTTCTCGCCTCCCAGCAGCGCAACTCCGAGGCCCGGGACTGGGCCCGCCAGATCCTGGCGAAGAAGCCCACCATGCCGGGATATCTGCGCCGCCGTGAACGCCCCTGGTTTCGTAGAGCGAACACCCTGTTGATGCGCCTGCCCTCGAACTGAGAACTGATAACCAGAAACTGACATCTGAGAATCGAAAACCAGAAGGAAGACCGTAACGCGAAACAGTCCACCCACGAATGCTAAACTTCCGATGTGTCCCCGATCGCCTATCTGGAGTGCACCAAATGTGGTGCACATATCAGCGCCGACCAGCCGCAGACGGTTTGCCTGAACGAGGGCGGCGTACTGCACGTCCGCTACGACCTTAAGAACTTAAAGAACAACTTTAACCCTGCTTCGCTGGGCTCGCGGCAAGCGACCATGTGGCGCTACTCCGAAGTGTTGCCGGATGCTCCGCCGGTTAGCCTGGGCGAAGGCTTTACGCCCATGCTGCCCAGCCGGGAGTTTGCCAATACATTCATCAAGGATGAAGGCCTGAATCCGACCGGTTCCTTCAAGGCGCGTGGGATGTCAGTCGCAGTCACCATGGCGAAAGCCTATGGCCTGACGAAACTGGCGGCGCCCTCGGCCGGAAACGCCGCCAGCGCCCTGGCTGCCTACGCTGCCGCTGCCGGTATTGAGGCCCACATCTTCATGCCCACGGACGTGCCCCTGGCCAATCGAGTGGAATGCGAAAGCTACGGCGCCAGAGTCACCCTGGTGAACGGCCTTATTAGCGACTGTGCCCGCTTGGTCGCCGAGCGAAAAGAGAAAGAGGGGTGGTTCGACGTCTCCACGTTAAAGGAACCGTTCCGGGTCGAAGGCAAAAAGACCATGGGATACGAGGTGGCCGAGCAGTTCAATTGGAGGTTGCCGCAGGGCATCATTTATCCCACGGGCGGAGGGGTCGGCCTGATCGGGATGTGGAAAGCCTTCGAGGAGATGGAAGAGCTGGGCTGGATTGGATCCGAGCGCCCCAAGATGATAGCTGTGCAATCAGCCGGTTGTGCACCAATTGTTAAAGCGTGGGACGAAGGTAGGCCCACTGCCGATTTCTGGCCTGATGCCGCAACCCTGGCTGCCGGACTCCGCGTACCCAAAGCCTATGGCGACTATCTGATTCTTGAGATCCTGAAAATGAGCGGTGGCACGGCACTAGCTGCAACCGACGCAGAAATAATGGATGCGTTCCACCACTGGGCCAGAGTGGAGGGAGTGTTCGCGGCGCCGGAAGGCGCTGCTTCCCTGGCGGCCTATCGCAAGCTGCGGGCACAAGGCTTCTTTTCGGCAGAGGACAAAGTCGTTCTCTTCAACACCGGTTCAGGCCTGAAGTATCTCGATGTAATCGAGAAGCAGCCAAAAAACGGGAGGCCAGCCCCAAGGCACATCGGCGGGATCATTGGGCCGTATTGAGTAGCGCCGGCATCCCTTCGACTTCGCTCAGGGCAAGCTTTACCGGCTGTCCCGAGGGTGTCCCGCCCACGGCGTGGCGGCGAGACGCCCGCCGCCACAGCCGCCGGGACGGCGGCGCTAAGAGAATCGGAGACTGCGCTGTGCCGACACCCTAGATTCCTCTCCCGTGCTACATTTCCCACAGCGCGTGTCTAAATCATGGAACAGCGACTCATCCTCATTAATCTGCTGATCAAGCTGGGTGTGGCGGCCTCGGCGGCCAGCATTCTGGGGCGCTCGGTGGAGTTCAAGTCGCTGCTCTTCCGCGATGAACGCAACTGGAAGCAGCAAATCTATCTCGTTCTGTGGATCGGTATTCCCCTGGCCTTAGGCGTATGGATCCGCTTCGGCGTCAGGAGTTTTGCCGCGGGCGACTTGTCTTTCGAAACCACCCTGCTGCTGGGTGTGATCGGCGGACGCTTTACCGGCGTGCTGGGCGGCCTTCTGCTGGCCCTACCCGCGCTCTGGCACGGGGAATGGGCGACCCTTCCATTCAACGTTCTGTGCGGCTTCGTGGCTGGGCAACTGCACAATTTCGCTCCCAATCGCGAGGACATCTGGTCGTTTTCCCCGTTCGTGGACCTTAGTATTTATCGCTGGATCCGGCGCAACCTGCCGACACCGCACCCGTTCGAATGGCAGACCATGTTTTTCGTCACCATCGTGGGGCTGCGTTTCGTGCAAAGCGAGCTCTCCCGGTTTGCCCCGGGCCGCACCTTCAGCCTCGAGAGCCCGACCTGGTGGGTGGAACTCCTGATTTACGCCACGTCGGTTACCGTCATCGGAACCGAGCTCAAGATATGGAACAGCGTTCGCATTCAGATCAAGCTGGAAGAACAGGAACGCCTCCTGTTGCACTCCCGCATGTCAGCATTGCAGAATCAGATCAATCCGCACTTCCTCTTTAACACGCTGAACTCGGTTTCCTCGCTGGTTCGCTTTGATCCCGACACTGCCCGCCAGCTGATCATCAAGCTGGCCAACATCCTGCGCCGCCTGCTCAATAGCAGCGACGCCTTTGTGCCGCTGCGTGAGGAACTGGAATTTATCGACGACTATCTGGATATAGAAGTGGTCCGTTTCGGTCGCGACAAATTGCGGGTAGTCAAGGAACTCGATACCTCGTCGCTGGACACCATGGTCCCCAGTATGCTGCTGCAGCCCCTGGTGGAGAACTCGATCAAGCACGGCCTGTCGTCAAAGATTGATGGCGGCAGCATCTTCCTGCGCAGCCGCCTCACCGATTCGCACTTGATCGTCGAAGTGGAAGACGACGGAGTGGGTATGGGCTCAGCCAATCTGTTGGAGCGGCCGAGCGGACTGGGCGGCACCGGCATCGGGATGGCCAATGTGGCGGAACGCTTGAAGGTGCTGTACGGTGACAGCGCCCGCATGACCATCGATAGCCGCGAAGGGAAGGGAACTCTGGTCAGGCTGCGCTTGCCCGTCTTACAGGGATCGGGCGCGATCCCGGAAGCCTTCTATGAAGCGCGTTCCAGCACGCGCCGGTAAAACTCTTCATATTGCGGAATGATTCGGCTGGCACAGAAGCGCGATTGCGCCACCGCCCGGCTGGCCTTGGCCATTTTTCTTAACGAAGTTTCGTCGCCCAGCAATTCGATGGCGTAGCGCGCCATGGCGTCCACATCTCCCACGTCGGCCAGATAGCCGCTCTTGCCGTGTTCAATCAGTTCAGGGATGCCACCTACGCGAGTGGCGATAGGCACCACTTCACAGGCCATGCCTTCGAGCGCAGCCAGCCCGAACGACTCCAGTTCACTCGGCAATAGCAGGATGTCAGCCAACGCCAGCTTCTCCTGTACCTGGTCCTGCTTGCCCAGAAAGATCACGTCGTTGTGAATGCCCTTCTGCACTGCCAGCCATTCCGCGCGGGAACGGTCGGGGCCGTCTCCGATCATCAGCAGCTTGGAAGGGATTTGCTTGCGTACGCGGTCGAAAACTTCAATGCAGTCGGTCACTCGCTTCACCGGACGAAAATTGGACAGATGCAGGAGCAGGCGCTCGCCGTTGGGCGCGTATTCCTGTTTGAGTTCCGAAGCCTCTTCACCCCGGCAATACACGTCGCAATTGACGAAGTTGTAGATCACCTGGATGTTGTTCCGGATATCGAACTCGCGCAGGGTGCGCTCCCGCAGATATTGCGAGATGGCAGTGACCCCGTCGCTCTGCTCGATGGCGAATCGGGTGATGGGAAGATAGGAGCGGTCCAGGCCCACCAGGGTGATGTCCGTTCCGTGCAATGTGGTCACGAAAGGCAGCTTGCGCCCGCGCGGTTTGGCCGCCATCATTTGGCGCGCTAGCAAGGCGCTGACCGAGTGCGGAATCGCATAGTGCACATGCAGGAGATCAAGGTCGTAAAGTTCGGCAACCTCCGCCATGCGCGAGGCCAGCGCCAAGTCATAAGGAGGGTACTCGAACAGCGGGTAGCGGGAGACTTCCACCTCGTGATAGTGAATGTTGGGATGCGGACCGCTTAGCCGAATGGGCTGAGCGTAGGAAATGAAGTGAACTTCGTAGTCGCGCTCCGCCAGCTCGAGCCCCAGCTCGGTCGCGACCACGCCGCTGCCTCCGTAAGTGGGATAGCAGGTGATGCCGATTTTCATGCCTGTCCCTTCCGGATCAGCACTCGGGCTCTGCACATTCGATGGCGGGCGGTTAGCCGGGATTCAGTTTTTGCCTGCGGTTCCTTGCGGGAGGAGGGGCTTAGCTGACGCCCCGGGCATTCTCCGGGATCCCAGGCTCGGCTGCCATGGTCTCGATCTGCTGCTGCAGCCGTTCCTGGGTCTCGTCGTCGAGACCGGTGAATTCAATGCCCATGCCCACTCCGCCATCGCAAGAGCGGACTATTGCGGAGGTATTGACTCGTTGAGCATCCAGCCACAAGGTAACGCTCAAGACCTTTCCTACCGGAAGCGGCAGCATGGTCTCCACATAACATCCGCGACCGCTTATGTCTGCTGATTTCGTCCTCATGTGCGAACCCACGCCGTCCGGGTCCCGCATTTCAAGCGGAAAGGGAACCCGGAGCCGGGGAAATTTTCGCTTGTTTTGGTTTGCAGGGGCGATGGCCGGGGGCGGTTCAACCACCTGCTCGCTCTGCTGCATTTCCTTTTCCCAGGGGCAGGGCTGTCCCTCGATCAGGTTCACTCCCACTTCGATTTTCTGAGTCTGGAGGGCATCGACTACCCATATGACCTTGCATCGTGCCTTCTTGTCGCCGACCTGGACCGCGATCACGTCTCCCGGCTTCAGCTGAGTTTCAAGGCCGGAGAGCTTGGCCCCATGATGGCTAATGTTCCGGGCCTGGGCATGGTTCAGGAATGCATGACCGTCCGCTCCCATGCCAAACACTCGGATCGGTAATTCAACCTTTAACCGGGGCTCTAGTTTTTCAGACATGCAGTTGACCCGCCGCGAAAAGCACAGGCGCTCCGCCCAAGCAAACCGCTAGCATTTAATCATAATATCGGCACATTTGAGCCCTTTCTCTACCAGGGCCTGTATCCGATCGATCACGGCAGGTGCAAGACCCTCAGCCCGTTACGGGCACTTCCCGGAACGATACGACCTCAATCCTGGATGCCGTCAGGAGATCACGGGTTGACCGCGAGGTCAGGATGCGCAGCTCCTGCTCGCGGGAGTCCCGTAGCCGGGTGCGAATACCCTGGAGATCGCCATCGTTATAGCCTGGGTGACAAACCAGTTCCCAGGTTCCTTCCGGAAGATTCTCCACCATCAGCTGCAGTAGACGTTCATTGAGCGCGCCCGTCGCTACGATGGCCAGGGTTCCATCCGGCGTGAATATTCCGGCTTGCTGCACCGCCTCGCGAAATTGCTTCGCCAGACCTCGCAGCACTCCGACCTCTGTCCACCTTCGCCACAAACTGGGTGACGCCGCCAGTTGCGAGCCCTGGATTCGTTCGAAGGGATTGCGTATCGCCCGGACGCCGCAGTTCCTGGCCGCCTGCAGGAGCGGCCGCAGCACGCGCGGGAAAACGTGCGTGTGTTTATGCGAGTCGAGGTGAGTAACGGCAATCCCGGACGCCTGCAGCTTGCGGATCTGGGCGGTAGCTTCAGCTTCGATTTCATCTGCACCCAGACGGTCGAGCAGGGCGAGCGCTCCAAATTTGAGGATGCCCTCGCGGAAACGCGGAGCGCCTGCGCTGCTGCTACCGTTGTCCAGCAGACTGCTGACCTGCGTCTGGTGAAGCAGGGGAGCACCGTCCACCAGGACCACGTGACAGCCCACGCCCAGTCGAGGCGTAGAGCGCGCCAGGCACACTGCATCCGCAAATGCCTGACCATTGGCCATCAGGGTCGCGGAACTCACGACCCCATGCTCATGAGCTTCCACGATGGCGCGATTCACGCCTACGGTGAGACCGAAATCGTCAGCGTTGATGATGAGGCGGCGCACCGCGCCAGTCTAGCAAAGATGCGGAAGGACGCGGCCTTATCGAGCTTCCGTAGCGCAAAGCCTGCCCTGAGCGATGTCGAACGGATGCCGGTGCTCCGTTCCTTTCGCCGCTCTGACTTTTGCCCATCGGGCTTTTTGTGCCCGGCGGATTGCGGCTCGCCCCTTGGCGCTCAAGCGACGCTGCGTTCTTTCTTCGCCGGTCCCCCGCCGCTGTAGACTCCGGCAAACGCAGCCAGCGCCGCATTCAATCCGGATAGTTGTTGTTCCACCCGAGCTCGTTCTTTCTTTAACTGCACAACAATCCTGGACAGGTTCGTCATTGCAGTAAGATCCCCCCTGCGCCGGTTGTAACAGCGTGTAAGCAACGGCCGAGGGGTGTCCCGATTGTCAAGATTTGTATTCAGCACGATGCGGAAAGCGCATCGTATTCCGAGTCCCGGATGTTGATAATTCCAGTTTCCATAACTCGGAACTGCAGTTCCTTCGTACACGAAGGCGGGCACCGCTAACTCATTCGAAGATCACACCTGCAAACAACGGGTATTTGGCGAGCTGTTTGCCTAACATCAGCTGTTGTCGGGGCCCTGAAACAATCCCTCGGGTGTAAAGATTATTGCGGCTTTTGTAGCGACAATCTTCTATTAGGGAAACTCTGAATAAGCCAGCGTCTTCGAGGTAGTAAGTACTCGGCCAGGCCGGTGCAAGCTTTCGGAGTCGATTTTGCCCAATCGCCAGCCCGCTT
>Ga0335085_10000211_pt1 | contig 182516 bp, 133 predicted proteins | sample Lox_Sample_45_FD_206712 | JGI IMG/M metagenome (GOLD analysis project Ga0335085, IMG submission 206712) | Soil microbial communities from Loxahatchee National Wildlife Refuge, Florida, United States - Lox_Sample_4.5 | ecosystem: Environmental > Terrestrial > Soil > Wetlands | place: USA... | reverse complement strand
GGACACATCGATCACGGCAAGACGACGTTGACGGCGGCGATCACGAAGGTATTGCAGAAGCACAACCCGAAGAACGTGTTCCGGTCCTTTGACTCGATCGACAACGCTCCGGAAGAGCGGGAGCGGGGCATCACGATTGCGACGGCGCACGTGGAGTACGAGACGGCGAACCGGCATTACGCGCACGTGGACTGCCCGGGCCACGCCGACTACATCAAGAACATGATCACGGGCGCGGCGCAGATGGACGGGGCGATTCTGGTGGTGGCGGCGACCGATGGGCCGATGCCGCAAACCAAGGAGCACGTGCTGTTGGCCCGCCAGGTGGGTGTGCCTTACATCTGCGTGTTTCTGAACAAGTGCGACGCGGTGGAAGACGCCGAGCTGATCGACCTGGTGGAGATGGAAGTCAGGGAGTTGCTGACCAAGTACCAGTTTCCGGGCGACGATGTGCCGGTGATCCGCGGGTCGGCTTTGGGCGCCTTGAACGGCGAAGCGCAGTGGGAGGCGAAGATCGACGAGCTGATGGATGCGGTGGACAAGTACGTACCGCAGCCGAAGCGCGACGTGGATCAGCCGTTCCTGATGCCGATTGAGGATATCTTTTCGATCTCGGGCCGCGGCACGGTGGTGACGGGCCGCATCGAGCGCGGCAAGGTGAAGGTGGGCGAGAACGTGGAGATTGTCGGCTTCCGCGAGACGCGGACGACGGTGTGCACGGGCGTGGAGATGTTCAAGAAGCAGCTGGACGAGGGGATGGCCGGGGACAACGCGGGCATTCTGCTGCGGGGCACGCCGAAGGAGGACGTGGAGCGGGGGATGGTGCTGGCCAAGCCGGCGTCGATCACGCCGCACACGCACTTCAAGAGCGAGGTGTACGTGTTGAGCAAGGAAGAGGGCGGGCGTCATACACCGTTCTTCAAGGGCTACCGGCCGCAGTTTTACTTCCGGACGACGGACGTGACGGGAGTGGCGGAGCTGCCGGAGGGCGTGGAGATGGTGATGCCTGGCGACAACGTGCAGCTGGTGGTGGATCTGATTACGCCGGTGGCCATGGAGAAGGGCTTGCGCTTCGCGATTCGCGAGGGCGGCCGGACGGTGGGCGCAGGCACGATCAGCGAAATTATCAAGTAACAGGGGACAAGAGAACAGAGATAAGAGAAAAGAGATTAGAGAGAGGGCTGAAGCGGAGACGCAAGAGCAATGAGCGGCACGACGAAACTGATCTCTTATCTCTGATCGCTTACGAAGGGAATTGGAAATGCGGGAAATCATCACAATGGAATGCACCGAGTGCAAGGAGCGGAACTACTCCACGACCAAGAACAAGAAGACGGTGACGGGCCGGTTGGAGTTGAAGAAGTTCTGCAAGCGCTGCCGGAAGCACCAGGTGCACAAGGAAGCGAAGTAAAGCAGCTTTTAGCTGCTAGCTTCTAGCTACTAGCTTTTGTATCGGGAAATCGAGATTTCAGCCCTCCCGTGAACGAGCTAGAAGCTAGTGGCTAGGAGCTGGTAGCTGCTTTTACAGGGGCGTAAGCTCAACGGCTAAACTGCCGGTCTCCAAAACCGGACTTGGGGGTTCGAATCCCTCCGCCCCTGCCAGAGATACAGGAAATAGCGAGTAGGGAACAGGGAACAGGAAAAGCATCGGCGTGACGATCTGCGGGTGCGAACTAAGAACTGTGAACTACGAACTGGTTGTTCAGAAGGATGCGAAGTATGGCGACGAAGGCGGCAATCGAGAAAGGCAATGAGCGGCCGGCCAAACGGCAGGAGCCGAGCGCCCTTGCGGAGTTTGGGGGTGGCGCAGTGAGCAAGTGGACGGAGTTTACGGATTTTCTGCGCGATGTGCGCGCGGAGATGCGGAAAGTGGTTGCGCCCTCATGGAAAGAAGTGAAGGTGACGACGTCGGTGGTGATTGTAGCGACCTTTCTCTTCGGGCTCTACTTCTTCATCGTCGATAACATTTTCAACGCCGCCATACTAGGGCCGCATGGGCTATTGAGCAAGCTGGGTGCAGGCCAGTAATCGGCTTGATCCGGAATCGAGAACAGAATGGCAGATGATCTGGAACAACCCGTAGAGGCACAAGGCGCGGAAGAAGAGGCGCAGCCGCGGGAGAGCGAGGCGCAGCCGGCCGATGGATCGGCAGAGCGCAATCCGAACTTCAGGTGGTACATTCTGCACGCCTACTCGGGGTTTGAGCGCAAGGTGCGTGAGTCGATCGAGAGCCGCGTGCAGGCGTTTGGCCTGAAAGACCGCGTGGGGCGCGTGATGATTCCCACCGAGCCGGTGACGGAGATTATCAACGGCAAGAAGCGGACCGTAGAGCGGGTGTTTCTGCCCGGTTACGTGCTTGTGGAGATGGAACTGGACAATGAACTTTGGCACGTGTTGAAAGACACGCCGAAGGTGACGGGATTTTTAGGCACCGGCGACAAGCCGGTGGCGCTGAGCGAAGAAGAAGTGAGTTCGATTCTCTTTCGCTCAGAGACGGCGAAGGAGAAACCGCGGCTCAAGATCAAGTTCGAGAAGAACGAGCAGGTGCGGATTACCGATGGGCCGTTTGCCAACTTCAACGGGGTGGTGGACGAGATCAACGAAGATCGCGAGACGATGAAGGTGATGGTGACGATCTTCGGGCGGTCGACGCCGGTGGAACTGGAATTTGGCAAGGTAGAAAAGATTGCGTAGTTGCAGCTCTTAGCTATTAGCTTTTAGCTTCTAGCCGGTTGTGCCGCCTAGCAGGGAACCGGTTAAAAGTGAATGCTCGAGCCGCAGCACCAAAATTTACCGACGAACAGACCAGCTAACAGCTAATCGCTAGGAGCTAGAAGCTGGTTCCGAAGGAACAGAGATATGGCACCTCCGAAGAAGATTACCGGGTATGTGAAGTTGCAGATTGAGGCCGGCAAAGCGACGCCGGCGCCTCCGGTTGGCCCGGCACTGGGCCAGGCGCAGGTGAACATCATGGAGTTCTGCAAGCAGTTCAACGCGAAGACGCAGGGCAAGGACCTGGTGGGGCTGATCATTCCGGTCGTGATCACAGTGTACGGCGACCGCACATTCAGCTTTGTCACCAAGACGCCTCCGGCGGCCGTGCTGCTGAAGAAGGCGGCGGGTATCGACAAGGGCTCGGGCACTCCCAACAAGGAAAAGAAGGGCAAGGTGACCGAGAAGCAGGTGCGCGAGATTGCGACGCAGAAGATGCCGGACTTGAACGCAGCGTCGGTTGAGTCGGCGATCAAGAGCATCAAGGGAACGGCGCGGTCGATGGGAATCGAAGTCGTGGGGTAGGGCGGCAAGTCAGCAGGCTGGCAAGTCGGCGAGTGGCGAGTCAGTGGCGCACGGGTGGAATCGGCATTTGCGGCTTTTCCCGGCGGCAAGATCAAGGAAAACAAAAAGGCCTTCCGCGATGCGGAGGGCCTTTTGATTTGGGCGCGCGTGTAGCTACTTATCGGTCACCTGATAGCGCGCGACCATGCCGGCGAGCATGTGGTCGCTGATGTGGCAGTGATAGAGCCAGATGCCGGCGGCGTCGGGCACCATGTCGGCGGTGATCATCTGCGCTGAAACAACGGAGATGACGTCGGTGCGCTGGCCGCTGACCATGACTGTATTGCCGTGCCAATGAGGTGTGTGGGCATTGTTGAAGTCGCCGAGCGTGGCCACGTACCAGCGAACATGATCGCCTTTCTTCATGGCCATCATGGGCGTGTTGCCGTAGATATATCCGTTGATGGACCACTTGACGTTGGTGTCGGCAAAGCCTGTGCCGGCGATGGTACCGAAGATTCCGGTCGCGGTGACGGGTTTGAATTCATAGCGGTTGAGTTTTGAGGGATCGGGAATGTGCGCCTTGATGTTGTCGTCGAGATACCAGCTCTCGTTTTCGTTGATGGCGATGAACATGGTCACAAATTCCTTGTCCACATCTTTGGGCGTGCCATCGGGCCGGGCCATGCCGCGGCGGGTAATGACGATGCCGCCGAAGAGGCCGGAGGCCACGTCGCGCAGTTCGTCGCAGTGTGAGTGGTAGAGCCAGAAGAGGGAACTGGGATCGTTGGGGCCGGGACCCGCACGCTCAGGAACCTGCCAGGTGTAGTTGTGAGTGGCGCCGGGCGCGACGCATCCGTCGGACTTGTCGGCTCCCGCGGTGTTGTCGTTGTAGTCGGCGCCTTCGGAGTCTTTTTCATAGAGGACGCCGTGGGGATGCATGCTGTAGGGGTGCGTGCCGTTGTTCTTGAACACGATTTTGATAGTGTCGCCGACTTCGGCGCGCACAATGGGGCCGACGATGCCGAGATACTGCTGATCGGCTGGGCGCGGCTTGAGGGTGCTGAATGTGGCGTCGGTGTATTCGCGATACACGGCCTTTTTGTAGACGCGGCCGATGTGGTCGGCGCTGGTCTCGGTGAATCCCTTGGCGATGTCGTCGAAGGGCATGCCCATCGCCTCGTCGCGGCCTGAGGGCGCGTAGTCCCAGTTCACTTCATCGGCGGCGATGTAATAGGTGCGGGTTTTGCCTTGCTGCGCGGCAGCGTGGACGGAACCTGCGCAGAAGATCACGCCGGCGAGGCACGCCATGGCAAACGAGCCACGCCGAAAAGTTCGTAAATTCATTCTTCCTCCGTGGGGAAGCATGTTGGTGTTGCAGGCGAGCATGGGAAGCACAACCCTCGCCGACCAGACAGAAATCCGGCAGACGGCCGAAGCCTGGAGGCTCATTCCTTCAAACGAGATTGGTGACCGCCGAAGGGTTCTCACAGCGGGAGCGCCCTTCGAAGATGGGGAAGTGATCCAGGGCCCGAAAAGTTGTGTTCCGGTTTCAGGGAAGAATACTGTACGGGCTCAGCGTTGGTACAGGATTTTCTTGTTCCGGGGCGGATTCTTTGGGATCGACCAATTCTGCGGCGAGGCGAAGGCCCATGATTTCCGCTTCGAGCCCGCCATAGCTGGGGTGGTCGTTTTCGCGGATGCGATAGGCGAGATCGATGAGGCTACCCTGCGTGAGACGGTGTTCCATGGCGAGTTCGGCGAGGTTCCAGCCGACAGCGCGGATTGAAGCGGCAGGGGCCGCGGATGCAGGGAGATGGGCGGATGCTCCGTTGGACGGCGAAGATGAATCCTGGTCAAGCTCCAGGCAAAGGTGCTTGGCCTTCATGATGCGGGGCGGCGCGAGCAGGCGCGCGCGGCGAGCGAGGAAGATGGGCTCGGGATTGCCATGGCCGAGAGGCTCAAGCTTCCGCAGCCATCCGACGAGGACGGGCGTGATGCGATCGAGCGGGAGTTCGGTGTGAATGCGAAGGAGACGCTCGGGCTCGCGGGCGGCCAGGTGCGCGTCAGCGTGAAGGCGGAGGCGGCGCTTGAGCTCGGGCAATGATGCGGCGGGAAGGGCAAAGCCGACGGCGAAGGCGTGACCACCGAAGCGCGTGAAAAGATCGGCGCAGGATTCGAGGGCGGCAAGGAGCGGGAAACCGTCGACGGAGCGGCCTGAGCCGTGCGCGACACCGTCTTCAATGCTGACCACGAGGGCCGGCTTGGCGGTGCGCTCGACGACGCGCGAGGCGAGGATGCCGACGACGCCGCGGTGCCAGCCGTCGCCATCGATGACGAGGAGACGATCGGCAGCGACTTCGGGATCCGAGGCAAGCCGTGCTTCGATCACGGAGAGCGCGGCAGCTTCGATGTCGCGGCGCTCGCGGTTGAGGCGCTCAAGTTTGGCGGCGAGCTCAGCGGCGCGCACGTGATCGCGCGTGGAGAAGAGCTCGATGACGTCGGAGGCAACATCCATGCGGCCAGCGGCGTTGATGCGCGGCGCGAGGCGGAAAGCGATATCGAAGCCAGTGAGCTGTTTGCCGGCGGGGTCGAGTGCGGCGGCGGCAAAGAGCGCGCGGAGGCCGGTGCCGACGGGGCGGCGGAGTTCGACAAGACCGAGGGCGGCGATGGTGCGGTTTTCGCCGCGGAGGGGAACGGCATCAGCGATGGTGGCGATGGCGGCCATTTTCAGGAAGCTGGGGAGTATTTTTTCTCGGGCGCGCGCGGGGTCGCGGCGCTCGAGCAGAGCCTGCGCGAGCTTGAGTGCGATAGCTGCGCCGCAGAGAGATTTTTCAGGATAGGTGCAGCCGGGCTGGTTGGGATTGAGGATGGCGAGAGCGTCGGGCAGCCGATCGTGGGCCTCGGTAAGGTGGTGATCGGTGATGATGAGATCGAGGCCGAGGCGGCGCGCGGTTTCAGCTTCAGTGAAGGCGCGCATGCCAGTGTCGACAGTGACGACGATACGGACGCCGTCGGCATAGGCGGTCTCGAGAACGCTGGACTGCATGCCATAGCCGTCGCGCAGGCGGTGCGGGACGTGAAAGCGAACGCGGCCGCCGAGCATTTCGATGGCGGTTTTGAGCAGCACGACCGCGACGGTGCCGTCGACGTCATAGTCGCCGTAGAGAAGGATGGGCTCCTGCGCGGCGATGGCGCGCTCGAGGCGATCGACCGCGGCGGACATGCCCAGCATGAGGAACGGATCGTGGATGTGAGAGGTGTGAGGATTGAGAAAAGCTGACGCCTCGGCAGCCGTGGTGATGCCGCGGGCGACCAGCAGCTCGGCGAGCGCAAGAGGCAGATGCGCTTCGCGGGCCAGGGCGGCGGCCTCAACGGGGTGGGGATCCGCGATGATCCAGCGCTGCGGCGGCAGCCGGCGAGGTTGGGCGGAGGATGGAGTTCCGGTGCCGGCGCTGCTCACGCGGCTTACTCGTCTTCGTCGTCTTGCGATTGAGAGTCGTCGATGACGATGTCGTGAAAGCTCTCGATATTTTCGAGAAGCGACTGGTAACGCTCGTACCACTCGGTGGTTGTTTCATGCAGAAAGACGATGCCTTCGTAGATGAAGCCGAGCTGGACGTAGCCGAGCATGCCTGAGTATTTGCGCAGCCACTTGGCTTCGACCAATTCCGCAGCTTCTTCATCGGGGAAGTTCATTTCGCCGGCTTCATCGATGAGGGCGTCGATCTCTTCGCGGTCGAGGGTCATTTCGCTGAAGGTGACGAAGGGGGCGCCCACGTGCTTAGCCATCTCGACGAAATCTTTCCAGGCGTCGGGATTGCCGCGGCCTTCCCAGAGGACGGAGGGGATATCTTCAGTGACGTAGCCGGGGAGACGAAGCAGGCCGTGACCTTCAATGAAGGCCACCATGTCATCTTTTAACGAGAGTAAGTTGTCGGTGCTCATGGCTAAACACTCATTCTCGCAGATGGGGCCGGGGTGGGGACTCAGGAAATCTCAGTGGGGCAGGCCGGCGCCGGGATGGACAGGCGGAAATGGGAGGCGGTGGCGCGGACAGGCCGCCGGAGAGATTTGCGGCGGGAAGTTGCTACTCTGGAAGGGTCGATTCCCGAGGAGGTTTCTGAGTTGTCCTTATTCAAGCGCCATGTTTTTGTTTGCCACAATGTGAGGCCGGCGGATGCGCCGCGGCCCTCGTGCACGACGGACGGCCAAAGCGAATTGCATACGCGGCTGAAGCAACTGAGCCGGGAGGCAGGATTGGATGCGACGGTGCGGATTAACAAATCCGGCTGCCTGGATCAGTGCGAGCACGGGCCGACGGTGGTGGTGTATCCCGATGCCGTGTGGTACGGAAACGTGAGGCCAGAAGACGCGGAGGAGATCGTGACAGAGCACCTGGTAGGCGGAAGGCCGGTGGCGAGGCTGCGTCTCGCCGAAGATTGCATTAATTCGAAGACGTGCCCGCATCGAGAAGCAGGGAGCAAGGGAGCGAGGGAATAAGGGACCGAAAAAGCAGGGACGTAGGGGCCAGAGACTGCGAGGATGATTGTGCGATGAAACGCAGAGAGTTTTTGAAAGTGGCGGGGACCGCATCGGCGGCGAGCCTGGTGGCCGGTGCAATGGCGCAGGCGGGGCGAAGCTACGCCGTCGTGATAGACGCCAGCGATCCTATTGCGAATTCACCTGCAGTGCAGTGGGCAGCCGATCAACTGAGGGGTGCGATTGCAGAGAAAGGGAGCCTGTGCCGCATCGTGGCGTCGACGGAACATTTGCGCGGAGTCGGATTCTGTGTACTTGCGACAGCGGCGAATTCCTTGCTGGCGAGGAGCTATGGCAATGCAGGGGAAAAGCTCGATGGGGCGGAGCGCTTCAGGCTGGCGCCGGGCCGGTCTGCGGGAGTGCAGGCCACGATCGTTTCAGGCAGCGATGCGCTGGGCTATGTCTACGGACTGCTCGAGCTGGCGGAGCGAGTGAGATTCGGGACGCTGCCAAGCTCTGGGCTGCACGTGGGGCGTCCGGTGCTGGAGCAGCCGGCCAACCAGTTGCGCAGCGTGGGCCGCTATTTTTGCAGCGAGCTGGAAGACAAGGAGTGGTACTACGACCGGGATTTCTGGAGCGGGTACCTTGACCTGCTGGCTACGAGCCGGTTTAACCGATTCTGCCTGGCATACGGATTGGAGTACGACTTTCCGCGAGGCGTGACAAGCGATTATCTGCATTTTCCCTATCCGTACCTGGTGAATGTTCCGGGATACGATGTGCGCGTGATGCAGCTTGCCAAGGCGGATGGAACGGTGCTGACGGCGCCGGTTGCGCTGAGCGACGAGGAGCGGCAGAAGAACTTCGATGCGTTGAAGTACATTGCCGGGCAAACGGCCGCGCGCGGGCTGCACTTTCAGCTGGGAATCTGGACGCATGCATATCGATGGACCGACAGCCCGCAGGCCTATCACCGGATCGAGGGACTGACGAAGGACACGCATGCCGCGTACTGCAAAGATGCGCTGGCGATGGTGCTGAAGGAGGTTCCGGAGATTCAAGGTCTGACGATGCGCGTGCACGGAGAGAGCGGAATCCCCGAGGGGAGCTACGACTTCTGGAAGACGCTGTTCGCGGCGATTGAAGGATGCGGGCGAACGGTGGAGATCGACATGCACGCCAAGGGCGTGGATGAGAGGATGATCAGCCTGGCGGTGGCGACCGGGATGCCGGTGAAGCTGGGTGCCAAATATTCTGCCGAGCACCAGAGCCTGGGCTACCAGCAGGCGGATATTCGGGCGTTGGAGATTCCGAAGCCGGGGCACGAGGGAGAGGGGCCATTCAGCCTGAGCTCGGGGGCGCGATCGTTTACGCGCTACGGGTATGCGGATTTTTTGAAGGCGGGAAGCAAATTCAAGTTGTGGTTTCGGCTATGGCCGGGAACGCAGCGGCATTTGCTGGGCGCCGATGCAGAGATGGCTGCGGCTTATGGCAGGACCGCGCATTTTTGCGGAGCGGTGGGACTGGATTTGATGGAGCCGCTGACGTTCAAGGGGCGCGAAGGATCAGGGCAACCCGGCGGACGATGCGCCTATGCCGATGCGGCTCTGAATCCCAAGTATGACTGGCAGAAATTTGAGCTGTACTATCGCGTGTGGGGAAGGAAGCTCTACGATCCGGACGCGAACGCGGAGGCGTGGCAGCGCTGGATGCGCAGAGAGTTGGGACTGAGCGCAACCAGCGTGGAGACGGCAGTGACGAATGCAAGCCGAATTTTGCCGCTCCTGACTTCGGCGCATTTGCCGTCGGCATCCAATCACTCGTTTTGGCCGGAGATGGATACCAACATGCCGTCGGTAGCCGGCAGCGAGCCGTCGCCGTATAGCGACACGCCGGCGCCGAAGGTTTTTGGGATGGTGAGCCCGCTCGACCCGCAGAAGTTTTCGACAGTGAATGAACACGCACAGGATCTGCTGGCGGGCGTTGCGAGCGCGAAGTACTCGCCGATTGAAGTGGCGCAATGGATGGAGGACTGCGCGGACGCGGCGAGCGACGCGCTGGATGAGGCGCGGCGCAGAGCAGCCGCACGCCCATCAGCGGCGTTTCGCCGGATGGAAGCGGATGTCTTGATCCAGGCGGGACTGGGACGGTTCTTTGCGGCGAAGCTGCGCAGCGGCGTTTTGTATGCGATTTTTCAGCAGGCGGCCGACCGGCAGGCAGGACTGCAGGCGCTGGATCAATACAAGATGGCGCGTGAGGCGTGGAGCGATTTGGCGGCTCATGCGGCAAGCGTTTATAGGGCCGACATCGCCTATGGCAGCACACCTATGCGCCGGGGCCACTGGAGCGACCGGCTTGCCGCAATCGATAAGGACATTGCGGCGATGACGGCGGAGGTGCGCGCGACGCGCGAAGGCGCGATACAGACGGCGGATACGAGGGCGGCGGCCCTGGCTGCGACGGGAAGGCCGTCGCGTCCCTGGGACAGTTGCGTGCATGTGCCGCCTGCAGAGTTTATGCCCGGCGGCGCGCTTACGCTGAGCGTATCTGTGCGCGGAGGGACGACGCCCGATGCGGTGTTTTTGCACTACAGGCACGTGGACCAGGCTGAGCGGTGGTTAAGGCTGGAGATGGAATCGAACGACAGCGGTTTTACGGGCACGATTCCTGCCAAGTATACGCAGACGCTTTTCGCGCTGGAGTACTATTTTGAGCTGCACGCGAGCAGCGGCGCGACGTGGACGGATCCGGCGTTGAATGCGACGCTCTCAAATCAACCTTATTATGCGGTGATGCGAAGACGGATATGACTTTGCGATGGTGAGGCGAAGCGGCATGCCTTGAGCTGCAAAGTGCTGCGATTCTGGCGGATGCAGAGTGTACAGGCGGCATGGCGATGCGGTATCCTAAGGTTTAACCCATGATTTTTTCCCGCGACTACATTGGGTATCTCGCCCGCCGCACGGTCAAGCATCTGATTGACGCCAAGATGATCACCACCAGCGATCGGAAGGTGACGGAGGAGCGCGTGCACGCGGCGCTGGCTGAGGAGTTGTCGCTGGAGGACCGCATTAACGAGGAAGTGCGGGTGATCCTGGACGCCTACTCGGAGGAGATGCGCAAAAGCGGCGCACAGTATGCCGAGATGTTCAAGAAGGTAAAGACAGAGCTGGCGAAGAAGTACAAGGCGGTGCTATGAGGATCAGCCGCGATAAATTGAACAAGCTGGCCCACACGGTCGCAGACACACTGGCGGAGATCAACGAGGTGGGGTTCATGGAGGATCGCAACACGATCCGGCAAGAAGCGCGCAAGGCGCTGGAGACCCTGCTGACGGAGGAAGCCAAGATCGATGCGCAGGCGCGGCTGAAGATCGCCAACCAGCGGAAGATCATCCTGGAAGGCTCGCAGGAGTGGGACATCCTGTACCGCAAGTATTACAACGAGGAAGTGCGCAGGCTGGGGGTTTAGGCGGCGCCGATCGTTGAGTCGTTGGCCCGAATTCCGGATTTTGTTAAAGTAGTGAAGGAGCCTGCATTCGCAGGCCGTTTCCATCAAGAGTGGCGCTATCGTCTAGGGGTTAGGACGTGAGATTCTCAATCTTAAAACCCGGGTTCGATTCCCGGTAGCGCTACCAGCAAATTGACGCGAAAGCCCGCTCAAGCAGCGGGCTTTTTGCTTCGCCGATTGCTGCGCCACAAGCTTGTGTAGCTAAGCGCGCGCGCAAGACGCGCCGGCTCGCAACCCACGCGGGGGCGGATCAGCGATATGCCTGCTCGTCTGCCCACTCACCGATAATGGGCAGCTTGAACCTCTTGCCGTTCAGCGCGGTGATCACGCACCAAAGCCACAGCAGGAAGCCGACGAGCGCCAAGAGGCAAACCAGGCCCCACAAGAGATGAGGACCGAGGAACTTGAAGAAAGGAAGAACGTACGTCAAGAGATAGCCAATGCTGATGGCAAAAACGTTGAATAAAAGCGATTGCCAGGAATGAAATCGGACAAAGGGCCGCTTGTTATAGCGCCGGATGGCAAGAAAGAAGATCGGCATCACGGGCGTGAAGTACGCGATCGCACCAATCGAACTGTCGGAGAGGCCAGTTTTTGGGGGATTGGCCATCTTCCCTCCTTTTCGGAATCTGGAGAGGGTTAACGATCTGAAATTGTACACTCTGGCGCGGAATCTGCCATCCCAAGAACCGGGTATGCGGTTACCGGCGGCGCGGGTCCACGAATTCCGGTCCCAGGCTGGTGCCTGATTATTGATACCGGTACAGCTTGACGCGTTGGATGGTGGGCCCGTCGGGTGCAAAACGCAGACCGCTGCCTGATTGATTGTTGTCGGCCGCCTGCGCAAGCTTGTAGTTAAGGAGAATGTCGTCGCCATTGAGCCAGCGGCCCGGAACCCATTTGCCTTCGACGAAGTTGCCGGATTGCACCTGCGCGAGGCCGGCGATGGGCGGACCTGGAGTGTTGGGAGAGAAGACGATCTCCACACCGCTGGCGGCGATCATGTACTCGTCGGGCCCGGTGGCGATGATCAGGGCGAAGCTGGGTGAATCGGGCGCGGAAGAGATGGCGCCGGTGCGGCGATTGTGGGCGAAGTCGACGGTCAGGGTGTAGTTGCCCACAGAGACCGACTGCGGATGCTGCTGCGCGCCGAGCACAACGGCTGCCATGGTTCCGGTGCCCTGGTGTTCGAGAAGGAGAGGCGCGAGCTGGTTGAGGACGTCGTAGCCTTTGGCCAGCGGAAGAGAATCGAGATTCATTTTTGCCGCGTCGCTTCCCTCCGGCAGAAGCCGCCCCAGGTTGTCGATCCCGAATGGCGAATAGCCGATGGAGTCTTCCTGTCCAATGGCGTAGAAAGCATTGGCCACGCCGGTTGCAGTGCCGAGCGACTCCGGCACGAAAAGCGGGTTGCCATTCTGGTGGAACTTCGCGACCCACTCCTCAAAGTCGGGCAGGTAGATGTCGGGAGCGTTGATGTCGATATCAGGCGCACCCGCGCGCCAGATGTCCAACACATGCGGCTCGGGACATCCGCTGGGATAGTCGCCCGGCCCTTTGTCTCCCGGTTGCACGATCCAGGTATTGGTGAAGACCGGCACGGGATACTCGGCCTTGCCTGCGCGGGTGATCGCATTCATGTAGCGCGCATAGTTCCAGGCCATAAAGAGCTCGTCGGTGGCGACGCTGTCTCCAAAAACCTGCGTCCAGGTCCCGCTGGGTCTTTCTCCCGCCGCCACCCAAAGCTTGAGCAGCTCGGGGCGCAGAGTGGTTTTATGTGCCCGCAGATACTGCATCAATTCAGCCGGCACAGGCTTTGCAAACGCGGCATCGGCGGCGGCACTGCGATCACGGGAGTCACCCAGAACGCCAACTTCGTTTTCGATCTGGATCATCAGGACGGTGTGCGCTTCCGAGTCGACCTCGCGCAGGTGGCGCATGAAGGCGGTGTATGCCTTCTCATCGGCGTGCAGGTTTTCTTCGCTCAGCGTGGAAAGGACCTCGATGGATTTGCCGCTCTTGATCTGAACGCGCGGAAATCGATTCTGGTCGGCCTTGACCCACGCCGGCGCGAAACTGGAGATGCCGTTCTTCCAACTGCCAAACCAGATGAAGATGATTTTGAGATGTTCCTGGCGCGCCCCGGCCAGCAAGCCGTCGACGAGCTCGTAGTCGTACTTGCCTTCTTCAGGCTCGAACTGCGCCCACGAGATTCCGGTCAGCACGGTGTTCAGGTGCATCCCGGCCAGGCGGGGCCAGACCGGCTTCATATACTCCAGGCTCGATGAAGCGGTATTCGACAACTCGCCGCCGAGCACCAGGAACGGCTTGCCGTCGACAACAAGTTGCGTGGCCGTGCCGTGTTTCTGCAGATGGGGGGTTTGCGCTGCGATGGCGGTGCCGGCTGAGAGCCAGGCAAGGCAGAGCAGGGACGCAGATTTCAGGTTCATGATGCTCCTTCGGGCGGCGCATGACGGGCGGCCCTTCATCGCAGGATTCGCTCGAATTCTATCGCGCGCAACGAGCGGCAGTTGGGGCGATGCGATCAAGAAGGACCATCCGAGAGGAGTTCAGGCAGCATACCCGGAATTCCGCGAATCTTCGGGTATTGCCGATATTTTCCGTGAATTTCTTACCACAACTAGGTAAAAACTACATGATTGGAGGGAGATCAGTACCTGAATTGGTTCCATAACACTTTGGTAATCAGCAGTTTGTGACGTGGGCGGGTTTGGAATTGTAAATGCAAGGTAAATGGCGGGTCGGCAGGTCGATCCAGGCTCGCAAGCCGCATCCAATGTTTTGGGCGTAAAGCGCGGAACCGGAAAGGAGCAAGATGGCTTCCTCAGCTCTGACTCACTCCTCGCACGGCTCGCATTTGACTGAGCTCTACTCCGGCCGTCTGGCGTCCATTCCGGCTCCCGAGCAGGCGATTTCGCAAAAAGTTGAAACGGCTCATCCTTCGATGGCGAAGCCTCTCGGCGCGGCGAAGGGTGCAATGATCGCGCTGGGTCTCGAAGCGGTGGTCGCACTCATGGCGGTATGCGTCTACGAGATCTTCCGGCACGCGATCTTTCTCCACTGATCGCCGCCAACTCCTGAAGAATTGATTCAATCTTCCAGTGAGGCGTGCGTGTCTTCGGCAAGCGCTTCAGACGATTTCGTACGGATCGCGCTGATGCCGTGAGAGAAGGCTCGCGGCAATGTCATCTCCCTCGATCATTTCTGTCTTCGGATTCCAGTAGACGTGATGCTGCGTCTTCATCGCGATCCAATGCAGCAGGCATGTTGTGCAGGCGCGATGTCCGATTTCGGCAGGCGCGACGGGTGCTTTCCGCGAGTGAATACAGTCGAGCCAGTTGCCATGTTGATCGTCGGACGTGTAGATTTGCCACTCCGACGGGCCGATAACCGAGTCGAGGATTTTGGGGTCACTGGCTCGGAGCGGAACGATTGCCGGGGCAGGAGTGCCGAAGGTTGAGGTTGGCGTGGTGCCCGTGTCGCGGCAGACGAAGATCCAGCCTTTGTCGCCGATCCACTTGATGCCGTTTTCAAAATCGCCGGAGATGGTCATCACGACGCCGTTGGCGTAGCGGCCGTAGGTCTTGAAGGGGCCGTGGACGTTCCAGAGACCCTCGGTGGGGAATTGCGCCTGGCCCCAGATTTCGACCGGGCCGGTCAGTTCGGTATCCATACCCCAATGCGCCGTGTCGACATGGTGCGCGCCCCAGCCAGTGATCATGCCGGCTCCAAATTGCTCCATGCGGAGCCAGCCCGGGCGGTCGAATCCCTTTTGCGGCATCACGCGATCAACGGTGTAGGGGACTTCAGGCGTTGAACCGAGCCACGCGTCGTAGTTGAATCCCGCGGGGACTGGCATGGGCGCTGGGTTACCGCCGGAAGGATCGCCAGGCAGGCCGATTTCAACTTGCTTTACCGTGCCAATGCGGCCGTTGCGCACCAGTTCAACGGCACGCGCGAACTGCTTCCATGAACGCTGCTGCGAGCCTACCTGCAGGATGCGATCGCTGGCTTTGACGCGATCGGCCATGATGCGGCCTTCGCGAATGGTGAGCGACGCGGGCTTCTGGAGGTACACGTCTTTGCCTGCGGCCACGGCCGCGACGGCGAGGCGCGCGTGCTGGTGATCGGGAGTGGAGATGAGGACAGCGTCAATGTCTTTGTCGGCGAGAAGCTCGCGATAGTCGGAGTAGCCGTTGGTGCCGGAGTAAGGTGTGCCAAGTTTTTTGGTGTAGGCTTCATCGACGAATTGTTTGCCGAGCTCGACGCGGTCGGCGCTGAGATCGCAAACGGCGACGATGCGATTGTCGCGGCCGGCGACGCCTGTGAACTGCAAGACACCGGGCATGTCGTGACCGCGCGAGATGCGGCCAACGCCGATAGCGCCGATGTTGATTCGGTTGGAAGGCGCGGTGGCGCCGAAGACGGAGCTGGGGACGATGGCGGGGAATCCGGCGGCAATAGCTCCGGATACGGAAGTCTTGAGGAAGGCGCGTCTCGTTGTGGTCATCGGAATCACTTTTGCGCCATGCAGGCGCAGTGGACCCAATGTACACCAGTGGAGTATGGAGCGTCAGCCGAAGACGAGTTATTCCTGGCCGGAGAAGGATTTGATGACGCCGAGGAGATTGGAGTAATCGTCGGTCCAGAGGCGCGCGTTGGCACGGCCGGCGAGTGGCTGCCAGCGAAACTCGGGATTGGGGTCAGCGGTGAGCGCCTGCAGATCTGCGGGATTGCGGGCCATTACCACCCAGATCGATGGCAGCTTGCCGGCATCGCGCTCTGGCGGCGAAACATCTGTGTCGTTTGCGATGAAAGCGGTGAGATGTGCGTTCTGCGCGAGGTTGCCGAGCGTGGGGGCGAGATCGAAATAAAGATTGGAGATGTGCAAGGCGATGATGCCGCCGGGGGAGAGCTTGCGCAGATAGAGGTGGAGAGCCTCGCTCGTGACCAGGTGGATGGGAATGGAGTCGCCGCTGAAAGCATCGAGAGCAATCAGGTTGTAAGAGCCGTCAGGCGCATCGCGAAGCTTGAGCCGCGCGTCGCCGAGCACAATTCTGGTGGAGGGCGCGCAACTGGAAAGATAGGTGAAGTAGCGCGGGTCACCGGCGATTTGCGCGACGAGAGGATCAATCTCGTAGAACGTCATGGTCTGGCCGGGCTGAGCGTAGGGCGACATAGCGCCAGCGCCCAGCCCCACAACGGCCCAATGGCCGCGCGGGAAGCGGGCCTGCGCAGCTTGAAAGATAGAGCCAGCGGGACCGGAGCGCGTGTAATAGCCCAACGGATCGCAGGCGCCGGCCGCGTTCAGGCCCTGGATTCCGTGCAACGTTCCGCCATGGAAGAAGAGGCGGAGTTTCTGGCCGGGGCTGTTGCGGACGCGATAGACGCCGAAGAAGCTGCGCCGCGCTAAAAGCGTTTGGCCGTAAGGTGCATAAAGGTAGCTGGCGGCGCATACGGCAAGAAGACCAAGCACAAAGCGCGTGCGGCGTTTGCCGAAGCTCATGCACCAGAGCATGGAGTAGCCGAAGACCGCCGTCGTTTCGACGCGGCCGGGTTTGAAGCCGACGCGCGCCAGGCCAAGAATCACGGCGGCCATGCAGATGCCGAGGATGAGGGGCAGCAGCCAGTCTCGACGGGCAGTCCAAATCGTAATGGGCTTCGGCGTGTCGGGGGCGGCGACGGGACGAATGAGCGCGGCGAAGATGAGGACGATCGGCCATTCCAAAACGGTATTGAAGGCGACCGGGGCAAGGAGCGAGTTGAAGATGCCTCCGAGCACGCCGCCGATGGAGAGGCAGAGATAGAACTCGGTGAGATGAGTGACGGCGGGACGGCTGCGTGCGAGTTCGCCGTGAAAAACGAGAGCCAGCCCGAAGAGGACGGCGAGATAAAGCAGGAGAAGGACGAGAAGCGAGAAACGGGTCTGCGAAACCGAAGGGAACAGCCCCACGAGCATGAGGAACGGAAGCCGCTCGACCAGGAATTCATGCGAGATGAGAGGCTTTTTGGCGAAGACGAGAACGAAGCTGACGAGATAGGCGGCGAGAGGCAGGACCCAGAAAAGCGGGATGGCGGGAACGTCAGCGGTGATGGCGCTGGTGGCGCCGAGCATCAGGCTGGAGGGAACGAAAGCGAGCGCGATCCAGCGCCAGCGAACTTTCCATGCGACGCTGCCCGGCTGGGCCGCATCGTGTGAGGAGATTTCAGGGGAGCCGCGGGGTTCTGGACCGGAGATGCGTTCGCGCCACTGCCAAGCGAAGAAGGCGCACGCAACGGTGAGGAGAACGAATGCAGCGTAGACGGCGCTCCAGAGGCGACTCTGGCTGTGCAGGCGAAGCAGCGGCTCGAGGAGCAACGGGTATGCAAGAAGGCCAAGCAGGCTGCCGGCATTGCTTGCGGCGTAAAGGAAGTAGGGATCGCCGGCATCTTTGTGACCGGAGTCGGCGAACCATCGCTGCATGATCGACGTGGTGGCTGAGAGCGCGAAGAAGGGGAGGCCGATGACGATCAGCAGCAGAAGCAGAAGCCACGCAACGGGATTGGATTCGACGGGCGGTTCCCATCCCAAGGGGATGTGCGGAGGCAGCAGACCGATGAGGATCAGCGGCGACGCGACGAGTGCGAGGTGAATGAGAATCTGGGCGCGCCGGCCGAGGAACTTGAGAGCCGCGTGCGCGTAGAGATAACCGGCGAGCAGGGCCGCCTGGAAGAAGACCAGACACGTGTTCCAGACTGCAGGAGTGCCGCCGAGCAGAGGCATGAGCATTTTGCCGATCATGGGCTCGACGACAAAGAGCAGTGCCGCACTGAGGAACATGGAAACGCTGAAAAGGACCAGAGGCGAGGCACGGAACTTCGACGCGCGCGAGGTGGTCTCCGCGAGCATAGGCGAACCTGTGACCAGGGTGTTCATTCGACTGGGCGATTATATGGGCGGAGTGAGGTAACAGACAGATGCCGGAAGTTGTAGAGCGGGCAGGCCTGGCCATGCGACATTCCGACACGCCGATTCCTGGTTTTCCTCAGCGGGTTGTCGCGGTGGATGTAGTCTTGCTGGCATGAACTGGCGGCGCGGACTCTTGCTGGCGGGAATAAATCTGGTGGTGGCGGTGCCGCTGATTGTGATGCTTGAGGCGCGGGACGAGCAGAATATGCGCGAACATTTCGAGCCTCACTCACCGGTGGCCGGCGAGCCAGCATCGAAGGCAACACAATCCAATGAGGAAGCGCAGACGGTCGAGTTCAGTCCTTGCAATTTGTGGGCAGCTTACTCTGTGCGATCGGAGGTAGCATGGTTCCCAAATCTTCCCGCGACGATATTGTCGGGATGGCAGCAGTTGTGTCCTCCGCGATGGACGCTAGCCGGGAGGCTAAACGTCGGCTATTCCTGGTCGGGATCCACGATTCCAGGTCACCGAAAAGTCTGTTTGGGATTTGGGCTGCTGGTCGCAATTCAGTGGATTCTCGTGGGTGCGTTCCCACTCATGCGACCGAAGCGTTGGTGGGCTGAGCCAGGGACATTCATTACATGCTGCGCGCTAATCGGATTCGGAATTGTAATTATTCATCCGATAGCAGATTTTGCACGGCTTCCTGCAGCATGCGCTGCTTTCGCCTGGCTCTGGTGGTTTGGACTACTGATGTGGAAGAGCGTTCGTTTTGGTTGGCAACGTATGACCGGCAGGCGCACGGTGGCGAATTGAAGGCTCCACAGTGCAGGGAACGCTTTCGTATGAAAGGCAACCGCAGATTCTTCGCCTCGTCCGGCCGCGGCGGACTTGCTCTGGATGACATTTCCAATTCATTGCGAGCCATTCCGTTACGACACGGAGGCGTTACGCCTGCGGTGATAGCATCGAAGTTGACCGATGCAAACAAAAAAGCTGCAGATCATTCCCCTGGGTGGGCTGGGCGAGTTCGGGATGAATTGCCTGGCGGTCCGCTGGGAAGACGACATCATAGTGATTGACGCGGGGCTGATGTTCCCCGAGACGGAGCTGTTGGGCGTCGACATTGTTGTGCCCGACATCACCTACCTGATCGAGAACAAGAAGCATGTGCGGGGCATTGTGCTGACGCACGGGCACGAGGATCACATTGGCGGGCTGCCGTGGATTCTGAATGAGCTGAAGGTTCCGGTATATGCCACCGAGTTCACGCTGGCCTACGTGGAGGGCAAACTCGAAGAGCACGAGCTTCTGGATGAGACCGAGCTGATCGAGATTGAGCCGAAGGCGAAGTTCAAGATCGGGCCGTTCACGATTGAGCCGATCCGGGTGACGCACTCGCTGGTAGATTGCGTGGCGCTGGCGATCGAGACGCCGGTGGGCATCATTATTCATATGGGCGACTTCAAGATCGACCTGGCGCCGCTGGATGACAAGGCGTTCGATCTGCACACGTTTGCCGAGTACGGCAAGCGCGGCGTGCTGGCGCTGTTGCAGGACTCGACCAACGTGGAGCGGCCTGGTTACACGCCGAGCGAGCGCGCGGTGATTCCGCGGCTGGACGAAGTGTTCACCCAGACGCGCAAGAAGCTGTTCTTCAGCTGCTTCTCGTCGTCGATCTACCGGATTCGCATTGCGATGGAACTGGCGCGCAAGCACGGGCGGAAGGTCGCGGTGGTGGGCCGGTCGATGGTGGAAAGCACAGAGATCGCGCAGGACCTGGGATACATCGAGGTACCGCCCGGGCTTGTGATCAATCCGGGACAGATTCGCGATTATCCGCCAGACCAGATGATGGTGCTCATCAGTGGAACGCAAGGCGAGCCGCTGAGCGCGCTGAGCCGCGCGGCGGTGGACAATCACAAACACGCCAAGATTGAGCCAGGTGACACCGTGGTGTTGAGCTCGAGGATTATTCCCGGGAACGAGAAGGGGATTTTCAGGGTAATCGACCACCTGAGCCGTCGCGAAGCGAATGTGATTTATGACGACGGGCAGCATGGGCTGATCCACGTGAGCGGACACGGAAGCCAGGAGGAGATGCGGCTGCTGATCAACCTGGTGCGGCCGAAGTTTTTCATCCCCGTGCATGGCGACTATCGTTACCTGCGGCGGCATGCGCAGGTGGCGATGGAGACGGGCGCGGTGGATCACGCCATCATCCTGGAAGACGGGGATGTGCTGGAACTGGATAAGGACGACGCGCGCAAGCAGGAAAAGGTGACCGCGGGCCGCATCCTGATCGATTCGGGCTCATCGATCGATGTGGTTGAGGACCTGGTGATTCGCGACCGGAGGATCTTGTCGGAAGACGGCGTGGTGCTGGCGGTGCTGGCGATTAACAAGAAAACGGGCAAGGTGGAACGCGAGCCGGAAGTGCTGATGCGCGGATTTGGCGGCGCGGACATCACGGACCAGGCGCGCGAGACGGTGCTGAAGACACTGGAGGGATTGAGCGCGGAGCAGAAGTCCGACTACGGCATGGTGAATGAGCGCGTGCGCGTGGAACTGAAGAGGCTGATCCAGAAAAGCACCGGCCGGCGGCCGATGATCATGCCGGTGATTCTCGAAATCTAGGGGACGGGGATCAGGGATCAGATAGAGACTCGTTAGGCGAGCCAGATGTTGCATAGGCCGCAGGGCGGATACGTAGCGCGAACTTCTAGCGCGGAAAATTCACTGGACAACGGATGAAGTGACGGGGCTTGCAGACGCTGAGGCTGCAGGGCGGCTTTGACGCAGCACGATTGTTCTGCGCGGGCTGCTGAACTATCGGCAGTAACTGATTGGCAGAGGGCGAGGGAAGCCGGAAGGGAATGAGGCGAAAAGTGCCCTTGGCAATGCGAATCATGGCCATGGGGACCGGAGTGCGGCAGGATCTGCCATGGAACATCTTGGCTTCGAGCCAATCGCAGAGGCGGGGATCACGGATGTGCGGTTGACCACGCCAGAATTCGGGCGGCAATTCGCAGTGAATGTGCAGGTGGCCAATCTGCAGCTCGATGGAGTTGGTGTGTTTTGGGAAATTGCGGCGCGCATTGCGCACGCCAATGTAAAGCCCGGTTACGATGCGGCCATCCGATTGCGTTCGCACGACCATAGCTCACCCCTTCTGCGTGGTTTTCCCTGAAGATCGACATTCCGGGCCCGGCAAAGAGGGCTACAGCAGTTTCAGAGATGGTGTATCCGCATTCAAGGCAGTCAAGTCGGCGCGACCAGCAGGGAGCGACGACCTTAGCGACCGCACTGACCAGACACAGTATCTCTGAAACTGCTTTAAACCGCGTGGCCGCGACCAAAAGCTGCGGCGATTTCCAGAACACCCGCTGGGTGCCCCAATTTGCGGAATTATTGTTCCCGCCGGGCCGTGGTTGTCAAGGGACGGGGCTAAGGCACGGGCTCGCCTGCCGTTGACGGAGCGCCTGGGTGCCTTGAGGGCGATGAGAAATTCAGGCGATGAGCGCGACGCGCGAACTGTGCCGCGGCACATGGCGGAAACTGGCCGGATCGATCACATGAGAGGAAGCGGGAACTGCCGGCACTGTAGGACGGTCCGATGCCCTGCATGGGTGGGAGCGCACGCCTATAAAGATTTCACCCAGATCCAGGCGCGCATTGCCCTCGAGGTCAATGAAACCGGCGCGGGCATGCTTACAAATCTCCTGCGCTTCGTACGAAAGGCAGGGCGCAATCATGACCGGTATTGCGGTGGACGAAAGCTGAGCGGTTCGAGCGCATAAGTCGTCGAGCGCGGCCTGAAGAAGACGGTCAGATGCAGGCGCCTTCACTTTGCACGCAAGAGTATGAGGATGACCGAAGACTTCAATGCGGGCAAGAATATCGAAGGCGCGATCACGGGATTTGGGCTGGTGCTTGATTTCCTTGATCCTGAGCCCCGAAACCTGTGCGAGGAGGGCCTGCAATGCCTCGGATGCCTGCAGTTCCAAATCAGCGGACGCCTTCAATGTAATCATGACGAACTCCGTGTGGGTTACGCCGTTCAGTCTGGAAAACAATGTGGGCAATGCAAAACTGCAGAGAGCATTGCCCAGGTTGAGCGATCAGGCGGCAGCGCCTCCGACGGGCTGCGGCACAAATACCGCACGACGCGAAGGCGCGGATACCGGAGGCCGGCGCGATTTTGCCGGCGAGGTAAGTGCGACGGGCCCGACAATGAACGAGCTCTTTCCAGAAGGAATCATGGAAAGGGGAACAGCTGAGACTTGCCCTTTGGAGTTCAAGCGCTTCGATTCCAGCCAGAGACAGAGCCGTGGATCGCAGATTTCCGGATGATCTCGCCAGAATTCAGGACCGAGCTCGCATCCGATCCGCAGGTGATCAAGTTGCAATTCTATTTCGGTGACTTCTTTGGGGAAGTAACGCCTCACATTGTCTGCTCCAACAAAAAGCCCCGTGACCCGATGTCCGATGCATTGCGATATGACGACCATCGCTCTCCTCCACTGCTGCCACATTTTTATGCACGCGAACGTGTTTGACCGCCAAGGGTGAGAACAAAATCAAGCTGGAGCGGTTCCTGGGACAAACCGATAGAAGCTTAGCTCCAGCACAGAACCTGCATTTGCTCTTCCAGGGGGTGTAACGACCTGGAATAAGATGCAACCGATGGACGCGGTGGTTGTCGAATCGTCAACGAAAATGAGCATTGCTGATCGACCTATGCGCGTGAGCGGTTGAAATCCTCTGAGAGCGAAACGCCGTCGTGCTGACGGAACACAACCATCGCCCGTGCCGCCGCACGAATCGTTGAAGTAGCCGCAGCGCGCGGGAAAATCGGTACTCGAGTGCGCGCTCCGCCTGCAGTTATGTTTCAACTGGGTGGCCCACCTGCCACTCAGAAATTCCAAGTTCCGTGGCTCGTTAGCGAATCTCGAACTCGCTCGAGAGTCGGGGGAAAGAAGGAGGGCCAGGTTGAATTTCTACGTACGCTGCGCGATTCCACCTGGCCGCTTGCGTCCGTTCCCGAATATTCTGTGGAAATGTTGCACCGATTCGAATTCGATGTCAAGGCGGTTTGGTGAAAGATCAAGAAAGAATTGAGGAATTAGTGGACGGCTTTTCCACAGCAGCAAATTCCCGTTTCATCGCATTGCGAGTTATCGATGACGGGGATTATCGTTTGCGCGGAGAAGGCTCATCGGAGAAGATCTGGCCGTCACGAATGTGAACGACACGATGCGCGAACTGCGCGATATCGGCTTCGTGGGTGACGAGCACGATGGTGTTGCCGCGTGCGTGGAGCTGATCGAAGAGAGTCATGATCTCATTGCCCGTCTTGGAATCCAGGTTGCCGGTAGGCTCATCAGCAAGGATGATCGACGGATTGTTCACCAGGGCGCGGGCGATCGCGACGCGCTGACGCTGGCCGCCGGAGAGCTCGCTGGGCTTGTGCATGAGGCGCGACTCAAGCCCAACGTCTATCAAGGTTTGACGGGCGCGGGCAATGCGCTCGGCTGCGGGTGTTCCGTTGTAGATGAGCGGCAGCTCAACGTTATGCAGAGAGGTCGCGCGAGCCAGAAGATTGAAGGTCTGGAAGACGAAGCCGATTTCCTTATTGCGGATACGGGCCAACTGATCATCATCTAAGTCGCTGACCAATTGACCATTGAGCCAGTACCTGCCCTTGGAAGGAGTATCGAGGCAGCCGATCAGGTTCATCAGAGTGGATTTACCCGAACCGGAGGGGCCCATGATGGCGACGTATTCATTGTGGCGAATGCGCAATGAGACGCCGCGCAGGGCCTGCACTTGCTGCTCCGATCCCATATCGTAAGTGCGCCAGAGGTCTTCGACGACGATGACGTCTTCACTGGGAATCACGACGGAATTTGGGAGTTCCTGGACGCCGATACCGTTCAAAGCCATCTGAAACCTATCCTCTTACCAGTTTCTTTTGATTCCGCGGGCTGCTACGAGATGGAAAAGCGCAGCACAAAAGGTCGACCCGGGCGCAGGCCTGCTTACGACTCACGAGGACCCGCCAGACGACAACGACACAGTCTGAGAGGTATCGCGCTTGAGCAGCGCCCCGCCCTTCAGATCGCGCAGCGTTTTGTAGGGGCCGGCAACCACTTCGTCGCCGGCGTTGAGACCGGAAAGCACTTCGATGTCAGTAGAGCCGGTGATGCCTGTAGACACGGGGACAAATTTGGCGCGCAGCCTTCCGTGGGGATCCTTATTGACCACAAAGACGCCCTGCACAGGATTCGGCTTCGTGTTGGAGGAACTGGATGCCGCCTGGACGCCGCCTTTGTTTTTGGCCACGTCGGCAGCCGGATCGTGCATGGTAAGAGCCTGAATGGGCAGAGCGAGCACATTGATTTTGTGCGCGGTGGTGACTTTGGCCGTGCAGGAAAGTCCGGGGCGGAGCAGATTAAGTTCTTCGCTGGATGCGTCGAGAGTGACGACGACTTTAAAGTCCTTCGCTTCTTCAGTGCCACTGGTGGACTGGGAGGTGGCTACGCCCGTGGAGCGGAGAAGGGCCTGATCGCCGACCAGCGTCACATGCCCCTTGAAGACTTTATTCGGGATAGCATCGACCGTGACTTCAGCCGGCTGGCCGGACTGGAGATTCACGATATCTGTCTCATCCACCTTGACTTCGGCCGTCACCGTGCTCATGTCGGCGATCGTCATGAGCGTGGAGCCCTCGGTGTTCTGGATGCCCTCGACCACGGTTTCGCCTTCACGCAACGGCTCGTTGGTGACGATGCCGTCGAACGGCGCGACTGCAATGGTGCGGCTTAGCAGATCCTGGTTGACTTTCAGATTGGCTTCCTGGGTGTGCAAGTGTCCGCGGGCGGAGTCGGTCTGGGCTTTTGCCTGATTGACTTGCGCGACGGCCTGCGCAACGGAGGCTACGTCGAGGTCGTAAGCGGCTTTTTTGGCGTCGTAATCCTGCTTGGCCATGATGCCATCTTTATAGAGAGCCTGGGCGCGGTCCCAGTCGAGCTTCTTTTGCTCGAGGTCAGCCCGCGCATGCTCAAGATTGGCCTCAGCCGTCTTTTCGGCGGCGACGTATGAAGAAATGTCGGTCTTGGCAGCGGAAATGGCGGCTTCCTGGCCGTTCACATTGGCTTGTTGCTGCACGTTTTCGATGGTGGCGACAATCTCGCCCTTTCTCACCCGCTCGCCTTCTTTCACGTAGAGGTGAGTGATGCGTCCCATCGCGGTGGCGCCCACATTAACGTAGTTCTTGGGCTTGATCTGACCTGTGCCACTGATGATCGTAGACAAATCTTCCCGAGCAACTTTCGCGGTGATGACATTGGTGTAGCCGGCCTGCTGGTGATGGACCATAAGCACAACCAGGCCCGCGACCACCAGCACGGCGAGAGAAATCAAGAGGATCTTCTTCTTCATGGGATTCTGATTGATCTTTCTGGTCGCTACACAACAGTGTACGCGACACGGGGGCGAATGGTTCCATCAAGTTGGTACCGTTATCGGAATGGGAGGCGATTACGGACCGGAAGGACGGCCTGGTTCTTTGGACGGGCCGGGGGGGCAGCCGGGGCATGCGTTCCGCGTGAAGATTTCCGTGATTACGGCGGCAGGCAGGTTACCTTGGCGGCGCAGGGGCGTCCAAGGGGTATCGAGCTGCGCGGGGAACCTTGCTCCGCTCCTGACGGAGCCGTAGAATGAAGGGATCGCAGGAGATTCCAAGGCAATGATTTTCAACAGCCGCCGATATTTATTCACAGTGCTCAGTTGCGGCCTCGTCATTATCCCCGCATCCGGCGTTTTGGCCGGGCAAAAGAAGAGTGACGCGTCCTCGCAGACCCAGCAGCAGACCCAGCCGGCAAACGCGCAGGATCAGGACGCCAACCCCCTCGAGCGGCCGCCTTCAGACAAAGAGCGGTACAAGCAGCAGAAGGAACTGCGGCAGGAGCTAAAGGGGCCCTACAAGACGTGGCTGAACGAAGAAGTGCCGTACATCATTTCTGATGACGAGCGGAAAGCCTTCCTGAGCCTGAGCAATGACGAGGAGCGCGAGGCGTTCATCGAGAACTTCTGGCTGCGGCGCAACCCCAATCCCGATTCTCCTGAGAACGAATTCCGCGAGGAACACTACCGCCGCATTCAATACGCCAACGATCACTTCGCGGCGGGTAAGCCAGGCTGGAAGACGGATCGAGGCCGTATCTACATTATGTGGGGGCCTCCGGACAGCATTGACTCCCACCCGTCGGGCGGCATGTATGAGCGGCCGATGGAAGAGGGCGGCGGCGAGACCTCAACGTTCCCGTTTGAGGTTTGGCACTACCGCTATCTCGAAGGGATCGGCGAAAACGTCGACCTCGAGTTTGTGGATACCTGCCAATGCGGCGACTATCACTTTACGATCGACCGCAGCGAAAAAGATGCGCTGCTGCATGTGCCCGGCGCAGGCTTGACGCAGTACGAGGAGATGAACCACAAAGACAAGACCGACCGCTTCAAAGGCAACGGAATTGAGTCTCTGGGCAACGGCCCGATGGGAGCGGAGGAGCAAGGCAAGGAGTTTGATCGGATCGAACTGGCGGCCAAGATCTTTGCTCCGCCTCCGGTAAAGTTCAAGGACCTGGAAGCGGACATGGATGCGTACAACTCGACGCACAAGCTTCTGAACGGCCCGGTCTTTCCGTTCGATGTGCGCACCGACTACGTGAAGGTGACCGATAGCATGGACCTGGTTCCGATCACCATCCAGATCCGTAATCGGGACATCACGTTTGTGACGAAGGATGGAGTGTCAAAGGGAGTGGTGAACATTCTGGGCAAGGTGACCACCATCATGCACAAGACAGTGCAGACCTTTGAGGACACGGTGGAGATTGATCAGCCGGCAGAACTGCTGCAGAAGAGCCTCGATCGCAAATCGGTATACTGGAAGGAACTGCCGCTGCCGCCAGGCCTTTATCGATTGGACATCGCCATCAAAGATGTAAACAACCAGGATCACATTGGAATCTACGGCCGGGGGCTCAATGTTCCCTTCTTTGAGGATGAGAAGCTGGGCGCTTCATCGCTCATCCTGGCCGACGAGATGCACAATGTGCCGTCGCGGCAGATCGGCGGCGACAAGTTCATCATCGGGAATACGTTTGTGCGTCCACGCGTACCAGATACTCCGGCAGCGCCGGTCAAGTTCACCCGCAATCAGGACCTGAACTTCTGGCTGCAGTTTTATAATCTCGGGATCGACGAAGCGACCAAGAGTAACTCAGCGACGGTTACCTATGAAATCGCCGACGCAGCGGGAACGATTATTTTACAGAAGCAATTGGAATCAAAAGACTTAGGGGCGCATAGTGACCAACTTACGGTGGAGAAAACGCTGGATATCGCGGGTCTCACACCAGGCAAGTACAAGGTAACAGTGAAGATCAATGATGCGATCTCAAAACAAGAGATTGAAAAATCGGCTCCTTTTGTCGTGGAATAGTACATAACCCATGCGAAGGCCAGCCGGACAGGAGAATCCAGGGGCTGTATGGGGTCGAACTGCTGTGAAGACGCCAGAGACGCGGCAAGGCTCAGATCTGTGTGGATGAAGCGCAGTAGCCAACTTGCCGGTTTCGCCGTACTGGTTTTGCTGGGAGCTGCTCCAGCCTTTGGAGCGGCGGCAGCATCGGTGTCTGGATTCGTGCGCGACTCGAGCGGTGCGCCGCAAATCGGCGCCGAGGTTCAGTTGCTGCGTCCGGACATGACCGTCGTCAAGAGCGTCTACACCGACGGCGCAGGCCGTTTTCTGATTACAACTCTCATGCCGGGCCGCTACGCCCTGAAAGCGATGGGGCCGTCGTTCCTGCCTGCACTGCGGGAGAACGTAAGAGTGCGCGGCGGAACGATAGTGAACCTGACGCTGAACACGCTGTACGAAGTGATTCAATGGCTGCCCGCGCAGCCGCGCGCCGGCAGCGCACAGCAGGACGACTGGACCTGGACGCTGCGTTCCGCGGCGAATCGTCCACTTTTGCGCTGGCTTGAAGATGGTCCGCTGGTGGTAGTGACAGACGGCTCCGGGGCGGCGCCGAAGCTGAAAGCGCGGTTGATGGCAACGGGCCAGGCGGGAACGTTCGGCGAGAGCGGCGAGCGCATTTCATCGATGGTGGAAGATACGCCGGCCAACAGCCGCGAGTTGCTGGCGAGGGTAGACTTTGCGCCGGGCACAAACGCCGGCATGGAGTCGATGCTTGGCTTCAGGCAGGACCTGGGATTTGCCGGCTCGGTGCAATCGGTGGCGGCTGTGACCGTTGAGCCGGAGATTGAGGGCGCAGGAGATGCTGGCCTGGACGAGGCTGCGATCGCGAGCTCGGAGACGATTGAGTTTGGCCCGGATATCGAAGCCGAGGTGGGATCGACTGCCGTTCTAGGACGGTTGGGAGGTCCGAACGCCAGCACGGCAACCGCAATGCTGCCCTACGCGAAGGTGGCGTGGCATGGCGGCTCTTCGACGGTGCGTTACCGCGTGGCGACCATGACCGAAGATCGTGATCGCGATGAATCGGAAGCCAATGCATGGCTGCCTGCAATGACCGTGCGGCATGGCGAACTGGCGATTGAACGTGGGCTGCACCAGGAGATTGGCTGGGAGCGGCGCACCGATCAGTCAGGCATGGCGGTTCTGGTTTACGCGGACAATGTCGAGAATCCGGTGCTCGAGGCGATGAGCCGCAACGCCGGAGGCGACTCGCCGGCGGTTGCAGCCATGCTCTTCGACCGGGCAAGTAATTTGCTGCGCGCGGCGGGACCGGACTTCTCCTCGGCAGGCATGGAGGCGAGCGTGGAGCGGCGCATCTCGGGCGAGAATCACATTCGCCTGAGCTATGCGAGCGGAAGCGCACTGGTCATGCAAGCGGCTCCGCATGCCACGCCCTTGAGCGCAATCCTGGCCGCAGCGCGTCCCCGGCATGCGCAGATGTATGCGATTTCGCTATCTGGCACGCTGGATGGAACCAATACACGTTGGCGCGCAAGCTACCGGTGGCAGCCCGATGACACGCTGACCGCAGTGGCTCCGTTTGCGCGGGACGCGGCGGATCCTTTCCTCAGCGTGCACTTGCGCCAGCCCATTCACCTGTCGCGCGATGGATCGGGCGGGCTGGTGGCGCTGCTCGACATCAGGAACCTGCTCGCTGAGGGCTACCAACCTTACCTGCTGAGCGATGGCTCAGTGCTGATCTTTGCCCAAAATCAGCGGAGCCTGCGGGCAGGGCTGGCGTTTACGTTCTAAGCTCTTCACTCAAACCAAAAATCTGTTGAATTGATCGTCGCGACCCCACACCCGTGTGTTTGAAAGCGACGGGCGGGTGTGATTGTGCAGGAATGGAGTAGAGTGGGAGTGCGTTGAACGGCAATTGTGAAGAAGCGGGAGAACTCTCATGAGTGAAGACCGATGGAGCCGGCGCGCAGCGCTGAAGACGGGGCTTGCAACGACGGCGATAGCATCATTGCGCAGTTTGGCGAGCGGAGAGGAAGTGGAACCCCTCCGCAAGGGGCGAATTCATCAATCCGCTTGCCGGTGGTGCTACAAGGACATCCCGCTGGATCAGCTTTGCGCATACGGGGCGAAGATCGGGTTAAAGGGGATCGACCTGCTGGCGGTGGAGGAGTGGGAAGTTCCGCGCCGGCATGGATTGATCTGCACCATGGGACAGGCGGGCGGAGGCACGATTCCGGACGCATTGAACCGGACGGAGAATCATGCTGCGATTGAAGCGGCTTTCCGGACGAATATCCCACTGGCGGCCAAGGCAGGCGTGCCGAACGTGATCACTTTCTCGGGCGTGCGGCGCGGAATGAGTGACGACGAAGGCGCGCGGAATACGATTGCAGGACTGAACCGCGTGAAAAAGATCGCCGAAGACAACGGCGTGAATATCTGCATGGAGCTGCTGAACAGCAAGGTGAATCATCCCGACTACATGTGCGACCACACGGTATGGGGCGTACGCGTGATGGAGGAGGTGAATTCGCCGAACGTGAAACTGCTTTACGACATCTACCACATGCAGATCATGGAAGGAGATCTGATCGCGACCATCCGCGCAAATTTCCGATGGATGGGGCACTTCCACACCGGTGGCGTGCCGGGACGCCACGAACTCGACGACATGCAGGAAGTACAATGGGACGGAGTCATGCGAGCCATTGCCGACGCGGGTTTCAAGGGATATGTGGCGCATGAGTTTGTGCCGGTGCACGATCCACTGACGAGCCTGCGCGCCGCCGTGGATCTTTGCGACGTGTAAGCGATTGTTCTTCCGGCAGAGTTTGTTACAAAACAGAGAGAGTCTTAATTGCGATGAAGTCCCTGCTCCTCTCCTCCTATAACCATCTTGAAATTGCGGAGATGCCGATACCGGCCGTGAGCACGGGCGAGGTATTAGTGCGCGTGGAGGCATGCGGCATCTGCGGAAGCGATGTACATGGCTTCGACGGATCGTCGGGGCGGCGCATTCCGCCGATCGTGATGGGGCACGAAGCTGCGGGGACAGTGGCAGCGGTTGGTGAAGGCGTACAGGGTTATGCGATCGGCGACCGCGTGACGTTCGATTCGACGGTGTACTGCGGAGAATGCGAATTCTGCAAGCGCGGCCAGATTAACTTGTGCGAGAACCGGCAGGTAATCGGCGTGTCGTGCAGCGATTACAGGCGGCATGGCGCGTTCGCAGAATACGTTGTGGTTCCGCAGAGAGTTCTTTACCGCTTACCGGAGAATCTTTCGTTTACCGAGGCAGCCATGCTGGAGGCGGCATCGGTGGCGCTGCACGGCGTTCGCGTGTCGGAAGCGAAAGGCGGTGAGACGGCGTTGGTGATCGGCGCGGGGATGATTGGATTGCTTACACTGCAGGCGGCGCGGGCCGCGGGATGCGAACGCGTGCTGATTGCCGATGTGGACGAAACACGATTGAGCCTGGCGAGACAGGTGGGTGCGGATGCGGTGATACACGCATCGGGCGCGGAGCTGACGGCCGAGGTGCATCGAATGACGGGCGGGCGGGGCGTTGAGCTTGCCTTTGAGGCTGTGGGTAGGAATGAGACGGTGGCTGCAGCGATTGATTGCACGCGCAAGGGCGGGACGGTGACATTGATCGGCAATATCCAGCCGGAGGTGACGCTGCCGCTGCAGAAGGTTGTGACGCGTCAGATTCGTCTGCAGGGATCGTGCGCTTCAGCAGGCGAATACCCACAGGCCATCGAGTTAATTGCGAACGGCAAGATCAAAGTGGGGCCGCTGATTAGCGCAGTTGCACCGTTGGAAGAGGGGCCAAGGTGGTTTGAGCGTTTGCATGCGCGCGAGCCAAATTTGATGAAAGTGATTTTGACGCCGGGGGCCTGATGAGCGAGAACTTTTTTGATTTGACGGGCCAGGTGGCCATCGTGACCGGCACAAGCCGCGGACTCGGACAGTACCTTGCGAGAGCATTGGCGAGGGCGGGCGCAGACCTGGTGATTACGAGCCGCAAGCGCGAGGCGCTGGCTGATTTTGAAACCGAGATCAAGGCTCTGGGACGGCGCGTGGTCTCGCTTGAGCTGGATGTCCGGGATGAGGCAAGCATCAGGAAAATGGCGGCGGAAGCCGAATCGGCGTTCGGGCAGATTCATATTCTTGTGAACAATGCCGGGTGCAATGTCCGCAAGCCTGCGCTGGACGTGACGTGGGCCGACTGGAACCAGATTCTGGAGACGAATCTGCGGGGAACGTTTTTTGTGGCGCAAGCTGTTGCGCGAGGCATGATCGAAAAAGGATACGGACGGATTATCAATATTGGGTCGGTGACCTGCGTCTTCGGGTACGCAGGACTGGCCCCCTACGGCGCGAGCCGCGGCGGTGTGCGGCAACTGACGATGAGCCTGGCCGACGATTGGGGCAAATTCGGCGTGACGGTGAATTGCCTTGCGCCGGGATGGTTCAGGACCGAGCAGACCAAGGTTCTTTACGAAAACAAGGAGTGGGTTGATTACCTGGTGGAGCGTATCCCGGCCAAGCGCCCCGGGCAGCCCCAGGATCTTGATGGTGCGGTGGTATTTCTTGCATCCGAGGCTAGCCGCTATGTGACCGGGCAGACGCTGCTCGTCGATGGCGGCATCTCAGTTGGCTCGACGCGCGCAACGGTAGCTGCCGCAAAACAGGAATAGTCAGCAGGCGGATTTCAGTTTCCGCAAAGACGAGACAAGGGTGGAATCCAATGAAGAATCGCGTGTTCAGTTTTGCTGTTCTCGCGTGCATGGTTTGCGGTGCGGGTTTTTCAGCACGGGCGCAGACGCCTGCGACTGCAGGGCCCAGTGCCACTGCGCAGCAAGATGATTTGCTGCGAGGATTTCTCGATCCGCCAAACGGAGCACGGCCGCGCGTGTGGTGGCACTGGATGAACGGCAACATTTCAACTGAGGGGATCAAGCTCGACCTGGAGTGGATGCATCGCGTGGGCCTCGGCGGGGTGACGATTTTTGAGGGAGCGATCAACACGCCTCAGGTTGTGCCGCAGCGGCTGATTTATATGACTCCGGAATGGAAAAAGGCATTCAACGATGCGGTAACCAACGCGCGGGGTATGGGGATGGAAGTGGCGATCGCAAGTTCACCGGGTTGGAGCGAGACGGGCGGGCCGTGGGTGCCGGCATCGCAGGGAATCAAGAAAATGGTGTGGAGCGCGACGCGAATCGAAGGCGGAAAACCGTTCGACGGGAAGTTGCCGCACCCCCCGCAGGTGGATGGAACTTTCCAGAACTTCCAGGTGCCGGGACGCCGCGCGCCGGACGGAAAGCTTGTGACGCCGCCTGAGTTCTATGCAGATGCAGCGGTCATTGCGCACAAGGTTCCCGAAGGCGACAGGACGCAGGAGCAGCTGAATCCGCAGGTGACGTCGAGCAGCGGAACGGCGAATGTGGCTGCGCTTTCGGACGGGGATGTGGAGACGGTCGCGCTCGAATTACGAGCGAGCGAGCCGGGAAAAGAAGGCTGGGTGCAATTTGACTACGGGCGTCCGCAAGCGATCCAGTCTGTAACGCTGGCGAGCCTCGGCGACGCGATCAGCGTGTTCGACCATGAAAGTGACGCGGTGCCGCCGCGGATTGAAGCAAGTGATGACGGCGCGAGCTTTCACAAGGTAGCGGAGATTCCATTCAGCAGCCTTGTACAGCGGACAGCCTCATTTGACGCCGTAACGGCGCGGTATTTCAGGGTAGTCTTTCCGGCCCAGCCGACGGGCGTGGCCGAGCACGAACACAGAATCACCGAACTGGTACTAGCGAGCGGTGCGCGAACCAACGAGTGGGAGAAGCGGGCCGGATTTGCGAACTCACGGAACTTCTTTGCGATCAGCGATCCCAAGGTGGCGCCGCAGTTCGTCGTTGCTCAAAACGACGTGGTGGATCTGACAGGAAAGATGCAGCCCGATGGGAGTTTGAACTGGACGCCTCCCGCAGGCGAGTGGATGGTGCTGAGGATTGGATACTCGCTCACCGGACATGAGAACGGGCCCGCGCCCGCAGAGGCGACAGGCCTGGAAGTGGACAAGCTGAATCGCGAGTATGTGAAGAACTATCTCGACGGATATTTGAAGATGTACGCAGATACGGTCGGACCCGAAATGATGGGAAAGAACGGTATCTCTTACTTACTTACCGACAGCATCGAAGTAGGTCCGCAGAACTGGACGGATAACATCCTGAAGGAATTCGAACAGCGGAGAGGATACGATCCGCACCTGTGGTTACCGGCACTTACTGGCGTAGTTATCAAGAGTACGGCGGATACGGACCGGTTTCTTTGGGATTTCAGGCGGACGATCTCGCAGTTAATTGCGGAAAATCATTACGGTGAAATCTCCGACGACTTACATGCGCACGGTTTGCGTTACTACGGCGAAGCACTGGAATATCATCGGCCGTCGCTCGGCGACGACATGGAGATGCGGAGCAAGACGGACGTGCCGATGGGGGCCATGTGGACATATGCCGGACATCCTGGGCCCGACGTAGACTACATTACCGATCTGCGCGGAGCGGCATCTGTCGCGCATATCTACGGGCAGAACCTGGTGGGCGCTGAGTCGATGACGTCGCGCGGGCCGGCCTGGTCGTTTTCGCCGAACAGCTTGAAGCAGGTGGCTGACTTGGAGTTTGCGCTGGGCGTGAATCGGTTTGAGATTCACGAGTCGGCGCACCAGCCGGTGCCGGATATGGCGCCGGGACTAACGCTGGGGCCGTACGGGCTCTGGTTCAATCGCAATCAGACCTGGGCCGAAGAGGCGAAGCCGTGGGTCACTTACCTGGCGCGATGCTCTTACTTACTGCAGCAGGGGCATTACTTCGCAGATGTGGCTTACTTTTACGGGGAAGAAGGGCCGCTGACGGCAGTATTTGGGTGGAAGCCGATTGACGATGCGCCGGACGGTTACGGATTTGATTTTGTGAACAGCGACGTGGTGTTGCATGAATTGAGTGTGAAAGATGGCCGGTTGGTAACTCCTGGAGGCACAAGTTATCGCATTTTGTACCTGGGCGGACGAAGCCAGCGCATGACGTTGGCGGTGATGCGCAAACTGCTGGAACTGGTGCAGCAGGGCGCGGTGCTGGTGGGGAGCCGGCCGACGGATTCGCCGAGCCTGGCGGACGATGAGACAGAGTGGACGAAGGTGGCGAACCAATTGTGGGGTAACAAGACAGCGCCGGAACATAGGGGGCGCAAAGTTGGCAAGGGGAAAGTATTCGCGGGGATGAGCGCGAACGAGGTGCTGGCACAGTTGAGCGTTCAGAAGGATTTCGAGGCTTCAAAGCCCGACCCCACGCTGATGTTTCTGCATCGCAAGCTAAGTGACGGCGACATCTATTTTGTCGACAACCGCGACGATCGGGCAGAGGATGTGCGCGCGACATTCCGCGCCGACGGCAAGGCGCCCGAGTTGTGGGATGCGGCGACGGGAGAGATGAAGCCGGCGTCCTATGAGGTTGCGGGGGGCCGCACAACTGTGCCACTGCACCTCGATCCGAACGGGACGACGTTTGTCGTTTTCCGCACACCGGCTGCGGCTGCTTCGCGACAGTTCCCGGAAATGAAGGAAACAGTTGTTTCTGGGCTTGAGGATGCATTGAACCGGGACTGGAACGTGCAATTTGAAGCTGGGCGCGGCGCTCCGGCGACTGCCGAGTTTGACCGGCTGAATTCGTGGAGCAAGAACGCGAACGACGGCGTGAAGTACTTCTCGGGAACGGCGACGTACTTGAAGACCATCGACGTTCCGGCGGATATTGTGCGAGCGGGCACGCACTTGTGGCTTGACCTGGGCGACGTGAAGGACATTGCCGATGTGAAGGTGAATGGCAAAGATCTGGGCGTCGTGTGGAAGACGCCGTTCAGGATTGAAGTGACGGATGCGCTGCTTGCGGGACGAAATCAGTTTGGAATCAGCGTGACGAACCTTTGGGTGAATCGCATGATCGGCGATCAGCAGCCGTGGTCGCTGAAGAAGTACACGTTCGCGGACTTCACTCCGTACAAGGCGGATTCACCGTTGTTGCCGTCGGGACTGCTGGGACCGGTGCGGTTGGTGGCGGTGACGGGACAGTAGGTTCGTGCGGGTTTAGAGAGGTGCGTCGGTGTTCGTGCTATCCCACCCATCCGGCGATGAAACTGCCGAATGGATGGGGCACGGATCGTTTGTGCTGAGTCAAAATCCGCTTGCATTTTGCAAGGGAAACAGGGAAGAATGTCAAAGCGGCGTTCCCCGATTCAGGGCTTTGCAGCCCGATACGCCGGTCAAGATTTTGGTCAACTGGAGTCAGAGGCCAGGAGGTTTCGATGAGCAGTGTGCGAGTGCTTGTGGGGACGAAAAAAGGTGCATTCGTCCTGAGCGCGGACGGCAAGCGCAAGAATTGGAATGTCAGCGGGCCATTTTTCGCCGGCTGGGAGATCTACCACATGAAGGGCTCGCCCGTGGATCCAAACCGGATCTACGTATCGCAGACGAGCGGCTGGTTCGGGCAGTTGATGCAACGGTCGGACGACGGCGGCAAGACGTGGCATCAACCGGGACTCAAGCCGGGCGAGCCGGATATGCCCGCGTTCCCAAACAAAGCGCCGAACCGCTTTTTGTATGACACCTCCAGTGAATCCGGCAAGCCGCTGACGACCCATCAATGGTACGACGGCACGCAGCATCCGTGGGAGTTCAAGCGTGTGTGGCATGTGGAGCCGTCGCTGACCGATGCGAACACGGTTTATGCCGGAGTTGAAGATGCGGCGCTGTTTCGCTCGACGGATGGCGGAGAGAACTGGCACGAACTGGCCGGTCTGCGCGGACACGGAACGGGACCGCAGTGGCAACCGGGCGCGGGCGGCATGGGATTGCACACGATCATCCTCGATCCGAGCAACCCTAAGAGAATTTACATTGCGATATCTGCGGCGGGCGCGTTCCGCACCGATGACGGCGGCGCAACATGGAAGCCGATCAATAAAGGCTTGCGCAGTCAGTACATCCCTGACCATGACGCCGAGGTGGGTCACTGCGTGCATCACGTGGCCATGAATCCGTCGCGGCCCGGCGTGTTGTTTATGCAGAAGCATTGGGACGTGATGCGCAGCGACGACGCCGGTGACAACTGGCACGAGGTCAGCGGTAACTTGCCTACGGACTTTGGGTTCGTCATCGATGTGCATGCGCACGAGCCGGAGACGCTTTACGTGGTGCCGATCAAGAGCGACTCGGAGCATTTTCCGATGGATGGCAAGCTGCGCGTATACCGCAGCCGCAAGGGCGGCAACGAGTGGGAGGCGCTGAGCAAGGGACTGCCGGAAAAAGACTGCTATGTGAACGTGCTGCGCGATGCGATGGCAGTGGACCGGCTGGACGACTGCGGCGTGTACTTTGGGACCACCGGGGGCCAAGTGTATGCCTCGGCCGATGGGGGCGATAGCTGGATGCCCATTGTCCACGATCTGCCGGCGGTATTGTCGGTGGAAGTGCAGACGTTGTAAAGCAGCGAACAAGGGACCAAGGGAACGAGAAGGCGGCGACCAGAGACGTAGAGTCAAGGGACTGAGGGACGAGAAAGAAAGTGATGCTCGGTGGAGGTTGGATTGAGCGGTGCTGAGGGAACGCGCGTGGCTCATGTTCGCGTGGCGCTGCCTTTTCATCTGCGCAACCTGGCGGCTGTAGCAGGTGATGTGCAACTCGAAGTGGCCGCGCCAGTCACGCTCCGTTCCGTTCTGGACGCACTGGAAGCTCGTTACCCGATGCTGCGTGGAACGGTTCGGGAATACGAGACCGGACAGCGGCGTGCGTTTCTGCGCTTCTTTGCCTGCGAAGAGGATTGGTCACTGGAATCACCCGACAAGGAATTGCCGGAGGCGGTCGCAGCAGGAAGAGAGCCGCTGATCGTTCTGGGGGCGATCGCAGGTGGATAAAGAAACAGGAACCAAGAGAACAATGGACCGAACGAACAAGAAGACAGAGAATAGCCAATAGGGAATAGGGAGCAGGCAACCCAAGACAAAAAACAGGGAAGAGATGAGCAATCGCCTTCCTGGGTGAGGGTGACTGCTGAGCGCAAGACGCGCAGTTCGTCTGCCAGAATTAGCTACTTCCAATTGCCCATGAGAACAAAGGGCGCCCAGTAATACGGGTGCGCGAAGCCGGATGAAGCAGGTTGGCCTGCGGGCGCATTCTCCACCGGACTGACACCTCTGCCGGCAGATATTGTCTGCGGCGTGATGCGGCCCTGCAATAGATCCAGCTGCGCTTTACGTAGAGCTTCGACCTTTGGCATCGAGCCTTTGCCCGCTGCCCACTGGCGATAGAAATCGGCCATCAGCGCTCCGGTGCTTGCGTCATTTACCTCCCAAAGCGATGACATAACAGCCCTGGCGCCTCTGTATTGCGCAGTCGCACCGAGGCCATCCACTTCGCGGCCATTGCCTGCCGCTCCGCTCATGCCGGTTTCGCAAGCGGAGAGTGTGAGTAGCTCGGTGCGGTCGAGCGAGAGGCGTTGATCGTCACGGAAGTCCGCGACCGTGAAGTGGTAGCCGGCAGTGTCTGCGTCTTTTCCCGCGAGCAGAAGGTAGGACTGGCTGTCGTCACCCGGTTTGTAGACAAAGTGACTGGCGATGTGGACGACGGAGAAGTCTCGCTCAAGAAGGCGATCCATTGCGGTCTGGGTAAAGTCGCCATTGAGAAGGATGGTTCCCGGCAGGGCGCCGATTGGCTCTTTTGCGCCGCTTACTTTGTTTGATTGAGGGGCCCTGACGACCTCGTCGAGCTCGGTGGCAACAGCGGGCAGCGCTGGAAGATCGGCCTCGTATTTGCGTGAAATGCCCATGGCGGCCGCATTGAGATCGCTGATTTTCGGTTCGGCATCGAGTGAAGAGATGCTGGCGGGCGTGATCGTAGCGGTGTTGTATTTTTCGACTAGGTACTTGTCGCCATCGTAAAGAGCAGCCATCGGGATATATCGGAGTGCCCCATCAAGCGACCATACGAGAGTTTCAGCCCTTGCCTGATCGAGGTCTGCGCTCACTGGACCGACGAGAATCCTGTAAAGCTCGGCCGCCATTGGCTTGGGATTGCGGGAAGGATCGCGCAGCGCCTGCTGAAACTCAGCAATTTTGGCATTGAGGTCTGACGCTGTGATGGAATAATCGCGCGCCACGGCCGTCGCGCCGGTAATCAAAATGACGCTGTAATGTTCTTTTGCGACCAATGTATAAAGAGCAACGGTGCGGGGTGAATTCTCGAGTGTCCGTTTAAGTCGGATCACGTCACCTTTGACATCGGCGATTTGCAGGTTTGCGACGTTGCTGCCGCCCAAAGTTGTATACAGCCGCGTGTAGAAGTCATTCAGGCCTTTGCTGGAAGTATTCAGCACGTCAAAGAGGTGTTGATAAAGCTTCTCCTGCTCTTCGGTGCGCGCGTTGTTGTGCTTGAGCTGCAGCCATTGTTCGCCAAGAGCAACGATTTGGGACGTCGATTTTGCATAGTCGTCGCGCGCTTGCTGCTCAGGGGGAGTGAGGATGAGTGGCTCGAGCGTGGAGGCGGTTTCGCCGCGCACGTAGTCTGTGTACTCCTGCTGCTTGAGCAGATCGAGAACCTGCTGCGCTTCAGGCAGGCGGCCCTGTGCGATGAGCAACGCGGCTAAATCGTGATAATAGTCTGACTTTGAAGCAACGTAGCTCTTCTGCAAAGCAGGGTCGAGACCCTGGATCTGGCCGCGTACGTGCTGCAGAAGGTTCACAGCCTGCTTGCCACAAAAGATGGCCAGGGCAGGATTAGCAGCCCGCTCATTGCGCATCATGTTGTGAAAAATCTGCGCCTGGCGCTGGGGATCGCCTACGGCCGTAGCAATCGGCAGAGCCTGCACGAAGTAGGCGCGCGCCTTTTCGTATTCACCGGAATCAGCCAGAAGACTGCCGATGTTATTAAGAACCTGGGCTTCGCCGTCGCGGTTGCCAACCTGATTCCAGATGGTCAAGGCTTGCTGGTAGCTTTGGAGTGCCTTTTCTTTTTGGCCCATATCTTCGTAGAGAAGGCCCATGTTATTGAGGCAACGCGCTTCCCCGTCGCGATCCTGCGCGGACCTCTCGAGCTGCAATGCGAGGTTCAATTGCTCCAGCGCATCCTTGGTTTGATTGTGCGCGCCGTAGAGGCCTGCGATGTCGAGCAAAGTAACTGCTTCGCCGGTGGGATCGTCAAGGGTCTTATAAACGCCGAGGGCGCGTACGTAATATTCCGCAGCCTGCTGCGGCTGGCCGAGATCGTCATAGACGACACCGATCGCGGTGAGTGTTTCACCTTCGGCGCGATGCTCGCCGGCGGTGGTCCAAAACGCAAGCGCCTGCTGAAGGGCGTCGAGAGCCTTTTGCATTTCTCCTAACTGCAGCCAGACGCCCGCGATGTTGTGGAGCGCTCCAGCCTGGCCCTCGGGGTCGTTCATGGTGCGATGGATGGACAGCGAATCGTTGAAGGCTGTGAGTGCTTGCTGATTCTCACCAAGTTCGGAGCTGGTGTTGCCGATGTTGTCGAGGACCGCTGCCTCGGCGCGGCGGTTCCCGAGGGCCCGGAACAATGGCAGGACGCTCTGGAATGTGGCCAGTGCCTTTTGTTCGTCGCCGGTCGTGCGATACAGGATCCCGATGTTGTTGAGTACTCCTGCTTCGCCGGCGCGGTCGCCCGCTCGATGGTAGAGCGGCAGCGCCTGCTTGTAGTAATCGAGGGCTTTGGGAGGATCAGATAATTCGGAAGAAAGAATGCCGAGATTGTTAAGAGCCTTTGCCTGGCCATCGACATCATTTGCTGCACTCCACTTCTCGAGCGCCTGATTGTAGAAATCGCGCGCCTTGTCGCTGTTTCCGAGCTCATCGTTGACCGTACCGATGCGGTTGAGGATGATTGCCTCCAGGTCGGGGTCGCTGATCTGCCGGACAAGTGCGTAGGCCTGATTGTGCAGCTCAAGTCCCTGCGGAAGCTGGCCAACATTGTCGTTGACCCACCCCATGCCATTGAGAGCGGTGGCCTGGGCCTTGATGTCGCCGGCAGCTTTCGCCAAGTCGAGCGCCTTCTGATAAGTGCTGAGTGCGTCGTCATTGGCGAACTCGGTTCTGCGGCAGGCCGCAATTCCGTTGAGAGCGGCGGCCTGAAGCGATTGGTCATTTGCTGCGCGGGCAAGCTCAAGCGATTGGTTGTAGGCTTCGAGTGCCTCCTTTTCTTCGGAGATGAGGAGATTGAACGCGCCGAGGTTGAGCAGCGCGGCAGCTTCATCCTTTGAACGCTTTGATGCGTGGGCAGAACGGACTGCGCCCTGGAGGCTGTGGAGCTTTTGCCGAGCCTCGGGGCTCAGCGCGGGGGCAGTAGTGGCGGAAGACGAAAGGGATTGCGCCGCGCGGGCAGGAACACAATGACAGAATTGGATTGCAACGAGGAACGCAATCGCAGGGCAGAGACCGGTGAGGCTGGTTCGGTTGCGCAAGGCCCGACCCCCGGCAAAGAACGGCGCAGGCTAGATGGGGACATTGTAGGACATAAAGCAGAGAAACAGGGAGAAATGGACCCAGAGAACAGGCGGCGCTAGATCTCTTCTTTGCCGGGGCGCAGCATGAGGTCGCGGATGGCTTCGCGGGGGTCTTTTCCCTCGTTGAGAATCAACTCCATTTGTTCAGTAATCGGCATCTCAATGCCGTGCCTGCGGGCGAGGCCGAGAGCGGCGCGCGTGGTGTGAACACCTTCAGCCACCTTTCCTTCGAGTGACAGGAGGATCTCAGGGAGTTTGCGGCCCTGGCCGAGGGCTTCGCCCACGGTGCGGTTGCGGCTGAGCGAGCCAGTGCAGGTGAGCACCAGGTCGCCGACGCCGGACAGGCCGGCGAGAGTTTCGCGGCGCGCGCCACAGGCGACCGCGAGACGCGTGATTTCTGCGATGCCCCGCGTGATGAGCGCGGCCGTGGAGTTAAAACCGAGTCCAACGCCCACGGCGATGCCGGCCGCAATGGCTATCACGTTTTTGAGTGCTCCGCCCAATTCGACACCGATGACGTCTGTGGAGCTATAGAGGCGGAGGGTCTCCGATGAGAACTCCTGCTGGATGAAAGCAGCGACCTGCGGATCGCTGAAAGCGACGGTAACGGCGGTGGGCTGCCCGTGCGCGACTTCAAGGGCGAAGCTAGGCCCGGAGAGCGTACCGATGGAGAGCAGCAGCCTGGCTGGTTCAAGAGCCGACGACAGGACCTGGGTCATGCGAAGGAAGCTGTTCTCTTCAAGGCCCTTTGTAGCGCTGACCACAAACTGGCCGTTGCGCAGGTGTGGCCGCAAGCGGAAGAAAGCGGGGCGCAGAAATTCGGAGGGAATGACCGAGACGACGATATCCGCAGCCGTCGCGGTCGCGCAGTCTCCAGTAACAGTGATGGCAGAGGGGATGGGAAAGCCGGGGAGAAACTGGGTATTTTCGCCGGCATCAACGATTTGACGGGCCATCTCGGGGCTATGCGCCCACAGACTGATCTGGTGGCCGCCGCGGCGGTAAAGAGTGAGAGCGATGGCGGTTCCCCACGCTCCGGAACCCAGGACGAGGATGCGGCTCATGCGGTTTTGTGCGCTCCGAGACGAGCTTCAGTGCCGGCAAACAGGCGGCGGATGTTCTGGTGGTGCTTCACGATGATGAGCAGCGCCACAGTACATTGGATGGCAAAAAAGACAGGTGGGCGAGGGCCGGTGACCAGGAACCATGCAAAAACAGGGAAGCTGGCGGCTGCGGCGATGGAAGAAAAGGAAACGTAGCGGGTGAGGGCGAGGAGCAGGGCGAAGACGCCGATGGCTGCCAAAGCGGCCCAGGGCGAGGCGACGACGAAGACTCCAAAGCCCGTGGCAACGCCTTTGCCCCCTCGGAAATGAAGCCAGACCGTGAACATGTGGCCGAGTACGGCGAAAAGGGCCGCTACAGCCTGTGCCACGCGCAAGGGCACGGTAGGCATAAGACTTGCGCCGATGAGGCCGCCTACCCAGACTGCCGCGCTGCCTTTCAGTACATCGAGAACAAAGGTCGCAATTCCCAAACCCGCGCCGCCAAAACGCAATACGTTGGTAGCGCCAATGTTGCCGCTGCCCATCGAGCGGATGTCCTGACGGTGAAAGAGACGATAAAGCAAGTAGCCTGTGGGGATAGACCCCAGCAGGTATGCGGCGACCGCGATGGCAGCAAAGGGAGGTACCACAACGAGAGAGTGTAGCAGGCGGGGGTTGATTAACGGCCGGTGGCTCAGCGGAGTCTTAGGAAAGCGCCTGGCGGGCGGTGCGAACTTCTGCAGCGAGAACCTGCAGCATCTTGAGCGAAAGCGCAGGCTGAGCCTGCATCAGCGCGAAGAAGTCGGAGCGGCTGACAAAGCTCACCTGGGCACCGGCGAGTGCGATGGCCTCAAGGGAATAGGGGCGATCACTGATAAGTGCGGGGAGGCCGAATAGAGAATTGGGCAACGCCGGGATCGAGAAGATAACTTGCCCAGTCACCGCGCGCATCGTGATGGTTGCCGCGCCTTCGTAAAGAATGTAAATGCCTGTTGCAGGATCATCCTGCCGGAAGAGTAGGCGGTCGGTTTCGCATGAAACGATGACAGAGCGCTCTTGCAGGGCGTGAATGAGATCGGGATCAGCGACAAATGCGGATGCGTCCATCTGAGGCGATTCCTTTACGATGAGAATCCAGGACTTACACGCTGGAATTGGGCTAGCTCTGTCGTCACCATCATGGCATTGGCCGAACTTTGAGCACTGTGACGTGAATCACATTGAAGGAACTCGAGTGATTGAGATCGCCGCGCCAAAAAACGGCTGCCGGAACTCCCGTTACGGCAAGGAGTGGGAGGCTGGCCCTACTCAAGTGACTTTCGGGAGCGGTGAACCTGAATGGCCAGGACTTTAAGAATCATCGATGGCAGCCCGGGCTGCGAGGCCATGAGCCGCACAAAATCTTCGCGGCTCACGAAGCAGATCCGTGTCCCCGCGCGCGCAGTTGCGGTCAGCGAATAGGGCTTTTCACTCACCGTGGCGGGCAGGCCGAGGATCGAGCCGGGTAACGCCTGGGCCGAGAAAAGTGATTGGTCATCTTCTGTGATAAAGCTCAAGGTCACGGAGCCCTCGAGAAAGATGTAAAGGCCCAGCGGCAAGCCGTCCTGCCGGAAAAGAGGGCCATCCTCCTCCCGCACTGACAACGTTGCGTGCTTCCGGAGGATGCGGATGAGCTCAGGCTCTACGACAAATGCTTTGGGGTCGATACGAAACAAGTTCGGCCTCGTGCGTCGCAGCGATTAGCGACCGCTACGACGAGCAGCGATGAAGTCATGGTTTCATTGAACTGGGCCTTGTTGAAGTGTCTTACATCACTTCCAGCGGTGATTCCTGACGCATGATCCAAATCCACACATGCTGAGCCATGGGATATGCCTTATCAGAAGCGGCGCTGTCCAATGATGGAGTTGGAGTGGAGGTTTCCGCCGGCAGAATGAGCCAGGCGAGGCCCCCTGCAGGCTCGTTTAGAGTGAATGAAGGTAGGCTATGGCGGGCATTTTCAAGAGGATCCACACGACGCTGGAAATGATCAAGTGGGAACACTCGATCTTTGCACTGCCGTTTGCGCTAACGGCTATGCTGCTGGCGGCAGGAGGGCTGCCGGCGTGGAGGACGGTGGCATGGATCGTAGTGGCGATGGTGGGCGCGCGCTCAGCGGCAATGGCGTTTAACCGGTGGGCCGATGCCGAGCTTGATGCTGAGAATCCGAGAACGAAGAGCCGGGCGATTCCCGCGGGGTTGCTGACCAAGCAATTTGTGCTGGGATTTACATTGGTGGCGGTGGCGGTATTTGTTCTGGCGGCAGCGGAGTTGAACCGGCTGACGTTGGAGCTTTCGCCGGTGGTGCTGCTGGTGCTGCTGGGGTACAGCTATCTGAAGCGGTTGACGCGTTGGTCGCACCTGGGACTGGGCTTGGCGTTGGGGCTGGCGCCCAGCGCGGCGTGGATCGCCGTGCGCGGCAGCCTGGACTGGCGCATCGTAGTGCTGACGGGAGCGGTGACGCTGTGGGCTGGCGGATTCGATGTGCTGTATGCGTGCCAGGATTACGAACACGACCGCGCCGCCGGACTGCACAGCCTGCCGCAGGAAAATGGGTTGGCGACGGCCTTTTGGGCGGCTCGGCTGATGCACCTGGCCATGCTGGGGCTGCTGGTGTGGTTCGGGCTGCTGTTTGATTTTGGCCGAGTGGGATGGCTTGGTGTGGCGGCCGTGGGCCTGCTGCTGGCCTATGAGCACTCCATCGTTTCGCCGCGCGACCTGCGCCGGATGAATGCCGCGTTTTTCACCATGAACGGCGTGATCGCCATGGTTTTTCTGGGGTTTGTGACGGCGGATTTGTGGATGAGGAAGTAGCAGAGAGCGAGCGAACAAAAAGCAGGGCGATAAGGGCGAAGGACATAGGGACTAGCAAAACGACGAGAAGGTGGTCGATCAAGTGCGTGAGTGCGAAATGGCCACGACAAAGCATCGCAAGCCTCTGATGAGGGGACTCGTTGTTGCGACGGCATACTGGCTGGCATCGTTGGCGGGAACGCAGGCGAACATCACAGAGGCGCAAGCAACCAACGCGCGCATCGCGGTGCCGTTCGTGGGGTGTGCATCCGATGGCCAGTTGGGGCCGCTGGCCGCGCCGAAAAGAGAGAGTAGAGCACTGCCGATTTCTGCCAAAGATGCCCAAAGGCTCGCATATTACCAGGCGGAAGAAGGTCCCGGAGTTCTTGCGCCCCGTGGGTGGCACTGCTTTTCGACGTATGGCACTGACGGCAGCAATCTATTTGTGAGCCCCGACCCCATTGACCCGAAGGCATTGTTCTCTGCTGACTGGAAAGGCTTCACAGGACAAGCTGTCCAGATCTCCGTCGCCAGCGGAGGCACGTCGGGAAGGTTTCAGGTTGCCAAATTGATTGCGCGTGTCTTTCCGGCATACAAATCGTTTGCACTGGATGTGATTGCGGAGAGAATCGAGCCGGCAAGTGATTTCCCGTTCGGTCCATACTCGAAGGACAAACTGAGGTATCGCGGCAAGAATGTGGTGGAGTTTGAAACCTTCGCAGGCTCAGAGGGGTTGGGAACGCAGTCTCGCCTTCAAAAGAATCCGAGCCCTATTGAAGGGGTCGCGATAATTACCGGCGAGGATACAGATTTGATTCAGCTCTCGGCGCGACTTTCGGAAAATAACCGCGACCTGATCGCGATCATCGTTCGAGAGGTCGAGAAAGAAACGAATCCCCTCGACGGCCATCAATAGGATTGGAATCATCGTTACTTAGAGAGCCGTGTGGTAAGTTGCAAAAGAGAAGCACAGGTCGAGCGTCAATGTGATTCACGCGCAGGAGCATGGGGCCAGAATAGTGAGAATTGCAATCCAGGGAGAGCCGGGCTCGTTCAGCCATGAAGCGGCGCTGAAGTTGGTGGCCGGTGCAGAGATTGTGCCGTGCGCGCTGTCGGCGGAGGTGTTTGCGAAGCTGGACGAGGGCGCGGCGGATGCGGCGGCGATTCCCATTGAAAACAGCCTGGCGGGGTCGGTGCTGGAGCATTTCGACCTATTGCTGAAGCACGACGTGAAGGTGACGCGCGAAACGCTGATCCGTATCCGGCACAACCTGATTGCGACTGCCGATGCAAACATTGACGAGATCGAACGGGTGTATTCGCATCTGGTGGCGCTCGCACAGTGCCGGCGCTTCCTCGCGGAGCATCCGCGGATGAAGGCGGTTGCGTTCTACGACACGGCGGGCAGCGTGAAGCAACTCGTGGAGACGAGCGATCCTTACGCGGCAGCAATTGCCAGCGAACAGGCGGCGCGATACTACGGGGCGAAGATCCTGGAGCGGGGGATCGAGGACAACGCGGAGAACTACACGCGATTTTTCCTGGTGCGGCGCGCGAAAGAGGCAGAGAACGATGCCGCTGCGAACAAGATGAGCCTGGCCTTCTCGCTCGAGCACAGGCCGGGCTCGCTGGTGGCGGCGCTGAGCGCACTGAGCGCCACGGGTACGAATCTGACCAAGATCGAATCGAGGCCGGTGCATGGCAGACCCTGGGAGTATGTCTTCTACGTGGATTGCCAGATCGGCTCGAGCCGCGACGTCGGCGAAGCGCTGGAAGCTCTGCGCACGCATTGCGGGATGGTCAAGGAACTGGGGCGGTACCGGGCGGCGGAAGTCTCGTAAACGAGTCAGCCGGCCGGCAAGCCAGCAGGTCGAACGAGAACAACCCATAGACAACGAGGGATGGGTTTTCCACCCATCCCTCGGCTGCATCTTCTAATTTCTTGTCCCTATCCCCTGCTTTAGAAGTGGTAGGCCACGCCGACCGTAGGAACGGAGATGTTGTACCAGCGGTTGGTGGCGAAGATGGACTGCCCGAAGGTGGGCACCTTGGTGACCCAGCCACGATATTCAGCGCGGATGTCGAAACTCGGACTCACTTCGTAGGCAATGCCGGCGCCATAGACACCACCCACTTCAGTCTGCTGCTTCGTGTCGATATTTGTCGTCCCGGAGTTGCGGATGGGCATGAAGATGAAAGCGCCGGGACCCGCCTCGACAAATGGATTCCAGTTCTTGAACACGAAGGAGCGGACATAGGCGCCCGACAACTCCTGGGTGCGCGTGAGGATTTTGTAGCCGGGGCAGTAGCCCGTCGGCAGGCAGCCAAAATTTGGGGAAAAGTATCGGATGCTGTTCTGGTAGGTGATACCGTAGCTGGCTTCAAGAGCGCTATTGGGCGTAAGCATGAAGCGGTAGCTGAGGACGGCGCCGTAAGCCGTGTTGGAGTGAACCTGGACGGTAGTGGACGAAGACATGAACGGCTCAATCACCGCGGTTCCACTCAGGCTGATGTCCTGGCGGCTTTCCTGAGCGCCGGCCACGGCAACCAATGCGGCCAGCATGACTACAAACAGAGCGATCTTCTTCATTCGATCCTGATCCTCACGACTTCACAAAAATGCGGGCGGCAGCGAGCTTGTCTCTCGCGCACATTCTTTACGCGCTGATCCCGAAGCCTGATTCGACGCGCCGGAAAATCCCACGTCCCGCTCTCAGCATTGTAAATGGCCAGGGCGGGTTCAGGCGTGCCAGGGAGCTGCTGAGGCTATAGACGCACGAAGGCGAAAGAGGGCGTTTTTCAGGCCGGCCTTTCAACATGATAAAAAAACGGCGGGCCATTCTCCGCGGCGATGTTTCTCAAGGTCTGCAGGAAGGCTTTGGAGGCGTAGGAAAGAGTGCCGTGTCGCCGGTGAGCCAGGCGAAGGATGCGGCGAACTTCCAGTTCAGCGACGGGGATGCGGACCAGGTCACCGGCCTGGAGCTCGCGCGCCACAGTAAGGTGTGGCACCAGCGCAACACCGTTGCCCATGGCGACGAAGCGCTTGATGGCTTCGATGGTGGGAAGTTCGATACCCATGTTGAGCGGAGTACGGTAGCGCTGGAAAGTCTCAATGACCTTGCGGCGGAGGGGTGAGGCCACATTATGAGCGATGAAGTTTTCGTTGCCGAGGTCGCGGATGGAGACGCCTTTCGCGGCGGCAAGCGGGTGATGCGGGCCGACGATGAAGGCCAGGCTGTCGCTATAGACGGCGACGGTGCGAAATTGGGCCGGGTCAGGGCGGAAGGAGATAACGCCGAGCTCGAAGGTGCGTAGCGTGAGCTCCTCAGGAATGCGGGAGGCAAGCATGCGCTGCACCGTGACGCCGACGTGGGGGAATTCGCGGCGGAATGCGTCGATGGCCGGCAGCAGGTACATGCAGGTGTACTCGTTGGCCGCCAATTGCAGGTGGCCGCGCTCCAGGCTTTTGAGCTCGTCGAGGGCGCTGGAGGCTTCGCGGCGCAGGGCGAGCAAACGGAGCGCGTAGTCGTGGAGGAGTCGGCCCGCGGCGGTGAGTGAGCCATCGCGGGCAGCGCGATCGAAGAGAGTTTCGCCTACGGCTGCTTCAAGCTTGCGGACGACCTGGCTGACAGCCGGCTGGGTACGGTGCAGGCGGGTGGCAGCGCGGGAAAAACTGCGCTCTTCGGCGACGGCGAGGAAGGTTTCGAGTTGATTCAGCTCCATGAAAAGCGCCTCAACCGGTCAATAAGGAGAGTATAAGCGATTCTAATTCAATCTAAAAGAATTATAACTTTGCCTTATGGGGGTTCAATGAGCGAGAATAAAAGAACTGGACGAGGTCGGATTCCCCGACAGGCGCACACATGAGCACAGATCATGTAGTTTTCTTCGACACGACCCTGCGCGATGGCGAGCAGTCGCCGGGTTGCAGCATGACCACGCAGGAAAAGCTCACCATGGCCCATGCCCTGGAAGACCTGGGCGTGGACATTATCGAGGCCGGCTTTGCCATGGCTTCGGAAGGTGACTTTGCGGCGATTGCGACGATTACGCAGGCCATACGGAAGCCGCGCATCGCGTCGCTGGCGCGCGCCAAGAAGGAAGATATTGAGATGGCGGCCCGGGCGCTGCAATTTGCCGAACGGGCGCGCATTCACGTTTTTCTGGCGTCGAGCGATTTGCACCTGGAGTACAAGCTGAAGATGAACCGGGCGGAGGCACTGCAGCAGTGCGGCGAATGCGTGCGCCTGGCGCGGACACTGTGCGACGACGTCGAGTTTTCGCCGGAAGATGCGACACGATCGGACCGCGATTTTCTCGTCGAGATGGTACGCACTGCCGTCGAGGCCGGCGCGACGACGATCAACATGCCCGACACGGTGGGCTACACGACTCCCGAAGAATACGGAAGGATGTTTCGCGAGGTGCGCGAGAGGATTCCCGCGATCGGGGAGAAAGGCATCGTGCTCTCGTCGCACTGCCACGACGATCTTGGGCTGGCTGTGGCGAACTCGCTGGCCGCAATCGAAGCAGGCGCACGGCAAGTGGAATGCACCATCAACGGCATTGGTGAGCGAGCGGGAAATGCGGCGCTGGAAGAAATTGCAGCGGCGTTGTACGTGCGTGGCGACCGCTACGGCGTTTCGACAGGCATCAAGCTCGATCAGCTTTATCCGACGAGCGAAGTACTGGGGCAGCTCATCACATTTAAGCCCTCCCCCAACAAAGCGGTGGTCGGCGCCAACGCGTTTGCACACGAGTCGGGCATCCACCAGCACGGGATGCTGGCCAATCCGCTGTGCTACGAGATTATGACGCCGCAACTGGTGGGCGTGGCGCGCACGCACCTGGTTCTGGGCAAGCACTCGGGACGCGCGGCGCTGCGGCATCGGCTGGAACAACTTGGATTCACGGTAAGCCGCGACGAGCTGCAGCATGTTTACTACCGGTTTGTGGCGCTGGCCGATCGCAAGAAGAACATCTACGACCAGGATCTGGTCGGACTGCTCCCGGATAACATTCGCGAGCGGCGCAGCGAGCCCGTGGCGGAGCTGGATTAGCCGCGCGCGTCAGCGTGCAACAGTTTTGTGCCAGCACATGTTTTGTATCAGGGCACGACTTCAGTTGTGCTGTCAACAATGAATAATCCCCCGGGGCTTTAGCCCCTGAGGAAACGAACAAGAGGATTCGATTCGAATGCACCTGAGGATTCTTATAACGGCCGGTGACGGCATTGGCCCGGAAGTGACCAATGAAGCAGTCTCTGTGCTGAAGGAGATCGCCGCACAGGGCGGGCACGAGTTTGCGTTTACCGAGAAGCGCATTGGCGGCGTGGCGATTGTGCAGGACGGGACGCCGCTGCCGGACGACACATTGCAGGCGGCACTCGTGTCGGACGCGGTTTTGCTGGGCGCTGTAGGTGGGAACGAATTCAATTCTCTGCCGCCGGACAAGCGGCCCGAGGGTGGATTGCTGCAAATTCGCGCAGCGCTGGGCGGATTTGCCAACCTGCGGCCGTGCTTCTCATTTAAGGAACTGACGGTTAACAGCCCGCTGCGCCCGGAAGTAATTGAAGGCACCGACATTCTGTTTGTGCGTGAGTTGCTGGGCGGTGCGTATTTCGGCAAGCCGCGCGAGTGGAACAAGGAAAAAGGCGTCGGCTACAACACGATGGTCTATACGAAAGACGAAGTCGTTCGTGTATCGCGCATCGCGTTCGAACTGGCAACAAAACGCCGCCAAAAACTGACCAGCGTGGACAAGGCGAATGTGCTTGAGGTTTCGCAGCTCTGGCGTGCGACGGTGAACGAAGTTGCGAAAGAGTTTCCCGGCGTGATGGTGGAGCACCAATACGTTGACGCCATGGCGATGCACATCATGAATCGGCCGCGCGATTTTGACGTGGTGCTTACGGAGAACCTCTTCGGCGACATTCTGAGCGATGAAGCCGGCGTGATCACAGGATCGCTGGGCATGCTGCCTTCTGCGACGATCGGCGGCAAGGTCAATCTGTACGAACCGGTACACGGGTCGGCGCCGGACATTGCTGGCAAGGGGCTGGCGAATCCACTGGGCGCGATTTTGACGGGGGCGCTGATTTTGCGTCACTCGGCAGGCCTCGAAGCAGAAGCCGCGGCGGTCGAATCCGCGGTGCGCAAGGTGCTGGAGCAGGGCTTCCGTACACCGGACCTGGCGCGGGGGCTGAAAGATGGCGTGACCGTGCTCTCGACGAAAGAGATGGGCGCCAAGGTGAGGGAGACCGTGAAAGAGCAGCTTGTAGCTGTTAGCTCTTAGCTTTTAGCTCAGTCTGCTGAACGCGCCGTCGGCGCAATGTTTGTTAGCCCCGCGCTTTAGCGTGGGGTGAGGAATAAGAAACAAATGAAAGCCCCGTAGGGGCGATGCAGGTTTTGAAAGGGCCCGACTTCAGTCGCGCCGAGCAAGCATGTAGCCGGGAGCTGCTTTATGAGCGAAGCGAAAACACTATTCGAGAAAGTGTGGGAGCAGCATGTGGTGGTTGAGCCGAAGGGCGAGCCAACGCTGCTCTACGTCGATCTGCAATTGGTGCACGAAGTGACTTCGCCGCAGGCGTTCGAAGGATTGCGGCTGGCGGGGCGCAAAGTGCGCAGGCCCGCTCGCACGGTGGCCACAGTGGACCACAACGTGCCGACGACCAAAGAAGGCCGGCTGAATATCGTGGACCAGATTTCAGCGACCCAGATTGCGACGCTGCGCAAGAACTGCGCGGACTTCGGCGTCGAGCTGTACGACGTGAACTCGCGCGAGCAGGGCATTGTGCATGTGATCGGGCCGGAGCTGGGGTTGACCAAGCCGGGCATGACGATTGTGTGCGGCGACTCGCACACTTCGACGCACGGCGCGTTTGGAGCGCTGGCATTCGGCATCGGCACCAGCGAAGTGGAGCATGTGCTGGCCACGCAGACTCTCCCGCAGTCGAAACCGAATACGTTTCGCATCGCCGTCGAAGGCAAGCTGCCGCTGGGCGTAACGGCGAAAGACATTATTCTGGCCATCATCGGCAAGATCGGCACTGACGGCGCAACAGGCTGCGTGATTGAGTACGCGGGTTCCGCGATTCGCGCTCTCTCTATGGAAGGCCGCATGACGATTTGCAACATGAGCATCGAGGCCGGCGCGCGCGCGGGGATGATCGCGCCGGACGAGACGACCTTTGCATATCTGAAGGGACGGCGGTTCTCGCCGAAGGGCGCGGATTGGGACAAAGCCGTGGCCGAGTGGAGCAAGCTGCCGACGGATCCCGGAGCGAAGTTCGATCGCGAGCTGGTGATCGACGCGGCGACACTGGCGCCGTATGTGAGCTGGGGAACAAGTCCGGGGATGGTTGCACCGGTAGTTGAGAAAGTACCCGATCCGGCGAACGCGAAAAGCGAGATCGATCGCAAGTCGTTTGAGCGAGCTCTTGAATATATGGATCTGAAGGCGGGCACGCCGTTCGAGCAGATCGTGATCGACCGCGTGTTTATTGGGTCGTGCACCAACGGGCGCATTGAGGATTTGCGCGCGGCGGCGAAGATTGCCCTTGGGCGCAAGGTGAGCACGCACGTGAGCGCGATGGTTGTGCCGGGCTCGCAGCAGGTAAAAACGCAGGCGGAGCAGGAGGGGCTCGATCGCATCTTCCGCGAAGCCGGATTTGACTGGCGCGAGCCGGGTTGCTCCATGTGCCTGGGTATGAATCCCGACATTCTTTCGCCGGGCGAGCGCTGTGCCTCGACAAGCAACCGCAATTTTGAAGGCCGCCAGGGACGCGGCGGGCGCACGCATCTGGTATCGCCGGAGATGGCTGCAGCAGCCGCGATTGCCGGACACTTTGTTGACATTCGTAACTGGGAGGTAAAGGCCTGATGGAAGCGTTCAAAACATTGACTGCGCTGGCTGCGCCTCTGGACCGCGCCAACGTGGATACCGACCAGATCATTCCCAAGCAGTTTTTGAAGCGCATTGAGCGCACGGGATACGGCGACTTTTTGTTCTTCGACTGGCGGCAGACACCCGAAGGCCAGCCGATTGCGGACTTCGTTCTGAATAATCCGCGATTCACGGGCGCGAAGATCCTGATTGCGGGAAAGAACTTTGGCTGTGGATCGAGCCGCGAGCATGCCGCATGGGCATTGAGCGACTACGGATTCCGCGTGGTGATTGCCCCGACGTTCGCCGACATTTTCTTTTCAAATGCGGGGAAGAACGGCATCGTGCTGGTGCGGCTGAGCGAAGCCGATGTGGATGCGCTGCTGAAGAACGCAGAGCAGGTTTCCGGTTATCAGCTCACAGTTTCGCTCGAAGAGCAGACGGTGACCGACGGACGCGGGTTCAGCGCAAAGTTCGAGATCGATCCGTTCCGCAAATTCTGCCTGCTGGAAGGGCTGGACGATATCGGATTGACGCTGCGCCATGCAGCGGAGCTGGACAAGTTCGAGACAGCGCATGAAGGGGCGAGTTGGCTGAGGGCGAAGTAATTCAGCTTTGCGCCTGGCAGCACAGTCATACGAGGAGTTGGCGATGGGACACAAGGGAAACGCGAAAACGAAGACACACGATGCGAATGGGAGCGGGGCCGCTGTGGCCAGGCACGCAGTCGACTCACACGCGTATTTGAGCACGCCCACCAAGCTGACCGGCTCGGAGATTCTGTGGGCCACGCTGGCCGGTGAAGGCGTGCGCGATGTCTTCGGATATCCGGGCGGCGCAATTCTGCCGGCGTACGATGCGCTGCGCAAGTTTCCCATCCGGCATGTGCTGGTGCGCCATGAGCAGGGCGCAGCGCACATGGCTGACGGCTACGCGCGCGCGTCGGGAGGAGTGGGAGTAGCGGTTGCCACCAGCGGTCCGGGCGCGACGAACCTGGTAACGGGCATTGCCACGGCGATGCTCGATTCGATTCCCATTGTGTGCATTACGGGCAATGTGTCAAGCAAAGTGCTGGGCACGGACGCATTTCAGGAGGTGGATATCACCGGCATCACGCTGCCGGTGACCAAACACAACTTTCTGGTGAACAAGGCAGAGGATCTGGCAGGGGTGTTGCGGCAGGCCATCCAGATTGCGAAATCGGGCCGCCCCGGGCCGGTATTAGTCGACATTACAAAGGATGCGCAACAGGCCACCGCAGAGTTTGACTTTGAAGCGGCCAAGCCGAAGCCATATCGCCCGCATCCGATGTTGCGCGTGGAAGAGCAAGGGCTGGCGCATGCAGCCGAGCTGATCCGCAATGCGAAGCGGCCGGTGATTTTGGCAGGGCATGGCGTGATGGAATCAGGCGCGATGGAGCAGGTGCGCACGCTGGCCGAGCGCGCGCAGATTCCTGTGGGCTTGACTTTGCTGGGCATTGGCGGTTTTCCGGCATCGCATCCGCTGTGCCTGGGCATGATGGGCATGCATGGCGAATCGTGGGTGAACCACGCAATCCAGGAAGCCGATCTGTTGATCGCGTGCGGCATGCGGTTTGACGATCGCGTGACGGGACGGTTGACCGAGTACGCGCTGAAGGCGAAGAAAATTCACATCGAAGTCGATCCCGCAGAAGTGAACAAGAACGTGAAGGTGGATGTGGCGCTGGTGGGCGATCTGCGCGAGGTGCTGGAACAGCTGCTGCCGCGCATTGCAGGCCGGGATGGCTCGGCATGGCTCAAGTCGATCGAAGCGAGCAAGGGCGCGGTTGCGGTCCGCGATATCAAGAATTTGCCTGATTCCGGCCACCTCTATGCGGCGCACGTGATGCACGACCTGTGGAGGATGACCAGCGGCGACGCCATTATCGTGACCGATGTGGGGCAGCACCAGATGTGGGAGGCGCAATACTATCGCCACGACAAGCCGCGCACGCTGATCACGTCGGGTGGCCTGGGCACGATGGGATACGCGCTGCCGGCGGCGATCGGCGCCAAGATGGCCAGCCCGGAAAAAGAGGTGTGGGTGGTGGCCGGCGATGGCGGATTCCAGATGACTGCCGCGGAGCTGGCGACGATCGTGCAGGAGAAGATCAAGATCAACATTGCCGTTATCAACAACGGCTACCTGGGCATGGTGCGGCAGTGGCAGGAGTTCTTTTACGAGCGCAACTACGAGGCCACGCCGCTGGTGAGTCCCGACTTTGTGAAGCTGGCCGATGCGCACGGCATTCCAGGCCGCGCGGTGCGCAAGCGGTCTGAGGTTGAATCGGCAGTCAATGAAGCGCGATCGGCGCCGGGCGCGTTCCTGCTGAACTTCCTGGTGGAGAAGGAAGATTCGGTATACCCGATGATTCCTGCGGGAAGCGCGCTGCACGAGATGATCCGCCGTCCAGAGAAGGATCCGCTGGAAGAGAGGGCGGACGACAAGTAATTAAGGCAGCTTTTAGCTTCTAGCTGCTAGCTACCAGCTGCGTTCGAGCAGCGAGGGGCTTCAGTGGTTTCGATCGGGAAGGCTAGAGGCTAGAAGCTAAAGGCTAGGAGCTTGTTCTTATGCTGCATACTTTTGTTGCATACGTTGAAGATTTGCCGGGCGTGCTAACGCGCGTGGCATCGTTGTTCCGCCGGCTGAACATCAATATCAACTCGCTTACGGTTGGCCGCAGCGAGCGGCCGGGCCTGTCGCGGCTGACGCTGGTTTGCGAAGCTTCGGCAGAAGCCGGGCACCGCATTCGCGCAAGCCTGTTTAAACTGGAGAATGTCGTGGACGTGGACGACATTGCCCAGGCGCCGAGCGTGACGCGCGAACTGGCGTTGATCAAGGTGGCCGCGTCGCCGCGCAATCGCGCGCAGATCTTTGATCTTGTCGAGGTCTTTCGTGCGCGCATCGTCGATCTCACGTCGGAGTCGCTGATGATCGAGATGACCGGCGTGGAAAGCAAGATCGAGGGGCTGATCGAGGTGCTGCGCGAGGATGATGGCCGCATCCTGGAGATTTGCCGCAGTGGAAAGATGACGATGCGGCGCGGACACCACGTGAGCAGCGTGGTGAAAGCGATGGGCGTGAACGAGGCGGCGGAAGAGGAAGAGGCCGAGGAAGAGAACGCGGCGGACGAAGTGCAGTAAGAGCTAAAGCAGAGCGGCGAAGCCGCGGGCAATCTGGCATTGAATTCCCAATCCAACAAAGGAAAAGACTGCGAACATCATGGCAAAGACCTATTACGATCACGATGCGGATTTGACGTTGATTCAGGCCAAGAAGGTGGCCATTATCGGGTACGGCTCACAGGGGCATGCCCATGCCCTGAACCTGAAAGATTCGGGTGTGCAGGTAAAGGTGGGCCTGGCGACAAACTCGAAGTCGATTGCGAAGGCGCAGAAGGCGGGGCTGGAAGTGGTGACGCCGGCCGAAGCGACCAAGTGGGCGGACGTAGTGATGATTTTGACGCCCGATCAGACGCAGGCCGCGCTGTATGACGCAGAGATTGGGCCGAATCTGACGAACGGAAAGCTGCTACTTTTTGCGCATGGATTCAACATCCATTTCAAAACCATCGTGCCGGATGCAACCGTGGACGTGGGACTGGCCGCGCCGAAGGCCCCCGGTCATCGCGTGCGCGAGGTGTTTACCGAAGGCGGCGGCGTGCCGGGGTTGATTGCCGTGCACCAGAATCCGAGCGGCAAAGCGCATGCGCTGGTGCTCAGCTATTTGAAGGGCATTGGCTGCACCCGCGCCGGAGCGCTGGAGACGACATTCAAGGAAGAGACCGAGACGGATCTCTTTGGCGAACAAGCGGTGCTCTGCGGTGGCGTGAGCGCGCTGATCAAGGCGGGGTACGAAACGCTGGTCGAAGCGGGGTATCAGCCGGAGAGCGCGTACTTCGAATGCCTGCACGAGCTCAAGCTGATCGTCGACCTGATTTATCGCGGCGGCCTGGCGTACATGCGCTATTCCATCAGCGACACGGCGGAGTACGGCGACTACGTGAGCGGGCCGCGTGTGATCGGCGCCGAAAGCAAGAAGGCGATGAAGCAGATCCTAGCCGAGATTCAGAACGGAACGTTCGCCAAGAAATTTCTCGGCGATCAGAGCTCCGGCAAGAAGGAGTTCCTGGCGTTTCGCGAGGCCGAGGCGAAGCACCCGATCGAAATCGTAGGCAAGCAGTTGCGCGCACAGATGCCGTTTCTTGACCCGGTGACTGTAGAGGAAGTGGCGAAGACGCGGTAGAAGCAGCTCAAAGAGAAATTCACTTCGGATCCAGCGCGGAGTTAGGCGGCGCCAGGTGGCGAGGTTTGCTTTCTCAGCCGGATGATACAACCACCGATGGTGAGCAGGCCGAGGGCGGCCAGGAGGTCGCTCGCGAGATTGCCTACCGGGCTCGGGTGCATATGCCCCATCACAGCCAGAGCCAGATACAAGAGGCTGACCGCCATCCCGAGCCAGAGCATCCAGCGCGGGGATCCCGGACCCCAGATCCCCATCGACCAGCCGATCAGATAAGGCAGAATCAGCACTCCCCACCACATGGAGCGTCCAGTTCCGCCAATGCCTCCGAGGTTACTCAACGTCCACAACGCGCCTACTCCAACCGCAACCAGGATGAAAACCAAAACTCTGTACGCGATCATCCGGCGTTCGCGATGCTCGAGATAAGTGCCGAGCGCCACGAAGCCGCAGCCCGGAAGAATCACCGCCGATCCCTCCATTGGATCCAGCGCTCCGACCAGCATGCCCAGTTCTCCGACAACAACCAGCACTCTAGGCAACAGGCCCCGATAGTCGATCGATTTCATCGGAACCTCCTTCTTGACTCCCAAAAACGGCGCAATTCTACACCCGTGCCCCAAGCACTAACAATGTGCTAAGAGTGATTCCGCATTGCGTGACAGCTGCCCGCGCTTTTGGGAATTTTGCAGTCAACGCCTAGTGTTTCTCTGCCCACGCTTGCAGTAATTCGATGGCACGGCCAAGGACGCCGGCGGAGCCGCGGAAGTTCGCCGAGCCGCGCGGCTGATCGTTGGGCGTCCACCATTCATAGAACCCGCCCACGCGTTCCACGCGAGCGACCATCGGGCGAATTTCGCGATAGGCATCGGCAATGTCGCCTTCGCGGACGAGGTCCTGCACCATGCGTCCGCCGAACCATGTCCAGTCGCCGCCGTTCTGATAGGTGTAGGGCGCGGTCATCTGCGGATTCTTGAAATAACCGAGGGGATAGGGCGGATACATCGTCAGGCCGATGGTCGCGGCGCCTGATGCGCGCACGTCGTCGTCCATGTGCGCGAGTGCGTGGGCGATTTCTTTGTGTGTCAGTACGCCGGCCTCGATGGCGACGGCCGTGCCGCCGTGATAGTTGATGGCGTTCTCGTCGAATCCGGCAGGAAAGGGTGAGCCGGCGAGATAAACGTGCGGAATGAACTTCTGATCTTTCGCATCCCAAAGGTATTTCCGGATATTGCGCCTGAGCCGTTCTTGAGTTTGACGCCAACGGGCTAGGTCAGGTGTCCCTGGGCCCGGCAGCGCGAGATAGTCATTGATGGCGAGCAGCAACATGGCGTTGTCGTAGACCGAGAGTGCGCGATGCGAATGCTCGTCGAGCCAGACGCCGGGTGAAGTTTCGGGCTGCACATCGCCCCAGTCGGCGCGCGTGGCGCTCCAGATGAGGCCGTGTTGCGCATCGTATCGCTGGGTGAGGAGATATCGCAGGGCCAGGCCGAGGCGATCGCGCACCGTGCGTCCGCCAATCTGTTCATCGAGGATCGATCGGTCGCCGGTGACCGTGACGTATTTGCAGACGGCCTGGACGAGCGAGGATTCCTGGTCGACCTCAACTGTGTTTTTGTACGAAGTGAGTCCAGGCGCAAGCGGAGTTAGCCGATAAGGTTCTTCCTTTTGCGCGGGATTAAGCGTGCGGTAGCCGTCGGGAATGTCGCCCTGGGGCCCCTGGAATTTGAAGAACGTCAGAAGCGCGTCGCGGAGCAGCGAGTGCGGATTGGATTCGAGCGAGAGTTCGATGAAAGTGTTGAGGTCGCGAATCCAGACCTGCTTGTAGCCGCTACCGGCATTGAGGCCGCCCTTGAGCAGATCGAGGGCCATTTGATGGACGTGAATCAGCGACTGGTCGGCGCGGATTTGCGCGGCAAGCTGCGCCTGCGCGCGGCTGCTCTTCGCCGCCGGTGACTGTGCTCGCGAGGCAGGCGCAAACAAGTACGAGAGAACGAAAAGTATGCAGAAGGACAACCGCTTCATTGACGAGTCCGATCATGGATGTGTGTCGCTCAGAGACGGTGGTGCATCGGTGGGAGCGGCGCCCCATGCGTGATTGGGGGTCGTGCCCAGGGTGAAGTGCAATGTGCCGCCGGCCGCTATGTCACGGAATGATATCCAGTTCTGGTGGTGCGGATGGCCGTCGAGCTGAACGCTCTGGATATACGGAGCGTTGTCAGCAGCGCCGGTGGAAACGACGGTGAAGGATTTACCGGAGTATGGCTCGTGAAGGTGGACGACGACCTTGGGGAAGACGGGGCCGGCGAGCTCGTAGGCAAGGCTGGCGGGATCGACGCTGTAGATGCCCATCATGCTGAGCACAGCCCACGAAGACATTTCGCCGCAGTCGTCGTTGCCGGGAATGCCGTCGGGATCGGCGGAGTAGTTTTCATTCAGCACGCGGCGAACCACGCGCTGCGTCTCCCAGGGCCGGCCCGAGAAGTTGAATTCAAAGGGCGCCTGGAGATCGGTTTCGTTATACGGGTTGTAGCGCTGGCCATACCACGCGGGGATCTTGTAATCGAAGAAGTCGGCGAGGCGCTGGTTGAAGAGATCGGGGCCCACGTTGTCGACGACCCATTTGAGATCTGACGGCTCAAGCCACTGGTAGTGCCAGCCGGTGCCTTCAATGAATCCATAGCCATCGCGCATAGGATCGAAGCCGGACACCCACTGGCCGCCGGCGTTGCGCGGGCGGAAGAAGTGATCCTGCGGATTGAAGACATTGCGATAGTAGAGTGCGCGATCGTAGAGCGTCTTGGCGTCGCTGGTTCTGCCGAGGGCGACGGCGAGGCGATACAGCGATGCGTAGGCGACGCAATCTTCCTGGAGTTGCGAAACCGATCCGTAGCCGACCTTGTCGTCAGGCACGTAGTGGATCTTGTTGATCCATTCGATGCCGTCTTCACCGTGAAAGGGATGGCCGGGTGGCGGAGCTTCGGTTGCGTCCTTGAGCATTCCTTCCCATGCCGAGTTCATATCGAAGCCGTGCAGGCCGTCGAGCCAGGCGGTGGCTAATGAGACGGTGAGCGGGCTGCCGGCCATGACATTGGTGTAGAGATTGAACTGCGGCCAGCGATCGATCCATCCGCCCTGCTGGTACATCAGCACGATGGATTGCGCCATGTCTTCCATGCGGCGCGGCTCTATCAGGGCGAGCAAGGGCATTTCGCTGCGGTAAATGTCCCAGCCGGAAAAGCTGGCGTAGAGCAGATGCCCCTGCGGAAGCTGATGGACTTTGCCGTCGAAGCCGAGGTAGCGGCCGTCGGCATCGTTAAAGATTGTTGGCATCATGAGGCAGTGATAAAGCGCGGTGTAAAAGACCTTGCGCTGTGCTTCAGTTCCGCCAGATACGTCAATTGCGCTGAGCGAGCGATTCCATGCGGCGCGCGCATCCTCTCGGATGGTAGAGAAGTCTTTCGATTCCGCCTCAGCCTTGAGATTGTTTTTGGCGCCATCGATGTCGACGTAGGAGATGCCGATTTTTACTGTGATGGTTTGTGATTGAGCTTGCGAGGGCCAGGTGGCGTAGGCGCCGACCCACAGGCTGGGCGCCGATTGCGTAACGGAACGGCTGCCGTCTGAGAGAGCGTCGGGGCCACGGGAGTTCGCGTCGTTCCAGGTGCCGAACTGCGCAAAGGGCTTACTGAACTCCATTACGAAGTAGACCTTGTACGTCTGCTGATTGCCGCAGAAGGCGTGGTTCTCAACATAGCCCTGGATTTCGCGATCGCCGACGATCTGCATCGAAGCTCCGGCGGTGTAGTTGAGCGTGTGGCTGAGGGGGACAACGATGTTGGCCTGCTGGCCCGCGGGATAGGTGAAGCGCGCGATGCCGGTGTGGTCGGTCGCACTGAGCTCAGCGTTAATGTCCCACTGGAGCAAGCGCACTTGGTAATAGCCGGGCGAAGCGCTTTCTTCGCTGTGCGCGTAGGGCGAGCGAATATCGATGATACGCGTGTGCACGGGGCCGGTAGTGGGCGCGAAGAACACGTCCCCCTGGTTGGCGCAACCGGAGCCGCTCATGTGCGTCATGCTGAAGCCGTGAATCTGGTCCTGCAGATAGTGGTATCCGAAACCGCGATCTTCAGTGTCGGGGCTGAGCTGGACCATGCCGAAGGGAGTGGTCGCTCCAGGGAAGAGGTTGACGCCGCCACCCGGACCCTGCCCTGTGCCGATGAGCGGGTCGACATGGACGGCGGGACCGGCGGACGCAGCTTTTTGGGCCGGCGAAGCGAAAGGAAACAAGAGCAAAAGACCAACCCAAAGTGAGATTTGAAGAGGATTGGCAAAGAGACCGGTATCTCGCCACAGCGCTTTGATTCGACTATTCACAATAAAATTCTCCCCGGTTCATCATACAGAACGGCCGTGATGTGAGCACCCGCCCCGTGCGGGGAGAGCGGCGTGCACAGCAAGACAGAACTCGCAGGGACTCGGGCTTCCCGGGTTCAATGAGATTACTCCGCCTCGCACCGTGATTGGATGCGCCGGAGAAAGAACTTTGCGCGGGGGTTAACGTGTGAGCGACACCGCGAGTTGCTGCGCACAATGACGCGCCGGCGGTGACTGTAAAATCAAGCTGAAACCCGTCTCATGAAGTTTTGGAGGATCTTTGCTTTACTGGCTGCTGTACGAAAAGCTTTTTCCGTTTTTTCACCCGTTCCGGATCTTCCGTTATCTGACGTTTCGCACAGTTTTTGCCTCTCTGACGGCGCTGCTGATAGCGCTGTGCATCGGACCCTATGTCATTCAGAAGCTGCGGGAGTTCCAGATCGGTCAATTTGTGCGTGAGGATGGGCCGCAATCGCACATGAAGAAGACGGGAACGCCGACCATGGGTGGAGTACTGATCTGCATCGCCATCCTGCTGCCGACGGTTCTATGGTCCGATCCGGGTAATCCTTTTGTATGGATCACGGTGTTCTCGACGTTTGCGTTTGGCGCCATCGGGTTTGCAGACGATTACATCAAGGTGGTGCAGCGGCGAAATCTGGGGCTGACCGTCCGCGCGAAGCTGTTTTGGCAGGGGTTGGCGGGAGCGCTTGTTGCAGTGGCTCTGGTGGTGTTGGATCAATTCAAGGTGTTTTCCACGCGGCTGTCGGTGCCGTTCATTAAAAGCCTGCGCCCCGATCTTCTGTGGCATCACTGGCCGGCGACGCTTCCGCACATGGCACTCTTTGCGTTTGTGCCATTCGTCTTGTGGGTGGTGCTTTGGCTGGTCGGCACATCGAATGCCGTCAACCTGACAGACGGTTTGGATGGTCTGGCCATTGGTTGCACGATCATCGCCGCAGCGGCGCTGGCGGTGTTGACCTACGTCAGCGGCCACGTGGTGTTCGCCGATTATTTGGAACTGCAGCGCATGCCCATGGTGGGCGAGCTTTCGGTATTCTGCGGGTCGATGGTGGGCGCTTCGATCGGCTTTCTCTGGTACAACGCGCATCCGGCAGAGATTTTCATGGGAGACGTAGGCTCGCTGGCGCTGGGCGGCGCCATCGGCACGGTGGCTGTGGTCATTCGGCAGGAATTGCTGCTGCCGTTTATCGGAGGAGTTTTCATACTTGAAGCGCTGTCGGTCATGCTGCAGGTGGGCAGTTACAAGCTCAGAAAGAAGAGAATCTTCAAGATGGCGCCCATTCACCACCATTTTGAGCAATTGGGGTGGAGTGAATCAAAGGTGATTGTCCGATTCTGGATCGCCTCTCTGGTGTTTGCATTGTTTGCACTCACCACGCTGAAATTGCGCTAGGGGCGGCGCGGCGGGCGCCGAGCGCGGTGCACAATTGAAATTGCCGCGCCGGCCAAAGGATCAGTCGCAATGATGGAATTGAAGGGAAAGAAGGTTCTGGTTGTCGGCCTCGGAAAGTCCGGGCTGGCCGCGGCGCTGTTTTTGCGGCGCAAGGGCGCGCAGGTGACTGTCTCCGATATCCGGTCGGCCGAGTCGCTGGCAAGAGAGATTCCCGCGCTGCTCGAAGAGGGAATCATGGTAGAAGCCGGTGGACACGGGTTGCTGACCTTTCGCCGGCAGGACCTGATCGTGGTGAGTCCTGGCGTGCCGCTCGATACTGCGGAGCTGGTGCAGGCCAAGAGCTTTGGGCGGCCCGTGATCGGCGAGCTGGAGCTGGCAGCGCGCTTTTTGAAAGGGAAGATCCTGGCGATCACCGGGTCGAATGGAAAAACGACAACGACAGCCCTGGCGGGCGAGATTTTGATTAATGCAGGATTGCAAACTCTGGTGGCCGGCAATATCGGCGTGCCGGTGGTGGGAATGATTGAGGAGAGCACCGATGATACCTGGTCGGTGCTGGAAGTTTCGAGCTTTCAGTTGGAGAGCACTGAGGAATTTCATCCCGCGATTGCCGTAATCTTAAACATCACACCGGATCACCTCGACCGGCACGGCACCTTTGAGAACTATGCGCTGGCAAAGGAACGGATTTTCGCCAGGCAGGGAGCGGGCGATTGCCTGGTATTGAACGCGGATGACGCGCGTACCGCTGAGGCGGCGGCGCGGGCGCCGGGGATGGTGTATTGGTTTTCGGCAAAGCATCCGGTTTCGCCGGGCGCATGGATTGAGGAAGGGTGGGTTGTCTACCGGTCAGTTCGCGAGAGCGCAGCGGAGCAGATTTTGCCGGTCGAGAGGATTCCGCTGAAAGGCGAGCACAACGTGGAGAATGTGCTAGCCGCGGTGTGCGCGACGCGGCTGGTTGGAGTACCCGGGGAGACGATTGCGCGGACGATTGCTCAGTTCAAGGCGGTGGAACACCGGCTGGAGTTCGTGGCGACGGTCAACGGCGTTGATTATTACAACGATTCGAAAGCGACGAACGTCGATGCTACGGAGAAGGATTTGGCGGCATTTCCCGGGCGAATTCATTTGATTCTGGGCGGTAAAGACAAAGGCTCACCCTACACTCCGCTCGCCCCGTTGGTGCGGCAGCGGGTTCGCACCATCTATACGATTGGCGCCGCCGCGCCCATCATCGAATCGCAACTGCGCGGAGAAACGGCCATCCAGTCGTGCGGCACCGTCGCGAACGCCGTGAAGGCTGCGGCGACGGCAGCGCGGCCCGGAGATGTGGTGCTACTGGCGCCCGCCTGCTCGAGCTACGACCAGTTCGAGAATTATGAGCAACGGGGCCGCGTGTTCAAACAACTGGTAAGTGAGTTGCGTGACTGGAAGGGGAAGCAGGACGAGTAGGCGTTTATGGCGAAGCGAGTCGGGGTAGACAAGTGGCTGTTCTTTACAACGCTGGTGCTGGTTGTCACCGGGCTTGTGATGGTCTTCTCCGCTTCGGCGGTGGTTGACCAGGAACGGTATCACTCGGCTTACACATTCATTTTGACGCAGGGCATCTGGGCAGTGGCAGGCGTGCTCGCACTGCTGGTGCTGATGCATGTTGACGTCAGCCGCTACAACGCGCCGCGATTCATCTACCCGGCGGTGGGCATTACGACGATGCTGCTGGTGCTGGTGTTTCTGATGCCTGGCTCGCATCATACTCACCGCTGGATCCGCTTCGGCAGCTTCTTTACATTTCAACCGTCGGAGATTGCCAAGCCGGTACTGGTGCTGTTTCTGGCGTGGTTTCTGCACAACAGGCTGGGCGCGATGCGCGACTGGAGGCACACGCTTTTACCGGCGGCGCTGATCCCAGCGTTGTTTACCGTGCTAGTTGTGGCGCAGCCCGACCTGGGAACGGCGCTGGTGCTGGCGGGTGTGACCGCGATGATTCTCATGCTGGCAGGCATGGAGTGGAAGTACCTGCTTGCCGGAGTTTGCGCAACCCTGCCCCTGCTGGCGGCGTTGCTGCTGTGGGTGCCTTGGCGACGCGCGCGATTGCTGGTGTTTCTCAATCCTGAGTCTGATCCGCAGGGCGCCGGCTATCACATTTACCAGTCGCTGATCGCGGTGGGAACGGGCGGCCTGACGGGCCGGGGCTACATGGAAGGCATGCAGAAGCTGTTCTACCTGCCGGAGGCGTCGACTGATTTTATTTTCGCCAACATCGCCGAAGAGTTGGGATTTATCGGCGCGATGTTCATCGTGACGCTGTTTGTCCTGTTTGGCGTGCGCGGGTTGCGGACCGCCTTCCGCTGCAACGATCCGTTTGCACGCATGGCGGCATTCGGCATCACGGTCACAATTCTGTTGCAGGCGTTCTTCAACATCAGCGTGGTGCTGTCGCTGGTTCCCAACAAGGGCATTCCCCTGCCTCTGATCTCGCACGGCGGGACATCGCTGTTTTGCACGCTGGCGAGCATAGGGATACTGCTGAACATCAGCCGGCAGGCGGAGTGAAGCGCCAGAGATTTGAGACAAGAGATCAGGGCATGCGCATGGCTGGACTGCGGATTCTCATTGCCGGAGGCGGGACGGGCGGACACCTGTTTCCTGCTCTGGCGGTGGCGCGCGAGCTGGTGAAGCGGCACGGGGCGGAGATTCTCTTTGTCGGCACGGCGCGGGGGCTGGAGACAAAACTGGTTCCCGAAGCGGGATTTGAGCTGCGCCTGATTGACGTGGGCCCACTGAAGAATGTTTCTCTGATGACGCGGCTCAAGACTCTTGCCTCTCTGCCCAACAGCATGGGCAACTGCAAGCGCATCATCCGTGAATTCGGTCCCGACGCCGTCCTTGGTGTGGGCGGATATGCTTCGGGTCCGGCGATGGTGATCGCGCTCGCGCGGAAGATTCCGGCAATGGCCTACGAGCCGAATGCCATGCCGGGTTTTGCCAATCGGCTGGTGGGCAGGCGAGTGCAGGCGGCGGCCATCAATTTTCAGGCCTCGGCCAGGTGCTTTCGCAACGCAGAGGTGACAGGCGTGCCGGTGCGGCCGGAATTTTTCGGGATGGAGCCGCCGGGCGGAGCGCCCCATTTGCTCGTTTTCGGCGGATCGCAGGGTGCGCGAATCATCAATACGCACATGCCGCGCGTCGTAAAAGAGCTGCTGGGTGCGGTACCGGGACTGACAATTTTGCATCAGAGCGGCTTGCGGAATTTTGAGACCACGCAGGCGGCGTATGAAGCCAGCGGCGCAGATCGCGCGCGGTGGACGGTGCAGCCGTTCCTGAATGACATGGCGGCCCAGTTTGCGCGCGCGCATCTGATCCTGTCGCGTAGCGGGGCGACCACGGTGGCTGAAGAAGCAGCGGCGGGAAAGCCGGCGCTCCTGGTTCCGTTTGCTGCCGCGACCGATGAACACCAGCGGCGCAATGCTGAAGCGATGGTGGCTGCCGGAGCAGCCGCGATGTTGATTGAGACCGAACTTGGCGTTCCCGGAAAGTTGCTGGAGACACTGACGAAGTTGCTGGAAGATCCGGCAAAACTGGCCGCGATGAGAACCGCCGCCAGGTCTCAGGCACACCCGGGAGCAGCGGAGCGGATCGCGGACCGGCTGGCAGAGATCTCGAGAGGAAATCGTCTCTAATACCTGCTGGGAAGCAGGGCGAACCGGAAAAAGGCCCGCTTATAAAAAGGCCCGCGCGCCGAAGCACGCGGGCCTTTTGAGTGATTGGGTGGGACTACGCCCACCCGGTACGATGCCGGAAATTAGCGGTGCCCACCACCACCGTGGCCACCACCTCCACCGTGGAAGCCTCCGCCTCCGCCGCCATGGAAGCCGCCCCCACCGCCACCGTGGAAGCCGCCGCCTCCGCCGAAGCCACCGCGAGCACCACCGCTGAAGCCGCCGTGCGGAGCGCCGCTAAATCCGCGGGCGCCGCCATTGAAGCCGCCGCCTACGGGGCCGCGAGCCGGTCCACCGCTATAGCCACGCGCGCCACCACCCGCATATCCATGGCCGCCATTGAAGGCGCCACCGTTACCGCGATAGGCGTAACCGCCACGATTGCCGCCGTACCCACCGCGATAGCCGTATGCACCATGGCCACCGTAGCCGCCACGGCCGTGATCCCAGCCGCCGCCCCACGCGCGCCGGCCGCCCCAATCTCCACGACCCCATCCGCCGCGGCCCCAGTGGTAGAGATACCCGCCACGCCAACCCCAGCCGTACCAGGGACCGGCACCAATGAAGATGCCATCAACGAAGTACGACGGTCCGTAAAAACCATAGGGAGCGCAGGCGTAGGGGTAATACGAATAGTAGCCCCACTCACAAACGGGCGGGCCATAATCGCCGTAGTCATAATCGTAATCGTAGGCATATGGAGCGGGGGCAACTGCCGGACCGACCCCGATGCCGACTGCGACCTGGGCATTGGCTTTGACTGCAAACGGGAAAAGAACCACAAGTCCTAATAGACCTAAGAGCACGAAGCGGAACTTTTTCATACCGCCCTCCTTGTGCCGCCCGGTCCTTGTTTCTGGGATCGGGTCCCGGAGTCGCCTCCGGCTGCAGCACCCATCCGGCCTCTTTGCACGTCTCTGGCCGGCTTACATCTTGTTAAACAACATATTGGGACATTTGTTGCGGTGGCGCAAAAGAAATCGGCTGTACTGCCTGATTGATTCATGTGTACAAAACTCTTTCATCTACTGCAGTTTGAGCGTGCGGATGCCCATCCGGGCCCGCGCCTCCCGGATCCCCAAACGTAGGATGCGGCAAACAAGCAAAAGACATGAAAAAACGGCCTCTCCGGTTGGGAGAGGCCGCAGGCAGGCAGCAGAAGGAGGAGCTACCTACGGAAATGGTCGCGATCGTAGTGACGGCCGTTGTCAAAGTGACGATCGCGGTCGAAGTCGCGATGGTAGAAGGCGGGACCGCGGTCGATCACGACGCGGCCACGAACATATGGACGGCCAAAGCCGACGCCCACGTAATTCCAGAAGCCGGGGGTCCAGTAGCCGTTGGCCCAGTAGCCAGCCACCCAGCTATAGCCGGGGCCGGGGCAAGGCGGGATGTAAGCGGCGGGCCCACCAACGCCAACGTAAACTCCCACGCGAGCCGCTTGCGCGGGCGGCGGCACGGCTAACGCCAGCCCTGTAACGGCGATCACTGCTCCCAACATCCACATTCTCATGCTGCCCATATTCCCTCCATTCCTGGCAAATCGCTTGACCGATCCGCCACCGGTTTGCCACCACCTTCGGGCTTGGTCTTACTGCCCTTGGCTTGCCGGTTCTGCCCATTTCAAACACAAGCGTGCGGAAAGGTTGCGGGTGGGCAAGTGAAATAAAAAGGCGCAACTTTTGGGCGGCAACCGCGTCCACAGGCGGTCTGGGCGGGCGCGATATTCTGTGATTTGATCGAGGGCCTTTTGCGCAATGCCTGGTTGCAGAGTGGCGGCGCGGGCAGGATGACGGAGCGATAGAGGAGGACCTGATGCAGCTTGCACAAGGAACGTTTACAGTGGAGATTCGACCGTTGACGCCGACACCCGCGGAGGGAATCGGTCGCTTCACGATCAACAAACAGATCCACGGAGAGCTGGAGGCAACGACTGTGGGCGAGATGTTCACATGCGGCGATCCGAAGCAGGGAGCGGCCGGGTATGTGGGGATCGAGGTGGTGACGGGAACGCTCAACGGCAAGCAAGGCAGTTTCGCGATGCAGCACTTTGCCACGATGGACGGAGACGGGCCGAAAATGCAGGTGGTGGTGGCGCCGGGATCGGGGACGGGCGAGCTGGAAGGGATTGAGGGAACGTTTGCGATTCGCGTGGAAGGCGGGCAGCATTTCTACGAACTGGAGTACCAAGTGCCGAATGCTTTGGTCAGCGGTCAGTGATCAGTTCTGAAATCCCGCCCGACTACGAAACGAGAGGTTCGAAGATGAAAGGACAGAAGAATAGGTTGTCTTCATCGAGCACCGTGTTCTTTCCCTGACCCCTGATCCCTTCTCTCTGCTACCCTGATTCTTCACTCGAATGTTTGCTACATCGCAGCACGCGCACTTCATCGGGATCGGCGGGATCGGCATGAGCGGGATTGCCGAAATTCTGCTGAACCTGGGGATGAAGGTATCGGGCTCCGACCTGAAGCGTAGCGCGGTAACGGACCGGCTGGCGCAACTGGGCGCGACGATCTACGAAGGCCACAACGCGGCCAACGTGACGGGCGCGACTGTTGTTGTGACGAGCTCGGCGGTAAGCAGGAACAATCCCGAAGTGCTCGAGGCGCATGCGCAGAAGATTCCCGTGATCCAGCGCGGAGAGATGCTGGCCGAGCTGATGCGGCTGAAGTATGGAATCGCGATTGCGGGAATGCATGGCAAGACGACGACCACCTCGATGGTGGCTGCGGTGCTGGCGGCAGGCGGTCTGGACCCGACCGTTGTCGTGGGCGGGCGCGTGGATGCAATGGGATCGAATGCGCGGCTCGGAACATCGCAGTATCTGGTCGCCGAGTCCGATGAGAGCGACCGGTCGTTCTTAAAACTGTCGCCGATCCTGGCAGTCGTGACCAATCTCGATCGCGAGCACATGGACTGCTACCACGACATGGAAGACGTGGAGCGCGCGTTTGCGGAGTTCATGGATCGCGTGCCGTTTTACGGCGCTGTGACGGCGTGCGCAGACGATGCGCTGCTGAAGGGGATTCTGCCACGGGTCCGGCGGCGCGTATTCACCTACGGCGTGGCCGAGGGAACCGACTACCGGCTTGAATTGCTGGGCGAAAGCCGGATGGCGCATGAACCGGCGTGGCATACGAATTGCTTTTCGCGATTCCAGGTGCATACCGCAGAAGGATCGCTGGGCCCGTTTGAATTGCATGTGCCGGGAAGGCACAACGTGCTGAACGCGACCGCCGCGGTGGCGATTGCACGGCAGCTTGAGGTTGCGCCGGAGAAAATTGCCGAGGGCATCAGCCATTTTCGCGGCGTGGACCGGCGATTCCAGGTACGAGGCCGGGCGGGTGGCGTAACGGTAGTGGACGATTACGGGCACCATCCGACGGAGATCAGAGCGACACTGGAAGCAGCACGCGCGTATAACAAGGGCCGGCTGCACGTAGTGTTCCAGCCGCATCGCTACACGCGGACCCGGGATCTGCTGCAGGAGTTCGCCGGCGCGTTCAAAGACGCGGATTCGGTAATCGTGCTGCCGATTTATGCCGCGAGCGAAGAGCCGATAGCGGGCGTGACAGCGGAGCGGCTGGCTGAGCAGATTAAGGGAACGCAAGTTACATACGCGCCGGGATTTGCCGAAGCGGTGCAGGCGGTTGGGGCGGCGGCGCGCGAAGGCGACCTGATTCTGACGCTGGGCGCGGGCAGCGTGAGCCAACTGGGGCCGCAAATTCTGTCGGCGCTCGAAGCGAAATGATTTAGATTCTCGGCCACCCCGGCTCGTCAGCCCGATCCGGCCGGTTTCTCCTATCAATTGAACCTGTGGCTGCCATCACAGCGAGGTGCTTGGGAATCCTCCTATGCTTCGCCGCGGAGACGCGCCTATGAATTCTCATGACAGGAAGATCGTCATGATTGGCGGCGGCATTGCGGGCCTGTGCGCCGCCGTCTACGCACGAAAATGCGGATACCAGGTCGAGGTGCTCGAGATGCACGATATGGCAGGCGGGCTGGCCATGAGCTGGCGGCGCGGCGCCTACACGTTTGAGACCTGCCTGCACTGGTTCTTCGGCTCCGATCCCAGGGGAGCAATGCACGCGCGATGGAGCGAGGTCTTTGACGTCGATAAACTGGAATTCGTCGACCTGAAAGAGATTGCCCGCCTTGAAACGGAAGACGGGAAGTCACTTGTGATCCCGACGGATGCGAGCCGTCTGGAAAAGGAGTTGCTGGATCATGCGCCGCAGGATGCCAAACCGATTCGAGGGCTCGCGTCGGCCGTGCGGCGGCTCGGCGCGCTGAAGATGCCTGATCCGGACAAGAGCTGGCTGGGAAATGCCTCGATCTTGTTCCACGATCTGCCTGGTCTGCCGCTGCTGCGGTCGCTCTCACGCGTTACGGCGCGGGAATACGGAGAGCGATTCACCGATCCGTTCTTGAGAGCGTTCTTCATGGATAGCGAGTTCGGCGGTTTGCCGGCGATCGCGATGATCTTCTCGCTGGCATGGATGGGATCGGGCGATGCGAAATACGTGGTCGGAGGTGCGCAGGCGATTATACGGCTCATCGAGAAAAAGCTTGCCGAGCTTGGTGGCCACGTGCGATTCGGCGCTAAAGTCAAACGCATCCTTGTTGAGAATGACGCAGCGGTCGGCGTGGAGCTTGCCGGGGGTGAGACGGTCAAGGCGGATTGGGTCATTTCCGCGGCGGACGGGCACGCCACGATTTTCGACCTTCTCGACGGCAGGTACGTGGACGAGACAATCAACCGGAGATACGAATCGCTCGAACTTTTTCCGTCCTATCTTCAGGTGTCGTTTGGCGTGGCACTCGATTTGAAGAATCAGCCTGGGATCATTACGCGGCTGTTGAAGACACCGCTGCAGGTAGATCCGGAGACCGCGCTCAGGCGGGTGTCATTCCGTATCTTTCACTTCGATCCGACATTTGCGCCAGCCGGCAAGACGGCGATTACGTGTTTCTTGCCCACCCGGAATTTCGAATACTGGTCGCAGTTGCGGAATGACGCTCCGGAGAGATACCGGGCCGAGAAACAGCGCGTATCCGAATCGGTCATTGGGTTGATCGAGAAGCGGATTCCGGGTGTCCGCGCCGCGGTGGAAGTCGTGGATGTGGCAACGCCGGCTTCGATTGCCCGCTACACGGGGAACTGGAAGGGAAGTATGGAGGGCTGGCTGGCGACGCCAAAGACGGGATTCAGAGCTTTGCCGAAGACGCTGCCCGGATTGCGCAAATTTCTGATGGTGGGCCAGTGGGTCATGCCCGGCGGAGGATTACCGTCAGGCATCATGTCGGCGCGCAGTGGCATGAAGACAATCTGCAAAGAGGACCGGGTCGAATTCCTGGCGCGACAGACCGTTGTTGGTGATCGGGTTGGGTGATTCTGCCCTCATTTCCACACCTTGGGTAACCTTTAAGATACCCCTGCCAAACCCGCGTAAATCCTGCAGCAAAGCCCGCTCTATAGTGAAATCTACGGCACTTCCAGAAAGTCTTCTGCTGCCAGCTGGCCTTTTGGAATTGCGATTGGCGACTCTCACGACCCTGCTCAGGCGTGGCGAACCAAGGGAATAACGCAAATCGGCCCCTGTTGTGGGAAGACGAACCGCCCGCGGAAATTCGACCGCGGCGCGCGCGCGAAGACTCGTCTCTGGGCGGGCAGTTCCGGCCCGGCACATCGGGAAGGCGCGGCGGACCCGGCATGCCGCTCGAGTTTGAAGATCCTGACGGCGATGGCGTGCTGCGCCCGAAGGCAGATCGATTTGGCAAGCCGAAGAGTCCGTGGTGGCGGCCGGCCAGCAAGACGGGCCGCATCTTTCTGACAATTTGCGCGATTGCCGTGCTAAGCGGCTTTACCACCGTCTGCCTCATGATGAAGCACTACCTCGAGCACGACGCGCGCTTCCGTATTGCCGGCACCGAAAACATCCAGGCGACAGGGTTGACCGAGGTGAGCCGCGCGCAGATGCTGCCCGTGTTTGGCGAGGACGTGGGGCGCAATGTCTTTTTCGTGCCGCTGAGCGAGCGGCGGAGGGAGTTGGAACAAATTCCCTGGGTGCAGCACGCGACCGTGATGCGTGTGCTGCCGAACCAGATCCGCGTGGCCGTGGTGGAGCGTACGCCGGTTGCGTTTACGCGGCGTGGCCAGCAGATCGGACTGGTGGACGCGAACGGAGTGCTTCTGGCGATGTCGCCGGCAACGATGGCCAAGCGGCATTATTCGTTTCCGGTGCTGACGGGGATTGATCCGGGCGACTCGGCGATCGGCCGCAAAGAGCGCGTCGCGGTCTACATGCAATTGATTGCGGAACTGGACGCGGGCGGAAAGCACAATTCCGAACAGATTTCGGAGATTGATTTGACCGATCCCGAGGATGCGCGGGTGCTCATTCCGGAGCAGGGCACAGACATCCTGGCGCATTTCGGTGAAGACCACTTCCTGGAGCGCTACGAACGGTACAAAGCGCACATCGCGGAGTGGCGGCAACAGTATCCCCATCTGTCTGGGGTAGACCTGCGCTATGCCAACCAGGTGGTGCTGCAAATGGCTTCAGGCAAAGAAGCCGCGGAGCCTTCGCCGGGGAGCGGCGGAGCGGCGGATGCGATCACTCCGGGTGCAAATGACGGATCGGCGGCGGCCGCAAAAGAAAAGGCGGGCACCAGGAGTCCGAGCATTCACGCGACAAAGAAAGCGAAGCCGGCGCCTGAGAAAAAGCATCAACCGGCCCCAAAGAAGACAGCCGCGCAGAGCAAAGCGAAAGGGAACTTGACCTCGAGAAATCTCAATTTGAAGACTCGCCCGGTTGCGGCAGCAGGAAGCGAACAACACACCACGGCGGCTGACAGACCGGCAGTGGCACGAGGCGATTGAGCACAATGGCGCAGAAGCAGGACAACTTGATTGTGGTGCTCGACGTCGGCAGTGCGTCTACGCGCGTGCTGGCCGCCGATATGAACGAGGGAGTGTTGCGCTACCGCGGCCACGGCGTGGCCGAGTCGGCCGGCATGCGCAAAGGGTTGATTGCCGAGTTGGGCCCGGCAGCGAAGGCGGTGCGTGCGGCCAACGAGCAGGCGGAGCGGGTGGCCCGGGCAAATATTGATGAGTGCGCGGTGGGCGTGGGCGGCCCGCATATTCGCGGGTTGAACACCAACGGCGGGTTTCAACTGAGCCGGGGCATCCGCGAGATTACGCACGAAGATGTGCGCGCCGCGGTCGATCATGCGCGCGCCATCGAGCGGCCGGCAGACCGGGAGATTCTGCATCTGCTGCCGCGACAGTTCATCCTCGATGAGCAACCCGGAATCTTTGATCCGGTGGGGATGGTCGGTGCGCGGCTGGAAGTGGAGCTTCATATTGCGACGTGCTCTGCGAGCGCGCTGCAAAGCACGGTGACATGCGCGAATCGCGCCGGGCTGGAGGTTTCAGAAGCGGTGCTTGAGCCGCTGGCCGCCGCAGAGTGCACGCTTTCGACCGACGAACGCGAGCTGGGCGTGTGCCTGCTCGACATTGGCGCCCATTCGAGCGACCTGGCGGTGTTTTTCGAAGGCGCCGTCGCATATACGGCTTCGGTGCCGATTGGCGGAGCGCACTTCACGAACGACCTCGCGATCGGGTTGCAGATGCCGGTTGCGCAGGCCGAGGAGCTGAAAAAGCATTACGGCAATGCGGTGGTCACCGCGATTCCGCAACTGGCCACAATTGAGATTACAAATCCTCAGGGGGCGGCGGCAACACTGCCGCTGCGCACCATTGCAGAGATCCTGGAACCGCGCGCGCGTGAGCTGATGTATTACGTGAAAGAAAGCCTGCGCTATGGAGGCGTGGCCGAGGCGCTGGGCGCTGGCTGCGTGCTGACCGGCGGCGGAGCCATGTTGGCGGGAATGCTCGACGTAACCGAGACTCAATTGCGCGTGCCGGCGCGCGTGGGACTTCCGGTGCGACTGTCGCAGATGCCGGCCGATCTGAACCACCCCTCGTGGGCGGTGGCAATTGGCATGGTTTTGTACGGGCACCGCACAAGAATGACGCGGGCCAGCGAAGATCACAGTTTGAAGGCGAAGTTGCGCGCGATGTTTGCGGCCAGTTTCTAGAAGCAGGAGCAGGACATTTGAATCGAGGGGAGCAGAGCCCAATGGAACAGCAGAAGAATGAAGCCGGGGAGATGCGCATTCAATTCCACGACGAGATCGTGCGCGGCGCGCGGATCAAGGTCATCGGCGTGGGTGGCGGAGGCAGCAACGCGGTAAATCGCATGATCCAGGCCCACATGGAGGGCGTGGAGTTTATCGCAGCGAATACCGACGTGCAGGCGCTCAAACTTTCGCAGGCACCGGTGAAGCTGCAACTGGGCGTGCGGCTGACCTCCGGGCTCGGCGCTGGCTCCAATCCTGACATTGGGCGCAGGGCTGCGCTGGAGGACTCGGAAAAGATCATTGAGGCCCTCGAAGGCGCCGACATGGTGTTTGTGACCGCCGGCCTCGGCGGCGGAACAGGCACAGGCGCCGCGCCGGTGATTGCCTCGCTGGCCAGCGAGATGGGGATTCTGACGGTGGCTGTGGTCACGCGGCCTTTCGCATTTGAGGGTAAGCGCCGATTGCAGCAGGCAGAACGCGGGCTGAAAGAATTGATCGAGAGCGTGGACACGATGATCGTGATCCCCAATGAGAAGTTGCTGGCGGTCGCGAAGGACGCGGGATTCTTTGAGAGTTTTCGCATAGCGGACGATGTGCTGCGGCAGGGCGTGCAGGGCATCAGCGACATCATTACGATTCCGGGCATCATCAACCGCGACTTCGCCGACGTGAAGACCACGATGGCAGGCATGGGACAGGCCGTAATGGGCACGGCGATCCGGGCAGGAGAGAATCGCGCAATAGAGGCGGCGCAGGCGGCCATGGCTTCGCCGCTGCTCGAGGCCGGCGCGATCGACGGGGCGCGCGGCATTTTGATCAACATTACCGGATCGAGCTCGCTGAAGCTGTCGGAGGTGAACGCGGCATCGTCGCTGATCCAATCATCGGCCCACGAGGACGCCAACATCATCTTTGGCGCGGTATTGAACGAGAAGATGGGCGACGAGGTGAAGATCACCGTAATTGCTACGGGATTCCGCGACCAGATGCCGGAGCGGCGCGCGCGCATGCTCGACGTGGAGGAGGCACCGGTGGTTTCAGTGCCGGTGGTGGCGCCCAGCAACTGGATGCGCGAGAGCGACCCTGAGCCTGAACCTGTGCCCGAGCCGGCGCGCTTTATGAGCGAGGTAGAGGAAGAGACAGCGGAGGTGGGGGATAATGGTTTCTTTTTTGCCGCGGCCGCGCCGGGCGTGGCCACCACTGTAACGGTGGCAGCTTCCCCAGACAAGAACGCGCAGAACTATTCAGAGGGCGTGGCAATGAGTGCTGAAGACGGCGCTGCGGAGTCACGGATGAGCGCGACGGACGACCCGCCGGAGATTACCTCGCCGCCGCGAGATTATGCCGGTGATTTTATGGAAAATGCGAACGCAGTGCGGGAACCCGTGCAGAATGGCGGCCAGGGGTCACAGTTGTTCGCAGAGCCGACGGGGCAACCAGAACGCGATCTGGATGTTCCTACATTTTTGAGACGGCTTAAGTTCTAGGACCTCTTTTTGGGGCTGGCAAGATTGAAGCATGTGTCGTTCGGGTGGTTAGCTCGGCGACCGGGTTCCAAACGGAACAAAAAACGTATATAGTAACCAGGAAGCCCCACGAAAGTTGTACGAGGGTAACAGCAGCCGGGCACGGACGTGATCGAATTCCGGGTTATTGTAGGACAGGCAACAACCATCCTGGATTTGTCAGCGTTCCCTGAGCGGTCGGCGAAGAGAAGTCACTTGTAGCGTCGGTTGGCAATGAAGTTTACGAGGCCATAGAAGAAAGATTGCCGAATCGCGGTGCACGAATTGCAAGGCACGGGATAGGCGGTACGAAATGCGCTGCCGATGAAAGAACGCGCGGCACGAATTCCAAGGGTTGAGAGGATGTTGGCTGGATGAAGCTGTCTCGCGTTTGTGGTATTTCACTTATATCTATATTCACTGTCTGCGGCCTTTCGCGCGCCGTGGCGGCTCCGACGGATGCGCCGCAAACCACGATTCATCATTCCAAATCGAAGACCGCCAGCCACGTTACCCGGCACGCGCACGTGCGTCACACTGCTGCGAGTAAGACCGTGGTGCACAGTCAGAGCGCACACAGTACAACGCGAACCACGGTTAGGACGACGAGGACGACTGCGCATTTGCGCACAGTGTCGCTGCATCGTCGCCATCATTATTACGAAAGATTCACGGCGAGCTCGTTTATCCACGGCGAAATCGGCGAGGGAGACATCACGGCGGGAGAGGACCCCGTGGTGCGCGAGGCGGCCGTCGAGGCCCTTGGCGACATGAACGGGACGGCTGTGGTGATCGACCCGTCCAACGGGCGCGTTCTGGCGATGGTGAACCAGAAGCTGGCGCTCTCGCCGGGCGCCGAGCCGTGCTCGACCATCAAGCTGACAGTGGCGCTGGCCGCCCTGTCAGAGGGGCTGGTCACGCAGGATACGATGGTGCAGCTGCCGGGCTTCCGCATGAACATGACGCAGGCCCTGGCGAAGAGCAACAATCTCTACTTCGAGACACTGGGCCGCGAACTGGGATTTGAGCGCGTTCGGCATTACGCAACGCAGTTCGGACTGGGTGAGCTGGCTGGCTACGATATTGCCGGCGAGCAACTGGGCGAATATCCCGAACAGGCAATTCCCGAGTCGGAGGGCGGCGTAGGGCGGATGTGCAGTTTCGGGCAAGGCGTCTCGTTGACGCCTCTGCAACTGGGCGCGCTGGTTTCAGCCATCGCCAATGGCGGAACGCTCTACTATCTGCAACACCCCACGACACCTGGGGAGGTCGCGAACTTCCAGCCGAAAGTGAAGCGCACGCTCGACATCGCCAGGTATGTTCCGGAGATGGAAGATGGCATGGCGGGAGCGGTGGAATACGGCACGGCGCGCAGCCTGCGCGCCAACTTCCGCGAGCTGCCGGTATTTGGCAAGACCGGGACCTGCTCGGACAATGGAACGCGTTTTGGATGGTTCGCATCCTACTCGCAATCGCCGATGGGCAGCCTGGTAACGGTTTTTCTGCTGGAAGGCGGCAGGCCTACATTTGGCCCGCGCGCGGCAGAGCTGACCGGCGAGTTCTACAAGAACCTGTGGGACCACGATTACTTTGCTGTGAAGAACCAGGAAGCAGGGAACACGCCGGATACCCCGGCAGCTCCGGTCCCCGGCACAGCGGCGCAGTAAGTTACAATCGAGGCATCGGATCAGGGGCCGCCAGCAGGCGGCCCTTTTGCTGTGCGCGCTACGGCGGAAAGGTTCGTTCCGCAGATTTTCTGAATTCGGCTGAAACGAAACGGACCCAGATTCATCCGATACTATAGCGAGGCGTCATCCTGAATTGCAGAGCTACCTGGATGCGAAACGCCTGAATCCCTGTCCCGAGAAACGCGAAGCCTGATGGAACTGCCGATCGACATTCTGCTGATGTACGGTTACCTGCTGCTGTTTGCGTGGGTGCTGGTGGAGCAGCTCGGTCTTCCGCTTCCGGCAGCGCCCGTGATCCTGGCAGCCGGAGCGCTTGCGGCTCAGGGGCAGCTGAGTTTTCCTCTCGCGCTGACGGTAGCGGTGGCAGCGGCGCTCACCGCCGACAGCGTCTGGTTCGTGGTAGGGAAGACCCAGGGGCATCGCGTGCTCCGTGTGCTCTGCAAGCTCTCGCTGGAACCCACAACCTGCGTGCGCCGGACGCAGGATTCGTTTGGACGCCGCCGCGGCACGTTGCTGATGTTTGCCAAATTCGTGCCAGGCCTGGGCCTGCTGGCTCCGCCTGTGGCCGCACAGAACGGCGTGGGTTTTGGCACGTTCCTTCTGTTTGATGGCATCGGGTCAACACTGTGGGTGAGCGTGTTGCTGGCCCTGGGGTGGATGTTTGGCGACGTGCTCAGGCGGAATCCCGGCATTCTGAACTGGGTCGGCCGGTTCTCAGGAGCGTTGCTGGTCCTGGGCATTGTCGGCTTCTTTGTCGCGCGCATTATCCGGAGGCGCGCAGTGCTGAAAAAGTTCGCCGCTTCGCGGCTGGAGCCGCAGGAACTGAAGCGGCAGCTCGAATCGGGCGAAGAGGTTTATATCGTCGACCTGCGTCATCCCCTTGAACTGGTGCCCGATCCCTTTACCCTGCCGGGCGCTGTGCACTTTTCGCCGGATGCTCTTACGGCGCGGCATCACGAGATTCCGCGCGATCGCGATGTCGTGCTGTACTGCACGTGTCCCAGCGAAGCCACCGCCGCGAAGACCGCCCTGGCGCTGCACAAGCTGGGCATTGAGCGCGTGCGCCCGCTGCGCGGCGGATTCGACGAGTGGAAGAAGCTCGGATACCCGATGGACGCCATTCCGCCGGTGGTGCCGTTGGTGACGGCCGTGGAGCCGGCACGATGAAATACCCATGTCAACTACTTGAATAGCGCTCCAATACTGGTGCCGATGGGCGAGCCCAGGCCCGTGCATGGATCAGGGCCGACGGCTGCGTCGTAATACCCGTTGCCGCCGGATGTGATGTCGTTGAAAGCCTTCGGATTCTTCCAAAGTGTAGGCGTAACGAATCCCCTTTTGCTTCCAAATGCGGCAAATAGCCCCGCATAGAGCGGCGCAACAGCGCTGGTGCCGCCGACGACGGTCGCCGATCCGCGAACGTAGACGTTGTAACCGGTATTGGGATCCGCGTCAGCGGATACATCGGGAACCATTCGGCCCTTGCCGTACTGACTGCCCTCGGGCGCGGGCGGCGCACCGATCTGAAAACTTTGCGTCGGGAAGATGGTGGAGTAGCCACCGCCGGTACCTTCGCCGTTGGTTTGGCCGGGATTATCGTTCCAGACCGTCTCCTGCGTGGCGGATTTATTGGTGCCGCCACATCCGATAATATGCGGGCAAGAGGCGGGGCAGTCGACGTTGGCCGGAGTCGAGCCGCCGTCGCCTGAGTCATTATCTCCTGAAGCAGCGAATACGATCATGCCGTCTGAGACCGCGGAACTGGCTGCCGACTCCATCTGCTGCGCGGCCGTTGCGCCCCAGTCCGCTTCATCGGCGCCCCACGAGATGCTGCAAACATCGCAACCATCGGCCGCGGCCTTCTGCACTGCTGAGGCAATATCCTGCGACCAGTACATGCGGATCGTGGCAGCCTGGCCCGTGGCCGCGTAATAAGCTGCGCCGGCAACCTCGATGTCGAGAGCGACCTCGTAATCGGCGTCACCCGCGGAGCCGCTTTGGTTGGGTGTGTTCTGTGTGCCGTCAACGGATACGTCGGTGACAGACGGCGTGGGCTGGCCGAGAGACTGGAAGAATGCCGCGATATCGGATGCTACCCAGCCGCCGCCCAGTTCAACGATGGCGATCACGCCGCCGCCCGGTGAGCCGCTGGGCCACTTGTAGGCCTTGCAAAGGTCAGGGACATTCCAGGAAGTGGCAGCCGCGGCGCGTGGATCGGCGGGCAGCTTGAAGTAGGGCCGGTACAGCAGGTTGGTGGATTTCGATCGGTGGGTGTGCGCTTTGGGGGAGTGCGCCATGAATTCCTCCGGTACTTATCGGGAGGATCGCATAACTATCATTGATTCGCAAAGCCCTCTCAGTTCACCTTCCAGCTCTCCGCTCCAGCGCTTTCTTCAACGGGCCTTCGCAGCGCTGACTTACTATGGTTGAGGAACCGACATCATCGAACGGAGCACGGCTGTGGCCTACGACGATCTTCGCGACTGGATCAAGACGCTTGAGAAGAGCGGCGAGCTCAAGCGCATCCGGGAACAAGTTTCGCCGGAGTTGGAGATGACCGAGATCACCGACCGCGTGTCGAAGACAGGGGTCAGAGGTCAGGGATCACGGGTCCAAGATTCGGCGTCTTCTTCCTCGGCAAGATACGCGCCCGGAGGGCCGGCACTGCTGTTTGAAAATGTGGCAGGGCATCCGGGGCACAAAGTCCTGATGAACCAGTTCGGGAGCGAGCGGCGCATGGCCATGGCGCTGGGCGTAGAACGGCTCGACGAGATTGCCGAGCGCATCACCGGCTTGATGAACGTGAAGGCTCCCGAGAGATTGCTTGACAAGCTGAAGATGCTTCCGCAGCTAGGCGCACTGACCAGCGCCTTTCCCAAAACTGTCGCGGCGAAGGATGCCCCGTGTAAGGAAGTCGTGCGGCGGGAGAACTTCGACCTGAACTATTTCCCGATTCTCAAATGCTGGCCGCACGATGCCGGGCGATTTATTACACTGCCCTGCGTGCATACGCGCGATCCGCGGACGGGCAAGCGCAATATCGGCATGTACCGCATGCAGGTCTATGATGGGCAGACCACCGGCATGCACTGGCAGCGGCAGAAGGTGGCGGCCGAACACTACCGCGAAGCATTGCGTAATGCGGCAGCAGCCGGAGCAGAAGAGGATCCGACGCTCAGCGCGAGGGCGGCGCGCGTGGCGATGATGGCGGAGTCGGGCGGAGGCGCGATGAGCGCAGCCGGCGGCGCCCCGGGCCAGGTTGCACTGGCAAACGTGAAGGGATCGCGGATGGAAGTTGCGGTAGCTATCGGAACCGATCCGGCAACGACATTTGCTGCAATCGTTCCAGCGCCACCCGAGGTAGAAGAGTTCCTGATCGCCGGATTCCTGCGCGGAGAACCGGTCGAAATCGTGAAGTGCGAGACGGTCGATCTCGAAGTTCCGGCGCGCGCGGAGATCGTGCTCGAGGGCTACGTCGAGTTGGGCGAACTGCGCAAGGAGGGCCCCTTCGGCGATCACACAGGCTTCTACACGCTCGAGGATGAGTACCCGGTGTTTCATTTGACGTGCATCACCCATCGCAAGGACCCCATTTATGCTGCGACCATTGTGGGCAAGCCGCCGATGGAGGATGCATGGATGGGCAAGGCGGTGGAGCGCATCTTTCTCCCGGCGATGAAGATGACGATTCCCGAACTGGTCGACATCAACCTGCCCGTGGAAGCGGTGTTTCATAACCTGATGATTGTCTCGATCCGGAAGAGCTATGCAGGCCAGGCGCGCAAGGTGATGCATGCCATCTGGTCGCTGGGCCAGGCTATGTTTACCAAGTGCATTGTGGTGGTGGACGAAGACTGCGATGTGCAGGACATGAACGAGGTCGTGTTGCGGGTGGCGAACAATATCGATCCCGAGCGCGATATTCAATTCACTCTGGGACCGGTCGATTCGCTGGATCATGCATCGCGGCTGCCGAACTACGGATCGAAGATGGGCATTGATGCAACGCGCAAATGGAAGGCCGAGGGGTTCGAGCGGCCATGGCCCGCCATGATCGAAATGGACCGCGCGACCAAGGCAAAAGTGGACGCGCTGTGGGCGAAGTTGGGACTGTAGCGAGCCGGCGGCGAGGATCGGGTTAGTGGTGGGTCAAAGTGCCGGAGTAGGTAGCGCTCGAGGTTGGATCGGTGGAGCAGGGTGCTGGGTCGCTGTAAAAGGAACCTGCGGAGATTGAGGTCGCCGCGGGACTGACTCCGCCGATGAAGCTGGCCTGGGGCGACGCCAGAAGTCCGCCCGGTGTGGAGAGAATCAAGCCCACGCCACTGATGGTTCCGCTGAGAGAGACGCTGCCCGAGCACGTGCCAACGGTGTAATTCAGTGTTCCGGTCACAGGGAACTGGCCGTCGGCCTGCGGGGTCGCCGACTGCGTGAATGCAAGCGAGACCATCGCGGATGGGCCGGTTCCTGGGGTGATCACCGTGCCCGGAGGGAGCGTACCGGTATAGGTTCCCGTCGCGTTCGCAATTTGGGCCCCGAGCGCCGTTGTGGACGGAAACGTGCAGGCGGTGCCGTCGACTTCGATGGTTCCCGAATAGTACGGCGCCTGCGCTGCGTTGATTGCGAGAGCAATCTTGACCGTGTTCCCGTTGGGAAGCGCGGATGAAGTGAGCGCAAGATTGTTTTTGGAATCGAGAGAGCCGGTAACCGTGACGACCTGGTCGAGCCCGCATTGCGCTGGCTGAGCGAGATTGCTGAAGCGAAAAGTTCCGCTGACCTGGCTGCCGGTGTTTTGCAGCGCCCCCACAAGCAAGACACCTGCTGGAGGGATCTGACTCGTATCCACGTTGGATTGGATCTGCCAGTTGCCGGTGAGGTCGGGAGTAGGGGAAACGCTGATGGTAGCGGGTGGCGCACTGCAGCCCGCCATAGTCATTGCAGCCCAATAGATCGCGAACCAGGCCCGCACTTTCATGACAGAAGAAGTATCGATCAGGCGGCGGCGCGCGTCAAGAAGCGGCGCTGCGAGGTGTGCTACGCTTCCCATGTATTCGGTGATTCTGAGGTTCTCGAGTATGTTGGTTGAGGAGAGAGCGAGTCGCATGATGTTCAAAATAGGCGGGTCCACCACGCAGAGGTTTACGCCTCGCTGGCTTCTAGCGGTCACCGCGCTGCTGGCGTGCGTTATAGGAGCGGCGCAGCAGGCTCCGTTGCCGCAACCGCCGCAGAGTCAGACCGTCATCAAGGATCCCGCTGAACAGAAAACCTACATCGCCGCCCTGAACACGCAGGATCCGGCAGGCCGGGCGGAAGCGCTCGCGGCCTTTGTGCAGCAGTATCCTCACACCGTGGTATTAACCGACGCCCTGAACCAGGAGATGGCGGCGTGGCAAGCGGCGGGAGATTCGGGGCAGGTAAAGCGAGTGGCGAAGGCGCTGCTGGCCGTCGACCCGGGCAACGTGCGCGCGCTGGGCATCGTGGTGGCGCTGGACCGCGTGAGCGCGGAGAAGGGCGACCAGTCGGTGCTGAACGAGATGTGCCTCGATGCTTCGGGCGGCATGCTGGCGGTCCCGATGTGGAAGAAGCCCGCGAATATGACCGACGCCGACTTTGTGACGCTGAGCAAGTTGATGAGCCAGATTTTTGTCGGCGCCCAGGGATATTGCGCGGTGACTCAGAAGAACTACTCGCAAGCGCGGGATTGGCTCACGCGGTCGTTACAGATTGATGCCACAAATGCAGACGACACCTACGAATTGGCGATCGCAGATCTTGAGATGACGCCGGAGGATGCAAATGGATTATGGTACTGCGCGAAAGCAATCCATCTGGCGCAGAGCACGACCCTCCCTCAGGATGTGAGCGACATGACGATGTACTGCAAAGGGAAGTACGTGAAAATTCACGGCGCCGACGACGGATGGGATGCGCTGGTGCAGTCGGCCGGCCCGCAAAATGAGCCGCCTGATGATTTTGCGAAGCAGGTGACGCCGGCGCAGAAATAAATTGGCCGGCATGCCGCAGCGGCCGCGGACCTTCACAGAGAAGCCGCGCTTGTTCGGCTGGGCGACCCTCTCTGCTATATCTAATTTCATGCAGGTTCATGCATTGAGGCGCCTGATGTGTGGCGCTGCGGCACTGGCGCTTGCCGTTCCCCTTGGCGCTCAGCAGACATCGGACACATTCCGCTGGATCGATTTTCACTCTGACAAGGATCAGAACATCGTCGCGTGGGTCGCGCGGTCGCTGCAGGTTGAGAACTGGACTGCCATCCGGGAAATTGGCGTGGTGTACGATGCCGCCCTCGTGGTAACGGCGAAGCGCGCTACGCCTGAATCGGCGCCCAGTGACGACACGTTCACCGTGTGGAATGCCTCGCTGACCAGCCACGTGGTTGCGCCGCTGGTGACGGGGGTGAATCTTCGCTGGTTTGGCTGGCAGCACTTTGCCGGCGGCGCGCCGGCAGAACTGTCCGTGTTGTACGACAACTGCGTCAATTGCGCGGCGAGCACGTTTTTCACGGCATTCCATTACGACCTGCCCCACCACCAGTGGGTGGCGCGCTGGATCCGAGGGGGGCAAGGCGCGCTGGCGTGGAGCGCTGCGACATCGGGAAGCAGCAATATCACCTGGACCCAGGTGTACGCGGTCTTGAACGCAGGAGACGGGCGCGAGGAACTGTGCACCTGGAACCATTTTGACTATGGAAAGCAGAGATCGCCGAGCAACACGATCTTCTGCTACGACGCCGACCCATTCACAGGGGTGGATCGAACCGTGGAAGTGGCGGGAAGGGAAGCTGAGGAAGCGATGGAACTGCGCCTGTGCCGGGGCCAGGATGCGGTGCAGGGCCTGGAACGCGGTCAGGATTCTGATGTGTGCCAGCAATTGTTGAAAGGGCAGCCGCAGCGCAAGCCGGTAACCACGCCGCCTGCGAATAACCAGGGGCGGTCCGCTCCGCCGGGCGGGCGGCATTAAACCTGTTCCGCGGACAGATGCCCGGGCAATCGCGCGCATCCAATCTGGATTGGAGAGCAAAGGGAAGGAAGGCATTGCGGTCCGGCACCTGGGCAAAGAGATCCGGGACCAAGTCGCTGGCCCACGTCACCGCCTGAATCCCAACTCGAGCGGCCACGAATGTATTCGGCAAGGGAATCTCGAGGCGTAGGAATAGGCTGGGCATCCGCCGCGTACGCAATGTTGTTGGTTTGTTCTGCATGCGGCGGCTCCGCCAGGAGCTCGAATTCTCCACCGCCCCCAGCATCGATTGTGCCGGCCAGCCGGCACGTCGTATTGGTAATGGAAGAAAACCAGAGCTATTCGACGGTCGTAGGCAATACCGCTGCCTGGCCCCACTTGAATACGCTCATGGCAAAAGGCGCCCTTGCCACCAATTACTATGCCGACTCGCACCCTTCCATCGGCAACTATTTCATGCTGACAACCGGACAGGTCCTGACCACGGATGACAGCTTGATGCAGGTGTGGAACGTGGACAACATCGCGCGCCGCATGCTCGCTGCCGGCGTTTCCTTCCGGATCTATGCAGAAGGAATCACGCAGGGATATCTCGGCGGAGACACGGGACTCTACCAGATCCATCACAATCCGTTCGCGCTGCTTTCTGATGTGGCGGGCAATGCCCAGATTGCGCACCAGACAATGTGGCCCTTTACGCAGTTCGCCGCCGACCTGGCCAACAACACACTGCCCGAGTTCTCGTTTATCGTGCCCAATATCGATGATGACGCTCACAGCGGAACGCAGTTGCAAGCTGACACATGGTTGCAGACCAACGTGATCGCGCCTCTAGCCAACGCTGCGGCGTTTCAAACCGGCGGCGACGGAATTCTCATTGTGGACGTTGATGAATCGACTGACAGCGATACAGCATACGGGGGCGGCCATGTGGCCCCGGTGCTTTGGGGACCGAACGTGAAGGTCGGCTACCGGCAGACGTCAATGACTGTTTACCAGCACGAGAGCATGCTGCTGACGATGATGGATGCGCTCGGGCTCAGCAATCCGCCGGGCGCCGCTGCCAATGCCACGCCCATGGGCGAGTTCTTTGTGCAAAAGTAAATCTTCGCGACGGGCGAACGGAGGGTATGGCGGAGCGGCGCGAATTGATTGGATCATTGCATCATAGACGCTGTAGACTGGATCACCACATTGATTGAATCCAGAGATTCGGAGGAGTCTATGAACAGTCTTCCTCGATTTGCATTTTCCATAGCTCTAACCCTTGCTGCGGCACTTTGCCTGGCAGGGGCGCATCTGAAACGTATGCCGGCAATTACGTGCGTCCAGGCAGCCACATTGGGAGCGCAGGACCAGATGCCGCCGGACCAGGGGCCAGATCCGGCTGCAGTGAACGAAGCGCCTTCGGGACCTTCGTATACCACTGAGGCTCCGCCTCCGCCCGATCAAAATTCGGATGATTCTGGTTACGCTGATCAGCCCGCAGAAACAGCGGACCAGCCTCCGCCTGCTTTACCCGATTACCAGCAGCCACCACCGCCGGGCGATGACTACATCTGGACACCCGGCTATTGGGCGTGGGGACCGCGCGGCTACTATTGGGTGCCGGGTGCGTGGGTCGAGCCACCTTATATGGGCGCACTGTGGACTCCCGGCTACTGGGGATTTTATGGAGGCCGCTATTTGTTCTATCCAGGGCACTGGGGGTTGCACATCGGCTTCTATGGCGGCATCAACTACGGGTTCGGCTACATTGGTTTGGGCTACGAGGGGGGCTATTGGCACGCCAACCATTTCTTCTATAACCGTGTGTACAACAATATCAATGTCAGGGTTGTGCACAACGTGTACAGCTACCACGCAAATATGCATGCCGACAGAGTTCCCCGCCAAAGCTACCGTGGTGGCCCGGGCGGCGTGGAAGCAAGACCGCGGCAATCGGATGCGGCGGCATGGCACGAACCGACGGCTCCCCGCATGAGATCGCAAACCCAGCACGCACAGAACTATGGCGCGGTGCGCGGCCAGTACGCATCGCAGAACCACGGTAAGCCACCGAGCCCGGCAATCAAGCACCCACTGCCGGCAGACCGCAATGTACAGCCGACGCAGCGATGGCAAAATCGTGGAGGACAGAACCAGGGCGGTCAGAACCACGGCCGAGGAGAATCGGACCACCACCGGTAAGGCGGTCGGATCAGAAATGTGGCGTCTCACCGCGGCTCGTGATGAGCCGTGCCAGCTTGGGAACGGCGTTGCCGGTCGGGCTAACTCAGGGGCGATGAATTGCATCCAGATTGTCTGGAGATGCGAATGAATCGCCTTACGCAGTCATCGCTGTCGCTGGTCTTGTTTGTCTGCGGCGCCTTCAGTGTCGCAGGATGCCATAGCAACCAGCCTCCTGCTCAATCCAGCAGCAATGCTGCGCAGGATCAGGCCCAGAGCCCGGGTTCGGATCCGGCTGATGCCAATCTCGCCCCTGCAAACGATGCGAGTAATGCGTCATCGACGCCCTCGTCTGCGACGGTGAGCACTGCGCCAAGCGGTCAGACCATACCGGCGGATGATTCCGAATACAACGAACCCGCGACCGCGACGGCTTCCACCGCTCCGCCGCCGCTGCCCGACTATAGCCAGCCGCCGGCTCCCGGTGATGGCTACATCTGGACGCCCGGCTACTGGGCCTGGGGCTCATCCGGCTACTACTGGGTGCCCGGAACTTGGGTTGAACCTCCCTACGAGGGCGCGCTCTGGACTCCCGGGTATTGGGGATATACAAGCGGCCGCTACAAGTTTTATCCAGGCCATTGGGGAACGCACATCGGATTCTATGGCGGCATCAATTATGGGTTCGGGTACTCCGGCGCCGGTTTCGAGGGCGGTTACTGGAAGAGCGGGCACTTCTATTACAACCGCGACTACAACAACGTTGGCAACGCCGTGCACAACGTATATGCATATCGCGCAAGCAGTCGTGAGAACAACCGTTCAAACGCGAGCTTTAACGGAGGCTCAGGCGTACACGCGGAACCTGGACCGGCAGAGCGGGCCGCCTGGCACCAGCCGGTGGCTCCTCGTATGAGCACGCAGGTGCAGCATGCTGAGAGGTATCAGTCGAATCGCGAACAGTCGCTTGCTTTCAACCATGGCAGGCCGGCCAATCCAGCGGACAATCAGCCCGTCAGAGCGGACCGGAATGTGCGGCCGGCTGTGCCGCAGGCGCCCCCGCCAGCGGCAGCGCAGCCCGCGAGAAGGTCCGCGCCACCAGAGAGACCAGCGCCTGATCATCGGAACGATCGAAGCGATCAGCACAAAGATCGAAACAATCAGCACTAAGAGCAGCCGGGCATCTTAGTCGGCCGGCAACACGCGGATGGCAACGAGATTACGCACCCAGCGATCGGGGCGCTTCTCGCGAGAGTCAATCAGCTTGAGTGGACCGTCGCTCGCGAGCGGCTTGCCATTCTCGGTGTCGGCGACGATCGCTGTGGCATCGTGAGGGCTGGGATTGACTTCAGCCACCGAATAGACCGCTTCATAGTTATCGGAGCCAACAGCTACGAGGTAGAGCCGCATATCTTTGCCGTGCGGGGTGACTGGCACGCCGAGCTGTGCGAGCAGGTCCATTACCGGAACTCCGGTATAAGTCTCATTGGCCTTGGTGTGCTCGTTATAGACCGTGACGGTAGTTTGCGGCATGGCGGCGAGCTGCGCAGGAGTGAATGTCGCGGATTTATCGCCGAAAGCGATTTTAAGATTCTCGGCTGGCGGTGCGGATGGATGTGCCTCGCTCATCGGTTGAGCAGGCACGGAGGACGGTGGCTTCTGCGCTCCAGCAGCGATAATTCCAAATGCGAATGACGACAGGACTATGGCTTTCAATGCGATGGAAGCGTGCCTGGTTTCCTCACAACGCCCATCGTATACTAGACGTATGTCGATTGTGCGCAACGCCGCGGGCATCGCTAAGGGCATGAGCATCACGTTTCGCGAGATGCTGGAGCCGACCCAGGTGGAGAATTACCCCGACGGTAAAGGCCCCATGCGCGGCGCGGTTTTTGAGTCCCGGTTCCGCGGTGCGCACGTGCTGCAGCGCGATGAAAACGGGCTGGAGAAGTGCGTTGCCTGCTACTTGTGCGCCGCCGCCTGTCCCGCGAATTGTATTTACATCGAAGCCGCAGAGAATACAGCCGACAAGCGGATCTCTTCTTCAGAGCGCTACGCCAAGGTCTACAACATCGATTACAACCGCTGCATCTTCTGCGGCTATTGCGTTGAAGCGTGCCCCACGGATGCAATCACGCACGGGCACGGCTTCGAGTTGGCCTCTCTGAACGCGACCAACATGGTCATGCGCAAAGAAGATATGCTGGTGCCATTAGAAGCGCTGACGGCCGGCAAGTAGGGAGTCGGCGACGCTACCGGGAACCGGATTCATCCAGATTGACAATCTGAATTAGCAACCAGGCAATCAGTCCGCCACAACTCTTTCTGCGTCATGGCCCAGGCTGCCTTCGTGCAACGTGCCTCGCGATCACCGCATTTGCACGCACCTCGCCCCTTTCGGCGAAGGCGATCTATTGCCACAACTGCTGCCACGACAAGTGCGGCCAAACTTGCTGCCGGAACGGCTGCACCGATAGCTGCTGCCAGAGCAAGTAACTTCACAAGGCAAAGGTCCGGATCGCCTGAGCGGTCTGGGCCTTTTGGTTCGCGGTTAAGGCTCTTCGCCGGTCATTGCGTGCACGTGGACCCACCCGCCCGCCCGAATGCGCGAGACACTCCTGCCGGCCGTCACCGTTGATCGAATCACGTCGCGGGCCTCGCCATCGGCCTTCCCAATGCGGGTGATAGCATGAACCTGATCCCCATTCCCCGGATTGCGATGGATGGCGGAAATTGCTCATGAGTGCAGCGAGGTAGCGAGGTGACGCTGGTGCTGGATGCGCAGCCCACGGTGAAAACGAAGGCGCGAGCGATTTTGCCCAAGCCCCTGGTGAGTTTTATTCAGGGTTGCCGGTATCGGGGGACGATGGAACACATCGATTTCCTCCGGAACGAGAGAAAGTACAGGGTGCTCTACACCAGGGCCAACGCAAACATGCCGGAATCTTCAGTGATGATGCCGAACGGATGTTCCGTTCAGGTGCCCGCGGATCTCAAGCAGGGCTTCGTGCGCGACGGATGGTCCTACCTGGACGAAGTGGACGAATTCATCCGCTCGATGGAATTGGCTTCGAACAAGAAAACCTTGTGGGATATCGGCGCCTTTTATGGATTGTTTTCACTGGCATTTGTGCTCGGTGGTGGAGACCGTCGAGCCTTCGCCTTCGAGCCCAATCCCGCGTCCCGGGCGAAGTTCAAGGAATGTCTTAGCCTGAATCCGGCTGCTCAGGTTGAAGTTTTCGATTCCCCGGTGGGATTGAGGGGCGAGGTCGTCGAGTTTTGCCGGGGAACATTCTTTACCGATGCGGCGGGGCTGTCACTGCGCCCCGGCGAAAAGGATCTGGCGCAAATCGAAACAGTCTCAGTTGATCAAATGATCGAAGAGAATCTCCCGCCGCCTGATTTCATCAAGATCGATGTGGAAGGGCTTGAATTTGACGTGCTGCGAGGTGCTGAAATACTGCTGCGCGAGAAGAGGCCGTTGTTATCGATGGAACTGCATCCGAGCCTGCTCCACCACAGAAAGACTTCGGCCCTTGCCATCGCGCAGTATCTCCAGAACATTGGATATGTCTGCTATACCAACAAGGTCAAGCCGGTGAAGAAGAGCTACTTCGAACGTCAGGACAACTTTCGTTTGTTCGCGATGTAGGTGCTCCGCTCTTATCGTGTGCCCGCCAGCAGGCCTCTCCGGCGCATCTCTGACATCACGCGCTCAATTTTCCAATCGAGAGCGCCGGTGCCGTCGACAATCAGATCAGCGTGAGCGGCAGAGGGCCGGACGTAGGCTTCGCTCGCCGGGCGGACGGTGAGATTGTACTGATAGCGCACCATGTCCTCGGTGCGGCCGCGCTCGTCCATGTCGCGCCTGAGGCGCCGCTCGAAACAAAGCTCGTCAGGCGTGTCGATGTAAACACGCAGTTGATAATACGGAAGCAACTCGCGGTAGTGCAGAGCGAAAAGGCCTTCGACAATTAGAAAGGGGCCGGCTGTGATGCTGTATGTACGGCCATGGACGCGCGTGTAGGTGCCGAAGTCGTAGACAGGCCGCTGGATGGTCTCGCCGCGCGACAACGCCGCAACGTGAGAGGCGAGCAACGGGACTTCGATCATTGCGGGATCGTCAAAATTTTTCTTCACGCGCTCGGCCAGCGGAATGTCGCAGAGGTCCAGGTAATAGTCGTCGAGATGAAAGCGCTGGCCGCCCAGTGTGCGCGCCAGCTCATCGGCAAGTGTAGTCTTGCCTGAACCGGAGCAGCCGGCAATGCCCAGCACCGTGGGCGGAAAAGGCAGGCGCGGCGGATCGGCGCCGGTCTCGCGGGCGGCTTTGGGGCTGATGGCGCGGCTCACGGAGCGGGTTCCACCCTTTGCGCGATCTTTGGCGCGAGCCGTTTGAGCAGGCCGGCTAATTTCTGTTCCACCATGTGGCCGGTCTCTGAGACCTCCTCGTGGCTCAGCGGAGTTGCGCCAAGACCTGCCGCCAGATTCGTCACGCATGAGATGCCGAGCACTTCGATCCCCATGTGGCGGGCCACGATGGTTTCGGGCACAGTCGACATGCCGACCAGCGTTGCGCCGAGAGCGCGGAACGCGCGTATTTCGGCAGGCGTTTCGAAACTCGGTCCGGGCGTAGCGAGGTAGACGCCCTCTTCGAGAGAGAAGCCTTCTTCGAGCGCGGCCGTTTTGGCGAGCGCACGCAGATCTTTCGAGTAGGCCTCCGTCATATCGAAGAAGCGCAGCCCTGCGCCGGAGCGAAAACCGAAGCGCGGCTCATTGGGGCCGACGAGGGGGTTCCAGCCCATCTGGTTAATGTGATCGGCGAGCAACACGAGCTGGCCGATGGAATAACCCTGTTGAATGCCGCCCGCAGCATTGGTCAGCATGACGGCGCGTACGCCCAGAGCACCCAGCACGCGCATAGGAAAGGTGACCTGCTGCGGTGTGTATCCCTCGTAAAAATGGACGCGCCCCTGCATGAGGACGACCGGCGCTCCGCCAAGAGATCCGGCAACCATGCGGCCCGAATGGCCTTCCACGGTGGATTGCGGGAAGTGCGGGATTTTGGCGTAGGGCACGATCACCGCGTCGGTCACGGACTCGGCGACTGCGCCAAGCCCTGAGCCGAGCACGATGCCAATCCATCGGGGGCGCGTGCCCAGCATGGTTCTCAAGAAAGCAGCAGCTTCTGCGACCTGGTCGTAGTAGGACATTCGGGAAAAGGCAGTGGTGCGCTTTGGACATTCTACAAGCGGCGAATCGCAGCGACTTGTGCAAATGGAGGGAGAAGAAGGCGTGAAGGCAAGGAGACGGCCATCACATTTTAGCGATTTGCGGCGGGGCTATAATGCCATCCGGCCCAAGGCTCGGCGAGGCTTCTATGTAGTTGAAAAATATCGGCCGGCATGGGTGAAAGTGGAGCGTGAACCATGGCAACGCAAGCGGTAGAGCATGAACTGATTTTGGCGCGGAGGATGGCGCGGCTGGGGACGGAGACAGCCTTTGAAGTTCTGAGCAAGGCCAAGGCGCTGGAGCGCCAGGGAAAAAAGATTGTTCACCTGGAAATTGGGGAGCCGGATTTCGACACGCCGCCGCACGTTGTAGAAGCGGCCGTGGAGGCGTTGCGTGGAGGTTGGACGCACTATGGCCCTTCGGCGGGACTGCCGGAGCTACGCGAAGCGATTGCCGAGTATGTGAGCCGCACGCGCCGCGTCAGGGTCCAGCCCGAAGAAGTGGTGGTGGTGCCGGGCGGCAAGCCGATCATGTTCTACGTGATGCTGGCGCTCATCGACGAAGACGATGAGGTGATCTATCCCAATCCCGGATTTCCGATTTACGAGTCGATGATCAACTACGTCGGTGGAAGGGCAACGCCGATTCCGCTGCGCGAAGAGCGCGATTTTGCGATGGACGTGGACGAGATGGCACACGTGATCTCGCCCAGCACCAAGCTGATTATCCTGAATTCACCGCAGAATCCAACCGGCGGCGTGCTCAGCCGGCGCGACATCGAGCGCGCGGCCGAAGCCATCGGCGATCGCAACATCATGGTGCTCTCCGACGAGATTTATAGCCGGCTGCAGTTTGAGGGCGAGCCCTTCTCCATCATGAGCGTGCCCGGCATGCAGGAGCGGACGATTCTGCTGGATGGCTTCTCCAAGACCTATGCGATGACGGGTTGGCGCATCGGCTACGGCGTGATGCGCGCCGACCTGGCCAGCCAGATCACGCGGCTTATGACGAATTCAAACTCGTGCACCGCGAGCTTTACGCAGCGCGCGGCACTGGCAGCGCTGACAGGCGACCAGAGCGCGGTTGATCAGATGCGCGCGGAGTTTGAGCGGCGCAGCCGGGCATTTGTCGATGGGCTGAACCGGATCAAGGGATTCAGCGCGCGCATGCCGAAAGGCGCGTTTTATGTTTTTGCCAATGTCACCGCCACGGGGTGGGCTTCAAAGCGGCTGGCCGACGCGCTGCTGGAGGACGCCGGCGTGGCAGCGCTGTCGGGTACGGCCTTCGGACGATTTGGCGAAGGTTACCTGCGCTTCAGCGTGGCCAATTCCATGGAGAACCTGATGGACGCGCTGCGGCGGATAGAGCAGTGGGCCAAAGAACATTTGTAGCGACGGCATCTGGCCGGCTGTCGTGCGGGCGCCCTCGCCCGCACTGGCACTTGGAATTGAGGCCTTAAAGGAGATCGACGATGGCGCTGAGAGATTCGAAATCGGGGTCGATAACAAAACAATATTCGATTGATGAACTACGCCAAGCGGCGCAGTTGATGCGCGGCTACAATCTCGTGTCGCTGTGCGCGGCGGGCTCGGGACACGCGGGCGGAACGCTGTCGATGATGGACATCCTGGCGGCCTTGTATCTGCGCACGGCCGAGCATGATCCGAAGAATCCAGCGTGGCCCGATCGCGACCGCATCATCTGGTCGGCGGGACATAAGGCGCCGGCGTTGTACGTGTCGCTTGGCATCGCGGGATTTTGTCCCATCGAAGACATCGTGACGTTGCGCAAGCTGGGATCGCCGTTTCAGGGGCATCCGCACTGGCTCAAACTGCCTGGAGTGGAGATTTCCAGCGGCTCGCTCGGTCAGGGATTGAGCGTGTCGGTCGGCATGGCGCTGGCCGCGCGATTGGACGGGAAGAAACACAAGGTCTTTTGCCTGATGGGCGACGGGGAACAGCAGGAGGGCCAGGTGTGGGAGGCGGCGATGGAGGCCGGCCACTACCACCTGGACAACATCATTGCCATCGTCGACTGCAACCGGTTGCAGATTGACGGTTGGGTCAAGGACGTGATGGAAGTGGAGCCGCTCGCTGCGAAGTATGCGGCCTTCGGTTGGGACGTGCTGCGCATCGACGGGCACGACATGAGCCAGATTGTGGATGCGCTCGAACAGGCGCGCGCGGTTGCCGGCAAGCCAGTCGTGATTCTGGCCGACACGGTGAAGGGCAAAGGCGTGAGCTTCATGGAGAATCAGCCGGGCTGGCACGGCAAGGCGCCGAATCGCGAGGAACTGGCGAAGGCGCTGAACGAACTGGGGCTTGCCGAGCAACTGCCGGCCGAGGAACTGCTGGCCAAGGCGAAAAGCTGGCAGGACGAGGCGACGCACAACCTGGATGCGAAGATACCGCGCTTCTCAGAGAACTTTTGGTGGAATGCCGGCGAGGCCATGAAGGTGAAGATGGAGCCGACGCGCAAAGGATTCGGCAAGGCGCTTGCTGAAGACGGCGGCGACGAGCGCGTGGTGTGCCTGGGGCTTGATATTTCGGGGTCGATCACGATCGCGGATTTCTACGCAGGTAAGCCCGAGCGCGCCAAACGCTGGTTCAGCATGGGCATCGCAGAGCAGTCGGCGACAGCGGCCGCTGCGGGGTTTGCGCGCGAGGGCAAGCTGCCGGTGCTGGGGTCGTATGCAACCTTCTCGGCGGCGCGCAATCTTGACCAGTTGCGCGTATCGATCTGCTACTCAAATCTGAATGTCTTGGTCGCGGGCGCGCATGCAGGCGTTTCGGTCGGGCCCGATGGCGCGACCCACCAGGCACTGGAAGACTTGTTCCCGATGCTGGGGATGCCCAACATGGTTGCGGTTGTGCCGTGCGACGCGATTGAGACGCGCAAGGCGACGCACTTTCTGCTCTTCGATCATGTGGGGCCGAAATATATCCGCTTTGCGCGCGAGGCCACGCCGATTGTGACGGACGAAGCCACGCCGTTTGTCTTCGGCAAGGCGAACGTGATCCGGCTGCGCGGAGAGAATCCTGATTTCGTCTGCGCATTCGAAACGCGGCTGGCGGCCAACTACGCAGACGAGGGCGAGGACTTGAGCATCATCGCCTGCGGACCGATGGTTCCCGAAGCGATGCGGGCGGCGTGGATCCTGAAAAAGGAATTCGGCTACGAAACGCGCATTCTGAATCTGCACACGCTCAAGCCGACTGACGCCGAGGCAATCGTTCGCGCCGCAAGCGAGACGGGCGTGGTGGTGACGGCCGAGGAGCACCAGATTGGCGCGCTGGCCGGCCGCGTGAGCCTGGTGCTGGCCACAAATCCGAAACTGTATGGCCTGCCGGTGATCACGAGCGTCATCGGCGTGAAAGATCGCTTTGGCGAGTCGGGCGCGCCCTGGGAGCTGGTGAAGGAATTTGAAGTCAGCGCCGAGCACATTGCGCAGACTAGTCTGGAATTGATGGCGATGAAGCGGCAAGCGGCAGCGCATTTCGCAACCGCCTAGCGAATCGAATTCTTGACGGTGCATTGAACGGCGGCCGTCGGAGTAGACCCGGCTTGTCGAGCACTTCCAGATGCAATTGGTCGACGTTTGCGCGAAGGGGCCATAGGCACGAAGCGCAGTGTCGTCCTAAATCGTTTTGAAGAATCCGGAGCGTTTATTTGCTTGCCTACGTCCATCTCACGTAGTAGTTCCGCAAAGGAGAAACCGAAGATGCAGGCAAGAATCCTGCGAGTCTGTGTCGGGATCGCGCTGTTACTGGCCGGATACGTGGTTGGGACGCACACCTCAAAGCCCGTCTACGCGCAAACGATGAGGGGAGCCGTCCCGTCATCCTACGGGAGAGTCGTTGCTGGTGATAGCTCATCGCTTTGGTTTGAGGACAACGCCGGCACTCTTCGGCAGATCACAATCCCGGCAGGAAATACCATCTACACCATCGCTCGGCAAAGATAGGGAATGTGAGATGGCGGCTTCACTCCTGATTCCTGATCTCTGTCTTATTCCGGCGGCCCCACCGTGACCACAAAGTACGACGCCGGCTCCGTCTGGCTGGCGTTGTAAATGGTGTGCTGATCGCCGGCTACGCAAAGTCCCATATCGCCCGCGACAAGATCACGCGTCGTGCCTGCGGTCATCAGGCGGGCGGTTCCTTCGTGAATAAACCAGATTTCGGTGTGCTTGTGCGTGCCGATCGGTTCAGGTGGGCAACCCGGCGCGAGATGCGTGAAGTGCGCCTCAAGCCGGATGTTGTCAGGCAACATGCCCATGAGGAAGTGCTTCGACATGCGCGGCGAGGGATGCGGGTTGGCCGGCTCGATCTGCGGATAGCGTCCCGAGACAAGTGGCTGTAGCGGCGGATGCGCGGACGGGGAAGTTGCAGGCGCCTGTGCATCGCTGGCCGGCGCGAGCGATGAGGCGGCGGCCAGCAGGGGAAGAAGAGCTGAGAATTCGCGTCGGTTCATGGGTGTCCTCGTGGTGAACTCAGAATACAAGTCAGGGCCGGCTGCGTTCGGGATGCTGCGTTTCGGTGGGTATATTCATCTGCACTTCGGCGCGGATCCACTCCTTTGGCAAGTAATCGGGACCGACCGACTCTTCCATGAAGGCCAGTGAGCGCGCGTAGAGTTCGTGCATCAGGCGCAGCGGCGAGCCAAGATTTGGTTTCACGCGGAGCTGCCCAAGCGGCACATCGTAGCAGGCGAACTTCTGCGTGGGCTCATAGTGGAAAAGCTTGGGCGCATGCTCGGTGACTGTGTCGAAAGCTTTCGCCAACGGCTTGATTTGTTCCGGATCGGTGGTGAGCAGCGCGGCCTGCGCGCGCAGATAGCGAAACCGCCACAAGCTCATATCGAGTGTGACATTGCAGACCGCAAATTCGCGGAACCAGTCGAAGCGCGTGGCGATCTCGTCTGCCTGCGCTTGCGTGAGATGAGGCTTTGCGGCATCAAGCTCGGTAAACATGGCGTCGATTCCGGCCAGGCATTTTTCCTTTTCCGCGACGATCAGGTCGATGTTTTCCTTGATCGGTTCCAGATACTTTGCATACTCGGGCAGAAAGTAGCGATTGGTGTACCGCAACAGCGTTTCGCGGCGCGCAATGTCGCCGGCAAAGTCCGAGTTGGTCGCGGAGCCCTGGCCGAGCGGCGACCAGCAGAGATTCGCCGCTTCTTCAGAGAGCTGCATGGCCTTGGCCATATGCGGCGCCGCTTCCGGTGAATAAATCTGCGCGGCCCAATCCGCATAGATCTTGTCGACGGGCGTGTTCAGGTCCCACGTGAGCTGACGCCACGCGTAAATGTCCACGCAGTTGAGGATGTCGGCGTACATGTCGTAGTTCGATTGCATCGTGCCGCCTGGCGTGATCTCGGCGCCGCCGTCGCCGCCGATCAGGTCGTGAGCCTTCTTCATGGTCCACGCGGTGTAGTTGACCGTGGCAGCAGGGAAGTAGTGCCGGCCAATGGTCTGGCCAACCATCTGATACTCGACGATCTCAGGATGCGGCTTGCATTTGCCCAGCAGCGTGGTGAAGCGCGGGTCGGGCTCGCAGTCGGACTGGTAGACCTTGGTCTGCATCAGGATTTCTTTGGGCGTATCGGTGATCACCCGCGACCAAAGCTCGTAGTGCGACTCGCTGAAGTTGCTATAGCCCGGCGCGTGCACGTACTGATCGCCGAGCCAATGCGGGCAACCCGACGACCAGGTGCGCAGGTGCAGCTTTTTGCCCATGGATTGCACCGCTGCGTAATAGTGCGAAATGGCTGCGTGCAGCTCGTTTTTGAACTGATCGAGGCCATTTGCTTGGCATCGCGGGTCGTGGCAAAAGATGCCGAACTGGTCCCAGAAGGTGCAGGCAACACCGTCGGCCTGCGACTGGCGCGCGCATTCGCGGACATAGGCTTCGAAGAGCTTCCATGTGGCCGGATCGGACGGGCACAGCGCGGCCTTCTCCCATGAGTGATCTTCCGGTACGCCTTTGGCCGATGGGTAGACATCCAGGAAGGCCTCGTAAAGCTCTGGCGACCAGCGGCTGAAGTTGTTGCCGTACGGCAGGTCGGCGAATACCTCAACGTCGGCGTCGTGGAATTCCTTGACCAGCGCGGCGTTGCGTTTCATGTCGTCGGCTTCACCGGCGGCAAGCCGTTGCTGTGCGGCGGAAGAAAGCTTGGCGTAGACCTCCGGCATTTCGTCTTTGAGCGAGACGCTGGCGTGAAGTCCCGCGACGAACGTATTTGCGCCAAGGATTGACACCAGCTCAGCGACGCTTTGCTCGCCATGATGCGATCCGAAGCGCATGGCGAACTCCGGATTGCGCGGCCATGTTCCGGTGGACCGGTCGAGCCAGTGGTGCGTTTCGCCCGCCGCAAACAGCAGCGATCGCGGGCGCGCGCCGCAAATCAGCAGCCCGCTATTCTCGGCAAAGATTGCATAGCCATCCTGCTCGATGGGGCCGGTGAGTGATGCCGGCACGCCTTTAGTGTCTTTCAGCGCGAGGACCACGAAGCTCTTGCGCGGCCTGGCAGCGCCAGAATATTCGCGGATGGCGTCAGACTTCAGTCCAAGCTTTGGCGCAAGAATTTCCGCCGCGCTGCGAATGGCAGGATGCGCGCCCCTGGGAATAAGGATGCCGGTGAATTTCGCTGCCGGCTGCGCCAGCAGATTGAGACTGTTGCTCAACGTGCCCGCGGCAGCAACCGATGAAGCGGTCACCAAAAAGTCGCGGCGGGTGAGGGCTGAAGCGGCGTTCGTTTCCACTGTGCCGGTCGTCGATTCGCTCATTGCTGATTCTCCTCTTGTTCAACATCCTGCTGTGAAATCAGGCGCAAGGGGCCCAGGATTCCCGAAGGCAACGGCTCGAGGTGATCCATGTCTTGCGGAGTGAATTTCTCGCCGTAGCGAAGATTGAGCAGCCGGTAATCTGGCGCGGCGCGGCCGGCGAGTTCGTTGATGGCCGTGTTGGCGACGACGATCTTCAATTCGTTCATGCCCGCGTGAAGCAACGGCGCGATGTCGACTCGGTACGGTGGGTGCCACAGTTCGCCTGCCAGCTTGCCGTTGACGTACACCTGCGCGGCCTCGCGCAGCGGCGGGTCGTACCAGGTCCGCGTGCCGGCCTGGTGGAGCTGTTCGCGCGCAACCGGCTTGCCCACTCCGAAATCGAGCCAGGCGGCGCCAGCTTGAGCGACTGCGGCGGGAATCTCAACGGAGCGTTCGTAAGTGGCCGAGCCGGAGTAATACTTTTCCGCCGCGTCATCAGCCCAGGAATGCAGCGACTGCATGTTCTCGGTAGCGTTGGACCGGTCGAACGTAACTTTCCAGTCGTGCATGAGATCGAGCGGCGTGAACTGCGCATCGGATCTTGGCTTCGGCGCTGCCTCGGCGTGATCGCTGAAAACAACGACCCTGGATTCATAGGGAGCCAGGCGGAAACTCAGAGTGTGGCTTGATCCGGCGCCAATGGATTTGCCGGTGAAGGGGTCCCAGATCTCCGCTCCGGGCCTCTCGCAGCGAAATGTCGCATCGAAAGCGTGTGGATGATTGTCAGTGTTCGCCAGGAAGTAAACATCGGCATCGCTGAGCTTGCGATGGATAAATCCGACCGTCGGCGTGGCCGGCGAGAGAGCCATATCGGGTTTGAGCACGGCGCCGATGGCTGCGCCCAAATCGGCTGGACCCGCCACGATTTTTGCACTCTTCGCATCGGCCGCAAAAAGCTGCTGCGAAATCTGTGCCACGGCTGCGAAGTCGAGCGGCCCCTCCACCACTCCCGGCGCACGCGATGGTGCGCTCTTGACGGCAATCACCATTCCGCCGCCCCGCGCGTATTGCTCAATGCGGCGGTACGTAGCCAGCGGCAGCCGCTCCACGTTCGGCATGATGAGCACCGGATAGTGAATGCCTTCGCGATCGATGGCCGCCGAGTCAATGAAATCGAGATTGTAGCCGGCATCGAGAATCGCAGGGACAAGATCAGGCCCCAGCAATTGGCGCATTTCGTCCGTCACAGCCACGTGGCCGGGGCGGAAACGGGACTGGCCATCTTCCTCAGGCAGTAGAACTGCGATGTCGTTGGCAGGCTTGCCCTGGCGCAGCAAATAGCTTATGCGCGTCAGGTAGCCGGTCACGTCGGGCATCACGATCCACCAGGGATTGTGGTTGTTGAATACAGCGGCTGCGTAGAACGACCAGCCGGGGTCGCCCGCCGAGGGGGGCGAATAGGGCCAGCCATGGCCAACGAGCTGGTTGATTCCCTGCAGGAAGAAGGTGTCCGCCTCTGCTTTCATGTCGAGCGGAGTGGCGCGGAACGACGGCGAATGCAGCCACGTCCACGTCTCCGATGAAGTCACGGGGCGGCCGTAAACGTGGCTCGCTGAGGTGGCCCAGCGCGTGAACGAGAATCCGCCATGCCACTGGGAGCCTTCTCCTTCGGGCAGGTCGACCAGCGCGTTGCTTGAAAGAGTCACGGCGGGCGAGCCGTAGGTTTGCGAGCGGAAATGCGTGCCGTGCTCGCGGGCCCAGGTGTTGAGCGGCGTCAAGTAATGTTCATCAATCAGCTCGGCCAGCGTGCGTCCCCAGTCGTAGCGAAGGTCGGCGGCTTCAGGCGTCGTTCCCGCAACTAGCTCGGCCAGATGCGGCGTGAGATCGTAGCCGCGGCGGGCACGAAACTCCTCCAGGAGATTCGACGTCCAGTCGGATTCGTACACTTCAAGACTGTCGCTAAAGACGGAGTAGGGCACGTTCTTGCCGCAGGCCTCAATCAGCGGATTGGCAACATGCTTGATGTGATTTTGGATCGCTTCCATGCTGAAGTGATCGAGGACGAACCCTTCCGCGCCCACCGCTGCGCGCTTTACTTGCTGGCCGGTGCGGCTCGAGATAAAGAAGAGCACCACGTGCGGCCCCGAGAGGTCCTTAGGCAAAGTGAGCCGGTACTCGCCGATCTCGTGCACTTGCTCGGCGTGGTCGGCATCGTAGCGGCTCGCGGTTCCCGAAGCGAGGAATGCGGCAAGCAGTTTTTCTCCGTTGCGAATCGAAGGAATGGGCAGGGAAGAGGCGCCATCTGGCACAGCATCGGCGACAATGCGCAGGCGGCCGGCCGCGTCGTTCACGGGAACATAGGCGCCGCCGTACGGCCATCCACTGCCGAGGGTGAGGTTAAGGCGCAGGCCAAGGTCATGCGCGGTTTGGGCAGTGAAACCTACCATGTCGAGAAACTGCGGCGAAAGATAAGGAATGTTGCGGAATCCCTTCGCGGAGTCATCCAATTCGAGCGCATACACGGGCTGCACTTCGGCGCCGCCAAAGCCGCCCGCTTTCATGATCTGGAGTTCGCGGGCGAGCTCAGTCTTGTCGACAGCGGGGCCGAACCACCACCAGCGCACCATGGGGCGCGCGTCCATGGGCGGCGCGCCAAATCCCGCGCGAGCGGCGGCCAACGATTCGGGGTGACCCGGGGACTGCTGCGCGATGGCCGATGCCGCCAGCGCCAGGCACAGAAAGTAGAAGAGCGAGATCGCGAGCAAGGTGAGACGCAAAGAACGTGAAGGGGAATGATCGATCATAAGGAGCTCCCGGAGCAGAAATGCCGCGGACCGGCTGAATCTGGCCACAAGGCCAACCGAAGTTGGCCCTCGGCGGACAATGGTAATTCGCGGCAATACAAAATGGGAAATAAAGTGCGGAACGAAACAGTAGCCCTATGATTTTGAAGGTACAGAAAAATCAAGCATCAGTTGAGCGACAACCGCACCCTGTCATTCGACGGCCTGCGCAATCCAAGTGGATACGGTCTCGACGGAAGCGTGAGCCGCACTTTCGACATCACGGAAAGATGGAAGTTCGTCTTCCGCGCCGATTGCACAAATATCCCTAACCGAGTCAGCTTTGGCAGTATTGATGCCGGAGTGAACAGCACCACTTTCGGCACCGTAGGCAGCGCAACCGGCAACACCGGCAGCCGCGACTTCCAGTTCTCGGGCCGCATCAATTTCTAACGCTCAATGCAAATCTGCAATTCAGACCGGGTGGCGCGTTAAGCGCTGCCCGGCTTTTCTTTTTCGGCTGAAGGAACAACCCGCGGAGAACGAGGTCCGATTCAAAGATGCTGGAAGCTGCGCCGCCGAGTCGGAATCGCGATCGCTGAGAGAGCGTGGCGAGTAAGGCGCTGCAAATAAAGCAGTTCGTAGGAAGATGCAGATCCGGGGCTGCGGTCCGTCAGTAACGCGGGGATCGGTGCGCCGGATCAGGTACAAAATAATTTTTCTATTGACATTTCAATCGGTTCGGGACTATCCTGCGCCCAACTGATCAAACCATCTTCTTGGTCCTCAGATCGCGCGACCGGAGCTGCAGCCATGCGCACCGGCCGCAACAACGCCTTGGAACCGTACGAATGCAAGGAGGCTATCCAAGCGAATTCCTATGAAAACGATTTCCAGCACAATCCAATGCATCAGCAAGTACAGGGTCCGGTGGGCGCTTGCTGCGTCGATCGCACTCCTGTTGGCGGCCTTCTGCGCAGCAGGTCTACATGCACAAGGCTACGGAACGATCAGCGGGACAGTGACTGATCCCAGCGGTGCGGTCGTCGCGTCTGCATCCGTAACAGCGACGCAACCTTTAACCGGCGCGATCAGAACCGTGGAAACCGGCAAAGACGGCGTCTACGTCTTCACGACGCTTTTGCCCAACGCCTACAGCATTTCGGTAACTGCGGCGGGATTCCAGACCTACACGCAGACCGGCATCGTGCTTCAAGCCGACCAGGCGCTCACTGTCAATGTCGGCTTGAAAGTCGGCTCGCAAACACAGGTCGTGAGCGTTTCGGCCGATGCGCCGCAGGTGGATACAACCACCGGAACGCTGTCCCAGGTAATTGATGAGTCGCGCGTGGTCGATCTGCCGCTGAACGGCAGAAGCGCGGCAACGCTCATCACGCTCGTGGCCGGCGTGGTTGACGCCAGCAACGAAGGCAACGGCGCGAACCAGGGGAACGGCAAGACCTTCGCCGCCAACAATGCAGTCCAGATTGCCACCAGCAATGGGACGTTGCCCAACCAGAACAACTATCTGCTCGACGGCGGCAACAATGTTGACGAAATGACTAACGTAAATGCGCCTTATCCCATGCCCGATGCGGTGCAGGAATTCAGCGTGCAAACCAGCAACTACAACGCTGAATATGGTCAGAGCGCCGGAGCGATGGTGAATATTGTCACCAAATCCGGCACCAACGAATTTCACGGCGGCGCTTTCGAGTTTCTGCGCAATGGCTACTTCAATGCTCTGAATCGCTTCTCGACCGCGCAGGACACACTGCACCGGCATCAGTTCGGAGGAACCATCGGCGGTCCGGTCATTATCCCGAAGATCTCCACGGGCAAGAGCACGCAATTCTTCTTTGGCTATCAGCACACACTGATTCATTCGGGTTCGAGCGCAAACACGGTAACGCTTCCCACGGCTGCAGAAGAAGGTCTGACATCGAGCGGTGGATCGCTCGGATATGCCGACTACAGCAACCTGTGCACAGGCGGTTGGAACGCATCGAATCTCTGCAGCACCGCGAGTCAGCAGATCTACAACCCATTCACTGGAGTGGCGTATACCAACAACCACATCCCGAGTAGCGACTTCGATCAGGCGTCGGTGGCCTACGCCAAGAAATTCCCGACCGTTTCCGCAGATTCCGGCGCGGGCAAGATCGGAAACCAGTCCTCCTTCTTCAGGGCCACGCAGAATTACTTTAACGAGTACACGGCTCGCGTTGACCACAACTTCGGCTCCAACGACCATCTCTTCGGCCGCTACTTCTACGACTGGTTCCAGCAGCCGGCGATCTACGATTCAACGAACCTTCTGAGCTACACGTCATACTTCAACACGCGCTATCAGAACGCGCTGCTGGCCGAAACGCACACATTCAGTCCGAGCTTGCTGAACAATCTGGTTCTCAACTACCAGCGTGAAGTGTCATTGCGCGGCGGACCTCCGGGAAGCCCGTATATCACCGACTTCAGTGTCAACAAGAACGTCTGGCAGCCGCCCACAGGCCCGTACCTTGCCGCAAGCGTCACGGGTTATTTCGGAGCCTCGTCTTCTGCGTTTGCCGGTTGGGGACGCAACAATTACACCTTCAACGATGACCTGCACTGGGTGATTGGAACGCACAGCCTGGCATTCGGCGGCCACTTCGAACTCAGCAAGTACGACGTGACCAACGTATACCAGTCTTACGGCGGTTTCGGTTTCAACGTCGCCGGATCTTCAGTTCCCTTAGGGAATGTGAACGCGATGGCGAATTACATGGTCGGCTTCATGAGCGGGTTCCAGCAGGGGAACTACGAGCTGGTGAACGATCGCAATCACTTCCCGAGTGTTTATGCCCAGGATAGCTGGAAGGTGAGTCCGCGGTTGACTCTCAACTACGGCGTGCGCTGGGAGATGTTTGCCCCGTGGAACAATACGGTCAGCAAGCAGACGGCGTTCAGCCCCAGCAACTATGCGGCAAATAAGGGAACATCGCAATTTGCACTCTCCACGACGGCCGGAACTCCCGGATTGCCGGCAGGCATGATAATCTCGGGCGATCCTGGGTTCCCGAATAACGGCGTGAGAAACAAGTACACGCAGTTCATGCCGCGTGTAGGATTCGCCTTCGACCCCTATGGCGATGGCAAAACTGCGATTCGTGGCGGCTTTGGCGTCTTCTACCAGGATCGCTTGCCCGGATTCTTCAACTTGAACCAGGCCGGGTTTGTTCCAAATACGATCTCGATTTCGCTGACCAACCCGCTGATGACCGCCGGCAACCCTGGAGGGCCATTCAGCAATCCCTACTGCACAGGATGCGCAACCGGCGCGTACAACAATCCTTTTCCGTTCACACTGCCATTCAAATCCACGCAGGTCTTCCCGAATCATTTTCAGCTCGGGGAATACGACCCTTCAGGCAACTTCAAGATACCTGTCACGTACGCTTACAACCTGACGGTAGAGCGGCAGATCGCTTCGACATGGTCCCTTCGCGCTGCGTATGTTGGTTCGGGCTCGCGCCATCAGTTCGTGAACCTCGAAATCAATCCGGCCGTCAACACAGGTGTCTACGACCCGGTGGCCAAGAAGCTCAACTTCCCAGGCGGCACTTCGGGGGCGGATACCCGACGCGTCTATAACACCGCGCCCAACGTTGGGCCGTGCCTCACCACAACGGGTTGCGTCACGAGTTACTCGCAGATTATTGAAGCGGCCATGATCGGTTCGGCCGGCTTTAATAGCCTGCAACTCACAGTGACCAAAAAGATGCAGCACGGGCTTTCACTGCTGGCCAACTACACCTGGTCAAAAACTCTGGACGACTTGCCGCAGGCGACCAGGATTTCGAATACCGAAGACCTGAACGCCGGCGAGTCGTACGTGTATCCTCTATACCCATCGGGCGCGAGCAATATTCCTGCAGGCGCTAGCGTTGGCGACATCAAGGCGCTCGACCGCGGGCTTTCAGATATCGACCATCCGTCCGCCTTCTCCGTGTCGTACGTCTGGGAGCTTCCCAAGATACACAACGGAAACATGCTCCTGCGCGGAGTCCTCAACGGCTGGCGCACCAGCGGGCTTGTTCAAACTCACTCTGGCGATTCATTAACCGCATGGGTGGGATCCGACAACTCGTCCACCGGGCTGGGCCAGGATCGTGCACAACGTGACCTCAACCTGCCGGCCTATTCCAGACTGGCTGGCGGGGTCGGAGATTGCGCTGCAGGAAAGAAGTGCGTCAACTGGCTGAATCCGGCGGCATTCACAAATCCGGTGAATACCGGCGCCGGAACCGGCTTCGGCAATGTGGTTAAGGGCTCCCTGCGTGGGCCGCGCTACACGGTCTGGAACGGCGCGATTGTGCGCAGCTTCCCGATGGTTCGCGAGATGAACATGGAGTTCCGCATGGAGTACTTCGATGTGCTGAACCACGCGATTCTCAACAATCCGAATACCTCGAACCCGATCAGCAGCAGCACGACGTTCGGGACCATCACAGGTGAGAACGCTGCAGGGCCACGCGTCGGCCAGTTCGCTCTCAAATTCAACTTCTAATCCGGGCTCAATTACCAGGCGGGAGATCGCCAAGCAGAATGCGATCTCCCGCAACCGTTTTTTGGCGAACTTCCTGCATATTTGTTGAGCGCTTCGGACCGGTGACGAGCACGATCGTCAGTTTATTCATCGCCGAAAGACCCTGTTTTGTTGCCGGCTGCATCTATTGCAAGAGGCACAAAAAGTAGCCTCAGGCCGGCAATCCAGAAAAAACAATTTTTCTATTGACAATGATGCCCCGGAGCGCATTAAATTCTCCCCCATGGGCGGATGGCCTTCATTCGCTCAACCGCTAGATCAAGTTGCACGTAGTTAGACGGGCCCCGCAAGTGTCCGACCCCGCACGAGCCAGATCCGGGAAAAGTCCGATCGTGTAAGTGCTCGAAAAAGCGTTTCCCCGAAAGCCAGTCGCCAGGTCCTGCAAGTCAGGCCGGCGTGTTTTTCCCCGCAAGCCGACAAATCTGTGTCCGTTTCAAGGAGGTCACGCGTATGTGCGCTATTGATTCGTGTTTCAAAAGAGTCAGTGCCCAGCAAAAGCGCTATGGATATTGGATTGTTGCCGCATTGGCATTCGCAATCACAATCGGACTGGTTGCCCGTCCTGCCGCCGCTCAGACAGCCGGCGAAGGCTCGCTTCAGGGCACGGTAACCGACAGTACGGGTGCTGTGGTTCCCAACGCGGTTGTGACGATCACCAATAAGGCTACCGGGATCTCTGCATCCCAAGATTCCACTTCTGCAGGGTTCTTCAATCTTTCTCCGGTACTACCTGGAACCTACAGCGTTCAAGTGGAAGCCAAGGGGTTCAAAACACTGTTGCAAGACAACGTGGTTGTCAACGCACTCCAGATAAGAGCTATCAATCCGATCCTCGAGGTCGGCGCCCAGTCTCAGACCGTCACCGTTACGGCAGCGCCGCCCGTTCTCGACACGGCCGATGCAACACTCGGCCTGACCGTGGAGAACGAAACGTACAGCAACCTGCCTATCCAGATGACAGGCTCCACTCACCGCGACCCGACGGCCTTCGGCACGCTCACGCCTGGTGCTCAGGGAGGAACCCGACTGCCTGTTGTCGGCGGCACGGGCAATTACCTTGGCCAGCTCTACATCGACGGAATGCCTGCCACAACCATCAATCAGGAGGGCGACAACCGCGTTGTCTCGCTCTCGATGAGCGTTGAGGCAGTTGATCAGTTCCAGGTGCTTACCAGTACCCCGCCTGCTGAGTATATGGGAGCGGGCGCGGAGAACTTCACCATGAAATCTGGCGGCCTGAAGTATCACGGCCAGGTCTCCGATTTCTTGCGCAATACCGTGTTCGACACTTGGGGATTTACCTCGAAGGCAGCCACCGTCGTGACTGCGTCGGGTGCCAGGGTTCAAGCGCCCAAGCCCGTCGAGCACCAGAATGAGCTCTCGGCGACATTTGGCGGCGTAATGCCGTTCACTCACAAGAGACTCTTCTTCTTCGTTGCGTATGACAAATACCACGAGCGCAGCGGAATCAATCCTGCTCTCTACTCGATTCCCTCCGAGGCCATGCTCGGCGGCGACTTTACCGAGCTAAATGGCAACGTGGGTTCTGGCGGCGAAACGGGCACTGATCCTGCGACAAACCCTGCGTTTCTCTTCGACCCGACGACCACCACGTGCAACTCAGGCGTCTGCACCCGCCAGCCCTTTCAGGGCGTTAAGAACGGTGTCGCCACCAACAACGTGATTCCTTCGGCCATGATTTCGCCCATCGCCAAGGCGATGGCGTCGTTCATGCCCAAACCAACGAATCCCTCGACACTTTACAACAACTATCTGGGCGGCTTTCCGAAGGGATATGACTCGAGGGTTTGGGACTGGCGCGTCGATTACGATCTGAATACCAAACAGCGCATCTCGATGGTAGGTGTGAACGGTACTGACATCTATCTGAACAATTTCAGCAATGGGCTACCGCTTCCCTACGTCTCGGGCACCTACGCGAGAATCTTTCCCCAAGCCTACATTTTGGAGCATGTTTACACCATCACTCCGAATGTCGTGAACCAGCTCAAGTACAGCTTCACCCGGTTTATCCAGCCGCAGATCAACGCTACGGACGGCATTAAAGCATACGAACCTTCAGCCTTTGGCATTACAAACGTGCCTCAAGGCCGTGCCGCCACCGAGTTTCCTGGCGCAGCTTTCGGCACCACATTGGCTTTCGGTACCGCTTACACCCAATGGACCTCGAACGGCGCCGCGACGTCTACCCAGAAGGTGAACCCCAACACATACGCGGTTCTAGACAACTTGCAATGGGTCAAGGGAAAGCACTCGCTCACTTTCGGCTTCTCCTATCAGTGGGAGGAGATCAACACCGCAGCCCCAGACGGCTACTCCGCGTTTCTGTCTCTGGCCTACAACGCGTATTCGACGGCCAATTTCGCGGCTGGCTCAGACGCCCTTAGCACAGGAGGAAAAGGCGCTCCGGGTACGGCGACCGGTCCGACCGGTTTTTCCTTCGCCAGCTACTTGCTGGGCGCCGTCGCCGGTTCGACATCAAACGATACCTCGGCGCCTGCCTTCGGTCTGTATCCTCTCAGCGAGACGGGTGGTCGCTATCATCCCATCGCCCCATTCGTCACGGACAGTTGGAAGGTCAGCCCTAAACTGACCGTGGATCTTGGTTTGCGCTGGGACTATTTGCCTCCTTTCCACGAGGTCAAGGATCGCTGGACCTTCCTGAATCCGAGCCTCACCAACCCGCTGACGGGAACGCCGGGCATGCTTCAATTCGCGGGCAACTACGGCGGACCCGGAGTTAGCTGCGGGTGCAGGACGCCGGTGCACACCTATTGGAAAAACTGGGGCCCCAGAGTCGGATTTGCCTACTCACTGAATAACAAAACGGTCATTCGCTCAGGATTTGCTACCGTCTATTCGATCGCAGGCGGCGTTGGCGGCCGTGGCGGCAACGCCACCGGTACCGGCCAGCTCGGCTTCAATATGTCTGCAATCGGGCCCAACGAAACCGGTAGCGGCGCTACAGCCGGTCCCTCGTATTGGCTGAACAATAGCTCTGGCTTCGTATCCGGCCAGCAGAACACGGGCATCTTCGGTCCCGGTTACACCTATCCCGCTCCCCCCACCCCTGGGGTAGCCGCGCAGGAACTGAATACCGGCTACTACGTGAATGGCGGCAAAATGGTCAGCGCGGGTGGTGCCTCCTACGCCGATCCTTACTACTCAGGCCGCGCCCCGGAAATCGTGCTGTGGAATTTCGGCATCGAGCGCAGTATCACCCACGACATGACCCTCGCCATCAATTATGCCGGAAACGAGAGCCACTTCATCGTCAACTCAGGTACGACCGGCGGAAATGCGCGCGGCTACTGGACCAACCAGTTGAATCCAAAGTACCTCGCCGTTTTAGGCAGTGTGGCGGGCACGAATCTTCAAGGCACCTCCTCGATACCTTTGCTCAACGCGCCGGCCACCGCTGCTAACCTAGCCACCTTGGCTTCCTACTCGCAGGGTGCGCCGATGCCGGCCTTCTTCACCGGCGCCGGAGCCATCAACAGTTCCGCCACCATCGCCCAGATGCTCAAGGCATTCCCGCAATACAGCGGGGTGAACGATACCTGGGGTAACGTCGGCAACTTCAGTTACCATGCGCTGGAAATCGTCTTGAACCAGCGCATGCACAATGGGCTGACCTTCAACATCAATTACACATTCTCGAAGAACGTGGGAGATGACGGCACCTTCCGCAGTGGCTTCGATTTGCCTGCCAATGCGATTTCCGGCGGGACGAAGGCATACAAGGCGGATAAGATCGACCGCTCGTGGACGTCCATATCGATTCCGAGCATTGTCCACGCGTATGGGGTATATCAACTGCCTTTCGGCAAAGGCAAGATCGGAAGCAACTCAATGCTGGTGCGTACGCTTGCTGGCGGATGGCAGTTTTCCGGCATCTACAGCTATTCCTCGGGTACACCGATGGCTATCTCCTGGTCGGGTGCCTCCGGGACCACATTGCCCGGCCAGGGAACTGCCATGCCCGACATCAATCCCGGCTTCAGCGGACCGGAGCGAATCAACGGAAAGTTTGGTTCCGGCCCCAACGGCCACAACACCTGCAACCTCGGTATCAACGCGCTCGGTCAGACGGGCTGCAAAAAGATTCAATACCTCGATTGGACCGGATTCAAGCAGCCGAACGACATCTCCAGCGTCAGCGGACAATCGCAATTCCTGATCGGCAACGCACCCCGCACACGCGCCTATGGCGTACGCAACCCTTATACCTGGAATGTGGACGCCGGTCTCCGTCGCAGCATTCCCCTGCACGAAGGCGTGAATTTTGTCTTCGAGGCCGATTGCATCAACGTGTGGAATCACGTCAACTTCGGCAGCCCAAGTGCAAGCTGGTCCAACAATTCCTCGACATTCGGAACGATCAGCAGCGCATCTGGCAACCGTGACTGGCAGTTTGCGGGACATATCAACTTCTAGCAACGGCACGAGCTGACTTGCGCCGCAGCGCAGTTGAAAGATTAGTCGGCTTTCCAATCGCATCAGGCAGTACTCGGTCCCGGACCGCTCCGCATCGGCGGGTGGTTCGGGACCGTTCCTTTTGGGGTCGTACTGTCATGGATCGTGCAACCGCCAGCGCTCGTGGCGTAACCAGGAAATGGTCCGCTGCTGGCGTAATTCCCGAGTCTCTGCATCTGAAAACCGCCTTGGAACCTGCAGACGGGCTTTTCTCCCTCGTTGTCGGCCCCAAAAGGGAAGGTTAGTTACTTCCGAAGCTGCTTGAGTTCCCGAGGATTTCTCTAGTCAAGTCCAAAACAATTTTTCTATTGACAATCATCTACAGGCAGTGCGTTAATCTTCGCAACTATTTCTGTTGTCAATCTGGAGATCGAAACCGGTAGTTCGAATGGCCGAAACCTTCGCAAGATGAGGTACTCGCGGTTGCTTGCCGTAACCCGGCATGCGACCCCGCGAATGCACGCGAACCGCTTTCACGCATTTCAATTAAGGAGGCTTTCCAGGGATCTATGAAAACAACAATGCTGAAGCATATCTCTGCGCTAAAAAGCAGTGGAACGTGGACGTGTGTCCTGCTGGCGATCTTCGCAGTGGCGCTATGCCTTGCGTGGACAACCGTGCCCGCATATGCACAGACGGCTGGTCAGGGCTCCCTGCAAGGGACGGTAGCCGATTCATCGGGCGCCGTGATTCCAAATGCCACGATTACCATCACCAACAAGGCCACCGGCATCAGCACGACGCAAAACGCCACGTCCGCTGGCTATTACGTCGTCTCTCCGGTTCTGCCCGGCACCTACAGTGTGCAGGTCGAGGCCAAGGGCTTCAAAACGCTGATCCAGGACAACGTGGTCGTCAACGCGCTCCAGGTCAGAACCTTCGATCCGGTCCTCGCCGTCGGCACTGAATCGCAAACGGTCACCGTGACTGCGGCGCCGCCCGTCCTCGATACGGCGGACGCGACACTCGGGCTTACCATCGAGAACGACGTCTACAGTAACCTTCCCATCCAGATGACCGGAAGCCAGAAACGCGATCCCACGGCATTTGGCTCGTTGACCCCCGGCGCTCAGGGCGGAACTCGTCTGCCCATCGTCGGCGGCACCGGCGACTACCTCGGCCAGCTCTATATCGACGGCATGCCTGCTACGACAGTCAATCAGCAGGGCGACAATCGCGTGGTTTCGCTCTCCATGAGCGTTGAAGCCGTCGATCAGTTCCAGGTGCTCACCAGCACGCCTCCCGCTGAGTACATGGGCGCGGGCGCCATGAACTTCACTATGAAGTCAGGCGGCTTGAAATATCACGGCCAGGTCTCCGACTTCATTCGCAACACGGTATTCGATACCTGGGGGTTTACATCAAAAGCTGCGACCATCACGACCGTGAACGGCCCGGTTCAAGCTCCACAGCCCATCGAGCATCAGAACGAGCTATCAGCCAGCGCCGGCGGCAAGGTCCCTCACACGGGAAACAAGCTGTTTTTCTTCTTCGCCTATGACAAGTACCACGTCCGCACCGGGGCCAATCCGGCGCTCTATTCCGTTCCTACGCAGGCCATGCTCACCGGCGACTTCACTGAACTGAACGGCAACGTCGGCTCAGGCGGCCGGACGGGCACAAACGCGGATGGCCTAAACCCCCCATTCCTCTTCGACCCCACCAGCAACGACTGCGTGAGTCAGGCACCGGCCTGCGTCCGCACGCCTCTCCATGCCATGAAGAACGGCGTCGACACCTACAACGTGATTCCCTCGGCCATGATCTCTCCCATCGCCAAGGCGATGACGGCCTTCATCCCCAAACCGTCGAACACCTCGTCGCTCTACAACAACTACCTCGGCGGGTGGCCCAAGGGGTACGATAGCCAGACTTTCGACTGGCGCGTAGACTACGACATCAATTCAAAACAGCGCATCTCTTCGGTCGGTGTCCACGGCTCACATATCTACCTGAACAACTTCAGCAATGGCATGCCGCTGCCCTACGTCTCCGGCACCTACGCCAAGATCTATCCCCAGGCCTACATTCTGGAGCACGTTTACACGATTACGCCGAATCTAGTGAATCAGATCAAGTACAGTTTCACTCGATTCATCCAACCGCAGATCAACGCAACCGACGGTCCGGCCGCTTACACGCCGAAGGCCTTCGGCATCACCGGTACGCCCGACGGCCAGGGCAGCAGGGAGTTCCCCGGCGCAACCTTTGGCACCACCGCGGCTTTTGGCACGGCTTATACCGCGTGGACCGCCAATGGCGCCTCCACAACCACGCAGCAGGTCAACCCCAATACCTATGCCGTTCTTGACAATGTGCAGTGGACCAGGGGCAAGCATTCGTTCACCTTTGGCTTTTCCTATGCGTGGGAAGAGATCAACAGCGCCGCCCCGATCGGCTACTCCAATGAGCTTTATCTGAACTACAACGCATTCTCCACGGCCAACTTCGCTTCTGGGTCAAACGCGCTCAGCACGGGAACCAAGACAGCCCCCTCTGGTTACTCATTCGCGAGCTTCATGCTGGGTGCTGTCGGTGGATCGGCGTCAAGCGCGACATCGGCACCTTCTTTTGGACTCTATCCGCTGAGCGAAACAGGCGGCCGCTATCACCCTATGGCTCCCTACTTCCGCGACAGCTACAGGATCACGCCCAAGCTGACCGTCGAATATGGCCTGCGCTGGGACTACCTGCCTCCTTTCCACGAAGTTAAGGATCGTTGGACATTCCTGAATCCCAACCTCACTAATCCGCTCACCAGCACGCTCGGCATGTTGCAGTTTGCGGGTAACTACGGTGGCCCTGGGGTGAGCTGCGGGTGCAGAACTCCCGTCAAAACCTATTGGAAGAACTTTGGCCCGCGCCTCGGATTCGCCTGGTCGCTCGACAACAAAACTGTCATCCGCTCCGGCTTTGCAGTTGTGTTCTCACAGGCGGGCGGCGTAGGCGGTCGTGGCGGCAACGCTACCGGCACCGGCCAGACCGGCTTCAATATCTCCGCAATTGGACCCACCGAAGTCGGCAGTGGCCAAAACGCAGGTCCCTCGTACTGGCTGAACAATGCTGGCGGATTCTCATATTCAAATACGGCCATCTTCGGCCCCACCTTCGCCGGCTATCCTGCACCTCCTACTCCAGGTGTGGCGGCTCAGGAACTTAACACAGGGAATTATGTGAGCGGTGGAAAGGTCATTAGCGCTGCCGGCACCTCTTACGCCGATCCTTACTACTCAGGCCGGGCTCCTCAGATCGTGCTCTGGAACTTCGGACTCGAGCGCAGTATCACCCCGGACCTTACCCTGGGTGTCAACTATGCCGGCAACGAGAGCCACTTTATCGTCAACTCCGGCGTCACTGGCGGCAACGCGCGTGGCTATTGGACCAATGAGCTCAATCCCAAGTACCTGGCAATTCTTGGCAGCGTGAAGGACAGCACCGGCACTAAGCCGATTCTGAATGCGGCTGCGACGACGGCCAATGCGGCCATCGTCGCGTCCTATCTCCCGAGTGCGCCTGCACCGGCGTTCATCACAAATGCCGGCGCGGTGAGCAGTTCCGTGACGGTTGCGCAGATGCTGATTGCCTTTCCGCAATACTGTATTTACACGGCTGTTGGCGGAAATTGCAACATGGGAGACACCTGGGGCAACGTGGGCAACTTTAGCTACCATGCTCTTGAAGTTGTCCTCAACCAGCGCATGCACAATGGATTGACTTTCAACGTCAACTACACCTACTCCAAGAACCTGGGCGACGACGGTACCTATCGCAGCGGCTTCGACCTTCCAGCCAACGCGATCTCCGGCGGCACAAGATCTTACAAGCAGAACAGGATCGACCGTTCCTGGACGGCGATCTCCAGGCCGCATCTGATTCATGCATACGGCGTGTATCAACTGCCATTCGGCAAAGGAAAGATTGGTAGCGACAACACAGCTGTACGTTGGCTGGCCGGGGGGTGGCAATTCTCCGGTATTTACACCTACCAGTCGGGCACGCCGCTTTCCGTCACATGGTCCGGTGCGACTGGAACAACGCTGCCGGGTCAAGGAACGGCCATGCCCGACATGGCGAAAGGCTTCTCCGGGCCATTGCGCATCCACGGCAAGTACGGCTCGGGCCCCAATGGCTATAACACTTGCAACCTGGGAGTTGCCAAACTCGGCGTGACCTGCCCGGCAAAGATTCAATATCTTGATCCCACCGGCTTCAGCCAGCCGAATGACGTAACCGGCGTGAGCGGACAATCGCAGTTCCTGCTCGGCAATGCTCCTCGCTCGCTTCCTTACGGCGTGCGCAACCCCTACACCTGGAACGTGGACTCCGGCCTGCGCCGCAGCTTCCCGCTGCATTGGGAAAATGCGGAGTTCGTCTTTGAGGCTGACTGCCTCAACGTTTGGAACCACGTCACTTTTGGCAACCCCAGCGCAAGCTGGTCCAACGCTTCAACGTCATTCGGTAACGTCACCAGCGCGTCCGGCAACCGTGACTGGCAATTCGCTGGGCACATCAACTTCTAGACCGACGAGTTCCATCGTCGAATCGGCAACCTGGGCGCCCCTCTTCAAGATCGGGCGCCCAGACTCTTTAAAGGCGGTTCTCGTCAATCCCTCATCTGCTGTGAATTCGTCCATCCCCTTCATTCCAGTCACACGATTGCCGCGCTGCCTTTGCCGAATAATTCCCTGAAATCGCTAGACTGATACACAGGGTTCAGGGATTGGAAGCGATCGGCCTCGCCGGCGCGCTGAAGCAGTTTCAGAGATGGTGTATCCGCATTCAAGGCTCCCATGTCGGCTTGACTAACAGGGAGCGACGACCTTAGCAATCATATTGACCGAACACAGTATCTCTGAAACTGCTCTAACCCCAATGAAGGTAAATATTTGCGGAACGGCTGCTTTGGAATCAATGAGTTACAGAATCGAGGCCCTGTCTAGGTCCCATGAATGGAAATATTTGCGATATAACTCGTTGAAAACAGAACATTTATACGAATTGGTTCCCGTAACCCCAATAAGATGAAATATTTGCCAAAAAACACCCGGGGGGGTGGGGTGGGGTGGGGTTACTAGATTATAAACCGGCCGTGCGGACACAGCTAAGCCGCACAAGCGGATCAGGCGAGCCCGCAAACCTTATTTCGATTGGCCCGCGAAGGAGTCGGCTTCGTGGTTCAGCTCGTCGATCGTCGCGGCGTGTGTGTAGGTCACAACCCGGTAGCGGAACGTCGTGGACTGGCCCTTCTCCAGCGTGAAGTCGAGAGGCGGCTTCTTGGCATCGAACATGTGCTGCCCCAGCGGATTTGCAGCGAACAAACCGTAGCCGCGCGCGTGCCAGAAAGTGGGGTAGTTCTCGTTGCCGGGATGGTCAAAAATTGCAATGGTCACGGTGTGGCCTTCGCCGTTGTGACCGGTGAGCGCGCACCAGCGGCCGCGCGTTGACCATGCCGCTTCGCCTTTGACTCCTTCACTGGTCAGGTACTCGCCAGTCGGCGGGGCCACGCCCGGAATCTCGGCCGCTGCGGACACTTTGGTTGCCACGCCGTTCGCATCAGTGAACGTGCCCCCTTTTTCTTCGGGCGATTCCAGCCACCGCGCCACGCGCAAACCGAGAAGGCCATCCTTGTCGTCATTGAAAACGACATGGTCGAGCGCTTTGAGCGTGACGATCAGATCGATACTGCGCGTCGAACCATTGCGAGCAAAAACGTAGTGCGTCGTTTCGGCGATGATTGGATGATTCTGCCCGTCGATCCAGGTCGACTCTGTGACGAGATCGCCTTCATTCGCTCCACTCTTGGCTGAGACGATCTTGTCAAAGACGATGGTGCCCATCTTCGGCGCACGCTGCGGCGGGATTGCGTCGGAGTTATTCCAGAAGTCGAATCCGTTTACGTTGCTGTAGTTGAACCATAGTCCATCGTGGTGCGGATGATCGGTCCGTTCGCCGGGACGCGGCTCCAGCGGCCATCCGCGTGTAATGGTCACTCCGTCCGCGTCGATGATGGGAAACAGCACCGGCTTCTTCAGCACAATCGGCCAGATGTACGATGTGAACGGCTTCCCATCGATGCTGATTGTGACGCGCCGGTTGGCCGCATCCGGTACGACTTGAACGCCCTTCGAAGCTGCAGCATGCGCAAAGCCCCCAGCGAGCAAAGTGAACGCTGCCATTCCGCGCGCGACACGAAGAGATTGTGTATTGACGAGCATGGTTGCTCTCATGTTGTTCCCTTGTTCCCTCTTTCCCTGCCTTTACGCGAAGACCTTGCCCCCAGCCAGCACCTGTTGCGTCTTGTCGTCGAACGTGACTTTCAGGCCCGTCTGAATGGCAGCAACGTTCATGCACAATGCGATGCTGTGGCTGTAGCCGGCTTCGATAGGCGCATTCGGAGTTTTGCGGCTGCGCACGCACTCCATCCAGTTGCGCATGTTCGCGCCGGTCTCAGGATCGCCGTGGACACTGGTGTTGGCGTCGGTCGATACAGTCTCGGCATGTTCCAGGAGCGAGAAGCTGGGCAGCAGGTTGGGCTGCATCTTCATCTCGGCAGCATACCGCGCAGTGAGTCCGCCAGTGGGGCTCACGGTCTGCTTGGCCATGTCGAGCATGCCGCCATTCGAGTAGTAGAGTTCCTTCACGCCGCCGGCGGAGTTGGTGAAGCGCGAGGTGTACTGCACCTGGAAGCCCTTGCTGGGATCGTCGAGCGGGCCGTAGTCGAAGACTGCTGTCATGGTGTCCCAGTTGGTGCGGCCATCCTTCCAAAGGTAGATGCCGCCGTTGGCCACGCAGGAGCGCGGATGCGGCAGCCCTGTGAACCAATGCACAGTATCGATCTGGTGCACCAGCCACTGATCGGGAATGCCGGACGAGAAGGGCCAGAACAGGCGGAACTCAAGGTACTTGCGCGCGTCGAACGGCCCCATGTTCCTGCCCAGGGAATACCGCTTCCAGTCCGTGTCCTCCTCTTTGAGCAGAGGGACAACGTCAGGGCGGCGCCAGCGGCCGGGCTGGTTGACGTTCCACGTCATCTCGACCATCACGATGTCGCCGAACTGCCCTGACTTGATGTACTCGGCGGCCTTGATGTAGCTGGGCGTGGAACGGCGCTGCGTGCCGACCTGGACGATCTTACCGCTCTTCTTGACGGCTGCCAGAATCATGCGGGCATCGGCCATGGTGTGCGCGATGGGCTTCTCGACGTACGCATCCCGGCCGGCATTGACCGCCTCGGCGCCGTGGTACGCGTGCTGGAAGTCGGCAGTGGCGATAATGACGGCATCCACATCTTTGCGCGCGTAGAGTTCATCATTATTCCGGACGGTTTCGGGCCGGGTGCCGCAGAGCTTTTCGATATAGGCGGCGCCCTCATCGCGTCGATGGCTCCAGATGTCAGAGAGCGCTACGATTTGAAAATTGAGTTCGTCACAGTGTTGCTTGAATGCGGGCAAATCGCCCTGCTTCATGCGGTCGCCGCATCCCACAATGCCGACGCGCACGCGATCGTTGGAGCCCATGACTTGCGCATAGCTTTTAGCCGGTAAAGAAATGGCGGAGGAAACTGCGGTCGCGGCCAGTGCTGCGCTTCCGGCTTTCAAGAATTCTCTACGATTGTTCTGATTGGATTGCATGATGTATCCCTTCCGGGTTGGCGTTCAGGTGGAATTGTAGTTGGGTGAGGTGAGTTGTTGAAAGCCGACTGAGCATCAGACTTCGATGCAAGGCAAAGGGCGCTCCGAAGCTCCCAACAATTGGGAATCGGAGCGCCCGGCGCTGCAAAAGATTTGCACAAGACGTTAGAAGCTGAGATGCACGGCCCCCTGGAAGACGCGGGCGCCGAATGTGTTGTTGGTTCCGTTGGATGCGGTGGAAGAAATCTGGCCGAAGGTTGACGAATTAATGCCCGAGTTCGCGCCAAGTGAGCCAACCTGGAAGTTGGGATGGTTCAACGCGTTGAACGCCTCCAGCCGAAGACCGAGCGCCAGTCTCTCGTGGATCGGGAAGGTGCGGTCAACCTGGGCATCCAGCCCGAAAAATTTGGGCCCGCGATACGCGTTCCTGCTGATGTTTCCGTACGTCCCGGATGCCGCGCAATTGGCTGTGGTCGGGCAGATCTCAGCAAAAGCCGCCGGATTGAAGTATCCCCGATTGGCTTCGCCCGTTCCGGAGCGGAGCTTGAAATGGGTGTACGGATCCACACCTGGAACCCGGTTCGGCCGGTCATTGCCCACGTCGGTCAGTGAGTAGTCGGCGCCCGCAGTCACGTTCACTGGTGCGCCGCTCTGGATATGCATCGCCGGAGCAAGTCCCCAGCCGTTGACTATCGCTCTTGTCACCGTGTTGAAACGATGGAAATCGCTCCTGGCAACGAGGGTCATGTTGAGGATGTGGCGAAAGTCGGCGCCGCATGGTCCCCAATCCATCGAGGGATTGTTGATGTTCTCCACGCCCGTTCCCGCATAGTCGCCCTGGGCATCGTAAATGTTCAGGCACTTCGACCAGGTCCAGTTTGTCAGCAGGCTGAACGTAGAGGAAAGCCGGTGCTGCAAGGTGGCGACCATGCCGTTGTAGCTCGCGTTTTGCGAGCCGGTCACAATCACTGAGCCTCCGCCGGCGCCTTTAAACTGGTTGCCGCCGGTCGGATTTCCGCTCGCGTTCACCCCGGCGGGATTAAGCATCGTGAGGGCGAATCGTGATGTCTGGTTGCCGACGGTTGAACACGGTGTACCGGCTGCGCCGGCTTTCACTGCGGCGGGCCCGGTGGTGGCGATCGGCGAGCAGCCTGTGCCGTTCGCGCCCCAGTTGCCGGGAATGAAGACCGCCGTATCGACGCCGATCCCCAGGGGATTATGCCGCGTCGCGTTCCCGATGTAATCCACCTGCGCCTGCCATCCGTGGCCGAATTCACGCTGCACGCTCAGCGTCCACTGGATCGTGTAGGCCGCGCGGAACCGCTGCTCCGTGAAAATGTACTGCGATTGCGCGGCGAACGTTTGCGTGGGTCCCGGTATGGCGGGCTGGGGAAATGGGTTGGTTGTGATGGCGCCTACGGACCACGGAGCGTCGAAGCTCAGTGGCCCTGAACTTGAAGTTTTTGCGTTCGCGATGGCCGTGGCATACGGCGGGTTCTGCTGGTTGCGCTGTGCGGTAAAGAAGTTGGGATTGTCGTAGGCCAGTTCAGCTCCGGCTCGAACCACCGTCTTGCCGTCACCGACCGGATCAAATGAGATGCCTACGTTGGGAGAAAACTGCCACGGCGAGTTCTTGGTAAATTGGCGGCTCACGCCCGGGTCACCGTAGTAGTGGATTCCCGCCGGCGCATTGGGGTACACCGAGCTGACCTTGTTGGCGACAAAGTCTGCCATGTTGAATACGAGACCGCGGTTGAAGTAGTCCACAGGCATGAAATTCGGATTCCACCGCAAGCCGGCGGTGACCGTCAGCCTCGGATTCATGTGATAGGTGTCCTGGATGTAGAGGCTGGGAATGGGACCGCGCAGTGCGTTCTGCTGCTGCTTGCTCTGCTCAAAGGCGCTCAGAGTGCCCATCAGAAAATCGAGATTCTGGTCGCCGATGACGTTGCCGCCGCCTGGTCCGCTGCCGCTGTACTGGCCATTGAAGGTAAAGGTGCCGTTGCCCTCGTAGATGTTGCCGATGTTGAGCTCATTCTGCACCCACTCGCCGCCGAACATTACCTGGTGCTTGCCGCGCACCCACGTCACATCGTCGCCGATGGCTCCTGTGTTGTCATTGAAGTGCGAAAGCGAGTTGGTGCCGCCACCGATGCTGAACTTGCCTTCAGAGATTTGCAGCCCCACCTTCGCAGCATAGTAGAGATTGATACCCAAATTGCTTCCATTGATGTCACTGGTGTTGTATCCGCGATTGTTCACGCGGCGCATGATTGTGAGGTGTGCCGCGTTCACCAGGTTGGGCGTGAAGGTATAGGCATCACCCAATACGAATGACTGCGTGCGCTGGATGTTGCCCGATGCGGTCGTGACAAGAATGTTGGTTGGCTGGAAATACGCCGGGAACTGGTACCCGTCGATGAAGTACCGGCCATAGATATTTTGCTTCGGGCTGACCGTCCAATCGACCCTGGTGACAAACTCGTTGTCAAAAAGTGCATAGGGGATCGCGTAGGAGACATACCCGCAATTACCCGTATCGTACGAGGGGTCAATCTTGGGCAGGTATTTCTGCAGCGCGAGCGCCGCCGGGCTGTATTTCGGCTGGCTTGGATACTTGTCGCCTGCCAGCGTCGCGCCGGTCAATGGGTCGACTAACTGGACAGCTTTACCAGAAGCTTCGCAGCCTGCTCCGTCGGTAACCGAGAAGTCGCCCAGCAGGTTTGCCGCGGTCGGCACGGTCGCCTTTGTGCTTGCCTGGGTCTGCTTGGCGACGGTGCGCTGATAGCCCGCGAAGGCAAACAACTTGTTACGCTTGATGGGCCCGCCGAAAGTGCCGCCGAATTGATTCTGGTGAAGCGTATCGACTGGCGAGCATGTTTTTTTGGGGGCAACCGGCGTGCAAGTGGAGTAGAAGTTCACGGCGTCGAGGTAGTTGTTCCTGATGTACTCGAACGCCTCACCATGGTATAGATTTGTTCCCGCCTGGGTGACGACGTTGACCATCCCGCCGATGTGGCCGCCGTCCTGCGCGCCGAGCGCCGTCGATTCCACGCTAAACTGGCTCACCGCCTCGGGAAATGGATACGGCATATTGCCGTTGGCCATGTAGTCCTGGTTATCGCCGCCGTCGAGACGCCAGAGCGTGGTGTTGCCGCCGCCCCCGGCGATCGAGATCGAGATGGTCTGGTAGGAGTATTTGCTACCAGTGAAGTCGCCGCTCGGAGCCATGCTCGAGCCGCCCGACAAGGTGATCAGGTCGGTCATGTGCCGGCCATTGAGCGGCATGGCGGTCATCTGGTTGTGGTCGATGGTCTGCTTGAATGTGGCGTCCTCGGTCTGAAGCGCGAGAGCATTCGCTTGAACTTCGATGCTCTGCGAAGTGCTGCCCACAGTCAGGCTCGGATTGATGGCGATGCTGCTGCCGACCTCGAGAACGACTCCTTTTTGTGAATAGGTTTTGAAGCCTGAAGCGCTGACGCTCAGGTCATAAGTGCCGACCGGGACGCCAGGGAAAACATAGACGCCTCCCCCGCTGCTTACAGTAGAACGCTTCACGTGCGTAGCTTCATCAGTAAGGGTGACGGCCGCGCTTGCAACGACAGCGCCGGTGGAATCAGTGACGGTGCCCTGAATGTTGGCGGTTCCTGCGATCTGCGCAAGAAGAGCGCCGGGCGCCAATAGGCAGAGCGTAAGGATTGACAAGCAAACTGGGATTATCTGCCTGAACGATACACGCAAAACGCGTCGCACGGACGGCCAAAGTTGGATATGTCGCATGGATGCCTCCTGAATGGTTGATGGATTGGTCGACACAAAACGGCCCTATTGAACGATCTTGGGTCCGGAATACGTATACGAACGGGGAAGTGGTCTGACCACCAACTATCGCAAAGAATCTTTTCAAACGCGCAGAACGGCTGTCAAGATTTATTTTCATTCTCACTTTAACGACGCCACCCTATTGCAATCCCAAGGAACAGGAAGAGGAAATGATTGCTGGCTCAAGAACTTCTGATTCGATAAGGGAAGTAGGTGTGAGAACTCAGACAGGTTTGGTGGGCGAGGCATCTGCGGAAAAGACCTCGACGGAAAACCGGCCGCCCTCGGGGCGCTCGAACGGGCCAGGGAAAGGATGGGCGGAATCGCGCCGGGACCCGGAAAAATCAGTGTCGACGAGAATGGGCGACCCGTCGGCGGCTTGAAATGGAAGCTTGGGGATAAGAGCGAGGCCGAGGAGATCGCTGGTGATGAGCTTGCAGTGCGCCGCCGTGGGCCATATGGGATCGAGCGTGACATCGAGGAAAAAGCCGTCGCGCGCCTCGACGATCTCGATATGCGGATCGAAGTCGGGTTTGAGCAGTGGGGAGGCTTCCTGCGAACATGCGTGTGCTTCCTTCAAGTAAACGTTCCCCGCGAGACGCATGGGCAATCGCGTGGCATTGAACGGCGCGAGGTCGGCACCTTGGGAAAAGATGTTGTTGAAGAACCGCAGATCGCCGCTGGGGTTGTCGTGATAACCGGCGACGGTGGTTGAATGCGGTCGCATCAACGGGGTCATACGCGCGTCGAATTCTGTGACAGATGACTTTCCGCAGATCAGGTTGTGAACGAAGGCGCCTCCCTGAGAGTTGATGTGGAACGAATGCGACGACAGAAAGAGGTTGTTGTCGACGAGGAACGGGCCGTGGTCGACTTCAGGGAACAAATCCTCGGCTTGATTGTCATGGAACACGTTGCTGGTGACGCGGGTTCCTTGCGCCATCCAGTCGAGCCAGAGTCCGCGAGCGGTGCGATAGATATGGTTGTGGCTGATTTCAACGTCGATGGCCGCATGGAACTTGATGCCAGCAATTTCAGCGCCCGAGAATAGCTGGCGCACGTGAATATCGTGAATAGCATTGCCGGTCACCGTGCTGAAAACCGCGCCGAGGCTGCCGACGATTCCTGCCTGTTCGCAGTGAGAGATGGTGTTTTTGCGGACGATGTGGCCGCCGACATTTTCTTTCGACCAACCGAATTGCATGGCGCGCTTGATGGTTTTGACGTAGCCTTCAGCGGAATTGGCTGAAGTGTTATCCCATTGGTCGCCGTATTTGCCGAGCGAGATGCCGCAGCAAATGGAGTGGCTGACGATGTTGTTCTCAATGATCCAGCCTTTGCTCCAATGCGGACCGATCACGGCGACTTGTTCCGCAGTCGGTGGCGCCCATTGCGTTGCCGCCTGACGCAAAGTGAATCCGCGTACCGTTATGTAGTTGACGCCAGGTTTGTCGGGATAGAAAACCGACCGCCTGACATTGATTTCGGCTCGTTGTTGATTGGGATCCGCACCCGGAAACTGAGCCCAGATTGTCGTCGCTTCATTTTCGACGCGGGCAAACCAGAGCGGCGTTCCGATAATGCCCTTAAGGACATCATCGAGAGATGCAGCCTCGGCCAGCCAGTTGCCGTTGAGATACACGGCGCCTGTGTGATGAGCACGCCCCTTGGGATCGAACCAGTCGCCGTGAATCACATCGCTATAGGGATTGAAGGCGCCGAAGAAACTGTTGGGAATTGTTACCTGCCACACTTCGCCCTGGAGGCGGGCCCAGCCCTTGATGACTTCCGCGCCTGAGATGACGACGTGCTCGCCTGGCGCGGCCCGGTAAACGATGCGCTGATTCTCCGATGCACCGCCGCGTGGCGGAGCAACGCGTTCGCGGTAGATGCCTTCATGCACGGTGATCGTGTCGCCAGGATAAGCGCGTGCCGCGGCAGCGGAGATGGTCCGGAGTGGATGTTTGCGTGTGCCATCGTGGAGGTCATTTCCGGCAGAAGAAACGTGGTATTCGTGAGGCGATGCGTCTGCTACACCCAAGCCGCGGATTTTTATGAAGCTGAAGACAGCTGGCAGAAAGCCAAGAAACGATCTTCGGCTGGATATCCTTCGGTGGAACAAGGCAACATTTCTCCGAGAGAATTGTAGGACAGCAGAGTCGAAACGGTTTGCCAGCGGCGCAAAATCGATTTAATGTAGTTCCTGCTCCTGAGTTCGGAGGAAAGCGGAATGAAAATCAAGACTGCCTCTATTGCGATCGCTGCTGCTTGTACCTTGGCCGCTGCGCGGCCGGCTATCAAGGCGCAAAACGCCCCAGCGCGGCCCAGAATTTCCGGGATTTCGCACCTTGCCGTGTATACCTCGGATCCGGCGGCCGCTGAGCATTTTTATACGGTGACTCTGGGCGCCTTGAAGATGCCGGACCCAGAGAATCCGAAAGGCACGCGGTATGCGGTAAATCCGAACCAGTTTGTTGAAGTATTGCCGTTGCCCGCGGGGCAGGGCATCAATCGGCTGGACCACGCGGCCTTCAATACCGAGAGCGCAGAGGAGATGCGAAAATACCTGGCCGCGAAGGGATGGAAGACGCCTGCGCACGTGCAACGGGGAAAAGACGGGAGCCGTTGGTTTGACGTACTCGATCCCGAGGGTAACAAGTTGCAGTTTATGGAGCCGTCAGCACACGCCCAAGATATTGATGCGCCCAACCTGATTGGCAAGCACATCATTCATTTGGGATTCCTGGTGCATAGCCGTGAAACAGAAGACACGTTCTATCGCGATCTGCTGGGATTCAAGCCGTACTGGTGGGGCGGGCGCAATGACAAGGTCGAATGGGTGAGCCAGCAGGTTCCCGATGGACACGATTGGCTGGAGTACATGGTCTCAGGCGGACCTGGCACCGGAATTCCGGCGAGCATGTCTCAGAATACGCTGGGTGTACTCGATCATCTATCAATCGGCGAGGCTTCGGTTCCGGACACGTATCAAATACTGGTCAAGGGCGACCGACTGAGCGGGCGGCACGATCAAGCGCCAAAGATCGGACTTGACGGCAAGTACCAGTTCAATCTCTATGACCCGGATGGGATCAGGATCGAGTTGATGAACTTCCACGCGACAGAAAAGCCGTGCTGCTCTCCGTTTACGGCGGAGGACCCGACGGAGTGACAAGAAGCAGCGGAGCTAGCGGTGCTCGCGGAGTTAGGGGCGGCCGGCGACGATCGAGTCGCGGGAAATCGGGCGTTACGCTATACTGAATAAGGCCTTGAGTGGCAAGGAAATCCCTGTCTTTTAGGCCGATGGCCCGGCGATTCCCGCCTGGCTGAAAACCAGAAATTCGAGACAACATGCCAAAATTGAAGACCCATTCAGGCGCGGCCAAGCGCTTCAGCAAGACCGGCACCGGCAAGATCAAACGGGGCCACACGAAGACGCGGCACATCTTGACGTCGAAGGCGCCGAAGACCAAGCGCAAGCTCGGAAAGACGGAACTGGTTTCGGACGGCGACTACGCTAAAGTAGCGCGCATGATTCCTTATGCCTAATCGCTGCACGATGTCGTGCAGCCGGGCCTGCGAGTGCGTTGTATGGCCCCCGCCGGAGACGGCGAGAGACGAAGGCTTGAGAGAGCGAGTGAAGAGGCTGAATGTGGTCGCGCTCCTGTGCGATCATCTCCTGCCTCCAGCCGCGTAACAGAAACGCAAAAAGGAGAAATGAAATGCCCCGCGTAAAACGTGGCACAAAGCGGAGTGACCGCCGCAAGAAGATTCTGAAGAGGGCGAGCGGCTATTTTCTAACGAAATCGAAACTGTATCAGGCGGCCCAGGAAGCTGTGGAGCGCGGCCTGAAGTTCGCTTACAGGGGACGCCGCGAAAAGAAGCGTCAATATCGTTCGTTGTGGATTGTGCGCATTGCCGCGGCGTGCAAACTGAATGGCGCGAGCTACTCGCAGTTCATCAACGGGCTGAAGAAAGCCGGCATTGAATTGGACCGCAAGGTACTGGCAGAGATTGCTGTAAAGGATCCGGCCGGCTTTACGAAGTTGGTGGAGCAAGCCAAAGCGGCGAAGGCGAAGGCGGCGTAAACCGATAAGTACGATATCCGAAAGACGACTGGCGGAAAAGAGACGGCCCGGGGTTCGTATGAACTCCGGGCCGTTGTGCATTATTTTGAATTGCTAATTGCTGAGGAATCCCAGCACCGTGTTCTGCCACATCTCTGGCTGGTCGATGAAGTTCATGTGGCCGGAGTCGGGCAGGATCACGAGCTTTGAGCCGGCAATCTTCTCGTGCATCTCCTTGCTGAGGCTGGGATCGCACTCGTCGTGGTCGCCGGCAACGATGAGTGTGGGGACGTGAATCGTGTGCAGCCGGTTGACCCACTCGACGGACTTCATGTTGCCATCGATCACAAATTCGCCATCCGATCCCCACATCTCGCGGTAGAGGTCCCAGTCGGTGGGAGCATTTCCCGTGGCGGGGTCGTAGGCCGCATTGGGGCGAGCACCATAGAGAAATGGGAAATAGCCGTAGCCCCAGGCGAGAGTTTCGTATTCGGACGGGTAGCGGCCGTGTTCCCAGCTCGCACCCTTCCCAAATAGACCCGCATGCTCGAGTTGGTTAAGGCGGGCGAGTTTGTCCGGGGGCAAGGCGGCCTTTTCGCGGGCGAGCACTTCGTTCATTTCCTGTGTGGAGGCGAAAGTACTGTTGAGGATAAGGTGGTTGAGATGCTGCTGATACTTGAGGGCGTAGGCCTCCGCTAGTAGGCCGCCGCAACTATGACCGAGCAAGTCGATTTTGCCGAGATTGAGGGCAGCACGGACAGCCTCGACGTCATCGGCCATGTTCTCGATCGTGTACTTGGCCACGTCCTGCAGCCGTTCAGACTGCCCGGAGCCGCGCTCGTCGATGAAGACGAGGCGGTGAGTCCGGGCGAGAGGCAACAGCCAGGGTAGAAAGTAGGTGTGGTCGTTGCCTGGGCCGCCGTGAAGCACGACGAGCGGAGGGCCTTTGCCGAACTCAACATAGTAGATAAACACGCCGTTGGCGTCGACATAGCCTTCTTGCATCGCGTAGACGGCAGACGGAGGCTGGGCGACGGCTCGCGGAGCGATGTCTGTCGTCAAGGACCAAAGGGCGAGAATTGCAGATATTGCAGCTAGTTTCATGGTCACCATGCTACGGCAACGCAAGGGATATTGGGAGGAGAACTGAATGAGTAAACGATTTGAGACCTGCATCGTGAGCGTGGTGCAGCGCCCCTCGCGCGGTGATTTATTCTGAAGATTCAACATGTTGAGCGATTCAATTCCCAATCTGCCGGAGTTTAACGACGCCGCGCTGGACAAAGCCTTTGCGGCGCTGGAGGCGGATGCGCGTGAGGCAGCTGCAGCTCTCGCTGGAGAAGCGGCCGTGGAGGCATTCCGGCTGGAATGGCTGGGTCGGAAACAAGGCCGGCTGAATGAAGTGTCTGGGATATGGCTGAAGGCAGCACCCCCAGAGGCGAAGAAAGCGCTGGGTGTCCGATTCAATGCCTTGAAGACCATTGTTGAAGGGTTGCTGGAGACGGCGCTTGGCGGTGGTCCGAGCGATGATGCGCTGAGGGCAGAAGCCATTGACGTTACGTTGCCGGGTTCGCAGCGATTAATTGGCGGCGAACATCCGATCACGCGCACGATGAATGAGATTGTGTCTGTCTTTGCGGCGCTGGGCTACTCGGTGGGCGTGGGACCTGAAGTCGAGACTGACTTCTACAATTTTGAGAGCATGAACTTTCCGCCGGGGCATCCGGCGCGCGACACGCAGGATACGCTGGTAGTGGCCAATCAGGATCGCAAAACGCTGCGCGACCGCTTGCTGCTGCGTACGCACACTTCACCGGTGCAGATGCGGACCATGGAACAGCAGCCGCCGCCGGTGCGAATCGTGATTCCCGGCAAGGTGCACCGCAACGATGCTGCCGACGCAACACACTCTCCCATCTTTCACCAGGTTGAAGGGCTCTGCGTGGATACGAACATCACCTTCAGCCACCTCAAGGGTACTCTCGACCATGCCATGAAGGCGCTGTTCGGCTCGTCGGTGAAGACGCGCTTCTTCCCGTCGTTCTTCCCGTTTACAGAACCGAGTGCCGATGTGCAGATTAGCTGCATCTTCTGTGGCGGCAAGGGATGCCGAAAGTGCAAGCAATCGGGATGGATCGAACTGCTGGGCTGCGGCATGGTGGACCCGGCAGTGTTCGCCTTTGCGGCGGAGAAACAGCCAGCCTACGACCCGAAGAGAATCTCGGGGTTTGCATTCGGCATGGGCGTCGAGCGCATCGCCATGATGAAGTACGGAATAAGCGAGATTGGCAGCTTGTTCGCGGGGGATATGCGGTTTCTGAACCAGTTTGCGTAAGAGCAACTAAAGCTTCGGCAATCATCGGAACGAGATTTCATGAAGATACTGACCAAATGGCTTCGAGCTTATTTGCCAGGACTGGCAGTTGACGATGCTCAACTGGCGCATGACCTGACTCTGCGTGGAATTGCGGTGGAGGGGATTTATGCGCTCGGAGAGGGGGATGGTTCGCTTTATGAGATGGACATCACGACCAATCGCGTGGATGCGATGAACCATTACGGCATTGCGCGCGAGGGAGCAGCGATTTATGGGTTGAAGTTGCCTGAGTTGGCATTTGAGCTTCCAATGGCGCGACCGGCCGCAAAGACCTTCCCCGTGCAGATCGATGCACGGGATGCGTGTGGGCGATTCACAGCGCGGGTTCTGCGCGACGTGACGATTGGCGAGTCGCGTAATTGGTTTGCCGGGGCCGAAGTGGCAGCGTATTTCGCACTGCTCGAACAGAAGATGATCTCGAACGCGGTGGATGCCACCAATTTTGCCTGGCTGGCGATGGGGCAGCCGGCACACGCTTTCGACCTGGACAAGCTAGAGGGCGGAATCATCGTGCGGCGGGCCAAGAAGGGCGAGCGGCTAAAGACGCTGGACGGCATGGATCGCGTGCTGGAGGCAGACGATTTGGTGGTTGCCGATCACAAGAAGGCATTGGGGCTGGCGGGTGTGATGGGCGGCTGGGAGACCATGATTACGCCGGAGACGAAGAACGTGCTCGTGGAGGCGGCATGGTTCGATCCAATGGCGGTGCGCCAGACGGCGCGGCGGCACGGGCTGCACACGGATGCGAGCCACCGGTTTGAGCGCGGAGCGGACTTCAACGCGGCGCCTGTTGCATCTGCCCTGGTGAGTGCGATCCTGCTAGCGAACGGTGGATGGATTGAGGGCGACCTCGTGGACGTGTGTGTGGCGGCTTGGGAAGAGCGCACAGCACGGAGGAAACCAGTTGGGATCAAGCTAAGTGAGGTGCGTCGCATTCTGGGCGCGACGGTGGAAGAAGAAGGAATTACCGCTGCAACCGTGGAGAATGTGCTGACGGCGCTGGGATGTGGATTAGCGAGTCAGCAAGCCAGCGAGTCAGCAAGCCAGCACGCAGACGATGCATCATGGAACGTCACCTTGCCGAGTTGGCGACTTGATCTCGAGCGGGAGATCGACCTGATCGAGGAGGTCGCGCGCGTTTACGGCTACAACCAGTTCGCGAACACATTACCTGCATTCGGCGAAGGCGTAAGGGCTCTGCCGTGGGCGGAGAAGGAAGCCGCAGTGCGCGCGACGATGCTGGCGGCGGGGTTTCACGAGGCGATTGGGAGCACGTTCTGCTCGGCGGCGGACGGGGAATTGACGGCGCCGCAGCCGGGACAGGTGGTTCCGCTGGGCAATCCGCTGAGCGAGGAGGCGGGCGTGCTGCGGCCATCGCTAGTGCCTGGCATGCTGACGATGATCGCGGGCAACCTGAACCGGGGCGTGGAAGACGTGGGGCTATTCGAACTTGGGACAGTGTTTGGTGGGACAACAGAGAAGGTGGATGAACGTGCTGCGCTGGGGTTTGGAGCGGTGGGCGCTTTGCCTCAGGAGAGCGCGCTGCATGCGGGCCGCGCGATCGACTTCCATGATGTGAAAGGTGTGGTGGAGCAGGTGCAGGCGCGGTTCCAGGCGCGCGCGATCTACTTCGACCGCTTTCCGGCTGAGGCTGGTTTGACGCCTGATTGGCTGCATCCGTATCGCGCGGCGCGTGCGGTGGCGGAGGGCGTAACCGTGGGCTGGTTCGGACAACTGCATCCGCGCGAGGCGGCGGCGCGCAAGATCAAGCAGGATGTGTTGATTGGAGAGTTGTATCTTGACCGTTTGTACAAGCTGCCACTGCGCAAGCCAGCGGCGAAGGAGATTTCGCGGTATCAGCCGGTGCGGCGCGATTTCTCGCTGATACTCAGCGAAAGCATCACGTGGGAGAAGATTGACCGCGCGATGGCAGAGTTGACGATTCCGGAGCTCGTGGAATGGCGGGCGCGCGAGGTGTTCCGCGATGCAAAGCTGGGCGAGCATGAATACTCGCTGTTATTGGGTGCGACGTTTCAAGCGCCGGATCGCACGCTCCGCGAGGAGGAACTGCAAAGCTTTCAGGCGCGAGTAGTGGAAGCGGTGACGAAGGTGGGGGCGCGGCTGCGCGGATGAGGACAATGCGGACAGAGGGACGCATCAAATCAGATAGTGGACCTGAGCAAGACTGCGCGAACAATCGGCGCTATACTCGAACGGAAACAGGGTCTGATCGGAGGTTGGATCATGTTGCAGGCGATGAGCGGGGCGGAGGATCGCGTGGAGACACGAATTGAAATTGAACCGCAGGAGGCGGTTGCCGAGCAGGGCACTCTGGCGGTAAGCGCCGATGAATTCTCGGCGCTGGAAGAAAGAGTGCACCGGGCAGTCGAAGTGGTGAAGCGGGAGAGACAGGCGCGCGCGAGCGCTGAAGAGCGAGCCGCGGAAGCTGAAGCCAAGGTGCTGGCGGCAGCCGCGCAGGTGGAGCACCTGCAGAGCGAATTGAATGCGCTGCGCGCCGAGCGCGACCAGGTGCGGCAGCGCGTAGAGCGCGTGTTGAAGCAACTGGATGCGCTGGAAGTGTGAGGGCGCCATGGCACAGGAGCAGCGCGGCAATCCCGGCGAATATGTGACGGTTGAGATTTACGATCAGCTCTACCACCTTTCCGGACAAGATCCGCAGCACATCAAGGAACTCGCCGCAATCGTAGATTCGAAAATGCGCGCCGTGGCGGCGCAGGGCCGGACCGCTGACTCGCTGCGCGTGGCTGTGCTGGCGGCGCTGAACCTGGCTGACGAGCTATCGCAGGCGACCGGCGCCGATGTGCAATTGGGCCACGCACGGGCGACAAGCTTGCGCATGCTGCTGGACGAGGTGCTGGAGAAGGGTTAGTTGGCGGCGATCCGTAACTCTTCGCAGTGGGCGGTGGGCGAAGAAGCTTCAAGAGCGTCTGTTTACCATTCGATAACTCCCACCCCTCCCCCCCCATATGATTTGCGTAAATATTCTCGAATCAGCGGGTTAGAGCGATAGAGATTGTGTAACTCGTTGATTCTAAAGAGCCGGTGATTGCGGGTTGATTGCATTTCTTGCCCCATTTTCGGTGCAATTCGTCGGACGAATCCCACATTGATGACGGACGTACCGTGATGTGGTGCGTTGAGACGACCTGATCTTTCGCCCGCTTGAGCGGGCTTGGCCGCGAGTCGGTTGTTGGCGACCCCAGGCTGGCGCCTGGGGCTACCCTATTTCGCCCGCTGAAGCGGGCTTGGCCGCGCTTTCGCAAACAGCACGAGTGGAGGAGAGTGAATTGGCGGCTATGGAATGATTGTGCGCCAATCGGGGGATATTCTCTGCAAATGGATGTTGCGGGGGCTCAAGAGGTTGGAGAGTCTACCTCTTGACCTGCGATTGGGGTAAACATATGGGTGAGACAGATTGCCTTTTGCAAGGCGCTCGCGCTCGGCTTTCTACGGAACCGGCGCCGGCCGAATTGAAGTTCAATGAAGGCGTACCCCTTATCAATCAGCAATGCGAGCCGAGGGCGGGCCGGATCGATGGGTGCGCGCTATTTTTGCATAGCATCGAGATCGAAGCGTCCGAGCAGAAAGGGCGTGGAAGTGGGCGGCTCGGAGCGGGTGACTTCGATAGGATAGGGCGCCGTGGCGAGCGTAGGAAATCCCCAGACGTTCCCGGTGCGGAGGTCGATGACGACCTTGCCCAGCAGTTGCTTGGATCCGTCGGGCGAGCGGAGCGAGTGGACGCCGGGCTCAATGAAGATATCGTTGCCGGAGACGTTGGCGAGCGCCGGCGCAGGATTGAGAAGAGGGCGGCACGCGATGGCTGCAAGAAGCAGGGCAATCGCCGTTAACACGATCCTGGTGTATCTGTCAGTTTGCATGATGCGGATAGGATACACAAGCGGGAAGCCACGGAGAGGAATGGATCAGCGCGGGTAAAACTGAAATTGCCGGATGGCAATCTTTGGCGCAACAAATCTGTGTTCGATATCCGGCAGGATGAGCAAATTCAATCCTGTGAGCGAGGGAAATGCTGTGGCGGCAGGAACCTCAAAGTGGAGTGTTTCTATGACAGGCTCGGTTTTGACGATGAAGCGTCCTGGCAGGGTAGATACAATCGGCTGCTGACCCAAGTACAGAATTCGCTTTTCACGTAAATCTGTGCCGGTAAGCAACAGTCCCAGCGAAATCGGTCCCGGCCGATTATCGCGATTTTCGATTTCAATATCGATGTGCCCAACCTGGGCTGCGCGAATGGACGCAGGAAAGATCTGGTGTGCCTCCATTACTACAGGAATCGCGTTATTAGATTCGATATCAACGTCAACCGGCGTCCCATGTGCTTGGTGAGCATGTGGGCCAGGTAGTTTGTTGGGCGGCTGGACATAAGTGTAATACCCATCGAATCGAATGTTGATGGGCCGATCGCCCGGGAGCGCAAACACAGGGCCGGGTATCGCGATGGGCTGGACTGTCTTGCTTTTCTCCGGATACGGCCATAGGATCACGCTCTCGTAACCTCCGGTGCCGTAGGAAATCCTCTGGAGTTTTGAGCTGTGCTTCGAGTTTGATCTTGTAGAAGCACCGGTCGCGCCGTCCGATTGCATCGCGCGGTTTCTTTGATCGACGCCGCCCAGCAACGACCACGAAGTCACAAGAATTGACGGAACGAGAACCAGCGCAAGGCGTAGGGCGGCCTTCCTGTATTCCCTCTGGCTCTCGAAGGATTGGCCCCGAGGAATTGTTCTCTTCCAGGAAAAGAGAGCCGCACCCAAGGCGAGCAATACCGCCGCGATGAGATTCGCCTGGTTGGCAAGCGCTACTCCGGCGACGAAAAGGCAGATGGCAATCGTAAAACCTGTCGCGTCGCCTGGCGCGCGATAGAGCGATTCCTCGAAGAGTTCAGCTTCACTGTGAGGATGGGAGAAGGATTTGGAGGGCGCAGGCGTGAGGGTGAAATAGGTGACATCGCGCACCCCGGCTACAAGAAGGAATGTGCCCACGATTGCCACCAACGCAGTAGCGGCAGAAATCGCCTCAAAGAAAATGACCATCGAGGGGATCCAAACCCATCCCGACGCGCAGACAAGTGCGAACAGCGGAAACGGCAGCGGCGGTTGATCGCGGAAGGGGCTCCATGGGCCTTGCCAGTATGCGTAGGCTCCGAGGGCTCCAGCGGTCGCGCCGATGGCAATGTAGGCGATGGCCCGAAAGAGAAGAGTTGAAAGTGATGAGGGAATGGAGTCGGGCAATCGGCAGAACACGAGGGCGCCGATCATCGCGTTCACAACTCCCGCGGCGACAAGGAAGGCCAGGAAGCGCTTTGTCGTGAATGCGCCGGAGGCAGAGACTACCGCGGACGCCTCGGATTCGGCTGATGCGCGGTCGGGACCGTTATCGAGCAACGGCGCAGTCTGCCGGAAGCGAGCAGGAGGAACGGTTCCCCAAAGCGCGCCGGCGAGCGCAACAAAGTAAGGGATGCGGATCAGATTGGCGCGAATTCCCAAATCTGCGATCTGACCCAAAGAGGTGGCTGCGACCTTTGCTTGAGCAAGAATCGGCAGAGTGTGTTGATAGAGCTGTTCAAAGACGAATGTCGCGAACGCTGTTGGGACAAGGATGAGAGCAGTCAGCCAAAATGCCCGACGCATTCCACTTTCTCGAAGCGGCTTGCGCAGGAATTCATGCGCGGCCCTGAAAACCAGAAGCCCTACCCACAGAAAAGCTGCGTGAAGCGCCGTCCAGCCGGCAGGCAAAACGAACAGCATGAGCGGCCCGAAAAAATGTGCGATTTGGTTGTAAGGCAAGTCACTCTCGATGCTTTCGACGAGCGCTTGCCACGCCGGCGCCATCAAGCACCATATCAGCGCAAAGGCCAACACCGGGCCGCGCGCGGCCAGGCTTCGGGACCAGGAGAGGAGGCAGGCTGCGGCGACTTGCCGGCAATACCAACCGTCTGTGCGGCCAGCCCGATAGTGCTCAAGCAAGTCGCCAGCGAGCGCTTCATCCCGCTCACCGGAAGCCAGGTGCTCCAGTGTCCAGGAGGCAAGCGGGAGTGGTTCGCGGCGGGGCATCTATTCCTCTTGACTCAGACCTAATTTGAATTCCGGGATCGCCTTCCAGAGACTCGTCAAGATGCGGCGTGTTTCATGCACCTGTCGCAAGCCCTCTTTGGTGATTCGAAAATAGCGTTTTGCCTTGCCACCGCGTTCCGGCGTGGGGTCGCCCAATGCGGAAGCAATCAACCCCTTGGCTTCGAGGCGATCGAGAGCCGCGTACACGCTGCCGACGGAGACGTTGCGACGGCGGTGCGATTCAAGCTCCCGGCAGATAGGAACGCCATAGGCTTCGTCGCCAAGATGAATTACAGCGAGGAGAAGCATGAGCTCGAATTCGCCGAGATAGCTGCGACTCGTCATTAATTCAATATTAGCGAAGAAATTGAAGTTGTCAACGGGAATTGAGGCGCTGCGGGCGGAGTAGGGACCAGAACTGGTTGCGTCAATGGTCCGGGTATTTGCAAAGATGTCCCTCAGGGGCTGAAGCCCTGTTCATTTTTGATTGGCTACGGCAGCGCTGAAGCGCTGCCCTGATACAAACATGCGGGCCCTTTTTCGGCACGACTGAACAGCTTGCGAAAAAAGCCGAGATCGGGACGAACTTGAATAAAGACGGTGCCTAAGGGGCTAAAGCCCGCAATTCTATTGGTCTTTTTCGGCACGACTAAAGTCGTGCCCCTTCAAAAACCATTTATGCAACCAGTTTTGGGGACAAGGGACAAGGGACTAGGGACCAGGGACTAGGGACTAGGGACCAGGGGCTGGAAAGAACATCACTTGCCGGGCGGGGGATGGCACTACAATGGGGTCGCAGCTGTTGCCGCGTTGAAATTTGCTGCGGAGCCAGCGTATGGAAGGCGAGGAACTATATCGTGCATTGCAACGTCATCTCGATCGCATGCCGATTGCGTATCCGGAGACGGAGTCGGGCGTCGAGATTCGCATATTGAAGCAACTGTTCACTCCAGATGAGGCCAGGCTGGCCTTGCAGTTGAGCGCCATTCCTGAGACATCCAACACAATTCACAGGCGCGTGCGCGGTGAGATGAGCCGCGAGACGCTGGTGGATCGGCTGGATCGGCTGGCGGAAAAGGGCGTGATCCAGAAACTGCCGGGCAAGAAAGGTCCGCGATACGGCAAGGAGCCGCTGGCGCTGGGCATGTATGAAGCGCAGGTAAACCGGCTGACGCCGGAGCTGGAGCGCGATGTGCGCGCCTACTTTGCCGAAGCATACAAGAACGCACTGTTTAACTCGAGGACGCCGCAGATGCGCACGGTTCCGGTGCACAAGGCGATACCCGTAGAGCGCGCGGTGGCGACGTATGACGACATTCGCAAGACGGTGGAGGCGATGCCGGGGCCATTCGCGGTAATTCCGTGCGTGTGCCGACAGGGCCGGGCGCTGACAGGGCAACCATGCAAACAGACCACCTCGCCACATAATTGCCTGATGCTGGGCATGGCGGCGGAGATGACGGTGAAACGTGGGATCGGGCGTGCGGTGAGCAAAGAAGAGATGCTGGGCTTTCTGGAGCAGGCCGATCGCGAAGGCCTGGTGCTGGAACCGCAGAATACGGTGGACCCGCTGTTTGTGTGCTGCTGCTGCGGGTGTTGCTGTGGCGTTTTGACCACGGCCAAAATGCTGCCTACGCCGGCGGAGTTTTTCCGGGCGGGTTTCATGGCTGTCGTGGACGGCGAGAAGTGCCAGGTGTGCAGGACGTGCGTGACGCGATGCCAGATGGAGGCGATTGCGGCGGATGATGGACCGCCGACGGTTTCAGAGGATCGCTGCATCGGATGCGGACTGTGCGTGACCACGTGCCCGAGCGAGGCCATGAGCCTGAAGCGCAAGGCACAGAGGCCTGCTCCGCCAAAGGACACGATGGCGCTGTATGCAACGATCTTCAAAGAGCGGTTCGGGCCGCTGGGAGCGCTGAAGGCGATGGCGGGGCATGTGGTGGGAAGGAAGTTCTAAGAAGCAAGGAGTAGGGAGTAACCAGCAGGGAGTTGGGAAGCAGGGATCAGAGAATAGGGAACAGAAGGTATCGCTGGAGACGAGAAGTCGACGAGTCCCACCCTTTTCACGGTGAGGTTGTGAAAAGGATGGGGCACGGGGTGGGATAGAGCCGGCTAATTGGCTGCGAGCTGGCGGAGGACGTATTGCAGGATGCCGCCGTGCCGGAAGTACTCGATTTCCTGCGGCGTGTCGATGCGGACGGTGGCCCAGAAGTTGAGCCCACCTCGGTTGGGCCAGGTGATGCAGACTCGGACTTCCTTTCCATTTTGGAAGCCCTCCTGGATGCCGCGCTCAATGCCCTCGATTTTGTAGACACCTTCGCCAGTGAGGCCGAGGTTTTCAGCGTTGTGATTGGCCGGGAACTGCAGCGGCAAGATGCCCATGCCGACGAGGTTGGAACGGTGAATGCGCTCGAAGCTTTCGGCGAGGACGGCGCGCACACCGAGGAGTTTGGGGCCTTTGGCAGCCCAGTCGCGCGAGCTGCCTGAGCCGTATTCCTTGCCGGCGATGATGATGAGCGGAACGCCGCGCCTGGCGTACTCGACGCTGGCATCAAAGATGGACATCTGTGTGCCATCGGGCAGGAGTCGCGTGACGCCGCCTTCGGTGCCGGGTGCGAGCTTGTTGCGCAGGCGCACATTGGCGAAGGTGCCGCGCACCATGACTTCGTGATTGCCGCGGCGCGAGCCATAGGAGTTGAAGTCGGCGGGCTTGACGCCGTGGGCCGACAGATACTGACCGGCGGGGCCGTTGGCCTTGATGGAGCCGGCAGGCGAGATGTGATCGGTGGTGACGGAGTCGCCGAGGTAGGCGAGCACGCGCGCGTCCACGATGTCGGTGACCGGCGTGGGCGTCATGGTCATGCCATCGAAGTAGGGAGCCTTGCGGATGTAGGTGGAATCGGGCTCCCACTGGTAGACATCGCCGGTAGGGAAACTGAGGCCCTGCCAACTGGCGTCGCCCCTGGTGACGTTTGAGTATTCGCGGCGGAAGCCCTCGCTGGTGACGGCGCGCTCGATGGCCTCGGAGACTTCGGCTTGCGTGGGCCAGATGTCGCGGAGGTAGACGGGCCGGCCGGAACGGTCTGTGCCAAGGGGGTCAGCGTCGAAGTTGTGGCTGATGCGGCCGGCGAGCGCATAAGCGACGACGAGAGGCGGGCTCATCAGGTAGTTAGCGCGCACGTCGACGTTGACGCGGCCTTCAAAGTTGCGGTTACCGCTGAGAACGCTGACGGCGACGAGGCCATGTTCGTCGATGGATTTGGAGACATCGGCGGGAAGCGGGCCGGAGTTGCCGATGCAGGTGGTGCAACCGTACCCGACAACGTTGAAGCGCAGTTTTTCGAGATAGGGAAGCAAGCCGGCTTTCTGGTAGTAGTCGGTGACGACGCGCGAGCCGGGCGCCAGCGAAGTTTTGACCCAGGGCGGAACGGAGAGGCCTTTTTCGACGGCTTTTTTGGCAAGCAGGCCGGCGGCAATCATGACCGAGGGGTTGGAAGTGTTGGTGCAACTGGTGATGGCGGCGATGACGACAGAGCCATGATCGAGATATTTGTCGGGCTCAACGTTAAAACGCTCTTTGACGGTGGTGGTGACGTGGAGTGGAGTTCCGGCGGGCGCCGAAGAGTTTGTGGGGCCTTCGCTTTCTTCAGTGGCGACGGCCGTATCGGTAAGGGATTCGCGCTGCCACACTGCGGCGGTGCGGGCGCCCAGTGGCTTGGCAGTGGGCGCGAGGAGTGAGGGAAGCTGCTGCGCGAAGCTGGAAGCGGCGTCTTTGAGAAGAACGCGATCCTGCGGACGCTTGGGTCCGGCGACGCTTGGCTCGACGTCGCCAAGGTCGAGCGAGAAAGTTTGAGTGTACTCGGCCTCAGGCGAGCCGGCGGTGTGGAAGAGGCCCTGCTCTTTGTAGTAGGCCTCGACCAGATTGATTTGATCTTCGCTGCGACCGGTGAGGCGCAGATAGCGGAGGGTTTCATTGTCAACCGGGAAGATGCCGCAGGTGGCGCCGTATTCGGGGGCCATGTTGCCGATGGTGGCGCGATCGGCGAGCGGAAGTTCGGCGATACCGGGCCCGTAGAACTCGACGAATTTGCCGACGACACCAAGTTTGCGCAGAGTCTGCGTGACGGTGAGGACAAGGTCGGTGGCAGTGGCACCCTCGCGCAATTTGCCGGTGAGCTTGTAGCCGACGACCTGCGGAATGAGCATGCTGACGGGCTGGCCGAGCATAGCGGCCTCGGCTTCGATGCCGCCGACGCCCCAACCGAGCACTCCGAGACCGTTGATCATCGTAGTGTGCGAGTCGGTGCCGACGAGGGTGTCGGGATAGGCAGTTTGTTCGCCGTTGATTTCGGTGGTGAAGACGACGCGGGCCAGGTATTCGAGATTGACCTGGTGGCAGATGCCCATGCCGGGGGGAACTGCGGAGAAGTTACGAAACGCGGACTGGCCCCACTTCAGGAAAGCATAGCGCTCGCGGTTGCGCTGGAACTCGAGAAGGGAGTTGGCCTGGTAGGCGGCTGCAGTGCCGTATTCATCGACTTGCACGGAGTGATCGATGACGAGTTCGGCGGGCGCGAGAGGATTGACGCGTTGCGGATCGCCGCCAAGAGTCTTGATGGCATCGCGCATGGCGGCGAGATCGACGACGGCGGGGACACCGGTGAAGTCCTGCATGAGAACGCGGGCCGGCATGTAGGCGATTTCGCGGCTCGGCTCAGCGCTGGCATCCCAGTTGGCAAGGAATTCAATGTCGGCAGCGGTGACGTTTTTGCCGTCTTCGCGGCGGAGCAGGTTTTCGAGCAGGATCTTGAGGCTGAAGGGAAGGCGGCTGAGATTGAAGCCGCGATCGGCGAGCGCCGGGAGACGGTAGATGGTGTAGGAACGGTTGCCGGAATTGAGCACGGCTTTCGAGGAGAAGGTGTTCATCAGTAGATCCTTTCAGCGGTGCTAGCGGAGTTAGCGGCGCTAGCGGAGTTAGAAAGCGAGCGGGGCTGGCGAGGCTAGCGGAGCTCGCGGAGTTAGAACCTGTGCGCAAAGCAGTTGCGCGGGTCAGAAAAACTTGTCGGGAATAGATTACCCAGCGGGAAGGCCTAGCGTCCACGGTCGTGGCGGCCGCGGTGGAAGCGCTTGAAGGCGGGGGGTCCGGCGATGGTGAGACGGCGCATGGTGACAAGAAAATTCTAGCGCGAATGAGGAATGGAGTGGAAGAGGATTGCAGTAACGGACTCTACTCTCCGCCGAAGTCGCGATAGCGCTCAAGGACGGCGCGCTCATTGATGACGCCCTCGAGTTTAGTCAGCTTGGCGCGGTTGACGACCGGGACAAGCGGCCAGCGATCGACGTAGCGAAGAGCCGTGTCGAGGGGGAGATCGGGATGCAGGGAAGGAACCGGATCCTCTTCGAGCATGGATTGCAGAGTCTGAGTGCCTGCGCCCTGCTGCTGCCAGTTTTTCAATTCGGATTTACGCAGAAGACTCCAGCCGGAAGGGGGAATCCGGACCAGCAGGAATTCGGGGGTCGCTTCACCACACAACTTGAGCGCGCGCTCGATGGTGTCCTGTCCGTTCAGGACCAGTTCGGGAGGTAATTGCATGGCATCTTCGACACGCAGGATACTTTCTTCGCGCTGTTCCTCCATGGAGGGAAGCTCGAGGCCGTCCTGACGGCTGAGCGTATCGAAGATCGGTGTGGGCTGCAGGGCGCGCGAGATCACGTAAGCAAACGTGTTGGCGACGATGACCGGAACAATGATGGAGTAGTTGCCGCTGACCTCGAGAACCATGAAGGCTGAGGTCATGGGAGCGCGGAGGAATCCGGCAAAGAGGACGCCCATGCCGACGAGCGCGTAGGTGCCGGGTGACGCGACCAGATGGGGCAGGAGCGCGTGCTCAGCGCCGCCGACGGCAGCGCCGAGCATAGCGCCGATGAACAACGTGGGCGCAAACATTCCGCCGGGTGTGCCGCTGACGAATGAAAAGAGTGTGGCAACAATTTTGAGGAGGGCGAGGATGGCGAGGAATTGCCATGTGAACTGGCCGTGCATAGCCTGGTCGATGTATTCGTAACCGGCGCCCATTACCTGCGGCGCGCCAAGCACCGCAATACATCCGATGAGGAGGCCGGCGACGGCGGGTTCAAAGTACTGAATGGAGCGCCGCATTTTCTTGCAGAGCGGGCGCAGGGTGCTGATGCCAATGGAGAAAGCGACCGAGGCGAGGCCGCCGACAATGCCGAGGATGGAGTAGGCGACAAGTTCTGAGGGACGGCGCAGCTCGACCACGGGAATGCGAAAGAGCGGTTCGGAGCCAAGGAACCAGCGCATGACGACGACGCTGGAGACGGCGGAAAGGACGACGGAGCCGAGGATTCCCGCAGACCAGCGGCCGATGACTTCTTCAATGACGAAGAGGACGGCAGAGATGGGAGCATTGAAGGCGGCGGCAAGTCCTGCCGCAGCGCCCACGGGAGCGATGAGGCGCATGCGATCGCGCGAAAGGCGCAGACGGCGACCGATGGCGGAGGCGAGCGATGCGCCGATTTGCAGAGATGGGTCTTCAGGGCCGAGGGAGTGGCCTGAGCCGATTGCGACGGCGGAGAGAAGGAACTTGCCGACGGCGGTTTTGAGTGGAATGTATCCGTTGAAGATGTAGAGCGCGGCCTTGGTCTGATTGACGCCGCTGCCACGCGATTGAGGGAAGACATGGATCGCGAGAATCGCAATGAGGAGGCCGGCGAGTGTGGGCGCGAGGAGGAGACGCACTCGCGAGAGGTCTGCGCCGGAGCCAAGGAAGTAAAGCCGGCACCAGTCGATGGCATAGCGAAAGCACACGACGGCAAGCCCGGAGAAAATGCCGATAAAAACGGAGAGGACGAGAAAGAAGCTGTCCTCACGGAACAACCCTCGGAGGATGGAGACAGGCTTGAAGCCGGCCCCGGTTGATGCCGTGGCGCCGTCCTGAATCACTTCAGCGGGCGGAGCCGGTTGCGCGTTGGCGGGCGAGCTCAGTTCAATTCTCCTTGTGAAGGTCGGCGACGAGCAGGAGGGCGCTATCGGATGCGGAAGGCGATCCGCATACTCCGCTCGTCTGGTTTTCGATATCAATCGCCAGATTCATTGCATCATCGGCCAAGTCAGGATTGCGCAGCAGAACGCGCTCAGTGACTTGCGGCTTAAGCTTGTTCCATTGCGCAGCCAGATTCTCGGCGGCAGCTGCGGCGGAACCTCCCATCGCGGTGCAAGCTTTGAGCCGAGTGCCCGCCACGTCAAATGCATTTGCGATTGCACGATTGCGCGCAGTGGCGGAAATTTGCGGGCGGTAGGGATCAAACTCGAGAACGAATTCGGTTTTGCGAAGCCAATCGGCACTGGCCGCGTCATCTGAAGAGACCTGGAGAGCGTGCTGCAGGTACGTTTGCGCTGTGGGATATTGGCTGAGTTGGTAGGCGGCAGCGCCCGCACCAGCCAGCGCGGTCTCGTCGATCTTGTTCTGCTTCAAGGCAAGCTGGAACGCCTCGAGCGCGTGTTGATCGTCCTGCACGCGCAGGAAGAGGGTGCCGAGGTGGTCCTGCTCAGGTGAGTCTTCGGGCAGGTTGGCGGCAAGTGCAATGAGCTCGGCCTGCGCCTGGACATCGGCTTTGATGCGAAGAAGATAATCAATCAACTCGAAACGGGCACTGCGCGAAGCGATCTCCTGATCGCCGGGCCAAGTGGCGTAGATGGCGTTGTGGTAAAAGCGCATTGCCTGCGGCGTCTGATTTTTGCCGGCGGCAATCCGGGCCAACTCAAGGTTGACGATACCGTTCTCAGGTTGGCGATCCCAGAGGTTGATGAGGTAGGCATAGGCCTCGTCAGTGCGATTCATGCCGAGGAGCGCCTGCGCGAGGTCGAGCTGGTACGAGTAGCTATCGCGCGAATGAAGCAGTGCGGCGCGGAAATCGGCAACCGCGGCTGTGTATCGGTGAGCCTGAAGGTCAGTCTGTCCACGGGCGGACCAGCGAACGGCAAGCGACTGCTGCTGGGCCTGATAGAGCCGGGAAAGGCCGGCGACGAAAAGGAACATGAGGATTGCCAGGCCGGTAAGCAGCGCCAAGGTCATCGCTTCGCGGCGCGGGTAAAGGGGAGTTTCGAGCCCAGCAGGCTCCGTCACGAGGGGATCTCCAAAAGGGCGTACAAATTCACCTTTCTCTTTTGATGATAAATGCCACGGATGGGGAGGAGCGTGGCCTCAGCGGGGCTGCATGTTGTAAAGGAAATAGGCGCGGAGTTCGAGGTAGGGGCCGTGGAACTCGCGCGGCAGAGGCGGGTAGCTGGAGCCGGTGATAGCTCCCCAGGCTGCACGATCCAGGCCAGTATCGCCGGAGCGGCCATCGAGCTGCATGTCGGTGACCTGACCGTTAGGCAGCACCTTGAAGCGAATCGCGACCACTCCTGATTTAAGGATGGGCGGGTTGACCTCATCGGGGATGAGAGGATCCCACGTGAGTTGCGTGATGTAGTGCCAGCGGGCGAGCCAGGAACTGAAGTCGACGCCCTGCGTGTCAGAGAGGATGTCGGGTTGGCCGGTGCCGGCGCCGGGATGCATGGAGAGGCCGCCTGGAGGAATGCTGCTGGAGCCTGGCTGGCCGTGGCCATGCATGGCGTTGCGCATATCCTGCTGCAATTGATCGGCGGGATTCTGCGAGCCCATTGCGAAGTTAGGCTTAGCGGGAACCGCGGATGGGCGGGGCGCCTCAACCTGCGATTGCGATTGAGGATTCGGTGGAATGGGCTGTGCGGCCTCAGGTTTGGGCTGCTCAGGGGTCTGGAGCTGCTCCTGTTGCGGAGGTGGCGGCGGTGGAGGAGCCTGGCGTTTGAGATCCTCGAGGGTCTGCTTGTCGATAAGGGGCTGCTTGGGCAGCGGCTTGACCGTAACCTTGGGCTGCAGCTGACGCAAAGCGTCGGGCGGCAGGTCGAGGTAGGAAAGGTCCTTGCGGTTCTTAATGGCATCGAACGGGTCAACGACCTTGGGAACTTTGAAGACGTAGGTAGGGATCCAGGTAATCGCGGAGAAGAACAGGATGTGAATAAGGAGCGCGAGCCAGAAACCTTCGCGCAGGCGCGACCAGCGGCGCTCATCTTCAAGCTCGCTGATCATTTCAAGGAGCTCGTGGGTGTCGTAGTCGATCCAACGTGATCCGCGGACGACAGGCGAAGTGGATTCTGGAGACTCCTGATCACCGCCAGAGCCATTGCCGGGGCCGGAGGAAGGGCGGGGGATCAAAGAGAGACCGAGGCCGACGAGGGGGCCCGATTTTTTATGGGGCGCGGTTTCGGAGGCGGTCGCGCGGGTAGCGGGGTCGTCCTTTTGCGGACTCAGATCGGCAGGTCCCCTGCGCTTGTTCGCTTCGGCTGGCGCTTCACTGGTGGGCATTTGGTGCTAAGGAGCTGCAGCGGAAGCATTTGCGCCGCCAGCCAGCCCCGTATCCGGGTCCTTCCTGTCTATTCTCTCATTTTTTGGCAAAGGCAGGCGCAAGTGAGCGCCCCGTACAATGGATTTCAGCGAACTCTAGAGAATTGACGCAGGAACAAGCGGAAAGGGACAGGGATTGAGGCAGTTTTTTGCGCGCATTGTGGCGGAATGGAAGCTGGTGATTCTGCCGGCGCTCTTGAAGATGGGGGTATGGGGCCTAGGTGCAGTGGCGATTCTGGACTCGTCAAGCGTGCCGGTGCCGATGGACGCGATCCTGGCGGTGTATGTCTGGAATGACAAGCAGCATTTCTGGCTGTATTGCCTGGTTGCGGCGACGGGATCCGCGATCGGGGGGTTGCTGCCTTATGGGCTGGGCAGGGCAGGGGGCGAGCTGTTCCTTCTGAAGCGAGTGAACCGGGCTCGATACGATCAATTGCGCGACCGCTTTCAACGGCAGGAGTTTCTGGCGGTGATGATTCCGTCGATGATGCCTCCGCCAGCGCCGTGGAAGGTGTTTGTTTTTGCGGCGGGCGTGTTCGAGATGAAGGTGGTGCCGTTTCTGCTGTCGGTGCTGACAGGCCGGCTGGTGCGATGGATTGTGCTATCGATCCTGGTGATGAAGCTGGGACCTGGCGCGGTGGACCTGGTGGCGAGGCACGCGGTGACAGCCGTGCTGGTGGTGGGAGTGCTGGCCGTGGGCGGCTTCGCGTGGTGGTGGATGCGAAAGAAGCGGGCCGGAAAGCTGTTTTTAGGATAGCTCGATTCGGCGGAAGGGCCAATTAAGACAATTCGCGTCAAAAAAAGTGAAATCATGCAGCGATCTTTTGCGCTAATTGCGCTGGCGTGCGGCGCTTCTTTGGGGCAAGCAGCGCAGCGTATCACTATCGAGGATCTTGAGCGGGTCGTGAAGAGGGTAAAGGAACGATTATTGGTTGATACGGTCGCACTCGACGACCATGAATTCGCTCCAGGTGTTTCCGTCGACTGATTTTTCAGCGCGCCATGTGAAGTGATCGGCAGAGATGTTGGCGTAGGTGGCGCGGGTGTAGGCGTGGGAAGCGACCGGCTCCTTGAAGACGTAAACGATGGATTGGCCATCGAAGCGAATTCCGCCCAGCTCTTTGGGGCCAAGGTCGGTCCATGTTCCGGAGATTGCGTTGAGCCACTTGATGTGCCAGGCGCGGTGAGCGGGGTCGTAGGCGCGGAAATTCATTCCGAGAACGATCAGCTTGCCGGATGGCCCGACCATACGGTACTCGTCGGCGATCACGAAGCCGGAGAGGATGTAACGGGCACGCCAACAAGCGTCGAATGTTTGCCAGTCGCCGCTGTCGAGGCGCAGGTGAGCCTGACAGCGCCAGTCGCCGATGAGGAAGGCAAATTGAGACAGCGCGGGATGCGCGTCGGGGTTGGGCCGGTCGGATTCGTGCTCGAGGTGATCCATGAGCGATCAGCCTCCCTTTTTGTCCGCAGCAGATTGCGGAACAATCACGAAACGACGCTAACGGGGGGAATTCAAATTTGACTTAGGGCCCGCTTGAGACTGGGGACTAGAGCCAGCGGATTTCTGTGTACCGCCGGTTGCGATCGGATTGAATTGAATGGCGGCGGACGGGTTACTGCCTTCCGGCTGTTTGCGTTTGTGGCGAGTGGCCGCCTGGGATTGCCGAGCGGACGAGGAAGCCAATGCGGCGTTCTGCGGGTTGCTGTTCGGAGGTGGAGAAACCATGCTCATGCGGTCACCGCGGCGCGAAGCTTGCTGAGGACCAAATTCCTGTTTGTATTTTTCAGTGGACTGGCTGGCGCCACTGCTGTTGTTGCCGGCGCCTTGACTTGGCGGCGTGGCTACACCCATACGGTCACCGCGGCGCGCCGCAGTCTGCGGGCCGAATTCCTGTTTTACATTGAATTTCTCAACATGAGACGGCGGGGTCTTGCTTCTGTCGGCAGCTGCGGATCCGTGGTTTTGCTGGGCAGGGACCGGCGCGACCAGCGATATGCACGCCGCGACGAGGGCGGCGATGTTGGGGCGTGAGGGGAGCGGCGTCTTCAAAGCGGACCTCCGGTGCGCCTGGGGAACGCACCCCTTTACGGTCTGCCTATAGAACAACGACTGTCAACGCAATTGATGCTAAAGCGTATTACGGAAGTGCCCTGAAATCAGGCAGCTCCGGGAGTGTTGGTGACAAGGGGAGCACGCAGTTTGCGGACCAGCGCCGGCGCGCCCAGTGCAACGGCGAGCACGATTGAAGTGGCGGCGAGATCGTTACGGTAGAAGGGAATGGCGGCGACATAGCAGGTGATAAGGCCTGCCAGCGTGTGGGGATAACCGTTAAATCCGCTGACCCAGACGCTGTAATTGGAGACGATAAAGAAGGATGTGGGACCGAGGATGGCGGCGAATGCGCCACGAGTGAAATCGCTCTTTGCATGGAGAAGGATCTGACCGAGGACGATGACGGCGGCATACCACGCCCAGGTGGTGATGTATCCCTGCCAGTGGAAGGGATAGTGATAGACATAAGTGGTCAGGGCGAAATCGCTGACCATGAGGAGGCCGATGGGCGCCAGCATTTCACGCCACGGACGGCGCGCGCCGAAGTAGAGCAGCGAGCCAGTAACGGCCGTGAAATTGAGCAAGGGCAAGTGGCCAGCAACCAGGTACCGCGTGAGCACACCAAGCAACACGAGCAGATAAGCGACCATGACCACCTCTTTCGGATTCTCAAGGATTGCACTGGTCCCGGGCTGATCGGACGAATGAGAGAGCCGAGGGACTTCTTTCATTCTGCGGCGCGAGAGCGCGGCGGTCAACCGGAACTGTTCCATATCACGGAAATATTTTTCAATGAGGAGCAAGTTGGAGGAGACGAATGCCGAAGCCGGAGGGCCGTGCAGGGAACTGGCAGGGGCGCCGGCCGTGCGGGGCGGGAACGTTAGTCAGCGCTGGACGCGGCCGGACATGATTTCGCCCGCATCGTCGCGGTTATCGACGATGTAGACCCATCCGCCGAGAGGGGAGCGCGAGCGCCGCACAAAACCGCGATCGGGCGCGAAAGCGTATTGAAAGCGAAGGTCGGAAAACTCGATGGTGGTCCAGATGCGGCCGGGCGGAAGATTTGGAGGATCGAGGCCAGGTACAGGCTCGTGGCCGAGATCGCGGACTACGGCCCAGGTTCCCCAGTCGAGATAGACGCGGCCAAGATAAGTGCGCTTGGCGGCTTCGACGGCGGGCGTGTCGGTCGGTTTGTAAAGGACGTCGATATGCTGGTCGGACGCGATGGTGCCTGTACGCGTGTTGATTTCGGCAGATTGGAAGAACTGCGGCGTCTCGAGGATCCCATTCCAATGGAATGGGTTGATTGGATATGGTTCGGCGGCGGTGCGAAGAACGGGCTCTGAGGTGAGGTCGGAGCTTTGAAGAAGCGAGAGCGCCTGGGCGTGCTCAGCCCATCGCAGACAGCCGAGGAATAGCATCCCGATGAGCGCGAAGATGGCCCATCCGCGGCCGCGAAATGGTTGGCCGCGCGCGCCGATTTCGCGATCGGCCAGGCCCAGGACCCAGGGCATGAAGAAGGCGAGAAAGAAGAATAGATAGAGGATTGGCTCGACGATGAACATAAAGCTCCCGGCAGACCATCGCGGATTCAACGGAAAGAGCGGGCGGACGCCGTAGTTATTGGTCCAGTCGAGAAGGATGTGGGAGAGCGCGGCGAGAAAGGCCGAGAGGTAGAGCCAGAGCCAGCGGACGGGTTGGGGTGGAGTGCTCGATGACGGATTTCTTCGCGTGTTGCGCAGGCGGTCAATGAGCCAGACTGCGCCGACGACGGCGGCTGCGACGATGGGTACGGCCCAAAAAGTATGCGTGATGCCGCGATGATGCTGGAGCTCGGCGACAGGACCGGCAAATCCCCAGAAGATGTCGAGATCGGCGGCTTCAGCGGCGAGCACGGCGGCGAGCGTAGCGTAGGCTGTTTTGCGATTGAGTCCGGCGCGGCCGATGCACGCGCCGGTAAGAAAATGTGTGACAGGCTCCATGAGATCGTGCGTCCCCGGTTGTCAGGCAGTATAGGCCCACTCGCCGTTGCGCATGAGAGGTTCGGATGCGCCGGAGGCGGTGATGCCGTCGATATCGAGTTCGCCGGATCCGATCATCCAGTCAACGTGGATGAGACTGGAGTTGGCGCCGCGGGCAGCGAGTTCGTCGGATGAGAGCTTTTCGCCGTCGCGCAGGCAGGATGAATACGACTGGCCGAGAGCGATGTGCGAGGCGGCGTTTTCGTCGAAAAGCGTGTTGAGGAAGACGAGCCCACTTTGCGCGATGGGCGACGAGTGGGGAACGAGGGCCACTTCGCCAAGGCGGCGCGCGCCTTCGTCGGTATCGATGAGTTTCTCAAGCACTTGCTGGCCGCGGCTGGCGTGCACCTCGATGATGCGGCCTTTTTCAAAACGGACCTGGATGCCTTCGATCATGGTGCCCTGGTGCGAGAGCGGCTTGGTTGCGGTAATTACACCGTCAGCACGATCTTTGTGGGGCGCGGAGAAAACCTCTTCCGTGGGCATGTTGGGAACGCAGTAGATGCCGTTGAGGGCTGTAGTGCCGCCGCCGAGCCATTGATGATCGTCAGCGAGGCCAAGACGGAAGTCCGTGCCAGGCCCGCGGTAATGCAAAGCTAAATAGCGTTTCTCGTTCAGGAATTCGGCGCGCTTGTGAAGATCGGCATCATGAGACTTCCAGGCGCTGACGGGGTCGGCGTTGTTGAGGCGCGTGGTGGCGAAGATGGCATCCCATAGCTTGGCGAGAGCAACGTCGGGAGCTTCATCGGGGAACATGGCTGCGGCCCAGGCCGGCGTGGCACACGAGACGATGGTCCAGTTGATGTCGTGCCGCGTGATGAGCTCAAGGGCAGGGCGGTAAGCCTTGGAGACGGCGCGATTGGCGCGACCGACTTTTTCGGGATCCTCATTGGAGAGCAGCGTGGGATTGCCGCCCGCGATGGCGAGTCGCGCAGCGCCGCTCTTGAAGGCCGCAGCCATGCCGTCGTAGAGCCATGCGGCCGCGTGATCGAAGCTGGCGTCGGGCGCGTGCCGGTAGCGCAGAAGAGTGGACTCATCGTCAGTGAAGAGAGTGGTGACGAGAGAAGCACCGGCGCGGTAAGCGTGCTCAGTGATGCGGCGGGCGAGAGGCAGCGCATCAATGGACGCGGTCATGAGGAGTTCCTGGCCGGGCTTGAGGCCAAGGCCTACGTGAATAGCTACGGCGGCGAGCTGATCGAGATTCTCGGAATGCGTGCGGGTGGAAGCGGCGATGTCGGATGGCGTCATGGACGGTTCACTCTCAGAGATCATTCAGGCCGCGACCGGTGCGGTGACGGGGTCGCAGCGGGTTGAATTCATTCTATGCGGTCAAACCGTGTGGGGCGGTGCAGGTGTGGGCCCGGGACGAATCGCTTGGGGTCGGGGATGAACGGCATGATCCATGCAATTGCGCAGCGGAAACACTGCGCAGAGGCGGCCTGCTCGCCTACAATCGATGTTTGGTTTTTCGGGGCTTGGTTTTTGGGGCTGGATGAGGTGCCCATACCGACATGATGCAATCGATGAAGACTGGAGTTCTGTGTGCGGGGATTTTTATGGTGATCGGCGCGGCTGCAGCCGCCGATGTTGCACAAACGCGATCGGCAAGCGCGAGCTTTGGACCCGGCAACCCGTTCTATGCGACGAGCACGCTGCCGTTCCAGGCGCCGCCTTTCGACAAGATCAAGGACAGCGACTACCAGCCTGCGATTGACGCCGGCATGGCAGAGCAACTCAAGGAAGTGGAGGCGATTGCGAACGATTCCGCGGCGCCGACGTTTGAAAACACGCTGGTGGCGCTGGATCGCACGGGACAGTTGTTGACGAGGGTGATGTTGGCGTTCAACTGCGTGACTGGAGCCAACACCGACGACGAGTTGCAAAAGGTGCAGGCGTACGAAGCGCCCAGACTGGCCGCGCAGCAGGATGCGATTTATCTGAACACGAAGCTGTTTGCGCGGGTGAAGGCGATCTACGAACAACGGGCGTCACTACATCTTGATCCGGAGTCGCTGCGGCTGGTGGAGTACCAATACCAGCAGTTTGTGAAGGCGGGCGCCAACCTGTCAGACGCCGACAAAGAGAAGCTGAAGAAACTGAACCAGGAAGAAGCGACGCTTTCGAACGACTTCCTGACAAAGCTTCTGGCGGGCACGGCGGCAGGCGCGTTTTCGACCACGGATAAGAATGCGCTGGCAGGATTGAGCGACATGCAGATGGAAGCGGCTGCCGAAGCGGCCAAGGCGCGCAAGCAACAAGGCTGGCTCATTCCACTGGAGAACACGACGCAGCAGCCGGACTTGACGAATCTTTCAGATCGCGCCACGCGGAAGGCGATCTTCGAGAATTCGTGGAACCGCGACGAGCGTAACGACAAGAACGATACGCGCTCGACGATTGCGCGGCTGGCGCAGTTGCGCGCGGAGAAGGGCGCGCTGCTGGGTTACCCGAATTATGCGGCATGGAATTTGACAGACCAGATGGCGAAGACGCCGGAAGCGGCGTTCCATTTCATGGACGCGCTGGCGCCGGCGTCGGCTGCAAATGCGGCGAATGAAGCGAAAGAGATCCAGGCGCTGATCGACCGGCAACACGGCGGGTTCAAGCTGGAGCCGTGGGACTGGGAGTTTTATTCAGAACAGGTGCGCAAGGCGAAGTACGACCTGGACGTGGCGCAGGAGAAACCGTATTTCGAGCTGAATAATGTGCTGCAGAACGGAGTGTTTTACGCGGCGCACGAGCTGTACGGCCTGACGTTCAAGGAGCGGCACGATCTTCCGGTGTGGCAGCCGGATGTGCGCGTATTCGAGGTGTACAACGCGGACGGCTCGCCGCTGGCGCTGTGGTATTGCGACTACTTCAAGCGCGACAACAAGAACGGCGGCGCGTGGATGGACGTGCTGGTGAATCAGTCGAAGCTGCTGGAGAAGTTGCCGGTGGTTTTCAATGTGGCCAATTTTGAGAAGCCCGCGCCGGGCCAGCCAGCATTGCTGACCTTCGACGACGTGACGACGATGTTTCACGAGTTCGGGCACGCGCTGCATGGAATGTTTGCCGACACGAAGTATCCGAGTTTGTCTGGGACGCAGGTGCCGCGCGACTTTGTCGAGTTTCCATCACAGTTCAATGAGCACTGGGCCACATATCCGGCGGTGTTTACGCACTATGCGAAGAACTACAAGACCGGCGAGCCGATGCCCGAGGAACTGGCAGCCAAGATCAAAAAGTCGCAGACCTTCAACCAGGGCTATGACCTGACAGAGATCCTGGCGGCAGCAGAACTCGACATGCAGTGGCACACGCTGCCGGCAACAGCGCCGCTTGAGAATCCCGACACGTTCGAGGTAGAGGCACTGCAAAAGAAGAATCTGTGGATTCATGAAGTGCCTCCGCGCTATCGCTCGAGCTATTTCCTGCACATCTGGGCCAACGGCTACCAGGCCGGCTACTACGCGTATCTGTGGAGCGAGATGCTGGATGACGATGCATATCAATGGTTCGAGGATCATGGCGGGATGACGCGCGAGAATGGGGATCGTTTTAGAAAGATGGTGCTGTCGCGCGGAAATACCGAAGATCTGCAGAAGATGTATGCTGCGTGGCTGGGCGGCGAGCCGAGCATCGAGCCGATGCTGAAGTTCAGGGGGCTGAAGGGCGGCGAAGGCGGGAATTGAAGCTAATACCCAGGTCCGAAAGTCGGGACCTGGGTACCCAATGGAGTCAGGAAGCACCTCTGAGGCGGCTCACTATAATCCTTAGCTATGACGGAGCGAGACGCGGCAAAGAAGATTGAGAAGCTGCGGGAAGAACTGCGGCACCACGAGCATCTATATTACGTGCTCGACAGGCCGGAGATCAGCGACGCCGAATACGACGCGCTGATGAACGAGCTGAAGAAGCTTGAGGCGGCGCATCCGGAACTGCTTTCACCGGACTCGCCGACGCAGCGCGTGGGCGGCAAGCCTGCAGAGGGGTTCAAAAAGGCGCAGCACTCGCGGCCGATGCTCTCGCTAGACAACGCCTATTCAGCCGAAGAGCTTGCCGATTGGGACCGGCGCGTGCATGAGCTAGCCGGAAATCTTCCGGTGGAGTACACCGCAGAGCTGAAGCTGGATGGACTGAGCGTGGCGCTACGTTACGAAGCGGCGAACGATGGCGGAGCGCGTCTGGCGTTTGGGCTCACGCGGGGCGACGGGCAGACCGGCGAGGATGTCACCACGAACATCCGCACCATTCGCAGCGTGCCGCTGACGATTTCGGCGGACAGGATGAAGAAAGCAAAACTACCGCAGAGTTTTGAAGTGCGCGGCGAAGTGGTGATGCCGGAGAAGGCTTTTCTGCGCACCAACGAAGAGCGGGAGCGCGAGGGGCTTGCGCCGTTCGTCAATCCGCGCAACTCGGCGGCGGGCGCGGTGCGGACGCTGGATCCGTCGCTGGTGGCCAACCGGGGCCTGGTGTTCTTCGCATATTTTCTGCTGGTGGACGGCGAGTATTTCGCGGCAGGGCAGACGGCGACGCTGGACGCGCTGACAGCGCTGGGCTTTCGCGTGAATCCGCACCGCGAACGGGTGAAGAATGTCGACGCGATGATGAAGTTCATCGACGATGCGGAGAAGAGACGGGCGGCGCTCGGGCACGAGATCGACGGCGTTGTGCTCAAGGTGGATGAGCACGCGACGCAGCAGCGGCTGGGCTACACGGGGCGCGCGCCGCGATGGGCGATCGCGTACAAATTTACCGCTCAGGCCGGCATCAGCAAGCTGGAAGGCATCATGATCACAGTGGGCCGCAGCGGCAAGCTCACTCCGACGGCGATGCTGACGCCGGTGTTCGTTGGCGGCGTGACGGTGAGCCGGGCCACGCTGCACAACGCCGACTTTATTGAGCGCATGGGATTGCTGATCGGCGACTGGGTGAAGGTGGAGCGCGGCGGCGATGTGATTCCCAAAGTGGCCGAGGTCGTCGAAGACAAGGACCACCCGCGCGGAACGAGGAAGTTCGCCTTTCCGAAGAACTGCCCCGAGTGCGGCAATGCGGTGGTGCGCGAGGAGGGCGAAGCGGACTGGCGCTGCGTGAATGCAGACTGCCCGGCGAAGCTGCGGGAGTCGCTGCTGCATTTTGGATCGCGCGGGGTAATGAATATTGAGGGGCTGGGCGATGCGGCGGTGCAGCAGTTGCTCGACCGCGGCAAGGTGAAGAGCGTCGCAGATCTCTATTCGCTAACGGTCGATGAGCTGGCGGAGATGGAGCGATTTGCGGAGAAGTCGGCGCAGGCACTTTGGAGCGAGATCCAGAATTCGAAGAAGTCGGGGCTGGCGCGGGTGATTATGGGACTGGGGATACGTTTTGTCGGTGAGCGGACCGCGGAGCTGTTGGCAAAGGAGTTCGGAACGATTGACGCGGTGATGGAGGCCAACGCCGAGGAATTGGAGCGCGTGGAGGAGGTGGGGCCGCGCATCTCCGAGGCGATCCTTGAATTCTTCGCGCGACCGGCGAATCGCGAATTGGTGGAGCGGCTGAAGAAGGCCGGCGTGGTGATGACGGCCGAGAAGAAGAAGCGTTCAACGCTGCTGGAAGGGCTGACGTTTGTGCTGACGGGGACGCTGCCAAACATGAGCCGCGAAGAGGCCAAGGAGAAGATTGAGGCGGCGGGCGGGAAGACAGCGGGATCGGTGAGCAAAAAGACCAGCTACGTGGTTGCGGGCGAAGAGGCGGGGTCAAAGCTCGATAAGGCGCGCGAACTGAAGGTTCCCGTGATTGATGAGGCTGGCTTGATGACGATGCTAGCGGGGAAGGGAACGCGGGCGTAAATATTCCTCGATTATTGATGCCCGGCGCGACGTTCGCGCGCGCGTTCGCGCTCCCATGCATCGGCGTAGCCCCTGCGCGATGGGTTGCGCGCCGGCATCGTAACGAGCTCAGGCTGTCGACGGAACAGCGACCCGGGCAAGATTGGCGCGGACGAAGGCAGCAGTCGCGCGGAAGATTCGAAATCTGCGTCGAGAGCGCACTGCGGGCAAGCTGCCGTTGAAGTCAGGCTTGCGTCAGTGAGCGGCGGCGCAATGCCGAGCTCTGGTTCGAGATCGTCAGGCAAATGCTGGGCCCGGACGGCAATGGATTTGGCCATGAACTCGTCAACGAGCTTGTGAAGGCAGGTCTGCCCGCAGAGATGCTTGGAACAGGCGCGATAGCGATGGCGCGAGGTCCAGCCGCTGACACGCAGCTCGCCTGCCTGCTCGTAGGCGACGAACCAATGATTCGTCTGCCGCTTTTCTGTTCCGCAGATGTCGCACGAAATCGCCTGGCGGATCACTGCAGTTTCCTCACACTGCCTGCCACCTTTTAGTGGATCGCAAAAAGCAGCGCGGGCGGCGCTACGAAGACAAAAGAATCCGAGGCCGCGTCAATGTGGGAAGGGAAGGGCGAGGTCGTGCTGAAACGGAACGCGCTCCAGGCGATTTTATGCGGAAGATCATACAGAAGGAGCGCGGCATGTGCCGCGCTCAGCGAGGGATTGTGGTGCAGGTTATGCCGGGCAGAGCGGTCTTTACTGGCCGGTGGCGAAGTAGCCTTTACGGGCGTGCACCTGGTAGCGGCGGTCGTAGCAGTAAAGGTAAATCGTGCGGAAGGAGCCGTCGGTCTTGAAGTCGGCGGGGGTGTAGACGAGCGCATACTGACTGCGCAGCTCCTCTTCAATGGCCTTGAAACTGACGGCCATGTCCTGGACCGAAGGGGGCCAGAAGGGCTCTCCGCCGGTTTCGGTTGAAAGCTCCTGCAGCACCTTATCGCCGGGGCCGCGGCTAGGCGTCCAGTTGGTGCTGATGGCGTAGATGATGGTATCGGCGCGCTCACATTCCTTGATGGCTTCGGGGAGGTAGACGCGGCTCTGGTTGTCGTCGCCGTCCGAGATAAGAATGAGTGCCTTGCGGACAGGCTCCGGCCCGCGCTCGGTGAGCATTTTATTACGGCACGCGGTGTAGACCGCGTCAAAGAGGGCAGTGCCGCCGCCAGGAGTCATCTTGTTCACGCCGGTTTCGAGCGCATCCATATCGTTCGTCCAGTCAGCGGTGACCGTCGGGGTGACGTCGAATCCCATGACGAAGGCGCGGTCGCTGCGCGATTTGAGCACCTGGAGAAGAAACTCGGTGGCCGACTGCTGCTCGAACTGGAAGCGCGAGCGGATGGAGGAGCTGGCGTCAATGACAAGGCCGACGCGCAAAGGCAGATTGATCTGCTGATGAAACGAGTCGACTTTTTCAGGCGCTTTCTGGTCATCGAGCAGGGCAAAGTCATTCTGGTTCAGGTTGGGGATGTAGTGCCCATGCCGATCGGTGACGGTGAAGATGAGGGGGACCTCGTTGACCTGGATCTTGAAGATCTGCGCGTTGGTATCGGCGGCAGCGTTCGACGCTCCGGACGCCGGTGCGGCTGGCTGCGAAGCGGAGGCGGCATTTTGCGCAGGCGGCGTGGCCGGTGGAGGAGTGCCGGGCGCGGGTTGCTGAGTAAGCGCCAGTACGCCGAACGTTGCCGCCAGAATGACGATGCTCAACCAACGCACGCAGCGACGCGCGGTTATGAAGGGCACGGGAAGATTTCTGATCATCACATCCTTATTCTAACAATCGCATTGATTTTGGGCAGCGCGGCCGGAGTTGACGAGCCGGGTACTTTTGTCAGTGAGACGGAAATTCTGAGGTCCCGGTGAAAACACAGGCGTTAGACGGATTCGAGGCGGTCAAGGAAAGCGGCAAGCTCGCCTGGGAGCGGCGCTTCGAGGAAAAGGGGTTTGCCGGTGAGCGGGTGATCGAATTCGAGCCGGGCGGCGTGGAGGAAGTTGCGGCCGAGGCGGAGGCGATCAGGCTCGGACTTCACGCGCGAGGATCGGGTTTGCGGCGCGCCGGTTTGCGCAGTCAACTGGGCGGGAGCGCCGTAGAGCGTGTCACCTACGACGGGATGGCCGATGGAAGCCATGTGCACGCGTATCTGGTGCGTGCGTCCGGTTTCGATGCGGACACGCAGCAGCGTGAACTTGCCGTATGGCGCAGAGAGACGGCGAACAACCTCATAGTGCGAGATGGCGGAGCGGGCGTTTTCGCTGGGCCGCGTAGACATGCGCGTGCGGCGAATGGGATCGCGACTGACGGCGGCGCTAATGGTTCCCTTGTCTCGCGGGACTAAGCCGTGCACGAGGGCGATATAGGTCTTGCGAATGCGCCGGCCTGAGAACAGGGCGCCGAGGGCAGCGTGGGCACGATCGTTCTTGGCGACCACGATCAAGCCGCTGGTGCCCTTGTCGAGGCGGTGCACGATGCCGGGACGGAGCTCACCGCCGGTGCAAGAGAGAGTTTGGAAGCGATGCAGCAGAGCATTGACGAGGGTGCCGCGGCTGCGCGCGTCGTCGGTCTGACCCGACCCTGCATGGACCATCATGCCGGCGGGCTTGTTGATCACGGCGAGGTCGTCGTCCTCGTAGATGACATCGAGGGGAATGGCTTCGGGCACGGCTTTGAGCGGAGCGGGATGCGGCTCGCCAGTGATCGCGATCTTTTCGCCACCGCGCAATTTGAAAGAAGCTTTGGCGCGTGCTCCATCGACGAGAACGTCGCCCTGGTCGATGAGGAGTTGCACGCGCGCACGGCTCACGGTGGCGAGGGCAGCGGTGAGGAAGGCGGCAAGAAACGTATCGAGGCGCTGGCCGCGCGCTTCGACAGGCACTTCGATTGTGCGCGGCGAGTTCGAGGAAGCGCGTTGGTCCGTCATACCGAGTCCCGATCGTGTGTGCCAGGAGATGTGGACGCCGGTGGAGTTGCAGGCGGTGGGTTCTTGCGCTCGCGAAGAACCATCGCACCGGCCAGGACCATCAAAACGGCGGCGATTTGAGGCGCGTCGAAGACACCGTGAAGAATGGCCCCACGGCCTGAAGGGTCGCGCCAAAGCTCGGTTATGTAGATGGCGGCTCCCATGCCGAGGAGGCATAGACCGGCCGTGTCACCCGACTGGCGTTCGAACGGCAGCCAGACATAAAGCAGAATGGCGACGGCGAGGAAAGCCAAAGCAGCATAGAGCTGAACGGGGTGAAGCGGAATGCCGAGGGGCGCGCCGCTCCAGATGGCGGCCAGTGGGTTGGTGTAGATGACGGCCCAGCGAAATCCAGGCATAGCGTCAACGCCGTAGCCGGAGCCGGAGGCCAGCGCGCCGAGTTGTTCGAAGGCGAGGCCGAGGGCAAGCGGCGGCGCAAGGGCATCGGCCGTCGCGCGAACGGGCAGCTTGCTGCGGCGCGCATAACAGGCTGCGCATGCCGCACCCGCAAGGCTTCCTGTAACGGCCAGCAGCGGGTGATGGATCATCGCCAAGCCGAGCAGCCATGCGGGATGGAGGCGCAAGGCGCTCCAGTTGACAACAATCAAGAGCAGGCGTGCGGAACCGAGGGCTGCGAACAGGCTCAGGATGCAGAGATTCCAGATTTTGGCCGCGTCAATTTTGAGAATGCGTGCGGTGCGCTGTGTGAAGACCAGCGCCACCAGCACGCCCAATGCGGCGACGGCGCCGTAGGTGGGGATTACGACGGATCCGATGTGAAAGAGTACGGGTTGCACTGAAGACAGGATAAGACAGCGGAGCTAGCGGAGTTGGCAGAGCTAGCGAAGTTGGCAGAGCTAGCGGAGCTAGCGGGGTTAGCGGTGCTGGTGATTAGCCGGTCGGCGGGTCGGTAAGTCGGCAAGGCAGAAAGTCAGCGCGAGGGCTTATTGACGGCAGGGCGCAGGTTGGTCATCCGGCCTGGTGGTCAATGGAGAAAACTGCACAGCAATAGAAAGCCGGCCCACTGGGCCGTGGGCAATGCACTGGTGAACCCGTCCTAAGACGGTGGAGCTCCCCGCGGTTCATTAGGCATTCCGGACTGGCGGACACGGCACACAGAACCGATTATTCGAGTCGAGCCCCTGTTCAATGAATGTTGGTTCAACCAGTGTTGACTACCCACCTGCTTTGCAGGCCGGTTTCTATTGCGGATAGTAGGGGGGATGCAAAGAAATTGCAAGTCTTGTGCGGAGAAGGCAGCGTGTGGTAGGGTTTTGGGCCGCTCGCTTCGGGGCAAATACGTGATCGAAAGGGCGTAGTACACACCATCAAGTAACCCTTCATGGGTACCTGCATGCGGCGCGGTAACTCACCAGACCGTAACATCCAAAAGAGACTTGGCGAAATGTTTGCCCGTGATTACAATCACTTGAATTAATGAGAAATAGCAGTATTGTTGCAGCAAATTGAAGTTCGTTGTCCCACGTGAATTGAGGGATTGCCCTGGATGCTTAGCCTGCGAACCGCGATGAAGAAGCATTGTGTACGCGTGGTGGGGCTGGTGTGTCTTTTGGCGGCAAGCGCGGCATTGATTGACTGGCTGAGCGGCTGCAACGCCAACTTTCTTCTTAGCCCATCGCCTCCAGTGCCGCAGAGTACGGTGACTCCGATTGCTGGTTCTCCCATTGACCATGTCGTCATCATCATGCAGGAGAACCGCTCGTTCGATAACCTGTTCAACGGTTTTCCCGGCGCCGATTCAGTGCGTGTGGGGATGAGCAATGGCAAACAGATTCCGCTGAAGCCTGTGGGGCTCGGAGATTCGCGAGGCCTGACCCACACGCATTTGGTTTGGTGGCAGGACTGGAACCAGGGCAAGATGGACGGCTTTGAGCATAATGGCGGGAGTCCATCGTCGCTGCCATACTCTTACGTTCCTGAAAGAGATGTGGAACAGTACTGGTCGCTAGCCAGGCAGTATGTGATCGGCGACCGTATGTTCCAGTCGAATACCGGCCCGAGCTTTGTGGCCCACCAATACATGATTGCGGGGCAGTCGGCAAAGGTTGCGGGAAATCCGAGCGGGTCAAAGTGGGGATGTGACGCTGCTTCAGGAACGACGGCGCCGCTACTTGGCCCGGATGGAACGGTACTCCCCGGTGTATATCCCTGCTTCGATTACCAGACCGTGGCCGATCTGCTCGATGAAAAAGGGGTGACGTGGCGTTATTACGCTCCGGCAAGCAGCGACAGCTTCTTCATCTTGTCGGCATATGACGCGGTCAGGCACATTCGTTTTGGCAAGGATTGGAACCAGAATGTAATTACTCCTTCGAGCAGAGCGATTATTGATATTCAGCACGACGAGCTGGCGCAGGTGACATGGATTGTTCCGGACTGGGCGCACTCCGATCATCCGGGTTCGGGAACAGAGGGACCGGATTGGGTGGCGTCGATTGTAAATGCCATCGGCAACAGTAAGTACTGGAATTCAACGGCGATCTTCGTTACGTGGGATGACTGGGGCGGATGGTACGACCATGTAGCTCCGCCGAAGATGGATGATATGGGGCCGGGGTTCCGCGTGCCGCTGTTGATTATTTCGCCGTGGACCAAGCATGGATACGTGACGCACAGGATGCACACGGCGGCAGGATTTATCAAATACATTGAAAACAATTGGAACCTGGGAACACTGGATACGCGCGACGCGGGGGCGGATGTTTTTGCGGATAGTTTTGACTACAACCAGAAGGTATCGACGTTCGTACCGCTACGGACCAAGGTGACGACGGATCAGTTGATCCACGAAGACGACACCGGGCCGCCGGATGACGATTAAAGCAGAGAACAAGAGAACAAGTGAGCAAGGCTATGCGGCATGCTCGCCAGGCTCTTGCTTGCGCTGTTCTAAAGAAACTTTCCGGAATTGAAAAGACCTTCTCGCCGGGACAAGTCCTGGCTCGACGCCGCTCACGAAGAATTCCCACTCCTTTCATCGGGTGTTTACACAGGGCTGTTAGGGTCAGCGGCGGTACCCGGTTCGCCCATTCCCCGCGAATCCAATTCACATTCCCCAGGGAGGCTTTTCGATGAAGACCCGTCTGTCCGGCGGCATGCCACTACGTTTCTTGTCGGGCTCGCTCGCGCTTCTGGCAGCAGCAGCCATTGCGGTTCCTTCGAGTTTGATCGCGCAAAGATTTGGCTTTGGCCATCGCGATGACCATCGGCCATTTCAGTTCTATCCCGGCAACCTGGTTGTCAGCCGAACCGTATATGACAACCGGGCGAGCAACGTAACGGTGGGCGAACAGTTGCCTCCCAATTGCACGAGCGGCAACTGCACGTCAGCGATTGCCGATGGCAAATATCCCTACGTATTTAACAACGACACGGTGGACGCAAATTTCGGGATTACCTCGCGGATTTTTCTGGACCAGATGACACCATGGGGCTGGCCGCTGGGCACAGTCGAGGTTCCCAACAGCGAGATGCGCGGAATATCGACTGATAGGGATCAATTGGTGGGTAGCTTCAGTTCCAAATCAGAGCTTGAATTGCATCAGTCGACAGACGGCCGTTATCTGACGTTTATGGGATACGTGGCCGCGGTGAATCAACTCGATGTTTCGAATTCGAATACGCCGGGAGTTGTCGATCCGACCGATCCGGTTCCGGGGGCGTATTATCGCGCAGCGGCTACAGTCGATCGCTTGGGGCATTTCACATTCACAGAGACGAACGCATATAGCGGGAATAATGGCCGCTCCGTCATGCTCAATAATACGACGGGCAACCCGGTTTTCTATGGATCAGGAAATGCGGGCAACGGAAGCAATCCTCAACCGCAGGGTATTTTGCTGGGCGCTGGAGCGCAGATCTTCGACATGGTGGATCAACGCGAGAACAAGCAGGCGCCGGGCCAGCCCACGCCGGTGGGGAGCTTCAGCGTGACGCAATTGGGCGACAAGGCAGACAAGCTTGGCAAGGACGACAATTTTCGCGGCATCACCATTTTTAACAACGTGGTGTATTTCACCAAGGGTAGCGGAGGTAACGGCGTCAACACCGTCTACTTTGTCGACACCACCGGCAAGTCCTGTCCGAACGGGACCGGACTGCCGTCAACCTCGGCTACGCTTCCGACGACACCCCTGAGTTACACACTTCCGCTGCCGTCGACGGGGTTGCCGAACAACATGTGCATTCTGGCGGGCTTCCCCACGCTTTCGAACAAGAACGGCAACCCAGTCAACTTCCCATTCGGTCTATGGTTCGCTGACGCCAACACGCTTTACGTGGCCGATGAAGGTGACGGGACGACGGCCTATGACGCGACCTCGAATACTTACACTAACGCTGCGGGGCAGACTCTCGCCGGCCTCGAAAAGTGGGTCTTCGATTTGTCTTCGAAGACCTGGAAGCTGGCATACACGCTGCAGAACGGACTCGAACTTGGGACGCCGTACACGGTCCACGGCTATCCGACCGGGACCAATAGCGCGACGAATCTTCCGTGGTCGCCTGCGACGGACGGGCTGCGCAACATTGTCGGAAAGGTGAATAGCGACGGCACGGTCACAATTTGGGCGGTGACTTCGACGGTGAGCGGCGGTGGCGACACGGGCGCCGATCCCGACAAGCTGGTGGTGATCACCGATAAGATGGCGAACACCAGTGCCAGCACGGCAGCTGGCGAGAGATTTTTCACGCTGCGCACGGCGCGGTTTGGCGAGGTGCTGCGCGGCGTGGCGTTTGCGCCGGCAGGGGATGGAGACCACGATCGCGATGATCGTGGCGGGTACAAAGGGCAGGGCTGGTAAGACTGAAACTTCTGTGCTAATGGGCCGCAGCCGGAGTTTGCGCTATTGCTGCGGCCTTGGCGCGATCCTTTGAAGAAAAAGCCGCGCTGTTATAGCCTCCGCGCGCGCCGCAGTCGGTAAGCCTGCATGCTCCAGTCGGGTCCGCGAGTTGCACACCATTCATTGTCGGGATGACCTCAAAAGCGCACAGTCGTCCCTGATCATCATTTGTCTGTTCGACAAAGAAGCCGGCGCGACGATAGCTTGCGATTCCCTGGTGGTTGCATTCGTGACCGTTGAAGAACTCAAGATGGACGTCGACCTGAATCGCAACATCGGAAACAGCCTTGATTGCGAGCGTGTCAGTCGATCGATACTTGTCTCCTTCCACATCGCCATTGGCGAATGAGTGCTTGTAGGCTCCCGCAATCGCATCGATTGCTTGCTTCGCCGCAGCTGGACCACCTGGTTCGGTAACCGAGGCCAGCCACGCGGTCTTTCTCGCAATCAACTCATCGGCCGATTGGGAGAATGCGTTGGCAAGGCATGCTGCGGTATCTGTTGCCGCATCGCAGGTATTCAGAACTCTCGCTTGTTCTGCATCCACGCCGGTCCCCGGCGCGACGAGATCAGAAACTTCGTAGAACAAGGCCTTCCAATCGTGTTGCTGGTCGGACAGCTCCTTGCTCGCGCACAATGCCGCAGCTGCGCCTCCACTGGCGATGAAACATGCCGGAATGTCATCCGCGTAGAACGCATTTCTTGATCGCAAAACGTATACATGCTCGAAGCTTGCCCCAGGCGTTTCGAAGTAGGAACAGTCTCCGGTTCTTTCTCTTACCGTGATTGAAGGAGATTCAGATTCGGGTTTCTCGAACGCCAGGCTGCATTTTTCTCCCTCCGATGAGCCAAGATGAGCCACCCCTTGGTAGTCATTCTCAAACTCGAGGTCCCCGCTGGCCTCACCGTGAAAAGATCTGCCGAGAACCTCGAAAGAGATATGACATTGCTGACTGGAGCAATCTTTCACAGAGAGTCCTGCGCCTTCGTAATGCGCGGCGCTGCCTCCATTAGCAGGAATGCGGACAAATGACCCCCACTCGCCTGACCATGCGCTGTTGGGCGCCTGTGATGAGCCGGAACAGAGCGAACCTGCAAGAAAGGCGAGTGCAAGTGAAACTCGCGTCGATATGTTCATGAAAGCGCTCCGAAGCTTCCTTGCAGACGGCCTATGATCCGGCGCTCAGGCCTTTCCCGTTTTTGGGGCCGTAGGCGGGGCGAGAGCGGGCTGGTCCACTCCAGCGGCGCCGTTAGGGCCGATCTTCTGCATCAGAAGCGCGCCCAGACCTTCAATGACACCTCCGATGGAGCCGCCGCCACCTGCAACAAGTGTATTTGGCATGAATGGAACGTTACTGCGCGAGAGAGCTTCGACCGCGTTGACCAGGGCCGTGGCTCCCTGTCCCAATGCGGCAACCTGTTTTTGATAGGCTTCAGCGCGCGCCAGGCCGACAGCGCGAACCTGCGCGCCCTGGGCTGTTCCGGTGCGCTCGATGTAGGTGGATTCACCATCGGCTTCAGCCTTGCGGGCCTCGGCATTGTTCTTCTTGATGTCGACACCGACCGCAGCCTGCGCGAGTTGGGCCTGCATGTCGGCGGTGCCACGCGCCTTCTCGGTCTCGATGCGCTGGTCCTGCGCCTGCTTCTGCATGCGGAAGGTCTCGATTTCCTGGTGAGCGACCTCGCGCTCTGTGAGAACCGTGACCAACTGGGGTGGGTAGATTACATCCTGGATGTAGACGCCGCGTGTTTCGATTTCATACTCGGCGAGCTTCTTCTGGATGTAGGCATAGGCCTCTTCCTGAACGATTTGACGGGTTTGGATGAATTTGATCGCCTGCATGCCGCCGATCTTGTCGCGGAAGAGATTACCGACGGCTGCCTGGAGGACTTCGTTCACAAGATTCTCCATGGAGCCGACCATAGAGATGACGCGCGGAGCCTTGGTGTCGGGAACATGGATGAGCACCTGGAGGTCGATGGAAAAGACGAAGCCTTCGTTGCTCTTGGCGATAATCGGCTCGAGGCGCGCGTCGAGGCCGTGGGCGCCAGTAACGTCTTTAGCCCAGTCAAGCTTGAGGATTGAAGTGAGGACGACCTTGGCGTCGTAGATGCGCGGATTGATGGGATACTTGCCGGTGCGCAAAGCCTCCTGCCATATGCCCTGATGACCAGGCCGCACGAGGCTGCCGAATTTGAAATCGGCACCTGATGTGTCCTGCGTGGGCAGGCCGACATAGGCCTTGATCACGGCGACTTGCCCCTGTTCGACAACCAGCATGGGGACCTGCTCCACACGGACTAGAAATGGATTGAGATTGTACGCACCGTAAAGAAGCGGATCGTGCTGGAGGCCGATTTTGCCACCTGCTTCGAGGAATTGCTGGAAGTCCTGGTAGTTGTTGTGGAGGGTGTTTTTGCTGCCGAGGATGGCGGCCATGAGCTGGAAGTCAGTCGTTTCTGGTTTCTTTTCGAGCTCGTCGACATCGGCGAAGCTGCCGAGGCGGCTGGCGATGGCGCCGGCGGGCAGCGGCTGGCCTTCGAGGGTAGTGACGATACCGATCATGTCGACAACCTTGCCGCCATCGGCGGGTCGAGGCGCAATGCGCGTGACTTCAAGCTGGCGCTCATCGAGGCCGAATGCGTCAAAAGTAAGCCTGCCTTTTTCAGCGGCCAGTTTGCGGTAAGCGTCGGAGATGGGGACTCCAAACACCTGCGGTTTGGTGATGATCAGGAACGCGACCGGATGAATGGGAGCCAACATGCCGGGAGAGAGGACCGGACGCTGCACACCTTTTTGGCCTCCATTCGCCACAAAGGTTGCGATATCAGCAAAGTTGCCGAATTGGGCTTTGTAGACGCCCGACTTCGCGCCGATGGGTGTGGGCTCGCCGACCTGGGAGATGACGACGCCGATCTGGCCGGCAGGAACCTGGACCCAGGGATGCTTGTAGACGGCGTAAATCAGGCAGAACTTGAAGCGCAGACCAGGCATGAGCAACTGGGCCCGGTATCCGGCCTCGCCCTTGAAGGCAACGGGATTGTCGCTCGACAGCTTTGGGCCGAAGCGCTTGCGGACCAATCCGACTTGCGTGGGGCCAATGCTGTAAATGGACTTGGCAATGATAACCAAGAGGAATACAACGACGATGACGGCTACGAGATTCCAAAGAAATGCGAACGAAACCGCGCCTTCCATATAAGCCCCCTGATCCGGATTCGACCGAATCTCTGAGCAGTTTTGGAAATATGGTGGGGTTCGTGCGCCAATTAAGGATTTTCGATTCCCGCAGATTGTGCCCGCCGACTGTTGTCGTGGGCCGCAGGCCGGTCAATCCGAGTCGAATCTGGCGAAAGCCCTCACGAAGTCTCCAAAGCGTCTGTGGCCTCCATTGTGGGGAACGTCTCAGCATACTACCAACGGAAGAATCGCGTACGAACTGGTTCGTCGGATGGACGAGAGCCGGCGGACGAATCCACATTTCACTTGAACGGGAGGGTTCGAATGAGCGCCGGTATTATGCGCGCGATTCGACCGCTTTGGCGGAGCGGGAGACGCGCCGCTTCTTGCCGGCGCCATTGCTTCCGGGTCCAGGAGCAGCGGAGTGATGAGCGGCGTGGCGAGGAGCGGCCGAGTTGGTTTCGCCGAGGGCGTGCAGGCGCATAAAATTCGTCGAGCCGGACTTGGTACGCGTTCCGGCAACGATGGCGACGACTTCGCGCGGGCGCACATAGCCACCTTTTTCAAGGAGCGTTTCGGCCCAGTGAACCTGCGCCTCGGTGGTATTGACGCGGGGACAGCGGAGGGGTGTGGTGCCCCAAAGGAGGTTGAGGCGATTGACGGTAACCTCGACAGGGCTGAGGGCGAAGATGGGGGCGCTGGGATGATACTTCGAAAGTTGCCGCGCAGTAGAGCCTGATTCAGTGAAGACCGCGATGGCGCGCAGATCGAGATCGTCAGCGGCATGGGCGGTGGCCTCGCAAATCGTGTCTGGGATGGAGAGACCGCTGCGGTGCTCATGGGCAACGACACTACCGGTTTCCTTCATGTGCAACTCGGTCTCGCTGACGATGCGGGCCATCATGGCGACGGACTCGACGGGGTATTTGCCGACCGCCGACTCACCGGAGAGCATGACGGCGTCAGTTCCGTCGTAAATGGCATTGGCCACATCAGAAACTTCGGCGCGCGTGGGGCGCGGGTTCTCGATCATGGATTCGAGCATCTGCGTAGCAGTGATGACGGGCTTGGAATACTCGGCGGCGCGGCGGATGATGTGCTTCTGAATGGCCGGCACCTTTTCCGGGGGAACTTCGACGCCCAGGTCACCGCGCGCAACCATGATGCCGTCGGAGACCTGCAGGATGGCGTCGAGGTGCTCCACAGCCTGGGGTTTTTCCAGCTTGGCGATGATCCACGTATCGGCGCCATGCGCAGCGACGCGATTGCGCACAAGGGTGACGTCTTCCGCAGTGCGCACAAAAGAAACGGCGATGGCATCGACGTCGTGATTGAGGGCAAACTCGAGGTCGAGGGAGTCTTTCTCAGTGAGCGACGGTGTGCGAACGAGGACTCCCGGCAAGTTGATGCCTTTGCTTTCGCCAAGTAAGCCGCCGTTGATGATGTCGCAGACGACATCACCGCCATTGATCTCGTGAACGCGAAGCTCGATCAGGCCATCGGAGAGCAGGATGCGCGAACCTTGCTCGACGTTTTCGGCGAGGGTCTTGAAAGTGGTTCCGACCACGGAGCCCGTGCCGAGAACGTCACGCGGTGTAATTGTGATTCGGTGGCCCGCCTTGAGCAGAACGGGCTGATGATCTTTGAGGAGAGTGGTGCGGATTTTGGGGCCCTGCAGATCTCCGAGAATACAGAGCGGCCTGCGCTCTTCTTTGCTGACTTTGCGGATTTTTTGAATGACTGCGGCTTTGCGCTCGTGGGTGCTATGAGAAAAATTGAGACGGACGACATCCACGCCGGCGCGGATCATCTCCCGAATCATCGGCTCGGTGTTGGAGGCGGGTCCGAGGGTGGCAACGATCTTGGCGCGTCGCTGCGCCGGGGAATCCGTCATGGTGAGGCCAGCAAAAGACATAAGGATGGCTCCGGGGTCACTTCAAGCGAGATCAAAAATAGTTTTGAGCAGGTGGAATTGGGGAATGGGAGCGCAACAATTCCATTGTAAATGGTGAGGCAGGGCGAGGGCGTGAGAGACGAAAGGATGAGGAACGAATCAATCAGCGGGAAAGTTGCGCCGGCTCGGTACTAGGGGGTTTCTCAAACGGTTGGTTCTGGCGGTCCCAGTAAAGAACGCCGTTCAGTTCCGCGCCCAAAAGAACGCTGAAGGAAGTGAGATAGAGCCAAACGAGCGTGGCGATGCCGGCGGCAAAAGGTCCGTAGAGCCGCGTATAGTTGGCGACTCGGGTAACGTACCAACCATAGGCGAGGGTGGAAGGAAACCAAATGATGGTGCCGGCGATGGCGCCGGGGACAACCCAGAGCCAATGCTCAGTTCGACGAGTTCCAAAGTGATAGAGAGCCGTAAGCACAGTGAGGATGGCGAGGAACGTGACGGACCAGCGAACCATGCGCCAGAAAAAGATGACGACGTGATGAAGGTCGTGGCCTGAATTGCTAATCATCCACCGCTCGATTTCGTGGCCGAAGACAATTACGAGCGACGCCAGGGCGAGGGGAACCAGCGCAATAGGCACGAGAAGGAGAGCGCGGGCGCGGCGTCCCCAGAAGGTCCAGTCTTCGGGCGGGAGCTGATAGGCGCGGCGAAAACCCTCCATGAGCGAAAGCATGACGCCGAGACCGGCGAAGAGACTGAGAGTGGTCGCGGAGAAGATCACCTGCACCGAATAGTAATGATGCGCCTGGAGAGTCGATTGAACGAAGTCGAGGGTATCAGGCGGGAGGAACTCCTCAAGGACAGAGCGAGTCTCGCCGACTACGGTGGGACCTCGCTCAACCTGCGAGACAAATGTGGTGATGACCAGGATGGCGGGGAAGATCATGAGCATGCCGGAGTATGCGGCGGCCTTGGAGGTATTGACCACATCATGAGCCAACGCCTGCAAAAGTGCTTCCCGGACCCTGGAGGAATAGCGCGACATGGTGGTTACAAGCCAGAGTAGAGCATTTGGCCGGTTTGATGCGTGAAAAACAGCGATGAACCGAAGCAGGAACAGAGAAAGCGGGAATTATAGGAGGATCAGGCACCTGGAAAGATTTGCATTCAGAGTTCGGCGCGGAGCGCAAAGGAGAGGCGTTCGTGTTGTGAAAGTCAGGTCAGATCCAGGACAACTGCGCGCTCAGACGAAGGCATCGAAGAAGGGCTGATGAGCCAGGCCGGCCGCTCCGCTGAAAAACGGCGCGCCGGCAAAACTTCTTCAAGGGAAGGGAGCGCAATTCAATGGGTTCAGATTATTCGGGCAAGAAAATGCTTCTTCATATGGCGATCGCAGTGCTTGCGGGCTCAGTTGCTGTCGCGATGGCACAATCGCCGGATACCGGCGCCGGCCAGCAAAGCACGCCGGGGCAGCAGCCAATGCCCGTGCAACAGACGCCGGGTGAAACAGCACCTGGGCAGTCGATGCCGGGCCAAGGTACGGGTAGTACGCCCAGCGCCTCGCCGGAATCCTCAGCGGTGGACCAGGCATTCCTGCGCAAAACTCTGGAAGACAACGTGGCCCAGGTGCAGATGTCGCAACTGGCCACACAGAAATCATCGAGCAACGATGTAAAACAGTTTGGGCAGAGGATGGTTCAGGTTCATCAGGAACTGGGCACGCAGCTGAAGCCTGTCGCAACCAAGCTGGGCGTCAATGAGCCTAAGAACCCATCGAAGAAGGACAAGCAGCAGATTGAAAAGATGCAGGCGCTGTCGGGTCCGGATTTTGATACGGCATTTCTGAAGGCGATGCTGAAAGAGCAGCAGACGGACGTAAAGAACTTTAACGACGAGGCTCAATCGGCCCAGGATCCCACGGTGCAGCGCGTAGCGAAGATGGACGCGCCAGTTCTGAGCCAGCATTTGCAGGTGCTGCAGCAGATTGCCAAGCAACACAATGTGGAGACGGAAAGCAAGAAGTAACGGAAAGACAGCGGAGTTGGCAGAGTTAGCGGGGTTGGCGGAGTTCGTGTAGGTAACAAGGGATGACGCAATCTTCGGTCCCGAAGTGCGAGAGATCGGGCACCTGACTCCGCTAACAACGTTGGCACTCCGCTGCATCTCACCGGTCTGTGCAGGAGTAGCACGGGTCGATGGACGCCTGGATGAGCGGCGTATCGGCGAGGCGGGCGCCTCGCACCATCCAGCGGACGGCCGGCATGTTGGCGTAAGTGGGCGTGCGCACGTGGACGCGAGCCGGATTACGCGAGCCTTCTTTCCAGCTCACGCTGTACATGACCTCGCCGCGGGGCGCCTCAACACGGCTGGTGGCCGTGCCGGTAGCGAAGGCAAATTTGTCTCCGCCGACAGAGACTTCGCCAGGGGGAATTGCAGTGAGCGCCTGGCGCAGGATGCGGCAACTTTCGATGATCTCGAGAGCTCGGACGAAAAGGCGAGCGCGAACATCGCCTGCCTGCTCAACAGGCACCTGGAATTGCATTTCCGAATAGGCTGCGTAGGGCGCATCACGGCGCAGGTCCTGATTAACGCCCGAAGCGCGAGCGGTGGGTCCGACGACGGCGCAGGAGATTGCCTTGTCGTGCGTGAGAACGCCGATACCGGCACAGCGCGACCGCGCGGTAGAGCTGGTGGTGAAGATGGGAATGACGGTGCGCATCATCTCGCCTTCGAGCGCGTCGACCAAGGGGAGAAGGGAATGCGGATCCTCGATGTCGCGATTGACGCCGCCGATGCGGTTCATGGAGTAATTGACGCGGTTGCCGGAGATGGCCTGGAGAACGTCCATGACTTTTTCGCGGAGGGCGAAGCAGGTCATGAACATGGTTTTGAAGCCCATGAGCTTGGAAGCGATGCCGGCCCAGAGCACGTGCGAATGCAGCCGTTCGAGCTCAGCCATGATCACGCGAATGTACCTGGCGCGGGGCGGCGGCTGGAGGCCGGTAAGCTGTTCCATGGCCTGGCAGAGGGTAAGCGTGTGGATGAAGGAGCAGATGCCGCAGACGCGCTCCATGAGCGCGATGACCTGGAAGTAGTTGCGGGTTTCGGCCAGGTGCTCGATATTGCGGAAGTTGAAACCGATGTGGAGCTCGGCGTCGCGGACGGTTTCGCCCTCGCAGATCATGTCGAGCTTATATGGCTCTTCAAGGCCAGGATGATACGGCCCCATGGGAATCTTGTAGCTCATTGTGCGACCTCCTTCTGCGACGGTGCTTCAGCCGCGGAAGCGGAAAATTCCTTTAAATTGACGCCGAGTTTGTCGCCGGGACGCAGCAGCAGCGGCTCATATTCGCGGCCTGTGAAATGGATGGCAAAGCCTTCGTGGACCTCGCGCTCGATCCAGTCAGCGGCTTCAGTCAAATCGTAGATACTCTCGATCGAGTTGCCGGCGATGACAAAGGAAAACCCGAGCAAGTTGCCTGTGAGATCCCAGTGATACTCCAAGCGGAAGCCGCCGCCGTTTGGCAACTCGTAGGCGGTGATGGTGACGAAACGCGCTCCGAGCGCGATCATGACCGCCGCTACGTCGCGGACGCTTGACGGACCGGGATTGAGCCAGTACGCGCCGCGGCTCTCAACCCACGGCTCAGTAATGGCAAGCTTCTCGCGGATGGTTTCGAGCGAGGTCATTGTGAACCTCCAGAGACAGGATTTGGCATGGGATCGGCAGCGGGGATGGAGGCAGGCGTTGGCGGAATAGGTTTCCGCACCGGGGGACGCCGAGCTACGGTGTAGGAGATCTTCAGCTCGCCTTGCGTGGTGTAGATCGGCGGCGTGTCCTCCTGCTGCGTGAGCGCATGCTCAGGGCGGCCTTCCTTCAGCGCATGCTCGATGCAGCCTTCGACGCAGCGGCCGCAGAAAGTGCATTGGCCGGGGTTATAGCTCCAGGTAAATTCGCCCTTGCCGGGCTTGATGTCGATGGCGCGCGAGGTGCAGCGCATTTTGCAGATGCCACAGCCGGTGCAGTGCGCCGGATCGAACTGCACGAGCCCGCGGAAGCGCGAAGTAACTTTGGGCCGGGCAGGGAAGAGCAGAGTCTGGTAACCGCGCCGGAGATTCTGAGCCAGCATGGTGAGAATGTTCATGACCGGAACCTCACGAAGAGAGCTGACGAGATGGCAAGAACGGCAAAGATGAGCGTGCATTGCCAGTAGAAGCGCACGCTGGTGTCAATCGCGAGGCGTGCCGTGGCCGCGGCCAGAGTGGAGAGCAAAAGCACGGCGGCGATGGAAATGGTGACAAAGATGCAAGCCGCGAGCCATGCTCCGCCCCATGCAATTGCAAAATGCGGCGCAACGAGCGTGGCGACGAGGCCGACGCCGGCAACCCACTCGAGGCCATGCGAAAGCTCCCACATGGCCAGTTCGGGTCCGGCGTACTCCGTCATGGGGCCGGCGTAGATTTCCTGCTCCGCGTTGGGCAGCGAAAACGGGTTGATGTGCAGCTTGGCGGGCAGGCAGATGAGAATGGCGAGGATGCCAAGCACCGTGAGGAACGAAGGGTGCATCGTGGCGAGCGCCTCAAGCCGGAAGGTGTGCTGTGAGGCGGCAATGGAGACGATGGCGAGCAGAAAGACGATGTTGTAGCTGACGCTGAGCGCAGCTTCGCGCGCGGAGCCGATTTCGCCGAAGATGGAGCGGGACGAAAAGCCCGCGGCGATGATGCAGACCGAGGGCAGCTCGAGCAGCGCGAGAAGCAGGATGAGGTCGCCTTCGAAGCCGCCGGATGAAGGCAGCACAGGCAGAAGGCCGACGGCTCCGGCAGCAGCAGAGACGGCGATCAACGGCCAGGCCCGCATGAGCAAGCCGGCGATCCCGCTGCGCGGAGGCGTGTCTTTGCCGAGCAATTTTACGAAGTCGAAGAAGGGCTGCATGAAGGGCGGGCCGACGCGCTCCTGCATCAGCGCGACCGCTTTGCGCTCAACCCAAAGGAAGAACCAGGCAGCGGGCACGGCGAAGAGCAGGCCGGGAAAGATGAGCAATCGAGCGAGTGCGGTGAGGATGGTCATTGATGCGCCTCCTCGACAGCGATCGTGGCCACAGCCGTAGCAGATCCAGGTGGAGTGTTGCCGCGTTCAGCGAGAATACCGGCGGCTTTGGCGACGCCCTGGATGATGGCGTCAGGCCGCGGCGGGCAGCCGGGAACGTAGACATCGACCGGCACGTGCTTATCGAGAGGGCCAACGAGTGTGCGGCTGTCGATAAAAACATTCGTCGTGGCCGGGCACGAACCGATGGCGATCACAGCTTTGGGCCCGCAGACCTGGCCGTAGACGGTTTTCACTGCATTCACCGCCTTTTGCGTCACAGGGCCGGTGACGCAGAGGATGTCTGCGTGGCGCGGGCTGCCTTCGAGCCGCACGCCCAACTGTTCGGCGTCGTAACGGGGCGAGAGAGCGGCGACAATTTCGATATCGCAGCCGTTACAACTTCCCGAGTTCATGTGGAAGAGCCAAGGGCTGCGGCGGCGGGCAGTGCACATCAAACGTTTCCAGAGCTTCATGGCCGCACCCCCATCAGCATTGCCAACACGTTGGGCCAGATGCCGCCGGCAAGAAGCAGGACAACCAGCACGACGATGGCGGCCCGCAGAACGAAAGGTTCATGTACCGTAGGCGCGGGTGGCGGGGCGGAATCAGGCGGACCCCACCAGTTGCGCGCGAGGGCCAGCGCGTACGCAATCAACGCGAAGATGGACGAAACAACAAAGAGCGCCAGCAAAACATGATTCAGGTGCAGCGCGGTGGCGTAGAGACGCCAGCGGCCGATGAAGCCGAGGGTGGGCGGCACGCCGAGCATGGCGAGCATGCCGAAAAGAAATCCGAAGGCGCTAACCGGGTAGCGCGTAGCGAGCGCGACGGGTTCAGCCTTGAGCTCGCCAGCAGCTTCAGGAGCGGCAAGGCAGATAAAAAGCAACGCCTTGGCCAGCGAGTGTGTGGCGGCGGCGATGAGAGCGCCGTCTGTGCCCACCGTGCTTGCAGACGTGACGCCCAGCAGCAGGAAGCCGACATCTTCGGCGGTAGAGAGGACGAGCAGCCGCTTGAGGCTGCGCTGCGTGAGCATAAGCAGCGCGGCGAAGAAGGACGTCCCCGCGCCTGCGTAGAGCCAGAGATTCTGCGGCGTGAGCGCGAACGGTGAGCCGAGCGCTGTGGCATAGAGCTCGCCGAAAGCGGCCATGTCGACAACAGCGATGATGATGCCGAGAACCAGCGCGGGAACCTCGTCGGCCAGCTGGAGCAGCCAGAAGAAGAGCGGAACAGCGGCGAGCTTGACGCAGACACTGGTGAAAAGCAGCGCGCGCGCCCAGCCGAGCTGGCCTTGATCCATCAGAATGTCGCTGGCGACGAGGGAGAGGGCCGAGATGAGAACCACAGTCGTGTACGCGAGTCGCGCCGATTGCGTTCTGGCTTTCCGCCAGACCAACGGGATGGTGAGCAAAGCGCCAAGTTCGAGGAAGGCGAGGCGGGGCCATGCTTGGTGAATCGTCAGGCCAGAAACGACGGCCGCGCCGGCGACCAGCATCAACGGAAACATTGGGCGCGATGCTGAAAGCGTGAGCGCCGAGATGATCAACGCGATGGCCGCGACGGCGCAAGCGGCGATGAGCAGCCATGGCACCGCACTGGGTACGGAAAGCTGGATGTTTGTCGATGCCGGAGCAAGCCAGCGTACGCCTGCCACGATCGCCACGGCGAAGATGAGGACAAGCGCCGTAGCGCGATCTTCCATCCAGGCAAAGACGACACCGAGAGCGCGTGAAACAGCCTGCATTGCGGACCAGACGGCGAGATATGCGCGATCGACGTTGGACCAGCGGAAGAACGAGCCCCAATGCGCCTGGAAGATCTCAGAGAAGTCACCAGCGGTGAGGCGGCCCTGGTCTGAGAGAGGCTCGCCGCCTGTAAAGACTCCGCCACCTGTCCAGCCCACGGACATGGACCCGTCCGCGGGGGCCCCGGTTCCTGCGCCCGCCATGACTGCGCCGCCCACGGTTGCCCTAGCAGGACGCACGGCGTAGGCGATAGCGTAGATGGCGCCGCCGATCACGAGCGAAACCAGCGCCAGCACCAGGCCACCCGTGGAAGAAAAGCTTCCCGCATCGGCTGAGAGACCCAGCCAGGTGACGTGGACGCCTGCGCCCATGCCGAGCGCGGCGAGAATCGGATTCAGGAAATAATTGACGGCCAGTTGCGGCGCGACGCCGAGAACGACGCTGCCCGCCGCGAGAAATCCCATGCCCCACACCATGGAGGCCGGCGATTCGTGCGCGTCTTTGGTTTGTTCAGTTGTGGGGCCGAGGAAGACGGCGCTGGTGGCTTTTGCGCCAAGGAAAACTGTGCCCAGGCTTGCAGCCCAGGCGACCATCGCGGGTACGGCCCATCCAGCCTGCAAAGCGGCGGCGTAGAGCATCCACTTGCTGGCAAAGCCGCTCATGAGGGGAATGCCCATCATGCTGCCCACGCCGACGAGCCACGAAAGCGTGGTGCGCGGCATTTTTGCGGCGAGCCCGCCCAACTGATTCATGTCGCGCGTGCCCGAAGCGTGCTGCACGGAGCCGGCAGTGAGAAACAGGCCGCCCTTGAAGAATCCGTGATTGAGGCAGTGCAACAGGCCGGCAGTGATGGCGAGCGGCGTGCCGATGCCGAGGCCCATCATCATGTAGCCGATCTGGCTGACGGTGGAGAAGGCAAGCATGCGCTTCAGGTCGGTTTGCACCATGGCGTACATCACGCCGACGGCCATGGTGACTGTGCCCACCCACATCAGACTTTCGCCCCATGCGGCGGGCCACGCGCCGAAGCTGTGCATGCGCGCGGCAAGATAGACGCCGGCTTTGACGTAGCAGGCGGCGTGGAGCAACGCGCTGACCGGTGTAGGCGCGGCCATGGCTTCGGGAATCCATGTATGCAGCGGCACCTGCACGCTTTTGGCGACGAGCGCAACGAGCATCAGCGCGAACAGGCCGCTGGTGAAGCCGCGGGACACGGCGGGATCGGTCCACAGCGCGCTGCCGGTGCGGTGGTAGAGCACCAGGATGCCAGTGAGAAGGCCGTATCCCGCGATATGCGTCATGAGCAGAACTTTGCGCGCGCCATTGACGGCTTCGCGGTTGGTGTACCAGAAGCCGACCAGCGAGAACGAGCAGAGGCCGACTACTTCCCAGCACAGGTAAAAGATGAAGAGATTGGCGCTATAGACCAGCCCGATAAAGCCGCCGATGAACACCAACATGGTGGCGTAAAAGCGCGTGGCCGACTTGTCGTGGGCCATGTAGCCGATGGAGTAGAGCAGCACGAGGCCGCCGATGCAGGCACCCATAAAAGCGAACAAGACACTGAGCGCGTCGACATGCAGCACGAGGGCAAGCGGGCCGTCCCATGGCATCGGATTGAGTTCGACGGCCTGGCCACTGCGCACCGACGGCGCAAGAGCGATGACGGCGAAGACGGCGGGTAGAGTGGTGAGGAAAGCGAGGATGCCTTTTGCGCGGGCGGAGCAGAGGCGCGCCACCAAAATCTGCAAAACGGCGCCCAGCAAAAGCGCACAGGGAGCGATCAAAATCAGTGTCGCTGCGTCCATGGCTTCATGTTGAGCGTGCGGGCGTTAGGGGTGATGTGACCGCGCACACGAAGCACGCCGGAGACAACGAGATGGCTACAGCACGTCCCAGATTGTGAGACGCAAAATCAACACCGAGAGTAGCGCGTTTGTGTGGCAACGAAGGGCGAATCGATGCTCAGTGTTGCGAGTCGCCGGGACGCTCAGATTTGCCAGGCTCGTCGAGAACCTGCACGGCTGTTGCCGGGCCGAGATCAACCCAGTCCTGAAGCACCCAGACGACCTTCTTGTCAAGAGTGACTTCAACTAACTGCGGGCCATGATCGTGGCCGCCGCGCGAGCAGAGAATTGTATTGCCGTTGGCAAGCCGGGTCGCCGATTGGGAGTTTTCGTAACGATACGGTTCCGGCAAGTCAGCGGGCGAGATTTGCCAAGCGATTTTCTTATCGGGAGTCACTTCCATCGTGGTGACGTCGTGCTCATCGGTGATGAGGGTGTCGCCATTCTTCAATCGAATGGCTGCCCAGGGACTGCGGACATCGTAGCTCCAGATCTCGCGAAACTTCTTGTCGTACTCGACCACTTTGCCCATTTCGAGAAAGGGAACGAGATAGGTTCCTCGCGCCGTATAGCGCACGCGGCGGAACTGCGCATGGACAGTCCTGGGATCGGTCAGGCTGGGCGCGGGCAGGTCGTGTTCCACTTCCACCTTGTTCGTTTTGATGTTCACGACCATCAACCTGGGCGGCAGGCCATTCTCGATGAACAGCACTTTGTTGAGGCCGATCGGCTGGCAGGCATGGATTTCAGTGCCTTTGGGAGCGTCATAGCGCCAGACGACTTTCTTGCCGGGAGTGATCTCGGCGATGTATTGCATGCGCGTGAAAAGTATGTTGCCATTCGAAAGCATCCACACGTCGTCGTATTCATTGCCCGGCCCGGTAGAATATGTCCACACGATCTTGCCGTCCACTATCAGAAACATCTTGTTGTAGCCTTCGCCGATGTAGAGCATGGGATGCTGAGCCAGGCCGCGGCCGGGGAGACCGGGAGGGATGGGCTTGAGCGATTCCGGCTTGCGAGGAGGAACTTCGCTCTCTGCCGGTCCCAAGGCCGGGACACTGTGCGCGGTGAAGAGCGGCAGAACCTTCATCAGCGGCGCCGAAGTTTGCCGCTGCGCGGCGATGGCGAGCGGCTGCATCCGGGTGATGCAGGCAATCGAAACGCCTGCCACCAACAGTGTCAGAGTGCAATTTGCGAATGTGCGGGGATGATTGTAAAGAGCCATGAATCTTCCTCACGTGGCGAATTCCGGGCCTCCTTAATCCGTATACCTCGACCCGGCGGAAGTATAACTGAGCGATTGAAACAAACCACGTGTACGCGCAAACGTGAAGTGGCCGGTGGCTCAGACTTTCGAGGTTGGGCCGATGCCCTACAATACGTCGAAAGGTTTTTCCGACATGATCTCTAACTTGAAAGCATCCCGTACTGCTGTTGCGTCGCTGGCGTTGTTCACGTGTGCATTACTGGTGCCGCAGTTCGTTGTGGGCCAGCACGGAGGAGCGATTCCTCCACCGGGCTCAAATCTGCCGCACGCATCGCAGGCTGTCATCGCGCGCCTGGCGACCCTGGCGCAACTTCCAGCCGGCGCATGGAAGATGCATGTGGGCGATCTGGCACACGGTGAAGCCGTGAACCAGGACGACAGCGGCTGGCAGGTTGCAGTGGTTCGAGCGAAGGGGCCGACCGATGCGGTGTGGTATCGGCAGACGATTCAGGTGCCGGATACGTTGAATGGCTACGACCTGACCGGCGCGCGCATCTGGTTCCAGTTCCGCGCCAATGCAAATGGTCCCATTCCAGAGATTCTTTACTTCAACGGGCGGCGCGTGGCGATGGGCGAAGACCTCGAACCAATCGTGCTGCTCGATGACGTGAAGCCCGGAGAAAAAGTGGTCGTGGCGGTCAAGCTGCTCGCGACAGTGGACACAAAGGAATTCCGCGGCGTTTCACTGCGCATCGATTTTGCTGAAAGCCGGCCAAATCCCGAGGACCTGCGCGAGCAGTTTCTATCAGCGGCGGTGCTGGTGCCGAGCCTTGCACCCGGCGACAGCAGCAAGATGGACACACTCAATGCGGCGATCGGCGCAGTGGACGTGTCGGCGCTGGATGCGGCCCAGACCGCCAGCGGTGAGGCGCGGGCACAGGCAGAGGCGAAATTTGATGCGAGCCTGAAGGCGGCGCACGAAAAGCTGGAAGCGCTGCGGCCGTTGCTGGAGACAGCGACATTTTATGAAGATGGCAATGCGCACATCGACGCAGCATGGCTTTGGCCGTGGACCGAGACAGTGGACGTGGTAAAGCGGACGCTCGGTACCGCGTTGCAGTTGATGAACGAGTATCCCGATTACACGTTTACGCAGTCGGCGGCGGCGTACAACGAGTGGATGGCCGACAAATATCCAGACATGAATGCCGAGATCAAGAAGCGCATCCAGCAAGGGCGCTGGGAAATTGTGGGCGGCATGTGGGTAGAGCCCGACCTGAATATGCCCGATGGCGAGAGCCTGGTGCGGCAGATTCTGGTGGGCAAGCGCTGGTTCAAGCAGGCATACGGCGTGGATGTGAAGGTGGGATGGAACCCCGACTCGTTTGGATACACGTGGCAGTTGCCGCAGATCTACAAGAAGAGCGGCATCGACTATTTTGTGACACAGAAGATGGCGTGGAACGACACGAATCAACTGCCGTTCAAGCTGTTCTGGTGGGAGTCGCCGGATGGATCGAAGGTGCTGACGTATTTTCCGCACGATTATGTGAACACGACGCTGAACCCGGTGCGGCTGAGCCAGGATTTGGCGATTGCGCGAGAACATGCGCCAGGGCTGACGACGATGCTGGATCTTTACGGCGTGGGCGACCACGGCGGCGGCCCGACGCGGGCGATGCTGGATGAGGGATTTCACTGGAGGGATCCGGGGGCTACGGCGGTGACTGCGGATGGCGGCGCGCCGGTGACGCCGAAGTACCGGTTCGGCACGGCGCTCGACTATTTCACGACGATCGAGAAGCAGGTTGCGCCGCAGAGCCGGACGTGGGATTACCGGTCAATCGCAAGGGGATATGAAACGCCGACCGCAGTACCCGGGAAGGTGTCGATTCCGACGTGGGACAGCGAACTCTATTTTGAGTATCACCGCGGCGTGATGACGACGCAGGCCAATCACAAAAAGAACATGCGCGACAGCGAGGAGCAGGTCGAGAACGCGGAGAAGTGGTCGTCATTGGCATGGCTCGACGGAAAGAGCTATCCGGCGTCGGAGATTACGGAAGACTGGAAGAAGGTTTTGTTCAACCAGTTCCACGATCTGGCGGCGGGTTCAGGCATCGGCGTGATCTATAAAGACGCGCAGAAGGATTACGACTGGGTGCGGATGTCGACGGATGAGATTTCAAGTGGGGCGCTGAAGACGATCGCAGAGCGAGCCAATACCGCCGGCGAAGGCGTGCCCGTTCTTGTCTACAACCCGCTTGGCTGGGAAAGATCGGGCGATGTCACCTTTCAGGTCCAGTTGCCGTCGACGGAAGGCATCGCGGTCATTGATTCGAGCACAAATTCCGCGTTGGATGCAGAGGTACTCTCCCAGGACTCGCAGACTGGCCTAGTGTCCATTCGCGCTTTTGCTCCTCAGGTCGCGGCACTTGGCTATGAAGTGCTGCATGTCGAGCATGGTAAGCACGTCGCGAAAGTCGATGCCCGATTCGTCGATGCTGCTTGGGAGCACATCATCCACGAAACGCCTAAGGCCGGCACGGAAGTCATTCACAACGACGAGACCAAGATTGTCATCGACAGAAGTACTGGATGTATTACGAGCCTGATTGACCGCTCGACGAAGACCGAATCCCTCGCTCCCAACTCCTGCGGCAACCAACTTCAATTCTTTAAGGACCTGCCAAAGCAATATGACGCGTGGAATATCGATCCGGGCACTCTGGATGTGCCGCCGATGACGATCGAGAAGGCGGATTCGGTGGAGAAGGTGGGCAATGACGCCGTTCGCATCACGAGCCATTGGCAGAACTCGAAGTTCGCCCAGACGATTCGGCTCGAAGGCGACATTGTCGACGTCGAGAACGACATCGACTGGCACGAGAAGCATGTGCTGCTGAAGGCGGCGTTTCCGCTGTCGGTGAAGAGCGACTTTGCGACGTACGAGATTCCGTACGGAACGATCGAGCGGCCGACCACGCGCAACAACTCGTGGGAGAGGGCGCAGTTTGAGGTTCCGGCGATGCGCTGGGCCGATCTTTCAGGCGCGGGCCCGGACGGCAAGGTGCACGGCCTGAGCGTGCTCAACCAGGACAAGTTTGGTTACGACGCCGTGGGCAACGTGCTGCGGCTCACGCTGCTGCGGTCGCCAATATGGCCCGATCCCGATGCGGACCAGGGGCATCATCATTTCCATTACGCGATCTATCCGCACGCGGGCACGTGGAAGGATGCGCTGACGGTGCGGCACGGATGGGAGTATAACTTCCCGTTGCAGGCGGCAGTGGTGACAACGCCGCATCCGGGATCGCTGCCGGCGGAGCACTCGTTTGCGTCGGTGGGGCCGGACAATGTGGTGCTGACCGCGGTGAAGAAGGCCGAGGACGCCGACGGGTTGATCTTCCGCGCCTACGAGTGGGCAGGGAAGGAGACGACGGCTGAGTTCCACGTGCCGGCAGGAGCTACGAGCGCCACGGTGACGAATCTGATGGAAGAGCCGCAGGGAAGTCCGCTGCCGGTTGTTGATGACGTGGTGAAGGTGCCGATCCATCCATACGAGATTCTGACGATCAGAGTCGACTACCCGAAAGGTGGGCCGAGTTCGAATTGAGCTTGTAGCCGGTAGCCTGTAGCCGGCAGCCTGTGGTCTTTCGATACCGGCTGCGAGCTACCTGCTGCCGGCTCGCGCGGTCGCTGTTATTCTGAAAGCAGCAAGGAGATTTACATCATGCACATCACTTCCCCTTTCTTCGTGGTCCCTGTGATTCTTGCGGTCTTCGCCGTATCAATTCTGTGGGCCACCAGCAGCAAAGAAGACAAGACGCCGGATCATTGAGTTGTCTGTGAGTTGTCTGTCGCGCGTGCATTCTTCTGGATTGGGGTCGGCCAGCCTATGGTCGCAGCGGCTGTCGTAGACTCACAAACATGTTGTTCATGGTGATTGAGCACTTCAGGGCAGGGAATCCCAAAGCTGTGGGCGAACGTTTCAGGGATTCGGGCAGGATGATGCCTGAGGGCGTGACCTATCACGCAAGCTGGATGGACGCCGCGGGCACGCAATGCTTCCAGATTATGGAAGCGCCCCAGCCGGAACTGCTGGACGTTTGGGTGAGCCGCTGGAACGACCTTGTCGACTTCGAAATCTTCCCCGTCCTGACATCCAGCGATTATTGGGCAGGATCCAGGGCGGAACATTGCGGGCAAGCCGAGTGACAAGGCGCTTGGTCTGAAATTTGCGGAACCTTTTGGCTGCCGGCAGCGTATAACGGGGCCAGAGGGCGAATGCTATGCTACGGAACTTGTCACGGAATGACTTCCTCAACGCTGCCGGGTTGGCGGCTTGCCTGGCGGTGGCTGCCGGGCTGGCTGGATGCAAGATCCACGTGGACAAGGGCGCCAACGGCGAAGACAAGCAGGTCAGGATCGACACTCCTTTTGGCGGCATCCATGTGAATACTGATCAGACGACGGCAGCGGATCTCGGCCTGCCAGTCTATCCCGGCGCGCAGATTGCCAAGGACAAGGAAGACGATAAGTCGGCGGACATCCACATGGGATTCGGCGAGTGGGAGCTGCGGGTGAAGGTAGTGAACTACAGCACGCCGGACAGCCAGGACAAGGTGGTCGCGTTTTACAAGAGCGCCCTGGGGCGATTTGGCAATGTGATTTCGTGCCAGGGGGAGTCGGCGGTGGGTACGCCGACTACGACAACCGAGGGCCTGACCTGCAACGACAGTGGGCAGAACGTGCAGGTGAACGATCACGGCACCAGCTACGGGTACCACTCGGGCAAGAGCGGGTTTGAGCTGAAGGCGGGCTCGAAGCGGCACCAGCATATTGTGGGGTTCGAGAGCTCTGCGCCAGGACAAACGCGGTTTGCGCTGGTGGCGGTAGATTTGCCGGCGAACTTCTCGGGAGACTCGGGCAACAGCGATTGAGCAAGGAACAGCCGGGAATCCCGCGATGGGTTTTTGCCCGGCAATTCTCAGGGGCTCCAGGACCGCTGTGGACGGCGGCGGGTATCGATGGCCTACAATTTGAGCCATCGAAATTGCAAATCTTTGACTGGAGCCCAATCTGATGCGAGAAAGTCTCTATCGTCTCTTTCCCGCGGCCATGCTGGCCGTGGCGCTGCCACTCTTTGCAGCGAACAAGCCAAAGCCGGCACCGGCGCCTGCGCCTCCACCGCAGGTGGATCCTTATGCCGAGGTGCAGCCGGCCACTGAATCGC